>Ga0070741_10011097_pt1 | contig 16741 bp, 18 predicted proteins | sample Coa_R1_4_FD_66440 | JGI IMG/M metagenome (GOLD analysis project Ga0070741, IMG submission 66440) | Surface soil microbial communities from Centralia Pennsylvania, which are recovering from an underground coalmine fire - Coalmine... | ecosystem: Environmental > Terrestrial > Soil > Unclassified ...
GCCTACGACCTCTACATCGAGATCACCACGCTGAACCAGAAGCTGGTGACCAAGAAGAACCGCAAGGTGCGGCGCCTGCGGGAGCTCCACCCCGACGTGAACGTCAAGGTCTTCTACCAACGGGACTATCTGGCCCTGCTGGTGAAGTACGGCCTGGAACCGCCCGCTCAGCTGGTGGGCGAGGGCGGGGCCGTCGACCTCCCCGAGCTCCTCGGCTCAACCACCTGACCCACCCCGGCCCCTAGGCTGCGGGGAGTGGCCGCCTCACCTCCCGAACCGCTGCGCCGCTCGCCGCTGCATGCCGCCCACCAGGAGCTGGGCGCCAAACTCGTCCCCTTCGGCGGCTGGGACATGCCGCTTGCCTACCCGGCCGGCACCCTGGCCGAGCACCGGGCCTGCCGCACGGCGGCGGTGGCCTTCGACGTCAGCCACCTGGGCACCGTCCGGGTCACGGGCGAGGGCGCCTTCGAACACCTGAACCGCACCCTCACCAACGACCTGGGCAAGATCGGCCCCGGCCGGGCCCAGTACACCCACCTGCTCGACCCGGCCGACGCGTCGGTCCTCGACGACATCATCGTGTGGTGGGTGGACGAGTCGACCTTCGACGTCATGCCCAACGCCTCCAACACGTCCCGCATCGTCGAGGCCGTCGGCGGTCACGACGTCACCGAGAGCCGGGCCATCATCGCCGTGCAGGGCCCCGCCGCCCGGGACCGGCTGGCCGCCGTGTCGCCCGGAGCGGCCGCCGTGCCCCACTTCGGCGTCGCCCGGTTCGACTGGCAGGGCACGCCGTGCGTGGCCGCCGGCACCGGGTACACGGGGGAGGACGGGGTCGAGGTGGCCGTTCCCGCCGATGCCGCCCCGGCCTTCTGGGACGCCGTGCTCGGGGCCGGCGTCCAGCCTGCCGGGCTCGGGGCCCGGGACACGCTGCGCCTGGAGGCGGGCCTCCCGCTCCATGGGCACGAGTTGGGTCCGGGCATCACGCCCCTGCAGGCTGGTCTCGGTTGGGTGGTGGCCTGGGACAAGGGCGACTTCCGGGGCCGGGCGCCACTGGCGGCCGAGAAGGAGCGGGGCGTGGCCCGGCGCCTCCGGGGCCTGGTGCTCGAGGGCCGGCAACCGCCCCGCCAGGGGTACCCGGTGCTGGTCGAAGGAAAGCCTGCGGGCGAGATCACCAGTGGCAACTTCTCGCCCATCCTGGCCCGGGGCATCGCCCTGGCGTTCCTGCCCCCCGGCGCCGCGCCCGGTGACGAGGTGGCGGTCGACGTGCGGGGCCGCCCGCTGCCCGCCCAGGTCGTCAAGCTCCCGTTCGTCGCCAAGCAGAAGGGCCAGTAGCCAGTTGGGTCACTACGTCCCCCACACCGACGAGGAGATCCAGTCGATGCTGGGCTTCCTCGGGCTGTCGTCCACCGAGGAGCTGTTCTCCGCCGTACCCGAGGCCCTGCGCCTGGCCGCCGGTGACCTCGACCTGCCTCCCGGCCTGTCGGAGTTCGAGACGCTCGACGAGATGGAGCGCCTGGCCGGCCGCAACACGCCCGTGGGCCGCGACCTCGTCTGCTTCGCCGGGGCCGGCGCCTACGACCACGAGCTGCCCGCCGCGGTGAAGCGCCTGGCCTTCCGGTCCGAGTTCGTCACCGCCTACACGCCCTACCAGCCCGAGGTGGCCCAGGGCGTGCTGCAGGCCCTGTTCGAGTACCAGACGCTCGTGGCCCGGCTGTCGGGCGTGGAGGTGGCCAACGCCTCCCTGTACGACGGGGCCACGGCCTGCGTCGAGGCTGTCAACCTGGCCGTCGCCTCCCAGGGGAACCGCCGCGTGGTGGTCTCCCAGGGCGTGCACCCCAACTGGCGGGCCGTCATGCGCACGTACGCGGCCGGTACCGGGCACGAGCTGGTGGAGGCACCGCTCGTCAACGGTCGCACGGACTGGAGCCCGGCCGCGGGCCCGGCCGGCGCCGTGTTGGTTCAATATCCGAACTATCTCGGGGCGGTGGAGGACCTGGCCGCCGCTCGGGCCGCGGCCGATGCCGCCGGCGCCCTGCTGCTGGTCGCCTTCGACCCGGTGGCCGCCGGCCTGCTTCGCACGCCCGGCTCGTACGGGGCCGACGTGGTGGTGGGGGAGGGGCAGCCCTTCGGCACGCCGCTGTCGTTCGGCGGCCCGTACCTCGGTCTCTTCGCCTGCCGCATGGAGCACGTGCGCCGCCTACCCGGGCGGCTGGTGGGGGAGACGGTCGACGTCGAGGGCCGCCGGGCCTATGTCACCACGCTGCGCACCCGGGAGCAGGACATCCGCCGGGAGAAGGCGTCGTCCAACGTCTGCACCAACCAGACGCTCATCGCCATCTGCTGCGCCATCCAGCTGGCCTGGCTGGGGACCGGGGGCTTGCGGGAAGTGGCCCTGCGGTCGGCCCGGGCCGCTCGCTATGCCCGGGAGTCGCTGCTGGCCATCGACGGCATCGAGGTCCACAACGACGCCCCCACCTTCCGGGAGTTCGCGGTGCGCACGCCCATCGACCCCCACACGCTGGTGGAGCGGATGACCGACGAGGGCTTCTTGGCCGGCGTGCCCTTGGAGGACGGCGGCTTGTTGGTGGCGGCCACCGAGCGCCGGACCCGAGACGAGATCGACCGCTACGCCAACGCCATGGAGAAGGTCATCCGATGAGCGAGCTGCACGCGAGCATGAAAGCCACCAGCATCCCCTTGATGGGCAGGGACGCCGAGCCCACGGTGTTCGAGCTGTCGGAGCCGGGCCGCACGGCGTGGTCGTTCCGCGACCAGGACCTGCCCGGCTGGTCGGCCGCCGACCTGGTCCCGGCCGAGTTCCTGGCCGCCGAGCCCGTGCCGGTGGCCGAGGTCTCCGAGCGCGACCTGGTGGGCCACTTCACCCGCCTCACCCACCGGCAGTACTCGGTCGACCTGGGCGCCTACCCGCTGGGCTCGTGCACCATGAAGTACAACCCCAAGCTGTGCGACGACGCCGCCGCCCTGCCCGGCCTGGCCAACGTCCACCCGGCCGCCCCGGCGTCGCTCACCCAGGGGTGGATGGAGCTGCTGTCCGACCTGGCCGGCTCGCTGTGCCGGATCACGGGCATGGCCGCCGCCACGTTGCAACCGCCGGCCGGCGCCGCAGGGGAGCTCACCGGGCTGCTGCTCATGCGGGCCTGGCACGAGTCGCAGGGCCGCCAGCGCACCAAGGTCATCATCCCCGACTCGGCCCACGGCACCAACCCGGCCTCCGTCACCCTGGGCGGGTACCAGACCGTCACCGTCCCGTCCGATCACCGGGGCTGCGTCGACCTGGCTGCCCTGCGGGAGCGGCTGGACGAGGACGTGGCCGGCATCATGCTCACCAACCCGAACACGCTCGGCCTGTTCGAGGAGGAGATCACCGAGATCGCCGCCGCCGTGCACGAGGTGGGCGGGCTCCTGTACTACGACGGCGCCAACCTCAACGCCATCCTCGGCGTCGTCCGCCCGGGCGACATGGGCTTCGACATCGTGCACATGAACCTGCACAAGACGTTCGCCGTGCCCCACGGTGGTGGGGGACCGGGCGCCGGGCCGGTGGCCGTGTCCGAGCGGCTGGTCGACTTCCTGCCCGGGCCCCTGCCCCGGCGCGACGCCGACGGGCGCTTCGAGTGGCACACGCCGCCCCGCTCCATCGGTCGCATCCACTCGTGGCACGGCAACGCCCTGGCCCTGGCCCGGGCTTGGTCGTACATCCTGGTCAACGGGGGCGACGGGCTGCGGAAGGTGTCCGAGGCCGCCGTCCTCAACGCCAACTGGCTGCGGCACCGGCTGCGGGGCACGTACGACATCCCCTTCGACCGGCCCAACATGCACGAGTTCGTGGCGTCCACCAAGTCACTCAAGAAGGCCACTGGGCTGCGAGCGCTGGACGTGGCCAAGCGCTTGCTCGAAGAGGGCTTCCACGCGCCGACCGTGTACTTCCCGCTCATCGTCGAGGAGGCGCTCATGATCGAGCCCACCGAGACCGAGAGCCCGCAGACGCTGGAGGACTTGGCCGCCGCCCTGGAGCGCATCGCCGCCGATCCGTCCGACGCCAAGGACGCCCCCCGCACCACCCCCGTGGGCCGGGTGGACGAGGCCAGGGCCGCCCGCCAGCTCATCCCCACCTGGGACGCCCACCCCTCACCGTTCTCGTAACGCTCACGCCGTCATAGTGGGCGCCAGCGTTACGAGAAGCGTCAGGGCGAGGGCGACTTGGCGGCCTGCTCGGCGTAGTGGTCCGACACCGCCTTCATCACCGCGTCGGTGGCCGACCCGATGAAGTCGGGGCGGTTGGCCGCGGCCCAGTCACGCGACGCGACCAGTGACGGCATCGAGCCCTGGAACAGGGGCATGACCTCGCGGGCGAACAGCTCGTAGGACCGGAGCGTGGCCTGGCGGTCGGCCCAGTCGTGGGCCATGAACAGGTACGTGCCGAAGCCGCCGGCGGACTGGTCGATGAGGCGCTGGATCTGCTGCACGGCGTCGTCGGGCGTGCCGATGACGCCGAGGCCGGTGCCATTGAGGGCGTCGACCAGGTCGTCCACGTCCTGGGTGTCGGGGGCGAGCGGCAGGGCGGCCACCCGGCGGAAGTAGTCGACCCAGTCGGCCAGCCCGTGCTCGACCTCGCGCCGGGCCTGCTCCTCCGTCTCGGCGATGTGCATGGGCCCCACCAGCCGCCACGTGCGCCGGTCGGCCACCTGCCCGAACTCGGCCGCCCGCTCCTCGACCACGTTCCAGTGGATGCCCAGCATGTCGAACCCGCTGGAGCTGGTGGCGCCCAGCGACAGGAGGCTGCACCCGAAGCGCCCGGCCGCCCGGGGACCGGCGGGGGATACCTGGGCCGCCACCGCCATCTCGAAGCGGGGTTGGGTGTAGGGGCGCAGTTGGAGGCGGGCGTCGCGCAGGGTGAACCAGTCGGTCTGGCGGTTCACCAACTCGCTCCCGTCGAGCAGGGCGAGGATGGCCTCGAGCGACTCCTCCATCATCTCCCGCTGGCGCTGGGGATCGATGCCCATCATCCACGCGTCCGACGGCAAGGCGCCCGGTCCCACGCCGAACATGACCCGCCCGCGGGTGAGGTGGTCGAGCAGGACCATGCGGTCGGCCAGGATCAGCGGGTGGTGGTAGGGCAGCGAGCTCACGCCCGTGCCCAGCTTGATGTGGCGGGTGCGCTCGGCCGCGGTGGCGATGAAGACCTCGGGCGAGGCGATGATCTCGAAGCCGGCCGAGTGGTGCTCGCCCACCCAGGCCTCGTCGTAGCCCAGCTCGTCCAGGCGGACGATGAGCTCGAGGTCCCGCTCCAGCGCCAGCGTCGGGTTCTGCCCGACGGCGTGGAACGGGGCCAGGAAGATGCCGAAGCGAAGCGGCCAGTCCATGTTCGTGGTTCCCCCAGCGTGTGTGCCGGCTGGTCAGTCCAGCAGGTCGGGTTGTTCCCGCACGATGCGGTCGTAGAGCGGCTGGAAGCTGAACCAGCCGGCCAGGTGGCTGCCCACCTGGGTGGCCGTGAGGGCGGCCATCTCCGCGTCGATGAGCGTGGGCGTGCCCGCGGCCTCGGCCAGGAGCTGCACCTGGCACGAGCGCTCCATGGTGATGAACCACCACACGGCCTCGTCCACCGAGTGGCCCACGGTGAGCAGCCCGTGGTTGCGCAGGATCACCGACTTGTTCTCGCCCAGGGCGTGGGCGATGCGCTTGCCCTCCTCGATGTCGAGGACGACGCCGGTGTAGTCGTCGAACAACGCGTGGTCGTCGTAGAAGGCGCAGGCGTCCTGGGTGAGGGGATCGAGGCGCTTGCCCAAGGTCGACCAGGCCCGCCCGAAGGTGGAGTGCGAGTGGGCGGCGGCCACCGCGTCGGGCCGGGCCGCGTGGACCTGCGAGTGGATGGCGAAGGCGGCCGCGTTCACCAGGTTGTCGCCCTCGACCACCTCGCCGTGGTGGTCGACGAGGATGAGGTCCGACACCCGGATGTGGCCGAAGTGCATGCCGAAGGGATTGACCCAGAAGCAGTCGGTGCGCTCGGGGTCGCGGGCGGTGATGTGGCCGGCCACGCCCTCGTCGAACCCGAAGCGGGAGAAGAGGCGGAACCCGGCGGCCAGCCGCTGCTTGCGGTGCAGGCGCTCCTCCTCCACGGAATCGAAGCTGGGAGGCACGGGAAGGCGGAAGGCAGCCATGCCCAAACGTACCGGGAAGGTGCGGACCGCTGCCAGCGTCAGCGTGCACGTGGGCCGGGCTGCCGGGTGGACCTACGGCGACGGGCGCCGGCCCGCACCCCGGGCGCGGCCTGTTCGTCGTCCCCGAGGGCGAGCGATCAGTCGTCCCACGCTTCGGCGAAGCGGTCCCGTTCCGACGAGCCCGCGCCCGGCCACAGGGGGCGGTTGGCCGGGTGCCACACGGCGGGCCCGGCCACCGCATCGTCGGCCCCCCGCCGGCGCCGGCGCCGGGGCGGCGGCACCAGGGTGGCCCGGCCCGCGTCGACCAGTTCCCGCACGGCTCGGCACGTCCGGTACGTCGACCAGCCCAGGTGGTCGGCCACGGCCGAGACGCTGCTGTGGCCGGATGCCACCGCCACGCTCACCGACCAGGCCGCCCCGGAGAGGATGACGTCCTCCCGGCTGTCGGCGTGCAGGAGCTTCACGACCAGGCTGAGGGACGGCACCGCGTCGGACAGCGACTCCCACTCGTGCAGGCGCTCGGCCACCGCGCTCAGCAGGTCCTCGTCGATGGGCTGGGCCCGGTGGAGCGGGACCTGCTCGTCGTGCCGGAAGCGGAACGACCCGGCCGGGGTGCGCAGGAGGCCCACCAGGCTCTCGACCACGTCGTCGCCGCCGGCCGACTCGGCGGCCACGGCCACCCCGTGCTCCATCCAGACGGTCACGGTGGCCTGGTTGCCTCGAACAGTGAGTGCTCCGGTGCTCCCGGTGGCGGCCAGGAAGGCCAGGAGGGCAGCCGGGCGGAAGTCGGCGAGGGTGCCGTCCAGGTCCGGGCGCGCGTCGGTCATGCCCGGATTGTCGGCCCGGGGCGGTCTTGGGTTGACCGGTCGTTGCCTCCTGCCGATACAAACGTGTGGCTCTGGTGCTCGTGGTGGACGACAACCCGGTCGTGCGGTCGCTGGCCCGCTACGCCCTGGAGGGCGGCGGCATGCAGGTCCTCGAGGCGGGCGACGGCGTGGAGGCCCTGCACGCCCTGGTCGAGTCGGACGTGGACGCCGTGGTGCTCGACATCATGATGCCGGGCCTGTCGGGCCACGACGTCCTGGGGGCGCTGCGGGAGGCCAAGGGCGGCGACCCGTCGGTCAGGCCGGCTGTCCTCATGCTGTCGGCCAAGACGGACGACGCGGACGTGGCCCGGGCCTTTGACCTGGGCGCCGTCGACTACATGACCAAGCCGTTCGAGCCCGACCAGTTGGTTGCCGCCGTGCGGTCACTGCTGTACGCCCCGCTGACCTGATCCGTTCTCGTAACGCTGGCGCCGTCATAGTGGGCGCCAGCGTTACGAGAATCCTGCAGGTCCACCGGCCCCAGCCCACTAACTGCAAGAATCAGCCTTATGGAAGTTAGCGAGAGCCAGGGCGGGGGCCCGCTCCTGTGGGCGCTGGCCGACGAGTGGCTGGACGAGCGCCAGACGATCGGCCGGGGGATCTCCCCCGCCACCGAAGCGGCGTACCGGCGGGACCTGACGGCCTGGGCCTGGCGCATCGCCGAGCTGGCGGGCAAGCCGGGCGGCAACACGACCGAGGCGCCGGCCCCGGCCGGTTTCCAGGAGGAGCTGGCCCGCCTGTCCCTGCCCGACCTCACCGCCGACAACGTCAAGCGGGCCCTGGCCAGCCTGGCCCGGGAGGCGTATGCCCCAGCCAGCCGGGCCCGGATGCTGGCCGCCCTGCGGGGCTTCTGCGGCTGGTTGACCCAGGAAGGGCACCTGGCCGCCGACCCCACCGCCCGCCTGGAGAACCCGCGGCCGGCCGAGCGCATGCCGGTGGCCTTCCTGTCCTCCGAGCTGGAGGCCATCGTCCGGGTCGTGTCCACGCCCGACCCCACGGCCCGCCCGCCCCGGCCCCTGCGGGACCGGGCCCTGGTGGCCGTCCTCGCCGGCGCCGGCCTGCGGGCCTCGGAGGCGGCCGGCCTGCGGGTGGCCGACGTCGTCCGGGAGGCCGAGCCCTACCTGCGGGTGATCGGCAAGGGCAACAAGGAGCGCCGGGTGCCGGTGGCCCCCGAGGTGGTCGAGGCCATCGACCTGTACCTCGTGACCGAACGGGGGAGCCACTCGCCCACCGACGCCCTCTTCGTGGCCCGGGGCGGCAAGCCGTACACCCGGGAGTCGCTCAACTACCACGTCTACAAATGGTTGGCCCGGGCCGGCGTGCGCAAGCCCGAGGGCGAGGCCGCCCACGCCTTCCGCCACACGTACGCCAAGGGGTTGGTGGCCCGGGGCGTGCCCATCTCCTCGGTGCAGAAGCTCCTGGGCCACGCCAGCCTCAACACCACCGAGGTCTACCTGCGCATGACGGCGGCCGAACTGCACGAAGCAGCACGAGCCGCCGAGGTGCGCGACTTCCTCCGGGCCACCGCGGTGGCGACGGCCACCCTCGCTACCCGCGACTAAGTTTCGGGGGCCATGTCCCGAAGGATCGACGTCGAGCTGACCAGTGCGCGTGACGACGGCACGTGGACGTGGCGCGCGGCCGGGGCCAAGCAACCCAAGGGCGTGGTGGAAGCCGCTCTCCTCTACCCGGGCGCCAAGGCGGGCGACGTGGTGCGGGCGGAGGCCGACTTCGAGATCGACGGCATCACCATCGTCTCCGTCCTGCCCCCCAAGGCCGAGGAGCGCAAGGAGCCGGAGCGCATCGAGATCCTCGGCACCCGGCGGGACGCGCCGGGGGTCACGTCATCGCTGGTGCCCAAGTCGGGCCGGGATCGCGATCGCGATCGGGGCGACCGCCCGTCCCGGGGTGACCGTCCTGCTCGCGGCGAACGGCCCAACCGCGGCGAACGGCCCAACCGCGGCGAGCGCCCTGCCGGTGGGGAACGTCCGGCGCGCAGTGAGCGCCCGGCCCGCCCGGAGCGGCGGCCCCGGGTCGAGGAGCGCCCGCCGCCGCCGAAGCCCAAGCGCCTCTCCCCCGCCAACGTGCACCGGGCCGCCGTGCTCGAAGCCCTGTCGCCCGAGCAGCGGCCCATCGCCGAGCAGGTGCTTCGTGGCGGCATCCCCGCCGTGCGCCAGGCCGTCGAGCACGAGAACACCGAGCGCAAGCAGAAGGGCGAGCCCGAGGTCAAAGCCGAGCCGTTGCTCGCCATGGCCGAGGAACTGCTCCCCCGCCTCAAGGCCGCCGAGTGGCGAGACCGGGCCGAGGCCGCGGTCAAGGACATGGACGAGATCTCGCTGCGCGACCTCCGGTCCGTCGTGGCCGGAGCCGATGCCGTGGCCCGGGACGACGAGACCCGGCTGCTGGCCAGCTCGCTGCGCGAGGCGTTCGAGCGCCGGCTCACCAAGCAGCGGGAGGACTGGGCGGTCGAGATCGGCAGCGCCCTGGAGGAGGGCCGGTTGGTGCGGGCCTTGCGCCTGTCGTCCCGCCCGCCCGACCCGGGCAGCCGTTTCCCGGCCGAGCTGGCCACCAAGCTGGCCGAGGCCGCCGGCGCCGCCCTCACGCCCGATATCACCCCCGACCGTTGGGCCACCGTGCTCGACGCCGTCGCTGGCTCGCCCGTGCGGCGCACGGTGAAGCCCGTCGGCCTGCCCGCCGAGCCCGGCGAGGCCCTGCTGCAGGCGGCCAAGCAGGCTTCCGGCCGGGTCCCGGCCCTGGCCGCCCTGCTGGGCATCGACATGCCGCCCCCGCCCGGACCGGTGCGAGGCGCCCGCCCGCCCCGCTCGGGCCGCCCTGGTGGGCCCGGCGGTGGCCGCCCCGTGCCGCCCCCGCCGGCGCGCCAGGCGCCACCCGCACCCGCGGCCCCGACGCCACCTGCACCTGCACCTGCACCCGAGGCAGCCGCGCCCGCGCCCCCAGCTCCAGCGCCCGCGGCGCCGACCGCGCCCGCGGCCCCAGTGCCGGCACCCGAGGTGGTCCACGCCACCGAACCCGACGTCCCCGCACCGGAGCCCGAGGTCAACGCACCGGAACCCGAGGCCGCCGGCGCCAGCGCGGAGCCCCAGTCGCCGTCCGAGCCCGGACCGGCGCCCGAGGCGCAGGCCCCCGCTCCCCCGCCCACGCCGGACCCGGCCGAGGCCAGCGAACCGCCGGCCGAGTCAGCCGTCGTCGCCCACCAGCCGGCCGACGGCAGCGTCTAGTTCGTCCGAGGAGCCAACACCGACGAGCGGCCGGAGCGGCCACGGTAGCGACCGGAGCCGGCCTCCTCGTCCCAACGGGCGCCGCAACTGCAGCACTCGCACGAGTCGACCTTGATCGACGCGATGTAGAGCCGCGACACGTCGTAGGAGTTGCAGAACGGACAGGCCAAGTGTGCAGTGCGGTCTTGCTGGGCCTCGGGCGGTGACACCCCTTTCAGGCTACCGAGACGACTCCGCCTCCTCACGGATCCCGGCCTATCGTGCCGCCCCATGGTCGAACTCGAACCCCAAGGTCATATCGCCCTGCTCACGATCCGCCGACCCGAGGCGCGCAACGCGGTCAACGCTGCCGTCGCCCAGGGCCTGGAGGCGGCCATCGACCAGTTGGAGGCGGACGAGAACCTCTGGGTCGGCATCCTCACCGGCGAGGGCCCGGTCTTCTCCGCCGGCGCCGACCTCAAGGAGATCGCGGCCGGCAACGCCGCGGGGCTGGCCACTCCCCTGGGCGGCTTCGGCGGCATCACCCGGCGGGAGCGCGTCAAGCCCATCATCGCCGCCGTCGACGGACCCGCCCTGGCCGGCGGCTGCGAGATCGCACTGGCCTGCGACATGATCGTCGCCTCCAAGGCGGCCGCCTTCGGACTGCCCGAGGTGAAGCGTTCCCTCGTGGCCGCCGCCGGTGGGCTGTTCCGGCTGCCCCGGGCCCTGCCGCCCAAGATCGCCATGGAGGTCGTGCTCACCGGCGACCCCATCTCGGCCGAGCGGGCCTACGAGTACGGGTTGGTGAACGAACTTGTCGAACCCGGCCAGGCGGTGGAGGCGGCTCGGGCCCTGGCCGAGCGCATCTGCGCCAACGCCCCGGTGGCCGTCTGGGAGAGCCGCAAGATCGTGCTCGACGCGGCCACGGCCGACGACGACACCCTGTGGCAGCGCAGCGGCGCCGCCTTCGCCCGCGTGGCCCAGACGGAGGACTTCGCCGAGGGTCCCCGCGCCTTCATCGAGAAGCGCCCGCCGGCGTGGAAGGGCCGCTGACCACCGCCACTCCCATCCATTCGACACGAGTGCTTCAGGGGGATGCGCTCGTGTCGAATGGCGTGCACGCGGCAGGGAGCCTCAGGCGATGACGGGGATGATGTCGTGGTCGGCCAGGAACTCGGCCAGCCCGTCCACCAGCGCGTAGTCGGCCACCTCGGGGAGCGGCACCCAGCGGGCCTCGCTGGCGTCGTCGCCCGCCTCGGGGTCGACCCCTTCGAGGACGTCGACCCGGAAGTCGAGAATCACGAAGTGGTAGCCGGGGCCCATGCGCTCCACCCAGCCGACGAGCGCCCCGCACACGCCCTCCACGCCCGTCTCCTCGGCCAGCTCCCGCACCACGGCCTCGGCCAGGGTCTCGCCCTCCTCCACCCGGCCGCCGGGGATCGACCACTCCCCCGCCGCCGGGCCTCGCCCGCGACGCACCAAGAGGAGGCGCTCGTTGTCGACGGCGACGGCGCCGACGCAGACCTCAGGCCGGGGCATCTCGCAAGCGGTGGTGCATGGTGATCAGCCGAGCGGTGAAGCCGGACTCCTCGAAGAAGTTCTTGGTGGCCCGCACCCCGGGCAGGGCGAGCGCGTCCACACCGGTACAACCCTGGGCCCGGAACCAGGGCAACAGTTCAGCCATCATGGCCTCTCCCACGCCGACCTGCCGGCCGCCCTCCTCGACGAACAGGTCTTCGATGACGCCCAGGCGGATGCCGTCCCGCAGGTCCTCGACGCGCGCCGTGGCGTACCCCAGGATCACCCCGTCCACCGTGCCTGCCACCACGCGGGTGCCGGGGCCCTCGACCATGGCCCGCAGGCTCTCGTCCACCGGCTCGGGCCGAGCTTCCCGGGCCACGAAGACCGCACCCCCTCGTTCCTGGGACCCCAGCTCGGCTCGGGCCAGGCGGCACAGCTCGGCCAGGCGGGGGACGTCCTCCGCGGTCGCCGGGCGGGCGGCCTCCACTACTGCAGCTGGGCGATGCGGTTGATGACGGTCTTGCGGTGGCGGGTGGCGGCTTCGTAGGCGCCCACCGCTTCCAGCTCTTCGGGCGACAACCCGGCCAGGCGCTGGACGACCTGCGAGGCGGACAGGGCGTCGTACCCGGGGATGGCCAGGCTGTCCGGCGACGGGGCTGACCCGTTGCCGGTGTGGTCGGCTGCTGGCGGCGTGGCGGCGGCGGCGGGTGGCGGGGGTGCAGGCGCCCGCTCCGGTGACGTCGACGCCGGCGGGGTCACCCGGGGCGGCTCCGACGCTCGGACCCGGCGCACCAGCTTCTCGGCCTCCCGCTTGCCCTGGCCCACGGCGAACTCCCCGATCGTCCGGGCCATGGTCACCTGCCCGCTGACCCGCTCCCGCCCCTTCTCGATGAGCTTGGGCAGCTCCTCCTGGGCGGTGACGGCCAGCCCCAGGGGGGCGTAGACGAACAGGTCCAAGGCGGTGTCCAGCGGGCTCTTCTCGTCGGTCACGGCTCCGATCCTTGCATGGTGTCGACGATCAGGACATCACACGGGGCGTGATGGCTCACGGCGTTGGGCACGCTTCCGAGCAGGAACCGGCTGGCGCCGGTGAGGCCCTTGGACCCGACGACGATCACGTCGGCCGCCGTGTCCTCGGCCACCTCGATGAGGGCGGCCGCGGCGTCGCCCTTCTCGGCCCGGGCCCGCACGTCCTTCACCCCTTCCGCCTGGGCGATGCGCACGCCCTCGGCCGCCTTCTCGTCCGCCTCGGCCGAGCCGGTGATCCGCCAACGGATCTCGTCGGGGATCTCCTCCTCATGGGCGATGGGCGTGCGGGGAGCGGGGACGAACGCGGTGACGACGGTGAGGCGTGCTCCGGAGGCGGCGGCGAGCTGGGCGGCTTGGCGAACGGCCTGGTTGGCCCGCTCCGAGCCGTCCGTGCCGACGACCACGCTCCGGTAGGGCTTCACACGCAGTCCCGGCAGTACATCCGCTTGGCGTCGGCCAGCTGGCTCGGGTGCTTCACCAGGAAGCACGACTGGCACACGAACTCGTCAGGCTGCTTGGGCAGCACCTTCACCGCGTCGGCGGTGCGGTCCTCGGGATCGGGGACCTCGTCCTCCTCGTCCTCGTCGTCGGCGACGACCAGGCGCTCCTTCAGGATGACGTCCAGGCTGGCCTCGACATCGTCGTCGTCCAGCTCGTCGTCGTCCTCGTCCTCGTCCTCCTCGGTGACGACGACGGCCACGGGCACCTCGACGGCGTCGTCCGGGACGTCCTCGTCGTCCTCGACCAGGGCGTCGTCGACGTCGTCGTCGGCCAGGAGGTCGTCGTCTCCCAGATCCTCGAGGTCGGCTTCGTCGAGCTCCTCGGGCTCCTCGACCTCATCGTCGAGCAGGTCGTCTTCCAGGTCGTCAGCCATGCGGGAAATCCGTTTCGTTCAGCTGGGGGTCGCTACGCGGGCCGGAACCATACACCCGGCCGCTGTGCTACTTCGGAGCTTGGGTGGTGGTCGTGGTGGTGCTCGCCGTAGCGCCGGGAACCGCCCCGGCCGCCTGGCCGAAGTTGAGGTTGGTGACGTTGTCGATCTTCCACGTGCCCGACAGCTTGACCAGCTCCAACTCGATGTACGAGCTGACCAGCTGGTTGCGCCCGGCTGTGCCCTGCGACACCGCGTCCACCACGGCGATGGTGGTGGCACTGTCGCCCGAGATGTTGCCGACGAACACGTCGGTGACGGTGCCCGCCGACCGGGTCTGGGTCTCCTTGACCAGCACGTCCAGCCCGCCGGTGAAGGCGGCGTCGTACTCCTTCTGGAACTTGCGGGTGGACAGGGCCAGGACCCGGGCCTTGGCCTTGTCCAGGTCCGTGTAGTCGTAGGTGAGGAGGGCGGCGGCGAAGCGGCCGGACACCTCCTGGACCGCCTGGCGGTCGCCCCGCTCGTGGTCGAGCCGGGACGAGAGCACGGCGGCGAGGATGCCCAGGGCGACGGACAGCACGGCCAGGCCCACGCATCCCACCACCAACAGGGTGCGACCCCCCGGCCGGGGCGGGGCTTCTGCGGGTTCGTCGGGCTCGACCGGTTCGGGGACCTGGTGCTCAGCCTCGGGGACCTGGTGCTCAGCCTCGGGCCCGAAGTCGGGTTCGGCCTCGGCCGTCATCACGGGCACGCCCTCTTCGTCGAGGAGGGGGCCGATGCCGTGCACGTGCTCCGGGTTGGGTCCTTCCGACGTCACCCTTCTGACCGTACCCCGGTGCCCATCAGGCGGACGAGCAGGAAGGCGGTGGCGAACACCGTTCCCAGGACGAGGAGGCCGGTGCCGCCGGTGGCGGGGAGGGTGTTCGACGGCGCTGCAGCCGGGGCCGCGGCCGAGTCCGTGAACAGGGCGGCCTTCAGGGCCGACGTGCAGTCGGGGACGGGCTTGGCCGGCGGGAGGGGTTTGGGCGGGACGTACACCGGCGGCTTGTTGTTGCTGTTGGTGACCAGGCCGACCCTGATCCAGCGCCCGTCGGGCTCCACGTCGGTGGCATCGAACAGCTGGTCGTTGGCCCGGGGGCCGATCTCCAGCAGGGCGGCCAGTTCGGCCAGGCGCCGGGGCGTGCTCGTCTCGTCCACGATCACCCCGAGGATCTTCAGGTCGCAGTCCAGGTTGGCCTTCTGGTTGGCCACCAGGTCGGCCGTCTGGGTGAGAAGGGGCGGCGCCTTGTCGAGCACGGTGGACAGATCACCCCGGGCGTTCTTCAAGCTGGCGGCCACGTTCTCGAGGTCGGTGAGCGACTGGCCCAGTGAATCCCGATGCTGGGTCACCACGTGGGTCAACCGGGTGCCGTTCGTCATGAGCCGGTCCAGCGCGCCGGTCTGCTGGGCCAGAGTGGCCGAGAGTTGGTCGCCGGACTCGGCGAGCTGGCGCAGGGAGTCGGTCCGCCCCGACAGACCGGTGGCGGCCTCGTGCAGCAGGGTGGACACGTCGCTCGGCGGGATGCTCGACACCAAGGCGCTGGCCGACCTGAGCAACTCCGAGAACTCGAGGGGCACGGTGGTGCGCTCCCGGGGAATGACGGCGCCGGCGGTCAGGTAGGGCCCGCCGCCCTTCCACGCCGCGGGCGGCTCGAAGTCGACGTAGGGCTCCCCCACCACCGACTTGCGCAACAGGCTGGCGCTGGTGCCCTCGGGCAGCTGCAGGTTCTTCTTGACCTTCATCCTCACCCGCACGCCGCCGGGCACCCGGCGCACGCTGGTGATGGAGCCGTAGGGCACGCCCCGGTAGGTGACTTCGGCATTGGGTCCGACCCCGAAGGCGTTGGCGAAGTCGGCCGAGAGGGCATAGGGCTTCTCCAGCTGGTCCACGCTGACCACGTTCTTCACCGCCCAGCCGACCATCACCACGAACAGCACGGTGAACACGGCCAAGTTCAGGAGGACGCGCCAGTTCTTCATGCCGGGTCCCTCATGCCGGGTCCCTCATGGCAGGGGGACCGGAGGGGCGGGGGGCGGGCAGTTGCCGTTCTCGCGCGGGTCCTGGGCGCAGGGAATGGCCCACATGTAGACCTGGGTGAAATCGCCGGGGATGGCCTTGGGCAGGTTGGTGAAGAAGCGGTCCAGCCAGTCGACCAGATTGCTGACCTCGCCCGTGTTCTGGGCGACCACGGCCACGATGGCCGACACCTGCTTGATCTGCTGGTCGATGTTGGTGCGGTACGTGTCGAGCACCGCGTTCTGCGACTTGGCCAGCGCGTCGAGCTTGTCCAAGGCGTTGATGGCCCGCTGGCGGTTGTCGGCCAGGATCTTGGTGGTCTGGGCCAGGTTGTCGAGCAGTGTGCCGATGTCACCCGAGCCTGCGGCCAGGGTGGCGCTGGTGCGGTCCAGCCCGTCGATCAGGCTCTGGATGGTCTTGGTCCGCTGGGCCAGGGTGGAGCTGATGTCGGCCAGGTCGGAGATGAGGGACTTCAGCTCTGGCCCCCGTCCCCCGAAGCCGGCGGCGCCGGTGTCGACCAGGCTGGCCACGTCGCCCGCGGTGACAGCGCCCAGGACGGTGACGGCCTGCTCGGCCACGAACTCCAGCTCCGGGGCCTGGGCGGTGTCGGCGACCTGGTCGCCGTTGTGGAGGAACGGCCCCTTGGTGGGGTCGCCCTTGGGCCGCAGCTCGATGAACTTCTCGCCGAGGAGCGACGTGGTGCGCACCAGGGCCTGCGAGTCCTTGGGGATCTGCACGCCCTTGTTGAGCGAGATGGTGACCTTGGCCTTGAAGTCCGGGGTGAGGCTGATGCGGCCGATCTGGCCCACCCGCACGTCCGCCACCTGCACGCCGCCGCGGCTCTGGAGATCGCCCACGTCGTCGAAGGTGGCCGTGACCTTGTAGGCGCCGCCCGCGCAGGCAGACAGGGTCGCGCTCAGGACGGCCACGCCCGGCAGGACGGCGAGCACGCGCCACGTCCGCGTCATCCGACCGCTCCGGCCAGGAGGCGAGCGGCC
>Ga0070741_10011098_pt1 | contig 16739 bp, 16 predicted proteins | sample Coa_R1_4_FD_66440 | JGI IMG/M metagenome (GOLD analysis project Ga0070741, IMG submission 66440) | Surface soil microbial communities from Centralia Pennsylvania, which are recovering from an underground coalmine fire - Coalmine... | ecosystem: Environmental > Terrestrial > Soil > Unclassified ...
ACGTCGGGACCGACCGCGGCCTCGATGTCGCGATAGCACGATGCCCTGACCTCCGCATCCTCGACGATCGACTCCATAACCGCGGCACACGCTGCCAGCGCCTGAGCAAGTTCGTCGTGAGTTGAAACCCGGGCCAATACATCGTCGAGAGCGGTGCGCTGCAGGGCGCCGATCTCGGCCAGCGCGGTCAAGCTCTGGTGGAGCCGCTCATGCAATGTGCCTGCCGACGAGCCGGGCGACCAAGCCCGTACTTCGTAGCCGGCAAGCGCTCAGGCTATGTCGTCACTTGACGAGGCAGTGCGTGTTAGGCGGCCCGTTGCTCGAAAAGGCCTCGACGAACGTACGGGCGATAGGAGAGCTTGCCGGGCTCGATGGCTGACTCGCCGGGAAGGCTTTGACGAGCCCGTGGACGATTGCCCGGGTGCGCTGGATGTATCCCTGCGGGGTGTAGTGAATATGGTCCGGGATGAACCAGCTGGGCTTTGCGTGCGCCGCCCAGTCGAACACGCGCATCGTCGGGTACTTGGGGCATGCCGCAACCAGGTCGTTGTCCCATTCACGCATCCCTGATTCGCCGTAGTACTGCGGCGTACCCGGGAGCGTGATCGAATTGACCCACATCACCGGTTGGTTGCCGATGATCGACATCATCCTGGCGATGCGGGTCTTGAGACCGAAAGTGGAGCCCGCCGCTACGTCGGCGGCCTCGTTGGTCCCCAGCGCGAGGATCCAGCATCCGTGATAACCGTCTCTGACCTCGCGGCGGGCGACCATGGCCGCGTTGGGAATGCCGTTATAGATCTCGTAAATTGACCGGGCCCCGGAGACGTCCATATGGGTCTTCTTCACACCAACCTTGGACAGCTGGGCAGGTGCTCGGAGCTTCGCCTCGGGGACGTACTCGGCCGACGCCTCACCGTCCGAGGTCGAGTCGCCGATGTATTCCACCGAGCGGCACGACGTGTGCGTGGGCGCCACGGGCCGCTTGAGGGAGGTGGCCGACGCGGCCTTGACGGCCGAAGTGGTCGATTTTCTTCCTGAACCTGAGCCCGAGGAATGGCTCGAGTTGCTCCCGCCGCATGCGCTGAGCAGCGCCGCCGAAACGACCGACAGCACGATCAAGCGGATTACCGCCATCCGCCTTGTGGCGGTCGCCGCCATCACACAGGCTGGTTGTCGACTAAGGACACGGCGACGATGATCGCAAATGGCTCCGCCGGATTGGCCGCTGGCAAAGAGGCGTCTCGGGGAGAATGGACCAATGAGCGTCTTCACCGAAGCCGAGCTGCGCTATCTGACGGGTGGTCGACAGCTCGGGCGCATCGCGACAGTCGGAACGGACGGCACGCCGCACGTGGTTCCGGTCGGATGGATCTATAACGCTGCGCGAGACACGATTGATGTCGGCGGCCACGAGTTGGAGCGTTCCAAGAAGTTCCGTGACGTCGCTCGAAGCCGACGAGCCGCGATCGTGATCGATGACCTCGAGAGCACCGACCCGTGGCGCCCGCGGGCCATCGAGGTGCGCGGGCGGGCCGAGGCGATCACGCTTCCAACGCCGCTGATACGAATTCACCCCGAGCGGGTCATCAGTTGGGGACTCGAGCACGGGGGCCGGAGCGCGCGCACGGTGGTTGGATAGCACGGGTGCCTTCGGGCGCGCATGTTGGCTGGATAGCACGGGTGCCTTCCGGCGCGCACGATGGCTGGACATGACGCTGCCTTGCCCCGGCCGAGGCGGGCCAGGGCAAGGCAGGCCAGAGGTTGGATTCAGCGCACGTAGACCGGCGGTAGCCCGAGACGCGCCATCTGGGGCGTGAGCCTGGGCGTCGCCCGGCGCAACGTCGTAGCGCCTGACGGCACTGGCCTCGGAAGCGGCTTGCAGGTCTTGTCCCACTTCGCGTTCGGCTTACGCGACGGCAGCACCCCGCTTGCCAGGTATCTGGCAATCGTGCCGTCCACGCAGAGGTCGCCGAAGAGCGAGTCCGCATGGGTGGTCCCACCCGGCTCGGCGAGCAGCACGGAGTGCGGGAAGATCTTGCGCACGTACTCGCTGCCTTCGAATGGAGTCGCGGCATCGAGCGTCTCATCGATGAGGAGCGCACTTTTGATGCCGCTGCCGTTGACCTTGGTGGGATGCGAGGCAGGCGCCGGCCAGTAGAGACAGGGAGCGTTGTACCACGCATTCGCCCACGTCTCGAACGGCGCCTTGCTGTAGATCTTCCAGTTGTCGGCGCTCCACTTGTCCCAGGAGGTCGGCCACTGCACATCCGTGCACTGCACCGCGTTGTAGACGGCGAAGCCGTTGTCGTTGCCGGGCGCGTCGGATGAGCGGTAGGCGGCGATCAGCGGCTTGGCGTTGTGGTGATTTATCCAGTCGGAGAAAACCTTCGCCTCGCTCAGCCAGGTCTCCTCGTAGTAGCCCGCATCAAGCAGGGCGTCGACCCACTCATCGGGCCCAATCTGACCGCCTGCCGGATGCTTCTTAAGCCGCTGCTCAGTGGCGTAAAACAGGTGCTGCACGGCCTTCTCGGTCGAACCAAGGTGGTAGACGTTGTTGTACTTGGCCAACCAGCCGAACCAGATGTTCTCATTGCGATTGAACGCCAGGTCCTGCTCCAGGTTCGCCTTGTACCAGACGTGGCGCGGGTCCACGTTGCTGTCCATGACCAGCCGCCGGACATGCGATGGAAACATCGTCGAGTAGACCTGGCCGAGATAGGTGCCGTAGGAGAACCCGTAGTAGGTCATCTGCTTCTGGCCCAGCGCTTCGCGGATGCTGTTCATGTCCATTGCGGCATCCCGAGTGGTCATGTTGTGAAGCAGTTCCCGCTGGAGGTGGCTCTTCGTGGCACAGGCGTTGGCATAAGACTCCGAGCTCGAGCGCCAGTAGTTGAGCAGCCATTGGCTGATCGGCACATAGTTAGGACGGTTGGGGTGGAAGTAACTCGGGACGCAGGTGATCGCGGGCCTGCTCGAGCCCACACCGCGGGGGTCGAAACCGATCCAGTCGTAGTCGTCGGCCGCCTGGTTGAACCCCTCCTGCTTGAGGACAGGGACGAGGAACGCATTCAGGTTAAGCCCCGAGCCGCCCGGACCGCCCGGATTGGTCAGGAGGATGCCCTGGTAGTGCTTCGCGGTATGACGGATGCGGGAGACCGCGAGCTGGATTTGTGCACCCGATGGGTTGCTGTAGTTCAGCGGCACGGACAGATACCCGCACTGAGCGTGCAATCCCTTCAAATTGGGGTCAGAGCACGCTCCCCAGGTGATCTTGTGCGTCGCTTGTGCCGACGCTTTCGTCGAGCGGTTGGCGGTGGCACCAGCTGAAGCAGTGACCGACAAGGCTCCGGCAACAACGGCCACGACAGCGGCAGCAGACAACATACGTCTCATGGATACCTCCTCCTCACCATTCTCGAGCGACCCCGGCGGCGGGGAGTCTTGCACAGCAGGCAGTGAGATGCGTCAGTGCCGAAAGACGACCGAGTCGCCGAGCCGCATCGCGGTTCCCAAGGAGGACATTGTGGGGATCCGCGCTGCCAATCCGGGCCCGTTCACGCTGTCTGGCACGAACTCTTGGCTGATAGGCCGAGGACCCACGTGGCTGGTGGACCCCGGGCCAGATCTCGCCGAGCATGTGGCGGCGATCGACGGGGAAATCGGCCGGCGTGGAGGCCTGGGTGGGATAGCGCTCACGCACGACCACTCGGACCACACCGGAGCGCTCGGAGCCCTACGCGAGCGCCACCCCGACGCCCCGGTGGCGGCGGCGCGCGGCGAGGTCGACGTGTTGCTCGCTGGGGGCAGCGTCGTTGGCCCGCTGGAGGTGGTCTTCATGCCCGGCCATGCCCGAGATCACCTCGCCTTCATCGCCGGAACCGCGGCCTTCACGGGCGATGCTGTTCTCGGAGAAGGGAGCGTGTTCGTCGCTCCGTATCCGGGAGCGATGCGGGCCTACCTTGATGGCATCGAGCGGCTTCGTCGGCACGAGCTCGAGGTGCTCTGCCCTGGCCATGGGCCGCTGGTGTCGGATCCGATCGCGAAATTGGATCAGTACGTGGCGCACCGCCTCGAGCGCGAAGAGCGGCTCGTGGCCGCGCTCGCGGCAGGTCGGCGAAGCGTCGATGAGTTCCTTGACGAGGTCTGGGCGGACACTCCGGCAGAGCTCAGGTTCGCCGCTGCCGTCACACTCGCCGCCCACCTCGACAAGCTCGAGGAGGAGGGGCGATTGCCAGAGGGGGTGGAGCGCCCGCCGGTGGACGGATTGAGCTGGGCTGATGGCTAAGGGTTCCTGTCCGCTTATGGCAGCAGCCCTTTAACGGTATGCGCCCGGGCCGGCTTCGGCAGAAGCCATTGTCTGAGCGCCGACAACTCCAAGCCAGACAGTGGGACTTAGGGCAACCTAACGTGATAGGGTGCGCGGTTAGGGTCGCCTAAGGCCATCGATGAGAACGTGTCCCTAACGCATACCGTCATTCTCGGAGCGCTCGCCGGGTTCACCATCTACCTGGGGCTGCCGGTCGGCCGACTGGCCATGCTCTCCAACCGGGCCCGCGTGGCGCTGGCGATGTTTTCGGTTGGCGTCCTGGCGTTCATCTTTGTGGACGTCCTCTCCAACGGCCTCGGCATCGTCAATTCGGCGCTGAGCGCCGTCAAGCATCACCAGGGATCGGTTGGTCACCTCGTGCTGCTGGTGATGCTGCTGGCGGCCGGGTTTGCAGCGGGTAGTGCCGGACTGGCGATCATCGAGCGAACCATGCGGCCGTTGGGCGCCCGCAAGCCGCCCATCGCCGGTGGCTCTGCGACCGATGCCCTGACCGGTACCGAGGCCGCCGCACTGGCAACCGAACGTGACGCCGCTCGCCGCCGTGCCCTGCGCACCGGGTTGACCATCGCAGCGGCGATCGGCATTCATAACTTCGCCGAAGGGCTCGCGATCGGCGTGTCAGCGCGAGCAGGAGCCATCAGCCTCGCGACGGTGCTCATCATCGGCTTTGCGCTTCACAACGCGACTGAGGGGTTTGGAATCGTAGGCCCGCTCGGCGACGTCAAGCCGTCCTGGCGATGGCTCGCATTGGCGGGATTGATCGGCGGCGGACCGACATTCCTGGGCTCGGTGGTGGGCTTTGGCGTTACCAGCCATCCGCTCGAGCTCGCGTTCTACGCGGTTGCCGGAGGCGCGATCCTGTACGTGATCGGAGAGGTCTGGACGGGTGTGCGGCGCTACGGGTACCGCGAGCTGGGGCTGCTGATGGTCAGCGCGGGCTTTCTGGTCGGGGTCCTCACGGACCTGGTCGTGACCTACGGCGGCGCGTAGCAGTTCGATCAGCTGTCGTCATCGTTCGTAGCCCGGCTCGTCCGGGAGGACGATGCGGGCTATCTCACCAGAGACGAGGACGCGCGGCAATACGGGCTCGATCTTCCTTTGTCGCGCATAATCAGCGAGCTCAGTGGCGCTGCGAAAGCCGGCCAACTGCTCGAGGTGCTTGATCGTCGGGAAGACCAGCGTGATCTCTCCGGTGCGTGCCGCCTCCAGCGCGTTCGCAGGCTCGTACCATCGAGCCTCAACCACCTCGTGTCCGTCGACGCGGGCCTCCACGTCCAGGGGCGCCGCGGCGAGGTAGAACCAGGTGTCGAACCTGATCTTGATCTCCTCAGGAGTGATCCACCGCGAGAATCCAATCAGCGCCTGTGGGTCGGTCAGTTGGATTCCGGCTTCTTCTTGGAGTTCTCGCAGCGCGGCCGCGCGCAGCGCTGAGTCGCCGCGTCCTTCATGGCGGTCGACGGCCCCGCCGGGAAACACCCACGCTCCGCCCATGAACCGCGCCCGGGGGTTGCGCTTGACCAACAGAATCTCGAGTCTCTCTGCGGCCCCGCGCATGAGAATGACCGTGGCCGCGGGGCGAGGCGTGACCGGGGGCCCGGGATTCAGCGCCTCGTCCGGGGCTGGCCGGTCTCCCTCCATTGGCGCACCCTACCGCCGCTACGCTTGCGGCCCGTGAAATACGAATGCCAGTCCTGCGGATTCATCTATGACCCTGCTGAGGGCGACCCCGACGGAGGGATCCCCCCGGGGACTCCGTTCGAGGAGATCCCCGACACCTGGTTCTGTCCTGTCTGCGGGGCACGCAAGCAGGACTTCGAGCCCTATGAGGACTAACCGAGCGATCCCCTAAGCGCCGTTGTCAGGTGGAAAGCTCGAGCGATCCCCTAGGCGCCGTCGTCGGCTTGAAAGCTCGTTTCGGACGCCGGGGCGCGCCGCGCGATCTCGGCATTTATCTCGGCGCCGAAGAACAGCGCGACGTTCGTGAGCCACAGCCAAACGAGTAATACGACCACCGCGGCAAAGGAGCCGTAGGTGGCGTCAAGGCTCGAGACCCGGGCCAAGAACTGCGAGAACCCGGCCGAGGCCGCCAGCCAAATGGCAACGCCGACCGCGGCGCCGGGGATGATCGAGCGCAATCCGCGTCTGGGGGTGTCAGGCGTGACGAGGTACAGGAACGAGAACACAGCCAGCGCGATCGCCACCGCCACAGGCCAGCGGCCGATTCGCCACGCCGAAGCGGCATCGGAACCCACCAGGCCGTGCACGGCATGCCCGGTCCCGAACATCAGCACTACGGCGCTTATGACCAGCACAAGGAGCACGATGGTCGAGGCGATGTCGGTCAGCTTGCGGCGCACGAACGAACGACCCTGGCGCACTCCGAAGACGACGTTGAAGGCCCGGCGCGCGGCCTCTAGGTAGCCAGTCGCTCCATAAAACGCGCTGAAGATTCCGAGCAGCAAAGCGGCCAGAGCCGTCCCACGGTCCTTCAGCGCCGCCTTGAGCCCGGCGTTGACCGTCGATAGGGCATTGGCTGGGATCACCGAGTGGAGGTGATGAATGATCGAGTTATAGGTAGATGGGTATTGACCTATCAGGCCCAACAGCGAGACGGCGAGCAGCAGCAATGGGAACAGCGACATCAAGGCGTAATAGGTGAGTGCCCCGGCGTGGTGGGTCCCTTGGTCGCGCCAGAAGGCGACGAGCGCCCCCTTCACGATCGGCGCTGCTCGCCTGAGCTTCGCCGGGTGGTCGCGATTGGTGCCCGACGCTTCCCGGCGTTCCTCAGCGCCTGGCAGATGGTCTAGCACGACCCGGGTCGGCGCTCGTTGTGGCACGGCACGGCGAATCATTCCAGGCAGGCTGGACCCTGTGCCACTCCCTGCCGGGGGAGAGAGGATCATAGGGCCGTGATGACCGTTTCCTGGAGCAGCCGTGTTTGACCAGATCACACCGGGGGTGATCTACCGGGCGATCCTGCTCGCGTTCGGCCTGGTGGTCGTCATCCTCGTCTTCCCGACCCTCGCCTCGCTGATCCTTGCGGTCCTGATCATGGTGATCGTCGCGATCCCGCTGGCGGCCATTGCCGACTTTTTGAAGCGCTGGCGCATCCCGCGAGTGATCGGCGCGCTGCTGGGGCTGGCGCTGGCGCTGGGCGCGCTGGGTGGGCTGATCGCACTGATCGTCCCCGTGTTCAGCCACGAGATCAACAGGTTCATCCAGCAGCTGCCGACGATCTCGAGCGAGTTCCTGCACCGGATCGCACGCCTAGCGGGCACCTCGGCTAGCCACATCAGCCACCAGATCCAGCACTTTGTCAACAACTACAAGAGCCATCCCTCGAAGCTGCTCGGGCCTGCCGCCTCGGTCGGCAAGACCGCCGCGGGCGTGGTGGTCGTGATGATCGTGATTCTGATCACCGCGCTCTACACGGCAATTCATCCCGATCCGCTCGTCAACGGGGTCGTCAGGCTCTTTCCCGGCCGAAACCGCCAGCACGCCCGCCATGTACTTAGCCGGCTCCGCTCCGCCTATCTCGGCTGGCTGGTCGGGCTGATCGTCGGGATGCTGATCCTCGGCGGGCTCACATATCTGGGCTTGACGCTCGTCGGGCTGGACTTCGCCGCATTCTTTGCCGTCTTCACGGCGGTCGCGATGATCATTCCTTACTTCGGTGCGCTGTTGAGCTCGATCGTGCCGATCCTGTACGCGCTCACCTTCTCGACCGGGAAGGCCATCCTGGTGGCGATCGTCTACATCATCGCCCACCAGATCGAGAGCAACATGATCGAGCCGCTGGTAATCGCGCGGGCCGTGAAACTACATCCCGCGGTCGTCGCGATCGGGGTGCTGGCGGTCGAGCGGCTGTTCGGGTTTGTCGGCCTGATCGTGGCGGTGCCGATCATCGTCACGTTCAAAATCTTGGTCGAGGAGCTGTGGGTCAACCGAATCGCACCGAGCGTTCCCACAGGGCCTGCGGAAGACCCCGGTGAGGCCGACACCTCTGTCGAAGCCGTTCCGCTCCCAAGTGTGCCGGAAGGCGGCAGCTAGGCCCTATCCACTCGGCCGCACACCCAACCGGAATAGGCCCTAGGCCGCGGCCCTAGCGAGCCACTTGGCCGTACCCCAACCGGGACAGCTAGGCCGCAGCCCTCAGCCGCCCGACGGTCGTCTCGGCGATCGAGGCGGCCGTGATCGCGGCGAGGCGTCTTAAGTCGGCCTCGGAAATCGTCAGCGGCGGCATCAGCACGATGACGTCGCCGAGCGGCCGGATCAACGCCCCCCGACGGCGAGCCGCCATAGCGACGGCGTGTCCGAGCCGCTCCCCGGGCGGCCGCCCGATCAGCTCGATGCCCACCATGAATCCTCGCTGGCGCACTTCCACCACCCCCGGCAGCACGGCGATACGTTGCGCCAGCAGGCGCTCGAGGAGCTCGATCTTTGGTGCCAGCGTCTCCAAGGTGCGCTCGCGCTTGAAGGTCTCGAGCGTCGCGATTCCAGCGGCGCACGCAAGCGGATTGCCCGTGTAGGTGTGGCCGTGAAAGAAGGTGCGGGCTTCCTCCGGCGTCCCGAGGAAACCCTCGTAGACCCGCTCGGTGGTGAGGGTGGCGGCAAGCGGCAGGTACCCACCTGTCAGTCCCTTGCCGACGCACATCAGATCGGGTGCAACGGCTTCGTGGTCGCACGCGAACATCATGCCGGTGCGTCCGAACCCGGTCGCGACCTCGTCGCAGATCAACAGCACCCCATGCGCGTCGCACAGCTGCCGCACACGCTCGAGGTACCCGTGCGGCTGCATGAGCATTCCGGCCCCCTGCACCAGCGGCTCCACGATAACGGCGGCCGCCTGACCGGCATTTTGTTCGAGCAGCTCGTCAAGTTGCCGGCCGTCGCCGCTGCGGGCTTGGACCGTGTCGAACAGAAGCGGGTCGTAGCGGGAGTGCAAGAGCTCTATGCCGCCAACAGAGACAGCGCCAAGCGTGTCCCCGTGGCAGGCACCCTCCAAGCAGATGAAGGTGGTCCGCCGCTCCCCGCGCTGGAGCCACCATTGGAACGCCATCTTGAGCGCGACCTCGACCGCCGTCGAGCCGCTGTCTGAGTAGAAGACCCGGGTCAGCCCTGCGGGCGCAGACTCGAGCAGCCGCTCGGCGAGCTCAATGGCCCCTGGATGCGAGGCTCCGAGCATCGTGGAGTGAGCCACCCGGCCCAGCTGCTCAGCGACTGCTTCATCCAATGCCGGGTGGCGGTGGCCATGAACGTTGCACCACAGCGAGGCCACGCCGTCGATGTAGGGGTTCCCATCGGTGTCGTACAGATTGACCCCTTCGGCCTGCTCGATGATCAGAGGTTCCTCGTCCTCGCACCAGGCGCGCTGCTGGGTGAAGGGGTGCCAGAGATGCCTGCGGTCGGCGGCCTGCAGCTCGGCGGTACTGCGCACAGGCCAGAAGCTATTGGCCGTCCCGGTCGGAAGCTAGCCAGCGAGAGAGCCACTGCGCGAGCGGCAAGCTCTCGGCCGCTTGGGCTAGGAGATCGGGCTCGGCGCGCGCAATCGGCGGCAGCACCTCGACTGCCACACCGGCCAAGGCGGCAATTGTGTCCCGGTTTGACATCTCTACCACCCCTGGCGGCTCGGACCACGGGGTGAGCACGACCGCTGTGACCTCGAGTCCTTTGGAGCGCGCCGCCTCGACCGTAAGCAAGGTGTGATTGATCGTTCCAAGCCCGGGCCGCGCCGCGATCAGGAGCGGTAGCCGCAGCGAGCCGGCGAGTCGGCGCACGTCATACCCATCGCTCAACGGCACAAGCAGGCCGCCCACTCCCTCGATCACGACCAGCTCGGCGTGATCGCCGGCGGCTCGGAGCTTGCGTTCCAGCTCGGCCACATCGATTGGGCGGTCCGCGAGCGCGGCGGCGAGGTGAGGCGATACCGCGGGGCCGTACGAGGCCAGCGCGACGTCCTTGGCGGAGCACCCGGCCGCGCGAGCGAGCAGCTCGTGATCCGGCGGCCATGCTGGAGGGGTTGGCTCGTCGAGACCTGTGATGACCGGCTTATGCGCGGCGACTTCCACCCCGCGTGACTTCGCGCCGGCCACCACAGCGGCCGCGAGGACGGTCTTGCCCACGCCGGTGTCGGTGCCGGTGACGAAGCAGCCGCGGAGCATCGAAGGTCACTGTCCCCGCCAATTCGGCCCGCGTTTCTCGGCGAACGCGCGAACTCCCTCGCGAAAGTCCTCGGACTGAAAGCAGGCGCGGCGCAGCTCGATCAGCTCCCGCTCCACGTCGGGCGCAAGCCGGCCCTGCGCCTCGAGCACGGCACTGATCACGCGTTTATTGCCGCGCTGAGCAAGCGGCGCTCCCGCGGCGAGTTCGACCGCCAACCCCACCGCGCTCTCGGTCAGGTCAGCCGGATCGGCCAAGTCGCTGATCAGGCCCCACTCGCGCGCGGTGGTTGCGTCGATCCGCCGTCCGAGCAGGAACAACTCGCGGGTGCGCGCGGCCCCGATGATCTCGATGAACTTGCGCAGGCCGGTGTGGGAATAGACGAGGCCGAGCCTGGCCGGCGGCATGGCGAATGCGATCTGGGACGAGGCGATGCGGAGATCGCAGGCGAGCGCGAGCTCCAGCCCACCACCGATGGCGGGGCCGTTAATCGACGCCAGCGTGGGATAGGGATAGGCCTCCAGCGCAGCGATCGCGGCTGCGAAGGGGTGGGCGACCAGCCGCTCTGCCTCGTCGGCAAGGACATCGGTGGATAGGTGGCCGATGTCATAGCCGGCCGAGAAGATCGACCCTTCGCCGGTTACGATCACGCATCTCGCCTCCAGCCCGAACAGGGTGGTCGCGATCGCATCGAGGATCGCGTGGTCGAGCGCCCCGCGCTTGGCCGGATTGGAGATCGTCAGGCGTGCGACCCCGGAGGCGGGCTCGTCGACCAACAGGCGGCCCGCCGCCGACTCGCCTCGGGAAGGGCTATTCGAGGACAACTAGCGCGTCGCCTTCCGAGACCGACTGTCCCTCCTCGCACTGGATCTCCTTGACGACGCCAGGGTCCTCCGCCTCGACCGGCATTTCCATCTTCATCGATTCCAGGATTACAACAGTGTCGCCCTCCGCGACGTGGTCGCCGATCTCGACCTCGATCTTCCAAACGGTTCCGGTGATATGGGCTTCGACTACGGGCAACTGACGCTCCTGCTCGTTTCTCGGTGCAGGAGGCTATCCGACGCTCGGTGCGGCGCCACTCCTAGCTCAACAAAATCACAACCAACGGCACGCGCGCGTCGGGTTTAATCGCGCTCGGATCAATGCCGCGCGAGCAAAGGGGGTTCACATGCATCGGGGTTCGCGCAAGCTCAGCATTACCACAGCGATCGCACTCGCCGCACTGACGTTGTCAGGGGTGGCCGTTGCGGCAGCGGCTGTCGCCAAGACCTCGCACGCCCACTACTGGTACAACACTCCCGGGACGGCGGGCTGCGGCTACCGGAACAATCACAAGCCGGCCACGCAGCTCGCCTGCATCGGCACGAACATCCCCGGAGGGGGAGTGAAGCAATGTGCGCATGGCGGTGGCTTCGCACAGGCCTTTGCGGTCCTCGCGGCGCACGGCAAGACGCAGGTGGTCGTCACGTGTAAGCACCAATGGGCCAAGAACGCGACTGTCGCGTTCCTGCCCGGCGGAACCACATGGAGCGGGCTTGGAGTTACCTGCAAGCTCACGGGCACCAACGGCAAGACCGTCACGTGCACCAATAAGTCCCACCACGGCTTCAAGACCGGGAACGGAACCTACAAGTCGTTCTGAGCCCGTAAGGTCGCCGTCCACCCCTGAACAGGACGTCGGAGCTAGGACCGCCTAGGAACGTCGCTAGCCAAACCGTGCCGGGTCGGGTCCGATCCGCTCTTCGCGGTCGAGCTGCGCGATCGCCTCCATCTGCTCCTGGTCGAGCTCGAAGTCGAATATCTGCGCGTTCTCCTCGATGCGCTGTGCGCGAACCGATCGCGGGATCACGACGCAACCGAGCTGGACGTTCCAGCGCAAAAGCACTTGCGCCGGCGTGCGGCCGGTCTGCGCCGCGACGTTCCCGACCACGGGGTCGTCCAGTAGCGCTCCGCGCCCGAGCGGGCTCCACGACTCGGTCACGATGCGGTGCTTTTCGTGAAAGGCGCGCAGTTCGCGCTGTTGCATGCGCGGATGAAGTTCGACCTGGTTGACGGCCGGCGCAACCCCTGTCGCGTCGGTGATCTGCTCGATGTGCTCGGGCAGGAAGTTTGAGACCCCAATCGAGCGCGCGCGACCCTCCTCACGCAACTCGCACATGGCCTGCCAGGTCTCCACATATCTACCCTGAGCGGGCGCCGGCCAGTGAATCAGGTAGAGGTCCACCCACTCGGATGACAGGCGCTCGAGGCTGAGCTCGAAGGCACGTCTCGTACGGTCGCGACCGTGATCGTCATTCCAGAGCTTGGTGGTGATGAACAGCTCGCTGCGCTCGAGGCCGCTGCGGGCGATCGCCTCTGCGACCTCGGCTTCATTGCCGTACATCGCGGCCGTGTCGATCATCCGGTAGCCGACCTGGATCGCATGAAGAACGGCATCGGTGGTGTCTTCCGGTGATACCTCGAAGACCCCGAAGCCCAGTTGCGGAATGTTGTTGCCGTCGTTGCACTGAAGGGTTGGGACGGAAATGGTGTTCTCGTTGATAGTCATAACTTGATCCTTCCCAAAATCCCGCATGGAGATACATTGCCGCCCGGAGACATCGTGATCCTGGCGATCGATCAGGGAACGACCGGCACGACCTGCATGGTCTTTGACTCCCGCGCGGAGTTGATCGGCCGCGCCTACCGGGAATTTGGACAGCACTTCCCGCGCCCCGGCTGGGTCGAGCACGACGCGTCGGAGATCTGGGAGGTGACCCACGCGGTCGCGGGCGAGGCGTTGTCCGACGCCGGACTGCGGCCCGGAGATCTCGAAGCGGTCGGTATCACCAACCAGCGCGAGACCGTGTGCGTGTGGGATCCAGCGAGCGGGGAGCCGCTGCACAACGCGATCGTGTGGCAGGACCGTCGCACGGCCTCCCGCTGCGCGCAGCTGCACGCCGAGGGTCTCGAGCAGCTGATCCGCGAGCGCACCGGACTCGTGCTCGACCCCTACTTTTCGGCGACGAAGATCGAGTGGCTGCTGCGTAACGTGGAGGGACTGAGGGAGCGCGCGGCCGCGGGACGCGCGGTCTTCGGAACGGTGGATTCGTGGCTGATCTTCAAGCTGTGCGGCGAGGCCGTCACCGATCCATCCAACGCCTCGCGCACGATGTTGTTCGACACTGCCCGTGGCACCTGGGACCCAGAGCTGCTGGATGTCTTCGGTGTTCCCGAAAGAGCGCTTCCGTCCGTGGGCCCCAGCTGCGGCGTCGTATCGATTACCCGCCCGGCGGCCCTCCATGGCCACGCGGTTCCTGTCGCGGGCGTCGCGGGCGATCAGCAAGCAGCGCTCTTCGGGCAAGCGTGCGTCGAACCCGGCAGCGGCAAGAACACCTATGGCACCGGCTCGTTTTTCCTCCAAAACGCCGGTACCAGCCGGCCGCCTCCGGTCCCCGGATTGCTGGCGACGGTCGCATGGCGGATCGGACAGCAACTGACCTATGCGCTTGAGGCGTCGGTCTTCGCCACCGGCGCTGCGGTGCAGTGGCTACGCGACGGGCTTGGCATCCTCGACTCCGCGGCCGAGTCCGAGCCCTTGGCGCGCTCGCTTCGCTCCAACGATGGCGTCTATTTCGTCCCGGCGCTGACCGGACTCGGTTCACCTCACTGGGACCCCCACGCGCGGGGGACCATCGTGGGGCTCACGCGCGGCTCGACCCGCGCCCACCTGGCGCGCGCGGCACTCGAGTCGATCGCTTATCAGAGCGTGGATGCGGTTCGGGCGGTGGAGGCGGCCAGCGGCCGCAGCCTCGAAGAGCTTCGCGCCGATGGCGGGGCCGTGGCCAACGGCTGGCTCATGCAGTTTCAGGCCGACCTGTTGGGTGTCCCAGTGCTGGTCCCTGAAATTGTCGAAACGACGGCCCAAGGCGCCGCCTATCTCGCCGGAGTCGGGTCCAATCTGTGGACGATCGATTACCTCGTCTCGACCTGGCGTGAGCGGGTTCGCTACGAGCCGGCCATGAGCGCGGAGCAACGCGACGAGCTGCTCGGGTGGTGGCATCGCGCGGTCGAGCGGGCACGGGCCTGGGACACCGCGTAGGCTGCTCCGACCATGACCACCGACGTCGAGCTTAAGCCTCAGGTCTACCGCGACCCACGGCCGGCGGAGTACTTCGCGCCCTTCCACCAGCGGGTGCGTACCCGGGAGCCAGAGGCGAAGGTCTACGAGGTGGTGCGCGTGCTGACCGTCATCCATGCGCTCGTCACCTACCGTGCGCGAGCCTTCGGCTCCGAGAACGTCCCCACCGGACCGGTCATCCTCGCGCCGAACCACGCCTCCTTCATGGATCACTTCTTCGTCGGCGGCTTCATCCGCCGCCGCGTCCAGTTCATGGCCAAATCACAGCTGTTCACTGGAGTCGGCACGTGGATCTTCAGCCATGGAGGCGTCTTCCCGGTGCGGCGGGGCCACCACGACGAGGAGGCCTTCGTCACCGCCTTCACCGTCCTGGATCGCGGAGGTGCCATCGTGATGTACTGCGAAGGAGGGAGGTCTCGTACCGGCGCGGTGGGCCAGGACGCCCGGCCCGGAATCGGCCGACTCGCGCTGGAATCGGGTGCCCCGGTGGTGCCGATCGCAGTGGTCGGCTCGCATCAGGTCCGCAATTGGCGTCGACTGCGCTTCCCTCGCATCAGGATTCAGTACGGCGTTCCGTTTCGCTTTGCTCGTATCCCAGGGTCCACGCGCGAGCAGCAGCAGCAGGCGGCGGATCTGATTCTTGAGCGGATCCGCACACTCCACGACGAGTTCGCGGCGACCGTAGGCCCCGCGACCGCACGCCCCTAGACCGCCCGCCTCCAGGCCGCCCGCCACGACTGCACCGGGCGGTCAAAAGTCGCCGTACTTGCTCTCCGCGACCAGGGTTGGTCAGAAGTGGTCGTCACGCGAACAAAAACGACCACGCTCCCCGTGAGACCGGAGGTTTGGTCAGTTTGTGCCGCCCACTGGCGCGCGGGTCGGCCCCCGCCCGGCACGACTGGCGCGCGGGTCGGCCCCTGGCCGCCCTGTGGCGCGCGGGTCGGCCCCTGGCCGCCCACTGGCGCGCGGGTCGGCCCCCGCCCGGCACGACTGGCGCGCGGGTCGGCCCCTGGCCGCCCTGTGGCGCGCGGGTCGGCGCCCGGCCAGGCACGACGGGCGCCCGGCCTCCGGCCGCGCAACCTAAGCCGTGGCCACCGATGCAGCCCGGTCCAGCCCCAGCTCCTCGATCGCGATCTCGCGCATCTTGAACTTCTGCACCTTGCCGGTGACGGTCATCGGGAATGAGTCGACGAACTTCACGTAACGGGGGATCTTGTAGTGGGCGATCTTGCCGCGGCAAAAGTCACGGACCGCATCGATGTCCAAGGATGCCCCAGACCGCGGCACGATCCAGGCCATCAGCTCCTCGCCATAGCGCTCGTCTGGGACTCCGATCACCTGCACGTCGGCGATCTCGGGGTGGCCGTAGAGGAACTCCTCGATTTCGCGCGGGTACACGTTTTCGCCGCCGCGGATGACCATGTCCTTGATGCGACCCACGATCCGGACGTATCCCTCCGGGTCCATCGTGGCCAGGTCGCCCGTGTGCATCCACCGTGCGGTGTCCAGGACCTCAGCGGTGCGCTCAGGGTCGTTCCAGTACCCGCGCATCACAAGATAGCCTCGGGCGCAGAACTCCCCGGGCTCACCGCGGGGCTGTATCCGATCTGTCGATGGGTCGACGATCTTGATCTCTGTGTGGGGCATGACCTGCCCGACGGTCTCGCAGCGGTGCTCGAGCGTGTCCTCGATCCGCACCTGGGTCGAGACGGGCGAGGTCTCGGTCATCCCGAAGGCGATCCCGATCTGGCGGATACCCATCTCGTCGTTGACTCGTTTCATCACTTCGATCGGGCAGGGAGAGCCGGCCATGATCCCGGTGCGCAGGGAGCTCAGGTCGAACTCGGAGAAGCGCTCGTGCCCCAGCTGCGCGATGAACATCGTGGGCACGCCGTACAGGCTGGTGCACCGCTCGGCCGCACAGGTCTCAAGCGTCGCCTCCGGTTCAAACGTCGCCGCTGGATAGACGATGCAGGCGCCCGTTGAGGTGCACGCGAGGTTGCCGATCACCATGCCGAAGCAGTGGTACAGCGGCACGGGAACGCACACCCGGTCCTCCGGCGTGTAGCGCAGCAGGTCGGCGAGGAAGCGGGCGTTGTTGAGGATGTTGTGGTGTGAGAGCGTGGC
>Ga0070741_10011099_pt1 | contig 16738 bp, 10 predicted proteins | sample Coa_R1_4_FD_66440 | JGI IMG/M metagenome (GOLD analysis project Ga0070741, IMG submission 66440) | Surface soil microbial communities from Centralia Pennsylvania, which are recovering from an underground coalmine fire - Coalmine... | ecosystem: Environmental > Terrestrial > Soil > Unclassified ...
GTTTTTGATATACGTGATCCATTGCCTATGTCTGGCGACTTCGCGGTTGTCGTCTCACGCTTGCTCAAACGCACTCACTAATACTCGCAGTAGGGAAAGAGGTGTTGAAGATTATGGAAAGATTACGTAGAGTAGTTAATAATACCGTCATCTCACTCGTCGGGCAACTCATTACCTGGACATCGACGTTGCTGCTGACCATCGCCTATGGTCGCTTTTTGGGCGATGTAAAGTTCGGAGATCTGTATTTTGCGCTCACCTTCGTTTTATTGATTGGATTTCCTATCGAGTCCGGTTTTAATCAACAACTGACGCGCGATGTGGCACAGGAGCCAAATAAAGCTCTACGGTATCTTTCAAATACTCTTCTGATCAAGGGAACGCTCTGGCTTGTTCTCTACGGCGCTATCCTGCTCCTCACCCGGCTGCTGGGCTACCCCGATGAAATCCGTTCTCTCGTAACCATCTGTGGCATCACCCTGTTGAGCACATCAATCGCCAATACATTTGCTGCATCTCATTACGCCTTTGAACGTACGGTCTTTCCAGTTATCGGTACGATTTTTGAGAAGGGATTGACAGCACTTTTCGGCATACTGCTGCTCAAACTTGGAGCCGATGTACAGGTCATGGCGTTCGTGCTGCTCGGTGGCTCTCTGATCAACGCCACATGGCAAGCCGCCTGGTTTTTCCGCCTGGTTGGATTCTCTTTTCACATCGACCTGGCGCTTATACGGGCTATCATGCGCGTCAGTATACCCTTCGTCGTTTATGGAGTTTTAGGGGTTATTTACTACCGCATAGACACTGTATTCCTTTCCCTGATGACAAGCACCGCTGTTGTAGGGTGGTATGGAGCTGGATACCGTATCTTCGATACACTCGTTTTTTTACCCAACCTCGTGATAAGCGCCATCATGTATCCCATCTTTGCAAAACTCTCCATTCATTCTACACGAGAGTTGAGAATGGCAATAGAAAAGTCAATGAATTTTCTCCTGTTTGCCAGTATCCCAATTATGGCGTTCATCATCGCAGCGACCCCTGTGATTGTGGGCTTTCTCTACCATCGTCCCGAATTCCTCCATACCATCCCTGTCATGCAAGCATTAGCCCCGGGACTGGTCTTTCTTTACGTGAATAGTGTGTTGAGCGCCACGCTGGTGAGCATAAAACAGGAGAGAAAGATCACTATTATGGCAGCCATTGCGCTGGTCTTCAATCTTGGACTCAACTTGATTTTAATTCCACGCTACCAGCATGTGGGAGCCGCACTTGTGACCTCACTTACAGAATTGCTCCTGCTCAGTATTGCGGTCATCTTCGTTCCCCGCAATCTACTTCCGTTGGGCAGCTTGCGCATAGGCATAAAAGTACTCGTTGCAAGCGCGATCATGGCACTAGTTACCTGGTTGACAATCTGGCAATTGCATATCGTCAACGTTTTTGTTGTACTATCCATTGCTATACTTGTCTACCTGGGCACTGCAACGCTGCTTGGCACCATTCCGAGAGAAGATTTGCAAGCACTTTACTTCGCTGTACGACGCAGAGCACATCGGGTTCCACCTTCACCGTCAAATGATCAGATAGAGGAAAGCAATGCTACGCTAGAGGTGGTATGATGAAGCAGCTATTGAATGCCATGATCAAATATGCTACAAATCACCTGATTAACCATATCCCGTCATATACGATTCGACATGGTTGGTATAGCAAAGTATTGGGCTGGCACATCGGGTCACGCGCCTCTATACTCATGAAACAACATGTGCAGATGGCTGGCGTACGTACCAGTGGACGTAAGGTTAGCATTGGCAAGGGCACGGTTATCAATCAAGATTGTTACCTCTATACAACAGGCGGCCTTATTATCGGCGAAAATGTGAGTATTTCATCAGGCGTCTGGCTCGTGACCGGCACACATGATATCAACGATCCATATTTCACCGATTCATACAAACCCATAGTGATCCATAATCACGTCTGGATTGGGATACGAGCTACGATTCTTGGCGGCGTTACAATTGGTGAAGGGGCCGTTGTGATGGCAGGTGCAGTTGTGACTCGCGATGTTGCGCCCTATGCAGTTGTAGGTGGTGTTCCAGCTAAAGTGATCAGTGAGCGTAGGTTACGCAACCCTACGTATATGCTGGACTTCCGCCCATTGCTGGAGTAGGCTTCCCCATAAAGTCATCCTGTAACTACCTTCCGTATTGTTCTCTGAGGCTATCTAAACAGATAAGTCAGGAAGTCAGTTTTCTTAATCAGTCATGCTCAAACAGCCTGGCTTCCTGCAAGGACTCTTTGTGAGAAAACGCTTCAAAAAGTATAAGGGAGGAGTTCGTGATGCGAACATACTTATCATGGCGTCCTGGACGCCTACGATTGTTCTGGGTTGGTCTGGTAATAGCTGCAGTAGCAACAGTACTTCTGGCTGCCTGCGGTGGTGGTGGTGGGACTGCCACAACTGCAACTCCAACTGCCACAACGGCGCAGCCAACCCCTACGACACAGCCAACTACTGCACCAACCCCTACGACAGCGGCGACGACAACGACAGCAGCGTCAAATACCGTCAAGGTCCAGATCATCGAGACTAATAATACCTATTCCTTTAGTCCTGCAGCTATAACGATCACCAAGGGAACGCAGGTTGTGTGGACTAATATGAGCGATGCTCCACATACTGTTACAAGCGATAACGGGGCATTCAACGCGTCAAACACTCTCATGCAGAATGACACCTTCAAAATGACTTTTAATACGGCTGGGACGTTCTCCTACCACTGCAGCATTCATACCTATATGAAGGCCACAGTCACGGTGTCAGGTTGATAAGTTGACAATGCAGAATAGCTGTGATGCTGTATAAAACGTTCTTTTGATTAATCAGCTCTTCGAGCTGATTAATCAAAAGAACGTTTTATACAGCATCACAGCTATTTATTTGATAAAGTAAGATCCGGTTGCGGCAAACCAAGCGCGGTTTATGGCAATTGCTCCTGCTGGAGTGGGATGAATGCCGTCGGGCAACAAGTATTCTTTTGCGTGCGGCTGGAATACTTGATAGAGATCGGGACCACGAATAAGCCCATTGCTTACTGTTAGCTGATCAATGACGGTATTTAATGCCCGTACTTCCTGGTCAAGCTCACTCTGGTTAGGGACCGCTGGACGGTTTGCATAAGGGATACGAGCCAGGATGGGGACATGTCCTGCGGCCTTAACTGCGTTTATAATTGATTGCAGGTTTTTCTGGAACGTTTCCGGTGCTACCAGACCAGGGACATCGTTCGTGCCCAAGCCGATAAACCAGTAATGCATGTCAGGATTAAGGGAGAGCAATGTATCAATGGTCTGTGCCGCAGCAGCTGAATCCCAGCCCCCTATGCCCCCATCAACCATCGCGGGGAAACGTGCAGACGATGCTGTATGCACCAGTGTATCAAAGGAAGGCTGGTTTTCATCAAAACGGTTGAACGACATTGCCGTAATAGAATCTCCCATGAAAAAGATGCTATCGTTCAAATTGACAGGAGAAGAGACATCGTAGACGTTGATCTGATCGATGGAGAAATCCTGCTGAGCCGATAGCGGCTGTACTCGGGTTACCGTCATTTTGATCCATGACTGACCACTGAAATCTATAAGATGCTCCCGAACCCGGGTATGGTTGCCTGTTACCGTCACGATGGTTCGCCATGTCCCATCGCTGCCGTTTGTACTATCCGATGAAACAGCGATAGTGTAGTCCTGAGGACCAGAACCATTGTTATTGATGTAATCGAATATATAGTCACTTGACCAGGTTAGCAAGACGCGTTTCGGGCCGGGGTCCAGCTGTATTGCGCACCAGCTCGGCAATACAGCTTGTTTGGCATGCCAATACGACCAGTCTCCATAACGCCCACTCACGATGGCCTGTGGCCCTCCAGGCCCATCGTTATGAAAACAATAGGACGGTTTCCCAAACGAAATAAGCGGCCCGCTACCGTTGTTTGATGAGGAATCCTGTGTTGTGGAAGAACTGGATGCAGGCCGATACGTCTGAATCATGGTTTTGATCGCGTAGTACTGGGGCTTGGGCTGATTTGTATTCACGTCGAACATATCAAGACGCCCATAACCGCCATAGCTCGCGGCATCGAACTGGTTAGCAAAGGCAGTACCAGCCCGGATCATCGCCTGCAACGCGGTCGTAGAGAATTTCGTGATAAAATCGGCATTATCGCCATAGGCTGGAGGCGGATTGCCGGGATCATAGTTCCACTCGGTGACACCTACAGGCACGGTTTTACCCAGGATATCATGAGCCATCTTCTGGACACTTTGTACCGCATCATACACGCTGCCAGCCTTCGCTAAACACTCAGCCTGCGTATTATTCCAGCAAGGATACCAGTGAAACGTGATAGCGTCGGGCAGCACACCAGATTTCTTTACGCCCTCAAGAAACAGGCGCATGAAGTCGTGATTCCCCAGATAGTTATATGTAGCCGGACCAACAAATCTGGCATTGGGGTTTAACCGTCGCAACTGGGGAATAATATTGTTCCACTGCTTGAGATAGTTTTCAATAGAAACACCATTGTAGTCATCTTCATTACCGAACTCATAGATCTGGCAACGAGAACCGGCATAGGAGACAACGTGCTTGTTAAAAGCATCATTATAGACATTAAATAATACGCCCATGCAGGTCATACCGCTATTCTCTATCGTTTTCAAGCGCTGATTAATTTCCGCATCGGTGGTGGCATGGTTATCTGCGAGGCTTTTATCAAAAAAGAAACTGCGCATGAGCGTAAGGTGCGCTTGCTCCAGCGCAAGCTGGATAGCGGGGCTGGTTTCCACATTATTCGTCGACCATTCCTGGGTATCGTTTGTACCAAAAATGAAGGAAGAGATCCCGTGATTCCAGATTTGCTGACCAGGCAAAGCGGTATTTTTCGCCTGACTTGCCGCCTGAGACGACTGCACAGATTGGCCTATCGGGATTATAGGTGAACAGGCGATACAACAGAATGCTACTACCATAAGAGCAACGCTACAAAACCACCGAGAATTTGTGTCTGGCCGTGATAGAGGCATGGCGTTTCCTTCTTTCCAGCAAATGCGCTAACTACTACCCATGTTACTATAGCACAGTTTTGTTTTGACAAGATCACAAGGTATGTTGTGAGTTGGTCGTGACTACAGGCGTGGGTTATGAACGCCTTAAACACTCAGGAGATTGCCATCCAGTGGAGCATTCTGTGTAGAAACTCCACCAAATCTTGTATATATCTAACTATTTACTGACCTACAATATCACCATATCTCCATCAAGAGATGGTATTTCTTTATAAGGATGTTTCGTGCCCTGCAGAGCGGTGACGGTCAATCGCCTGATTGGCTTCCCCCCACCGCTAACGACAGCAATAGTTGCCGCTTTGCGGGGCGCAGAACAACCCTGTTGAATTAAAGTTACTGATCACAATCATCAAAAAGTTACGTACAGTTGTGAGGCGTGAGAATGAGCATATCTATTACAGATTCCCCCTGGCATCCACTCGTGGAGCAGCGTGTCAAGGCTGCGTTTTATTATCAGCCTGCCTGGTTGACTTTGATTACAAAGCTCTACGGATATACTTTACAGTTCCTTACCACCAGTGACACAAACGGACAGATTACAGGATTTCTTCCATTATGTTCTCTGCCAGGCATGCTGAGAGGACGCCGCCTGGTCGGTCTACCATTTTCTGACTTCTGCCCCTTGATCACGCTAGACGATACAAGTACCAGTGATCTTGTTGAGCAAGCGATTGAACTGGCGCAGAAGCAAAAAGCGCGTTACCTGGAACTGCGCAGCGGCACTAATAGCGTACTGGCCCAACACCCAAACCTGTCCACCAGTAATTTATATGTACACTGGCAGCGCCCTCTGGCCAATGATCCTGAAGCGATCTGGTCAGATTTGCGCAAGCCTGTACAACGGCAGATCAAGAAGGCACGTAACCTGGGTGTACAGGTACGCATCGCCCAGGAGCGCGGCGATGTTGAACAGTATTATCGATTACACTTGAAAACGCGCACCAGGCTCGGTATGCCCGCGCAGCCACGCCAATTCTTTTTCGGGCTCTGGGACGCCTTCGCAGATCGCGATATGATGAAAGTCTTACTGGCCGAGTATCAGGGAGCCACGATCGCCGGTATGGTATTACTGGCCGCCGGCTCTACCGTCAGATATGCTTATGGAGCCTCCGACGAACACCATCTTAATCTGGCCCCGAACAATCTCTTAATGTGGACAGCAATTACGTGGGGCTGCACACATGGCCATCAAACGCTTGATCTGGGGCGCACAGCTTGCGACAACCAGGGATTAATGGAATTCAAACGCCGCTGGGGGGCTACTCAGGAAGCCCTACCCTACTACTACTACCCACGTGTGCAGGGATTAGCCGCCACATCCGAGAGCAGCAAAACTTATCATTTCCTTACCACATGCTGGCGGAGACTGCCGCTACAGATAGCAGGACCGCTCGGTGGCTACCTCTACAGAAACCTGGGATAGCGAAGTGCCCTATACAAGTTTTTCCGCGTCAGGCGGAAAAACTTGTATAGGGCACTTCGCTATAATCAACCGGAAACCACGCGCAATGCACGCGATACTTCTTGTTCCTCAGTAGCATGGCGCACTAATGTATAGCCAATACCACGAACCGTCAGGATATATATAGGATTGCCAGGATCAGGCTCGACCTTTTGACGCAAATGGTGAATATGCGATTTGATCAAATAGATATCGCCATCGTTACCAAATCCCCAAATGTGCGATACTATCTGGCTTGCAGTGCAAACATTGTTAACATTGGTAGCAAGAAAATGTAATAACTTGCCCTCAGTGGGCGTCAAGTAGAAAGTTTTGCCGTGAACACTCACCTGATTGTGAAGAGCGTCAACGCAGATCGGACCAACCGTGACCACGGAGTCAGGCCGCTGCGTTAGTGTGGAACGCACTCTACGACTAAGTGCATGAATACGCGCTAATAGTTGATTCGGGAAGAAGGGTTTACGCAGGTAATCGTCGGCTCCTGACTCCAGACAACGGATCTCTTCCTGCTCGTCTTTTGCGGCGGTCGTTACCAGTACTAGAGCATCATGCCTGTTGCACATATCACGACACATCGCCAGCGCATCAACATCTCCCATAGCAGTTTCTAGAATAATAAGATCCGGTTTCTGCTCCTCCCACTCTCGTCTGGCTCGCTCTACTGTATAGGCACGATAAACCTCGTAACCTAAAGTTCTGAGCCAGGACGTAAGCATCTCAACCCAATTGCGGTCAGAATCGACAATCAACAGTTTCATTACAAGCCCCCTGTTTCTCCATACACTCTACAATCTCTTGCCAGCAAAAAAAACGAAACTTCAAACTTCAAACTTGAAATTTCAAACTCCAAATTTTACTATTAACGCGCTACCCATTCACGTACGTAATCAGTGCTTGTTGGCTCTTCCTCAAGCAGGCTCACCAGACGAGGGTACCAGGCATCTCGCGCAAGATCGTTGACCATCGCCTGTGCCAACTCTTTGCTCGCAAAATGGGCAATCACAATGAAGACGCGAGGCAACTCAATATTTCTGAGCAATTCCCAGGAAAGATAGTTCTTCCCATGAAGGTCCTGGCTGCGTTGCCAGTCTTCATGTAAGGCAATGATGGCATCCTCTTCACCAACTTTGGCCCGATAGGTGGATACGACTACGTACATACCCGTCTTCCTTCCCTGCGACCACAAGCTTAAGCCAGCGCTCAAAGCAATTTTTGCTTAACCCTCAAATTTATACAAATCGCCAAGCAGTAAAAGTATAAACTACAACGATTAATAATTGCATGAGATAAACTTCCTTAATTTTGCCGAGCATGATCTATTGCTCATTACTCATTAATGAGTAGGTATATTTACCCATTACCTACACCAAGAGTAGGAGATAAATGGGAATAATATACGCATGCAAACGTATACATATATTTCCCGTCAAGCTAGCCCGTGACGAATTGCAAAGGCCGTCGCCGAGGCGCGATTTTCACTACCTATTTTGCTGAAAATATGAGACAGGTGATTGGCGACTGTTTTCTCACTCAGCCCTAGCGTGCGCGCGATCTGTCGGTTGCTCTTCCCCTGCGCAACAAGTTGTAAGACTCTAGCTTCGCGTTCGGTCAGATCGGCGGGGAAAGCACGTGAGGCAATGCGTGACGCACGATTGGCAAGTCCCCGCAACTGATTACGGACATCTCCTGCCGAATGTGCCATCCCCAACTCATCAAAAAGGGCCAACGCTTGTTTCAGGCTGGCCAGAGCGAGTTCGTTGCCATCCTGGTTATTACGTGCTAGCTCAAGCTCTGCCCGCAAGACAAACGTACGCGCCAGCTCAGGACGCAACTCTCCGAGTCGCGCTGTTGCCTCTGCTGCCTCCAGGTACACGAGAGCACCGTCCCAATCACCACAAAGGAGAGCGACCTGGCCCAACACGCGGTCAACCAGGAACCAGTACTGCTGCCCGCGAAACGGCAAAAGCAGTTCATAAAGGTGCTTTGCCCGCTCTTCGTCGCCCAGCGCTATTAGAGTAAGGGCCTGGCATATCAGGAGCGGAGCGGTGGGCACCGTCCCGGTTGGCAGTTTAGCCAACAACATTTCTAGCTGCAAAAGGTACGATTTTGCTTTCTCACGTTTACCCAAAGTTGCTTGCACCAACCCGAGAAGATTGGTTATCGATATCAATCGATGCAGGTCTCCCTGTTGGCTTACTTCTGCCACTTGAAACTCACGATTGGCAGTAGCATAATCCTCGCGCTGATATGCCAGGAAACCACGCACTTGATGGAAAAAAGCAACTGAAAAGACATTGGGGCGACGCTCCACCAGGGATTGTTCCTGCTCGATAGCTTGTTCTGCCTCGGACCAGGCCCCCTGTGAGGCATGGAGCAGAGCGAGCCAGGAATACATGCCGCGTAACTCGCATGGTCGTTGATAGCCTTCTATCACCTCCACTCTACGCTGGCTCATGTGATGAGCATAGCGCATATCGGCGGCAACATAATGACCAATAGCCAGATAGAAACTGTATCGCGCAACTTCCGCGAGGTCATCATCAGCCAGGGCAGGTTCCAGAGCTTGCTTCATCACCTGCACATCTGATAGGACCTCGTTGCCTGGCACATAGAGCTTGCCAATCAGTGTACGCATTGCCATTGTTTCCAGGCGTTTGTTTGCGAGAGAACGCGCTATTTCCAGTGCCTGTTGTGCACAGGCCTGCCCCTCGTCTTGCCAGTCTGGCACAAGCGCTAGTAAGCTGGCAAGATCAGCTAACACGGGCACGGTTTCAGCCTTCTCAGCATTACTCAGCAGTTCTAGAGCATATATCAGGGCATTGCGAGCTTCTTGCAGGTCGCCGAGTCGCCAGCGTGTCAGGCCCAGACCATGCGCAGCACGAGCTGCTTGTGACTTGTTTAGATGTGATACGTGTGCGAGCGCCTGAGTAAAAGCTTCTATCGCCTTGCGCTCCATGCCTGCCAGCATTGCCGCTTCACCCAGTCCCAACAACAGAGAGGCACGCTTCTCGTCATCTGAAGCAAGCAATTGGAGGGCCATCTGGTAATGGTAGATGGCATCTTCGAGAGCAGATGAACGCATGGCCTGCTCGGCAGCCAGTTGAGAGTAGATAGCGCCGCGTAGATGATCGCCGCTACGCGTAAAGTGGTAGGCCAGTTCGGCCAGCAGGTAGGTATGCGACGGATCGTTTTGCCGGTAGAGCGCTTCCTGTATGCGACCAATCATCTCATGTAAGCGGCGACGGCGCGAGGTGCTGACTTCAATATAGAGAGACTCGCGAATTTTATCGTGGGTGAAGCTGAAGCCGCCTTTGCCATCAGCTCTGATCAAGCCGGCATGGACAGCTTCCAGCAAATATTCCTCAACGGCTTCAACTTCCTTGCCTTCCACTGAAGCCAGGAGTTGGAGATGGAATGTCCTGCCAATAATCGATGCGACACGCAGATGATCGATACTGGCTGTTGGCAAGCGTGCAAAGCGCTGGCGCAATGCACCCAGGATACTTTGAGGAAGGGTAGATTCAAGGGGAGCAACGGCGGTCCAGCGTTTATTCTCCTCGACAAGCGTACCCATTTCTACCCAGACACGCAAGATTTCCTCTGCGAAAAAAGGATTACCTTCGCTCTGCTTATAGAGTAAAGCGCTTACGTTTGCACTGATCGACCCTCTCAGGTAACTGTTTGCCAGTGCCTCAATTTCTCCTGGAGGAAGAGGGCTAACGGTAATCGTAGTAAGCGCGCGCTGACGTGTGAGTTCGGTTACAGCCCGTTCAAGCGCTGGCAGACGATTAATCTCACCGTCGCGGTAAGTGCCGATAATGAGTATTCTGGCGTGGGGCTGATGTTTCGTCACATAGCAAAGCAAATCAAAGCTCGCGGCATCGGCCCAATGCAGGTCGTCGAGCATAAGCACAAGTGTCTGCGATTTACTGATGACCTCCAGGAAAGCGCTAACGGCTTCAAAAAGATGAAAACGCCCTCGTTCAGGCAAGGAATAGGGCACAGGAAGCTCTCCCAGGCGCATACTGAGTTGCGGCAGAAAATTTATCAGGGTTTGCGGAGCCACAGCGACCTGCTCGCGCAATCTATCCATAGCCGTCGTACGGGCGTACTGTCCTAAAGCTTCCAAAAAAGGTAAATATGGTGGCATACCTTCAGCATCGGAGGCATCACCTCGCAGGACGAGCGCCCCATCGCTCTCTACCCGCCTGGCAACTTCGTTCAATAGACGAGTCTTTCCCACGCCTAACTCGCCAACTAACATCACAACTCTAATACAGCCACTACTGGCAACTTCATATTCATGTTCGATCAAAGCCAATTCGCGCTGGCGATCCACAAATTGTGAAAGCAGCGGAGTAATTGGAGTCGTAATCACGACTTCCGGTTCCTGGCGTGACATAGATGCTCTCCCCCCAGTAGATCTTTTGGTAGTATTCACCCAGGGATTATTTATTTTTATGAACCCGGCGGCACCGCGTCTCGACTAATAAGACGCTGGGACATGAGAAAAGTTGTACATGAGTTACTTCCATATAGGTGATAATATATTAACATTACAAGAAACTGCATGTCCGTCCAGTTAAATATGTGACTATTGTAAATGAATCTTGACAGGCAGCATGAACAGATGGAGTACACAAGGCAAGCTAGCGATGATTATAACCTTTCCATCTGCACCACTCAAGCTTACTTTATCCCTCATTGGTAAGCTCATGCCAGTCAAGAGGACGGTTGACTAAACTATACCTTTTAACACGGCGGAAACATTTGTATTGCAATGTTAAATGATGTTACTTAGTGGTAACATATTAACTTTAACAGTATAAATTTAATCGTAGGGATTGTCAAGCGTTGATATTAAAATCGCATAAACGAACATATTTTTTAAGAAAGCTTGCTTATACAGCACGGCTTGCAAAAAGCGCTGATCTTAAGTTACCAAACTTATTTGACTTTTTGTTAAATTCCATATACATTCTCCAAAGTCTAGTTTGGGTTGTGGGCCACGTCATGCAACGAGATTTTTTTAATTGCTCAGGTGCAATCGCCTCTGGTGGGCGACTGCACCTGAGCAGTGATGAAAAGTTCAAACCGTAACTGCTTGACTTTTGCGAAAAGTCAAGGTATATTTTTAGAGCGTAGTTTGATTGACATACATCATTTCATCAAGGGAGAAGTTCATGGCGCATCGTATCCAGCTACCTCCACTGATTTCTGCGGGCAGGATCAGTGCAGCACCTGGCCGTACTATGCCCATTTTTGCCTTCCCTTGACGCAAAGAGACCTATAGACACTCTATAAACTCAAGATACACAGGCCGTGGGCATATTGATTGGTCAGTGCTCACGGCCTCTTCGTGTCTTTCTCTCCAGTTTTTTATCAGCCGTGGGATAGTGCGTCTTCAGAACTTTATGCAAATATGGCCTTTTTTGTGTCTAATTTTTCCGTCTCTTAACGACTAGTGAGAAGAAGATAATGCCCTGGCTATCTTCCCCAATCTAAAGAAGGGATTCTTATGCGTATTCACCTGAAGAACTATCGTAACTTGCTCATAACCTATCTAGCGCCACAGTTGTCCCAGGTTATTGTGCTGGCCTTGCTGCTGTGTGCAGATATTGCCCTACAACTGGTAAACCCACAGTTGCTGCGTATCTTTATTGACACTATTACATCCTCCGGCATCCAGGCTGATTTGCTGGGCATTGCGCTCCTGTTCATGATAGTGGCAGTATTGCAACAGGGCGTGAAGGTTGGGGCAACCTACCTGAGCGAACGCGTGGGTTGGATTGCTACCAATGCGCTGCGCTGCAATCTGGCACTGCATCTTGTACGACTTGATCTTTCCTTTCATAAGCAGCACACACCGGGAGAACTCATTGAACGCGTTGATGGCGATGTGACTGCACTGGCAAACTTCTTTGCGCAGTTTGTGATCAGGCTGCTGGGAAACCTGCTTTTGTTACTCGGTGTACTCGTGGTGCTCTGGTTTCAGGACTGGCGGGCCGGTCTCGTCCTCACACTCGTTACCATCGTCGCCTTGCTGCTCATCAACAGTGTACGCAACGTCGCCACGAGATACTGGACCGCCTTTCGCCAGACCAGCGCCGAGCTCTACGGCTTTCTGGAAGAGCATCTTACCGGTACAGAAGATATTCGCTCCAGCGGGGCACAGGCATATGTTCTACGCCGCCTCTTCACCTACACCCGCGAGCGCTTCCGTGCAGCCCGGAGGGCCAGAGTGACCTCGGTGATCACGTGGAGCATGCCTATTATGTCTGCGATGATGGGTACGATTGTCGCATTCGCGTTGATCGCGTGGCTCTACGGGATAGGCGCGATGACGCTGGGCATGGCCTTTCTCATCTACTATTACACCCAGCTGATCTTTCAACCTCTTCAGGCGCTTACAGATCAGCTTGACGACTTTCAGAAAGCCAGTGCGGGTATTGTGCGCATCCGCGAGCTACTCCAGATAGAGAGTACGCTCAAGGATGGCCCCGGTGCCACCTTCCCGCCGGGCGCGCTCTCGGTCGAGTTCGATGATGTTAGCTTTGGCTATGGTGAGGAAGAGATGGTAGTCGAAGACATCTCATTGCGTATCGAGCCGGGAGAAGTGCTGGGACTACTGGGACGTACCGGCAGCGGGAAAACCACACTCACGAGACTGCTCTTCCGCCTGTACGATCCAGCACGCGGCGTCCTGCGCCTGGGCGACATCGATCTGCGCCAGGCACGCCGCAGTGACCTGCGCAATCTGATTGGCATGGTCACACAGGATGTACAACTGTTTCACGCCACCGTGCGCGACAACCTGACCTTCTTCGACAAGACCATTGATGATTCGCGCATTCTCCAAGCGCTCAATGATCTTGGCTTGCTCGCCTGGTATGAAGAGTTACCCGATGGCCTAGACACCATGCTTGCCGCAGGCGGTGGAGGATTATCAGCTGGTGAAGCGCAGTTACTCGCCTTCGCTCGCGTATTTCTACGCGACCCGGCAGTGGTTATCCTCGACGAAGCATCTTCACGCCTCGACCCGGCAACAGAACATCTGCTGGAACAGGCCATCGATAAGCTGCTGCATGGGCGCACAGGCATCATTATCGCGCATCGCTTGAGCACCATTCAGCGCGTCGATACCATTCTAGTACTTGAGGATGGGCACATTCGTGAATATGGCTCAAGAACAGAGCTCATCAATGATGACAATTCGCATTTCTCACATCTTATGCGCATAGCCCATGAAGAGGTATTACAATGAAAACACACCATTTTTTCTGGAGCCTGATACGTTCTCTTCCCTGGCTCTACGTATTGAACTGTATCTCTATTACGCTGGTCTTTGTCTTTGACATGATCGCGGGGCTAATGGCACAGAACTTCTTTGATCGACTGACTGCTCACACAGCAAATGCAAGCCTGTGGTGGATCGCGGCCCTACTCCTGCTCTCTGGGGCCGGTCGTATCGCCTTTCTGGCGGGGTGTCAGGTTACGAACTCGCCCTTCATGTACACCAGCGCAGCCATGCTACAAAAGAACATCTTTTCGCATATCCTGAAGCTGCCGGGGGCACGTGCTTTACCAGCATCATCGGGCGAAGCCATCAGCCGTCTGCGCGACGACGTTGATGATAATTCGGGCTTCTTGATGGGCTTCAACGACCTGATTGCATTTATTCTGTTCGTGCTCGTCGCATTTGTGATCATGATTCGCATCAACGTCACGATCACGCTTGTCGTCTGCCTACCCTTGATTACCATAGTCGCTATCGTCAATCTTGTAGGCCAGCGCATCAAGAAGCGGCGCAGCGATAGTCGTAAAGCTACGGGCGACGTGACCGGCTTTCTGGGTGAACTGTTTGGCGCAGTCCAGGCCGTGCAGATTGCAAATGCAGAAGAGAAGGTTATCGAGCATTTTCGCCAGATCAACACGGAGCGCCTACGTATGACCGTGCGAGATCGCCTGCTCGACCAGATTCTACAATCGACGTTTTCAAACACGGTTAGCCTGGGAACAGGCATCATTCTGCTATTAGCAGGACAGGCTATGCACACGAAATCATTTACCATTGGTGATTTCGCACTCTTCGTCTACTACCTCAACTGGATCACCGAGTTCACGATCCACTTCGGCAGGATGCTGACAGCTTATAAGCAAGCTGGCGTTTCTATTGAAAGGATGCTTATTCTGCTGCCAGGAGCACCCGCGAAAATGCTGGTGCAGCGTGGTCCAACGTATATGAGCGGCCCCTTTCCAGAGTTGCCCCCAGTATCGCAGATCGGCTCGGACCGGCTGCACACGCTCGAAGTAACGGGGTTGAGCTATCGCTATCCCGACACAGAGCACGGTATTCAGGATGTCAGCTTCTCGCTGAAACGTGGCACCTTTACGGTGGTTACCGGGCGCATCGGTTCAGGCAAGACTACATTGCTTCAAGTGCTACAGGGGCTGCTCCCCAAAGACCAGGGCGAGATTCGCTGGAATGGATCGCTTGTTGAGCAGCCTGCCACATTCTTTGTACCATCACGCAGCGCTTATACTTCCCAGGTGCCGCATATGTTCAGCGATACGCTGCGAGATAACATTCTGCTCGGGCTACCAGAGGATGAAGATCGGCTCAGCAAAGCGCTGGACCTGGCCGTTTTGACACCAGATATCGCGGAGATGGCGCAGGGGATGGATACGATGATCGGGCCACGCGGCGTACGCCTTTCGGGAGGGCAGATTCAGCGCACCGCAGCTGCACGCATGTTTGTCCGTCCAGCCGAACTCTATGTCGTCGATGATCTCTCCAGCGCGCTAGATGTAGAGACTGAGGCGTTGTTATGGCAGCGCATCTCCAAGAACCGCGACGCTACTGTACTCGCGGTCTCGCATCGTCGCTCCGTCCTGCGCCGCGCCGACCACATCATCGTACTCAAAGATGGCGTCATGGAAGCCTCTGGCAAGCTCGACGATCTCCTTAAGAACAGCGCTGAGATGCAGCGCCTCTGGCATGGCGACTTCGACGCAGATACCACCCTGGAAGAGCTGGAGGAGATAGCCAGCGACCGGAGTATATAAGTTGTGAAGGGTTTTTCGGGGTATTTGGACAAGTGTGTGGGATCGTGTGAGATTTTCACACGATCCCACACACTTGTCCAAATACCCCGAAAAAGATGGGTTGTTGGAGAGCAAAAAACTTTCACTATAGCGGGCGGGAAGTGTACTTTGCTACGGCATCTGGATCAAGCTCCAGGCCAAGTCCTGGCACATCGGGGATGGCTAGCATACCGTCCTCGTCGAGAGTCCAGCCACCAACTGCGATCTCGTCGATATAGGGCGAACCAGTCTTATATTCTATCAGGTCGGTATCGGGAAGGGCAGAGGCCAGATGCAAGTCGGCAGTGAGACCGACCGCCGTATTCCAGCCATGTGGGATCAAACGGATGCCATATGCCTGTGCTAACCAGCCAATGCGACGACCCTCGCTGAGACCACCAACCTTGGTTACATCAGGTTGCACAATATCGAAAGCGCCAGCTTGCAACCAGGGCAGGAAGCTTTGACGTCGGGTCAATACTTCGCCGCCGGAAATAGGCAGTGGAGCAGCGCGGCGCAGGGCTACATACTCCTCCAATGCATCGGGCGACAACGGCTCCTCAAACCAGGAGACATCGTAGCTCGCTAGCATGTGAGCGGTACGCAAGGCCCATTTATAACCCTGCTTCCAGAAAGCATCGCTGCCCCCTGCATCTACCATCAGCAGCGCATCCGAACCAATGGCATCGCGAGCAGCGCGTACAATGGCTTCATCTACCGCTGCATTGCGTCTGCCAAAGTCTCCCCAGCCGATTTTAAATGCTCGGAAATCTTGCTCTTTGAGATGCTGTAACTCTGCTGTGAGCGGTACTGGATCTTGCATGAGCAGCGAGGCGTAGGGACGCACACGCTCTCGATAGCGCCCTCCAAGTAAACGACCTACTGGCTGCCCGGTTGCCTTGCCCAACAGATCCCATAGGGCAATGTCTATGCCGCTAATTGTATGGGTGATGGTACCACCGCGACCAAGCCAGAATGTGTTCTGATGGAGCTTCTCGCTCACGCGCTCTGGTTCCAGCGCATTTTCCCCACTATAGAGCGGCTCAAGAACGCTTA
>Ga0070741_10011100_pt1 | contig 16737 bp, 13 predicted proteins | sample Coa_R1_4_FD_66440 | JGI IMG/M metagenome (GOLD analysis project Ga0070741, IMG submission 66440) | Surface soil microbial communities from Centralia Pennsylvania, which are recovering from an underground coalmine fire - Coalmine... | ecosystem: Environmental > Terrestrial > Soil > Unclassified ...
CCGATCAGGAGAGGTGATGCATAGGGAGCGGGTTACGGGGTTCGAACCCGTGGTCTCAACTTTGGGAAAGTTGCATGTTACCACTACACCAAACCCGCTTATGGACGCCTAACAATTTGTATTATAGCCAATGTCCCGACAAAAGTCAAGCATCATATTACTTTGTGAAAGGAATTAGCGTAATGTCGAGCATTCCATCAACGAATCAGCAACCTTCCTTCCGCGGAGCCATTCGCGGCATTTTACCGAGCATCATCGTCAATGGCGTTCTACCCTACGTCATCTACCAGCTTTTGAAAAGCTACACATCCCTTTCCGACCTGAACATCCTGTTCATCTCGGCAGTGCCTGCGATTATTGGTGGCATCGTGAGCATCATCCGTAATCGGAGCCTGGACCTGGTCGCGGGCATCACGATAGTGGGTATAGCCGTTACGATCATTGCAGCCCTCATTGGAGGAGATCCCAGGCTTTTCTTGATTCGCGAATCATTTCTCACCGTGGTCCTCGGCATAGCCTGCCTGATTTCGCTCCTCTTCCCCAAACCGCTCTGGTTCTACGTGATTCGTTACTTTGCAAGCAGTAACGACCGCGAACGTGCAGCGGCGTTCAGCGCCAACTGGCAATATCCTGGCTTCCGCACGTTCGTACGCGTGCTCACACTTACCTGGGGCCTCACCTATGTTGGCGAATTTATTCTGCGCGTCATATTAGTGTATAATATGTCCATAGCACAGTTTTTAGCCATCTCACCTTTCATCTTTTATGGGATCACTTTTGCCGTTATCGCTTTCACTTTTGCCTATAGCAATCGGGCACGACGCCAGGGCGAGGAACGCCGCAAGCAGGCAGCACTGGCAGCGGAGGCACAAAGTGCGAAAGTGACTGAGACAGAGTAAAAATAAACTCAAGCAGTTGATCTATTCTCATCTCGCTAAATCTGATATGATACAGAGACGCGGGGATTATCACAACATATTCCCGAGCAAAACCGTATATATGCTAATAGCTAGCCACGCATCGTTTGTACGCTCTAGGAGGACATATGGGACTTTTCTCTCGCCTCATGACGTTTCTACGCATTCGTACCAGCTCGGCACTGGACAAGGCCGAAGATCCCGGCCAGGTGCTGGACTATTCATATAACAAGCAAATTGAACAGCTTCAACAATTGCGGCGCTCTATCGCCGAAGTGGTGACTAACGAGAAACGCCTGCAATTGCAGCAGTCACAGTTGCTTGAAAAAGTGAATACACTTGGCTCTCAGTCGATGCAGGCGCTCCAGGCCAATCGCGAAGACCTGGCACGTATGGCTCTGCAAAGAAGGGAGACGCTGGTCTCGCAGCTCAATTCCTACGAACAGCAAATCGCCCAGTTACGGGAACAGGAAGAGAAGCTGGTGACGATGGAGCGCAATGTCTCGGCCCGCATCGAAGCGTTCCGCACGCAGAAAGAGATGGTTAAGGCACAGTATAGTGCAGCTCAGGCACAGGTGAAGATCAATGAGGTGGCAACGGGCATCTCTGACGAAATGACTGAGATGAATATGGCAATGCAGCGAGCGCAGGACAAGGTTTTGACGATGCAGGCGCGCGCCAATGCAATGGAGACGCTGATCGAGCAGGGCACGCTGAACCCGCAGGGGGCACTCGGCCCTGGTGGCGGTGATACGCTTGAGCGCGAGCTGCACCAGATTTCAGCGCAACAAAACGTTGAGGCGCAACTGGAAGCGATGAAACAGCAGTTGCAACTCGGCGGCCCAAACACACAACCAAAACAAATTGAAGGGCCAACCCCTTAAAGCGGGTTAGCCCTTCTTCTTTGCCTTTTGCGCTTTATAGTACGATTTCGGCTTAGGATGACGCTCGGTGTCCACATACGCTGGCGGAGCTGCATCTTCGCGCGCGCTGATGTCGGTTTCATCCCGCTCACTGATCAGCTCTTGCAGATCGTTGTAGACATTATAGTTGTCATTGACCTCAGTCATGCGCAACATATGACGCAATACCTGTATTTGAGAGATGTTTGTCCTGTCATTTCTGGCAGGTTCAGCTTTGGCCAATAATTTTTCGACCAGATCCATGCTATCGTCATGTGCCCCAATCCCTTCAAGCCGGTCACGTACAACCAATAATTGCTCGTATAAGTTCATAATTTGCCACTCTTCCTTTTTGGTTACTGGCATACATTACTATAGACTCTGCCCAAACTATGGTAACATAGGACAAACGAGCCGTCAAATTTTATGGCATGCATCTTGTAGGGGCAATGCCTTCGCTTGTCCTGTCCCCCGCCCATCTGGTTAGATGGGATGGTAGAGGCAACGCCTTGCGCTTGCCCTGCACATTGCGCGTGCCACTGCGGCACGCGAGAAATTGGCTATGAAGGGGAAACCAGGCAAATTTATGGAACAGCAGGAACAACTTAGACAGCTTTATCAGGACTATTATTCGCTCCTCTTCGCGATTGCTTATCGCATGCTGGGCAGCGCCAGCGATGCGGAGGATATTGTTCAGGAGTGCTACCTGCGCTACGCTCAGACCTCGAACAAGGAGATCCGTTCCCCCAAATCGTACCTGACCACTATTGTAACCCATCTCTGCCTCGACAAGCTCAAATCGGCGCAGCAGCAACGCGAGCAGTATGTCGGGGTCTGGCTTCCTGAGCCTCTGCTGACGACGGAGACGGAAGAACCAACCTGGCTGACGGTGGAACAGCACGAGTCGGTTTCCGTGGCCTTTCTCTTGCTGTTGGAACGACTGACGCCGTACGAGCGCGCCGTCTTTTTGCTGCGCGAAGTCTTCTCCTATAGCTACGAAGAAATTGCCGAGATTGTGGACAAGAGCGCCATCTATTGCCGCCAGATCTTTCACCAGGCGAAAACGCATCTTAGCGAGAAGCAGCAGCGTTTTACCCCACCTTCCAAAGAAGCGCAGCAACGTCTGGTCGAACGCTTCATCGCGGCAAGCGAACACGGCGAGATGCAGGCCCTGACGAGCGTGCTGGCGCAAGATGTGAGCTGGTGGGGCGACGGTGGCGGCAAGGTGTACGCAGCCCCTTATCCGCTGCATGGTCGGGAGCGCGTTCTCAAGCTCTTGCAAGGGCTGCTACGTAAGGTTCCTGACTGGTATCCCGGTCTGCATTTCACTGCAACGACGCTCAACGGGAGAGCCGGTGTCCTCGCCTGGAGCGAAACGGGCCTGATTGGCACCATCGCCTTCGAAATGACGGAAGAACAGATTCTCGGCATGTACGAAGTGCTCAACCCCGATAAGTTGATCTATATCCAGCAACAGGTGCGGCCCTCCCGGTAACGCTCTCACACTTTCGCGACCTCAATCGTCTCCTGTACAGAACACGATATGAGCTAAATAAAGGAGGTAAAACTCATGGAAGTTTTTGTTACAGGAGCCACTCGCGTGCTTGGTCGTCCGGTCGTGCAACAACTGATCGCTGCCGGTCATCATGTACATGCTTTAAGTCGTTCGCAGGAAAATGAGAAAGAGCTGCGTGAGCTGGGCGCGGAGCCCGTAACGGCGAATCTGTTCGATGTCGAGTCCCTCAAGCTCGCGCTCAAAGGCTGTGAGGCGATTCTGCACCTGGCGACTAAGATTCCACCAACGATGAAAATGGGGCGGCTCTCGGCCTGGCTGGAGAACGACCGCATCCGCCGCGATGGGATGCGCAATCTGGTAGAAGCCGCTCTTGCTGTCGGCGGAGTGCAGACAATCATCTATCCTAGCTTCTTCTCCGTCTATGCCGATAGCGGCGACAAATGGATTGATGCTGCCTCAACGCCGGTACAAACTACCACCTCGCTGCAATCCACCCTTGACGCCGAAGAAGTTGTGGCCCGTTTCGCCAGCGCAGGCAATGGGCGCAGAGGCATCTCGCTGCGCATGGGAGCGTTTTACGGACCGGAAGCACCGTCGGCAATGGAGATTCTCGACTATGCACGCAAAGGGATCGGCGCGTACCCTGGTCGGCGCAACGGCTATGTACCACACATCTGGCTTGAGGACGCGGCCAGCGCCATCGTCGTCGCACTCACAGAGCCGGTGCCTTCGGGCATCTATGATATTGTTGACGACGAGCCGCTCACACGCCGCGAGATGTTCGACGCGTTAGCGCAGGCAGTCGGACGCAAGCATCTACTGCTAGTGCCCGACCTGCTGATGCGCCCGCTCATGGGCACGAAGTACGAAGATATGAGCCGCAGCTTTCGCATCTCTAATCGCCGCTTCAAAGAGGTCAGCAACTGGCAGCCGACGGTGTCCAACGCCTGGATTGGCTGGGCACGCATCGGCCAGGAACGTGCAACGGACGATCATAGCCCCACCGGAATGGTGAGGTGACCGTACTGACTATCGCGGACATGGGTGTGCAGGTTCCAACTCTCGGCAAACTGGAGAGCATACTGGAACATCTCTTCGGTATACGGCTCGAAGACGAACTTCTCACCCAGTCCGAACGTGGAGTAGTCGTAGTCACCCTTTAAGACCGGGGGAACGTTGCGCTCCCACAGATGGGTATAGCGTTCTGGATTTTGGGCAAGAGCCTCATCGGCGCACTTGATCGCACGAAAATAGGCATTGAGCACGCTCGGATTGATGGTGGGACTCACCCAGAAGGTGATCAGGAACTCTCCACGAGCCAGGATACGCAGCCCTTTCGCTTCGGCAATGGGGATTTCAGGGTCCAGCAGGGTTGCCGCCTCGATCTCGCCATTCATTAATGCAACCAGGCGCTGCCCCGGTCCTCCGGTATGGATGGTGCGAATATGCTCGCGGGGCAGCACCTGCTCCATGACCGCCAGGGTGGTGAAGTGGCTGCCCGCCCTTTCACCGATGCCAACCGGTATATCGCGCAGGTCAACAAGGCGCTGAATCCTGGACCCGGGCTTTGTAAAGAGGGCGAAGCGACCCACTGTATAGAGATCCGGCACCAGTCGGCCCATGCCCGCACCGGCATTGCAGGCCGTTCCCCACTGACAGGCCGAATTGACAACCTCCCTCTGTTGCACAAACGGCAAATCCTGGGGGCGCTGTCCATACTGATCGCCATGATGGCTGGAAACCGAGTGCATCACATCCTGCAACATCTCAGGCTCCAGACCCTCCTGCTGAAAAAATCCTTCATCCAGCGCGATCCACTCCTGTAATCGCGAGAAGTGCGGCACGACCTGTACAGGCGTGCGTTGTGTAGGGATGGTCATGCGAAAATACCTCCTGGGCAGGGGCCAGCTCTGCCCCTACGGGACATTTACGAAGATTCTCAAATAGGATCTGCGTTATCTACAGTAACTCACCTCCACAACCGTGTGTCAAGGGTGATGACGTTAACTACTCCTGCATCTAATAGACTAAACACCCCCAGCCGCCTGAGCTTCTACGGCGGGGAACATAGCTCAGGCGGCTGGGGGTGTCTATGAGGATGACGAGACTATTCAGCGATCTTTTTCGTCAAGGCAGTGAGCATTTGTAGCATTGAGTCAAATTTACCGTCCAGCGAGGTAAAACGCTGCTCAAATTTGTTTTCTAGTGCCGTGAACCGTTGATCGGTTTTGCTTTCTTGAGCCGTCAGACGCCGGTCTAGATTGTCGAACTTCTCTTCTAGTGCCGTGAACCGTTGATCGGTTTTGCTTTCTTGAGCCGTCAGACGCCGGTCTAGATTGTCGAACTTCTCTTCCAGTGCCGTAAACCGTTGATCGGTTTTGCTTTCTTGTGCCGCAAAACGCCGGTCTAGATTGTCGAACTTCTCTTCTAGTGCCGTAAAACGCTGGTCAGTTTTCTTATCTAGAGCGATAACGTGGCGATCTAAGCGGTCAAACTTCACATAAAACGCTCCAATATCTTGCTTGATATCAGAAAGTTGCTCGTATGTATCCTGTTTGAACGTCTTTAACCGCTTGATAACATCGTCTGTCAGGCCGCTCACCACTGTAAACTGCATCGCCATCTCCTGATGTGACTGAACAGCATCCGCCTTAAACTGTGTAAAGTCATGCTCTAATTTTTGTAATCGTTCTTCTTGCGTTGCCATATCCAACCCCCCTACTCCCCTGTGGAGTATACCATACAACATAGCCCCTCACAACAAGCAGGTTGCCCTGAGTTGCACTTGCTGTCAAAATTAACTCAACTGACAGCAAAAAGATTATACAATAGTAAACGAGGAAAATACAATTGCTGAATGTTGAGTAGGAGTAGCTTCTCATCAATGCAGCACAGGCGATAAAGCGGACGCCATCAATCGCGTCGCCACAGGCCTCGGAGGCTCTACGAGGAGGCAATCACGGCGACACAAAACTGTACAGTTGATAGCGGGAGGCAGTCCAGTCGCTATTTTGTGGATCGGTTGTGCGCACAAAATCGATGCGTACAGTTACCGATGATTTGCCGGCGGTGAGCGCAGGCGGCAGGGGGAAATCTTCGTCGCGCCAGCAACGCTGGTGGCCGTCAATACCGATGCGATTCGACGCTCCGGCATCGTACCATGTACCGGCAAAGGCGTTATCAAGATAGACGTTCGCGCGCTGATTCGCGACACAATCATTGAAGGTGCGCCGCAAGAAAGCGCCAACATTGCGCGGATCGAGCTTCATGGTAAAGCTGGTAGATGCCGCTGTCGCCGTCCCGCTCATAGTAATCAGCGGCGCATGGGTAAGATACTCATAAGCGGCGGTCATCCGGTAAAATTGCTCGCCCGTGGTCTGGTACTGATGCTTAGCGCGGCTGGTCGGCAAGGCTGGCGCTAGCTGGTCGCTGAGCAATGCGGTCTCGGTAGGAGTGCCATACCAGAGCATCGTTGCCCGATAGGGATGCGTGCTTTGATTGACTCCCCCATGTTCCCAGTTCACGACAAGGTGACGATTGAATGGCAGCGCGTCGGCGATGAGGAAGCGATAGAGCGCCGCCCCGTCATGGTCGCTGCCGGCAGGGTTATTGATGCTGCTGGGAAGCCCGCCTAGCGGCAACGAGACCTGAGTGCCGCCATGCCAATAATCTCCACCTTCGCCCCATTCCTCCGTTCCAGTTACCGCGATCTGCGGCGTCAGGCTATCATCAAGGTAGATATGCGGATCGCCCTCAAGCGTGCTATCCGGCGCGGCGAAGTTGATCACGGTGCCCACCAGCTTACCGCTACCCCGCACATCCAGAAAGGTCATATCCTGCCCGGCCTGCGGATGCGGGATGCTTGTGTAGGTAGCATGAAAGGTGCCCCACCACTGCCGCGGATCGGGAAAAGGCTCATAACGCACATTCCAGGTAATATTATTCAGCGCGTGAGCGGAGAGGATAGTGATCCGCGCCTGCGAGGAAAACGGCATCGGCCAGTAGAGATTGAAGTGCATTGAGCCATCAGGACCGCTATTTGCACCCGCGATCCAGCCCTGCACCAGGGGACGCCCCGCAGGTTGATAGACCCCCGCGCCATCTCCAACCAGGAACTTGAGCGGAGCATCGACGCTGGGGTGGGCCTCACCATCCCACGAGATCAGCAAGCGGGCGTTGCCAAAATCCACCATTTCCGACGCTGGCACCTGGAATGTGAGCGCGCGAATCTGGCTGGGACCGGACAGGGTAACAACGGGAGTCTCTTCTCCACCCGTTAGCGTCAGTTTTCCGCCCTGTTGCGAGATCGTCGCGGGCGCAATATCGCTGCTGGCGCAACGCAGCAGGTTCACCACATCGTTAGCGCGCGCTGTGTCGCTCCAGGTCGTGAGAGGCGTGCCATAGGGCAGCTTGCGATAGAGCGCATAGAAGTTGCCATTTGCCTGCTGCGAAGCCCATGTCATGCGCTGATTGAAGGTGAGGCCGGTCGCCAGGATGCTGCTGCCCTGGCTCTCCTGTGGATTGAGCGAAAGCGGGTAAGGAAATGCACTCGCCGGCGCATCAGCAGGATCTGTCTGCCCAAGATCATTCACATTGATCGTGGCAGAAGCGTGACCGTCGAGCGCGAGCTTCCAGGGTCCGCCATAACTCTCCTGCATGCGCATAAAGGTGACAATGCCTGGCCCGGTCTGGTCAAATAAAACATGCTCGCCATCGGGCAGAACTCGTACATAGTGCGTATTATCTGCGTTGCTTCCGGCGGGATCGGCGGTGGACTGTCCTTCCACTCGATCACCCATTTCCAGATAGGAGAGCTTATCCCAATGACGATAGGCATCAAGGCCGAGATAGAGCGGCGGCGCAGTATGGACTGCTGTGGTCGTGGCAGAGGATGCATTCTGGACAGTACGAGCGGCGGCGCAGGACTGGCTGGTCTGATTGGCAGGCGCATTAAACCACAAATAGGTAGATAGCAGAACCACTGCCGCTAAAACAAGGGATGGTAAGGCGATACGAGCACGTAAAAGGCGACGCATACACAGTCCTTTCTTTCCTTAACTGCCCCAATCCTCTCCACTGGCTATATTCTCATAGGGTCATTGCAACAGGTTATAAACATATAACGTTTTATCAAAACGATGCGCGGGAAAACGCGGCCTTGTGATACAATCGTCATTAGGAATATATTCGATTTGTTACCAACAGGAGGGTAGCAGGGCGGGGGCAAGCCCCGCCCCTACAGGATTTAGCAATATTTTAACGCATCCCGTAGGGGTAGGGGCGGGGCTTGCCCCCGCCCTCTTAGGAAGGAACTGATAATGGGCATACATAGCGAAGTGGTAGGTAGCTTGCTCAGGCCAACCTATCTGGCGGAAGCAAGAAAACAGTTCGAGGACGGACAGATGAGCGCGGTAGATTTCAAGGCTGTGGAGGACCGCGCCGTCGATGAGGCCATTGCTTTGCAGGAAGGCGCCAACCTTGACGTGATTACCGATGGCGAGATGCGGCGCTATGCCTTCTTTGGACACCTGATCGAGGCATTATCAGGTTTTGATAAGCTTGGCGGCTGGGCTATTCCCTTCAGAGACGAGAGCGGCGACGAGCTTGTTCTCCAGCGGCCCGTGGTGGTTGAGAAGCTTCAGTGGAAGCGCAGCATGTGTTCAGAGGAATGGGTCTATCTGCGTTCCCATACTTCACGCCCCAACAATGTCCCAGAAAGGAAAGTCACGATCATCAGCGCCCAGCAGGCAGCAGCCTACTACGATCCTGAAAAATCGAAGTCGGCCTATCCCACTCGCGACGCCTATCTGGCCGATATCGTGGCTTTCTCGCGGCACGAGGTCGAGGAACTGATTCGCCTGGGCTGCACCTATATCCAGATTGACGCTCCCCAGTACGCCGCTCTGCTCGATCCTGGAATACGCGAGGGTCATCGCCAGCGTGGTAACGACCCCGACAAAATCATCGATACCTGCATCGAAATGGATAACGCCATCATCGACGGCCATCCTGGCATCACCTTCGGCATGCATATCTGTCGCGGCAACAACCAGAGCAGATTCTATGCCAGCGGCGACTACGAACCTATTTCGCGCATCTTTGCCCAGACCCATTTCCAGCGCTTCCTGCTCGAATACGACGACTCGCGTTCGGGTGGCTTCGAGCCACTGCGACATGTGCCCGAAGATCGCTTCGTCGTCCTGGGCCTTGTCACTACCAAGAAGCCGCGCCTGGAAACCGCCGACGAGCTAATAAGCCGGATCGAGGAGGCAGCTCGCTTCTTCCCACTAGAACGGCTCGCCCTCAGCCCTCAATGCGGCTTCGCTTCGACGATGGAAGGGAACCATATCTCCCTCGCAGATCAGCAGCACAAGCTGGAGCTCGTGGCAAACGTCGCTCGCGAGGTGTGGGGAACTTCATAGATTGCGTCCTCGGGCAACCGCAAGGGTTTGCCCCTACAGCGCGTCTGGCATTATCAGCAGCCTGAATAGCGAGGTAGTTGATTTTGGCTATATGAAATCAGGAGCAGTTCATCATGGATACCATCACCACCATCGGCACGATTATTCGCGGTGATCGGGAAATCTTCCCGCCCTATTTGTATGAAGCGTACCAATCAACCCGCCGCCGCGCTCCGCAGCTCCCGCTGATCGGTGTGCCGCTCACCATTTCGGAATTGACAGGGCCTGGACCTGCCATCAGCTCCGTCACGCCTGAAGACGCCGACCTCACGCGCAACGCCGGCACGGGAGGCGAGGCTATCGGACAGCGCATCATTGTTACCGGTCGCGTGCTTGACGAGCATGGTAACCCCATTCCCAATACCCTGCTGGAGATCTGGCAAGCCAATGCCTCCGGTCGCTACCTGCATAGACGGGATCAGTGGCCTGGCCCGCTCGACCCAAACTTCCTGGGCATGGGACGCTGCCTGACAAATGATGATGGTGTTTACCGCTTCCTGACCATTCGACCGGGCGCGTATCCCTGGAAAAACCACCCCAATGCGTGGCGACCCGCCCATATCCATTTCTCGGTCTTCGGCCCCTCTATGTTATCGCGCCTGGTCACGCAGATGTATTTCCCCGACGATCCGCTTCACCAGATCGATCCAATCATGAACTCGGCTCCAACGGAGAAAGCGCGTCAAGGGCTGATCGCCGCTTATGCGCACGATGTGACGGAGCCGGAATGGGCGCTGGGCTATCGCTGGGATATCGTGCTGCGCGGACCCGATGCTACCTACTTTGAACCAGGGGAGGGCAAGCAATGAGTGTGCTGACTTTGACCAGTTCGCAAACCGTGGGGCCGTTTTTCTCGCCATGCCTGCTGCGCCCGGATGCCTGCCGCAATGTGCTGGTCGAGCCTGGAACGAGCGGCGAACGCATCCGCATCGAGGGATGCGTGCTTGACGGCGGCGGCGTTCCGATTGACGACGCGATGGTCGAAATATGGCAGGCCAACGCGCACGGTCGCTACAACCATCCGGCGGACCAGGGAACGGCCCCGCTGGAGCCAGCGTTTACCGGCTTCGGTCGCTCCGGCACCGACGAGAACGGTTGCTACTGGTTCGAGACGATCAAACCGGGGCGTGTGCCATTCAAAGGCGAGCAGATGCAGGCGCCTCACATCTGCGTTACCGTTTTCTCCCGAGGGCTGCTCAATCATGTGGTGACGCGCCTGTATTTCGCCGACGAGCCGAGCAATATTGATGATCCCGTATTGCAATGCGTTCCCCAGAGCAGACGAGCAACGCTACTTGCCAGGCGCGAGTCGGAAGGCGAGCCGGCAGTCTACCGCTTCGATATCGTCCTGCAAGGTGAGAACGAGACCGCATTTTTTAATTTGTAACGGAGTCGCGAACTATGGCAGAGTCGAACGCAGCGTTATTCAGCACGTCTGCTATGTCTGCTGCCTTCTCTCCAGAGGCGCATGTGCGTCAGATGCTGGCATTTGAGGCGGCGCTTGCCCAGGCCGAAGCGCGCGCGGGCATTATCCCGTCCGAAGCGGCCTTGAGCATCGCCGCCAGTTGCAGGGTGGAACTGTTCGACGTCGCGGCCCTGTACCGCGAAGCAGCGACGGCTGGCACGCCCGCAATTCCGCTTGTACGCATGCTGACAGCACAGGTCGAGGGTGAGGCAGCAAAATACGTTCACTGGGGCGCCACCAGCCAGGACGCGGTTGATACTGCGCTGATGCTTCAGATGCGCGAGGGGCTTGACCTCCTCATAGCCGATCTGCTCAATATATGCGCGACCTGCGCAGCCCTGGCTGAACAGCACCGGCGCACCATTATGATCGGGCGAACGCTGCTGCAACAAGCATTGCCAATTACTTTCGGTCTCAAAGCGGCGCGCTGGCTGGCACTGCTGCTGAGGCAGGTGCAGGCTTTGCGTGAGCAGCGCGCGCGGACGCTGGCTGTACAGTTAGGAGGCGCGGCAGGCACGCTGGCATCGCTTGGCGAGAAGGGTCTGCAAGTAGTGGCACTGCTGGCCGAAGAGCTGGATCTACCACCGCCCGAGCTTCCCTGGCATACCGAACGCGACCGCATCGCCGAGATTGCTTCCACGCTCGGCATTGTGGCGGGCACAATGGCAAAGATCGCGGGCGACCTGGTGCTGCTCGCACAAACTGAAGTGGGCGAGGCGACGGAGGCCAGCGCGCCGGGAAAGGGCGGCTCGTCGGCGATGCCCCAGAAGCGCAATCCGGTGGACGCCATCAGCGCCGTTGCGGCCACGCGCTTAGCCATCGGGGTTGTGCCGGTGATCCTCTCTGCGATGGCACAGGAGCATGAACGGGCCGCAGGAGGATGGCAAGCGGAGTGGGTCGCCATCCCTGATCTTTTCCGCTTTACGGCTCACGCGGTCGAGCGAGTACGCAACGCCGCTGCTGGCCTCCAGATCGATCCGGCGCGCATGAGCGCGAATCTTGATCTCACACACGGGCTGGTGATGGCGGAAGCCCTGACAATGGCGCTCTCTCCGCACGTAGGCAGGCCGGACGCGTACCGCATCGTCCAGGATGCCTGCAAGCATGCCACGACATCGGGCATCCATCTGCGCCAGGCGGCTATGCAGGATGCCCAGGTGCGCGCTCTCCTCTCACCTGAAGAATTCGACCATGCCCTCGACCCTGGTCGGTACCTGGGCAGCACAGACGCATTTATCGACCGGGCATTAGAAGCTTACCATAGGGAGCAGTTGTTGCAAAGATAACGCGACAGCAGTCCAGGATTTATACAAAAGTGCCTTCCTCGAAATTTGCATACTGGAAATGCTGATCGACAATCTGAACGACCACGATAATTTTGTTATCCGGGTTGCCTTCATTGTCGCCGCTATGACCAAAACTGATGCGCCCACTAATCCCAACAAGATTTTGATGGGCGATGGCATTCCTGAGAGCCAGGGCTGTCACCTGGCCACTTTGAGCAAAAACGTCGTTGCAGCTCTGAGCAAGCACAAACATCGCATCGTAAGCAACAGAGGCGCTGGGAGTCATTCTAGTGCTGCCATATTGCCCATCGCCAGCGTCTGCTCCATAAGTATTTTTATAATCTCCTATTCCCTGCGGTACAGGTACTGATGAGTGGGGCAAAATCTGCCAGATATCGGGATAAGTGAAGGCCGTAAAGTATAAACGGTACCACTGTGACCGCGCATCCGGTGTATAACCAGCCAGCCCATAGAGCGAATCGCCACCTAAGATACGCAGATTAGCATACTGCTTTTGATCGTGGTGAGCCAACCATTGCAAGATCGTATTGACATCCAACACGTAACAGGCACAGTAAAGCAAATCAGGCCCATCCTGCAAAACAGTCTTCAGAGCATTCTCGATAGAACTACGACTGTTAGGATCAAACCCCGTTGGCTGTCCTACCAGTTGATACGTTTTATCAGACGAAGGGAAATCGCCACTAAAATCCCCCTCTAGATTGAGGCCATAGAGATTGTCCGAGCGATAGAGGACCGCCACCCGTTTCACATGTAAGACGTTCTTGGCAAAATCGGCGGCAGTTCGAGCTTCAACGCTATTTGGGGGCACCACACGAAACAGGGAATGCGTCTGTGGCAACTGATCAATCGTCGCTTTTGAAGCCACAACCGGGACAAGTTTCTTCAGATTTATGCTAAGTTCGTTATTGATAGTAGTCGTACTCTGGCTGGTTACTCCGCTCATCACTCCCACAATCGTTGGATCATGAGCAATAACTACAGCTATCTGATCCGTGACTTGCGTTGCATAATCGGATTCATCCTTCACGCCCGAACCAATATTAGCTACAAGCACCTTGAGCAGGATACACCCTTTATCATTATTATTCCGGCATGCGTCGTTATGCTCTTTTTGCTGAAGATAGACACCCTGTAAAACATCGGGACCATCGTAGCCATATTTGCCGCTCAGGACGGCTACGGCAATAATAGTTGCATGAGGATAACCGTTATCGTTTTGCACTCTGCTATCCTCATAATAGATGCCTGCTTCGGCGTTGGTGGGATCATTCTTTGTTGCCTGCTGCCAGTCAGCTTGCTCCACAGCACTATGCGGATTGGCGCGGGAATCGCCGGCGTCAGCCACCAGTTGCCGTACAATATTTTCAGGACGGTTGAGATCAAAAACAGCGTTACCATCGCTGATGCCAATGCAGTCACTATTTACGAGTTGAACGCCCAAACCATCCTGACGCTTTTGCTGCTGTGCGTCCAGGCAAGCCTTCACGGCAAACGGAGTTTCCGCCAGGGACGAGAAATTCTGCGGCCAATGGGGACGGAGGATAAGATCGAGGATCAGCAACACAGCTATTCCCACGATACCAAAGCTAGCCATTGTGCCGAAAATGCGCTTTTGGCCGCCCGGTCCCCTCCCTCCCAGTCCCATAGTGATTTTTTGGGTCTTTTTTTCGCGCCGCGGCACAATACCGGCGGGCTCGGCGGAGATAAAAGCGTAAGCAAAGGCAGCAGCGCTATGGCAGGCGTACTGCTTCCAGTCATCGCTGCGCCTAAAGCCTACGATATCGCTGACGCCGCGAATCGCCATCACCGGATATTGCCGACGCATCTGCTGAGCCGCCTGGTAGACGCCCGCCGTCTCCATCTCCACCACCCGAATGCTGCGCGCAACTTGCAGCCACTGTACCAGAACGGCATCGTCGCGAATCAGGCTATTGCTGGATGCAATAGTGCCGGGGAGGAAATTCGGGGCACGGTTCCCATGTTGCTCCTTGCCAAAATGCCATAAGAAAACCTTCTCGACCCTCTCGCGCCACGCCTTGTCAACGCCTTCGTCGAGCAAACGCTGCACATCCTCTTGTGAGAGCTGCAATCGTGGGCGTGACATACCAATTGATGTCTCGCTGTTCCAAGCTCCCAATTGCAACTGATAGAGATTGGCGACGATATTGCTCACGATAGGATGAACTCCTCCGGTAACATCATAAGTCGTCTGATGGCCCTTGATCGCGTTGAGATCGAAATTGTGGATATGTGAGGAGACGATGACATCGCCCAGCGTAAAATCGGTGTCAGGTACACCGCCACCAATGCCGACCACCAGCAAGAGTTGGGGGTCCAGGTCGTTAATGATCCAGGTGGCGAGCTGTTGGGAGACATCATTACCCTGTCTGCTAGTACGCGCAACTGCCACTGTGTAAACTTTACCCTCTTGCGTCTGCACCTGACTGATACCATATTCGTGCTGACTCGAAGGATCTGTGTAACGGACAGGGTTGAAGCGGTTGGAGATGGCCTTATATTCTTCTGGAAGAATCGTAATAATCGCAATGTCTACCTTCATATCAATCTCTCCGCAGATATATGTATTTCTGAGCGTAATGTTTGTATATGCAATAAGTAGGTTTTAGTATACATGTTATATAGTAACGCTGCAAGAGTTTAGCCCAATAGTCTAAAAAGTATGACTGAGGGGATTTTGCCTGAAGAGGTAGTACCAATGCACTAGCGGATATTTAAATAGCGCAGTGCCTCACCATCGCGCCTGGATCGTCAGGAAGCTGCTCCCTTTGTGTACAGGGAAAAAGATGCCCGCCACCACCTGCTGTGTTTGAGCCAGGCGGTAGGGCGGGCCTTTCATGTCACACGCGGATAAATTCCGTCAGTTCGACTTCATGCGTACCACTATCCGGCGTGCGCACCTGGATGCGGATGGCCCAGCGGCCTCCCTCCGTGATGCCCGTGTGCGCCACAAAGTTCCCTTGCCCATCCGGCTGCAAGTTCAGGGCCTGCACCCCCGCGCCCACATCCATGCCGAACAAGCCGATGTAGAGCGAAACCCCGACATTGGTATCGACCTGACCATTCGGGTCCATCACCGTGGCGGTAAAGGTATTGAGGCCGAGCCGGTTCGGTGAGATCACCAGCTTCACCTGGAACTTGCCGTCGGTGGTCTTTACTGTCGTGTTAAACGGCGGGATCACAGACGAAGGCGAGGTGACCTGTTGCAGAATGGGGACCTGGTTGGGTGAAGTGGGTACCAGCGTGCCCGCATACACCGTCATGAGGCCCGTGCAGATCAGCACAGCGACGCCCAACGCTGGCTCCCAGCGCAACACGTTGGTCAGACGGCTGGTTTGCCTGACAATGCTGCTCTCAAGCCGCTTGACCTCTTGCGCGGTCGCCGTGCTACTTTCGCTCATCGGTAGATATTTGCGGTAGTCTCTGGCGAGTCGGGGGCGCAAACGCCAGACGTGAATGGCGCTGGTCAGCAGCATCGCCCCTACCAGCAGCACCTTCACAATCAGGGCACGCCCATAGTCGGTCGTCACCAGTTGGTCCAGCGAGGTGAAATGAACTGAGGCATTGAGCGGTCCAGAGAGCGCCATAATCACCACGCCGGTATAGGCCAGCGGCGAGTAGCGCGGCAGGGTTGCCAGCAAGGAGCGGGCCTGCTCTATCTTAGGGTTCTGTCTGAGCACTGGCAGGTAGATTGCCGCGATATACATCATGCCGCCCACCCAGAGCGAGGCCGCCAGCAGGTGCAGCCAGTCGCCCAGCAGCGAGTAGACGGAGATGCTGCCAGGTACAGCGCCAGCATGACCAGAGAGCGTCATCGCGATCAGCAAGGCCAGACCGAGCAGGAGATTGATCCAGAGCAGCGCCTGATTGATCCTCTCCGAGCGCTGGCTAGACCATAGTGCGTAGGCGGCAATTGCCAGAGCCAGCACAATCACCCCCTGGCGCATCAGCCAGTAAGTGCCAAACTGCCCGCTGGCGACGAGCTGCGTGAGCACAGATGGATCAAAGACGCGATCCCACTGCCCATTGGTGACTGAATACGCCTGGCCCATCAGAATCCCCACATTCGCCAGGAACATCATCCCCAGGATCGGCAGCGCGAAATAGCGTTCAAAGCGGCGCTCTTCCCGTTGGCGAATGGCCGTTTG
>Ga0070741_10011101_pt1 | contig 16736 bp, 14 predicted proteins | sample Coa_R1_4_FD_66440 | JGI IMG/M metagenome (GOLD analysis project Ga0070741, IMG submission 66440) | Surface soil microbial communities from Centralia Pennsylvania, which are recovering from an underground coalmine fire - Coalmine... | ecosystem: Environmental > Terrestrial > Soil > Unclassified ...
CGACCAGCGCTCGGCGAAGTCCTCGTAGCCGCGCTCGACCTCGGCGAAGTCGTTCGGTGGGAACGAGTAGAGCATGTGCCAGATCGCGGAGCCGGTGAACCCGTTCACCTGCGTGACGCCGAACGCGGCCGCGGCGCGCGCGGTGTCCTTCATCCGCTCCGCCGCGCGCTCCTTGACGCCGTCGGGGTCGCCGTCGCCCCAGACCTCGGGCGGGAGGATCGCGCGGTGGCGCGCGTCGATCGGATCGCACACCGCTTGGCCGACGAGGTGGGCGCCGAGCGCGAAGCAGTTCAGGTGGTTCCGCTCGAGGATCTCCTGGATCCCGCGCACGTAGTCCGGCTCCGCGAGCGCGCGGTCGACCTCGAAGTGGTCGCCCCAGCAGGCCAGCTCGAGGCCGTCGAAGCCCCAGCGGCCCGCCTTCTCCGCGAGCTCCTCGAGCGGCAGGTCGGCCCACTGGCCGGTGAAGAGCGTGACCGGTCTCGCCATCCGCGCGATCTTACGGTGCGTAGGATCCCGCCGTGCTCGCGGCCGTCGTCAGCGTCGCCTTCGCCTCGTCGCTCGTCCACTTCCGGTCGCCGTCGGGGAACATCAACTGCATCGGCAGCGCCGCGTACCAGGGAACGCCGGCGTTCGTCGAGTGCGTCGTGCGGCGGAACAGCTGGCCGCGCCTGCGGCCGCGGCCGGCGAGCTGCGACCTCGACTGGGTCCCGGCGACGCTCGCCCTCAGCCGCGGTCGCGTCTCGATCGGCTCGTGTCGCGGCGACATCGGGCCGCTGTGCCTGCCGAGCACGGGCGACCGCTGCTCGACGCTCGGCTACGGCCGCTCGGTGACGGTGGGGCCGATCCGCTGCACGTCGCAGACGACCGGCGTCACGTGCCGGTACACGTTCAGCCGACACGTCGGCTTCCTGATCGCTCGCGAGCGCTACGTCCTCTACCGGTGAAGCTCGGGATCGTCTCCACCGCGGACATCAACCGGAAGGTGATTCCGGGCGCGCACGAGTCGCCGCAGGTCGAGCTCGTGGCGGTCGCCAGCCGCACGCCGGAGCGGGCCGAGGAGTACGCGCGCGAGTGGCAGATCCCGCGCGCCCACGGGAGCTACGACGCGCTGCTCGAGGATGCGGACGTCGACGCCGTCTACATCTCGCTGCCGAACACGATGCACGTCGAGTGGTCGATCCGCGCGCTCGAGGCGGGAAAGCACGTGCTGTGCGAGAAGCCGCTGACGCGACACCCGGAGGAGGCGGAGGCCGCGTTCGACGCCGCGGAGCGCGCGGGCCGCATCCTGATGGAGGCGTTCATGTACCGGCACAACCCGCAGACGAAGCGGCTGCGGGAGCTGATCGACGAGGGCGCAGTCGGCGAGGTGCGCCTCGTCCGCTCGTGCTTCTCGTACTCGCTCTACGACGAGGAGAACATCCGCCTGCGCACAGACGTCGAAGGCGGCGCGCTCATGGACGTCGGCTGCTACTGCGTCAGCGGGTCTCGGCTCGCCGCGGGGGCGGAGCCGGAGTCCGTGTTCGGTTCCGCGTGGTACGGCCCATCCGGGACGGACTGGGTCTTCACCGGCGCGATGCGCTTTCCGGGAGACGTGCTCGCGACGTTCGACTGCGGAACCGCGCTGCCGAACCGCGACGAGCTCGAGGTGATCGGAAGCGAGGGCTCGCTCTTCCTCGACGACCCGTGGCACGCGACGAAGCCGGTGGTCGAGCTGCGCCGCGAGGACGGGACCGAGGAGATCCGGATCGAGCCGGCGGACTCGTACCGGCTCCAGCTCGAGAACCTCGCTGACGCGATCGCCGGAGGCGCGGAGCCGCTGCTCGGGCGCGCCGACGCGATGGGGCAGGCGCGGGCGCTCGCGGCGCTCCACGAGTCCGCGCAGAGCGGCGAGTCGCGCGCGGTTCGCTAGCCGGCGCTACCGCTGCGAAAGGCCGGCGGCGGCGATCGCACGCCGCGCGAGGTCCTCGTCGACCTCGCCCGCGAGGCCGCTGACGCCGACCGCGCCGACCCGCGTCTCGCCGTCGAAGGCGGCGACTCCGCCCTTGAAGAAGGTGAAGAACGGGTCGAAGCTCGCGCGCTCGACGGGGTCGTCCTTCACCTTCTCGGCGAGGGCGCTCGTCGTCGCCGCGTCCGAACGGGCGGCCGTGTACGCCTTGCGCTGGGCGTTCAGGCGCGTGTCCGGCGCGGCGCCGTCCATCGTCGCCGCGGCGAGGAGCTCGCCGTGCGAGTCGGCGACGAAGACGGACACGGCTCCAGGCGCCTCGTCGACGACGAAGCGGACGATCCTCATCGCTTGCTCGAGCCGCATCCGGCGATTCTGACGGCTGGAACCGCGCGACGGCCGGAGTACCATGAGCCACGTATGAGCGCTCCCGCGGTAGCTGCGCCGGCGCCCGCGGGACGGTCGCTGACGATTCGCGGCACCGCCTACCCGGTTCTGCTCCCGTCGATCCGCGATCCGCGGCTGCACCTCGCGGCGGTGATCTTCTCGCTGCACGCGCTCGGCCAGGTCGCCTTCCACTTCAAGCTCTCGATCGTCCAGATCGCGATCGCGATCGGCACCGCGGCCGCGCTCGAGCTCGCGATCGCCTTCTTCTCGAAGCGCGTGATCATGTGGCCGGCAAGCGCGATGCTGACCGGCAACGGCGTCGCCTTCATCCTCCGCCTGCCCGGCACCGACCACGGCGACTGGTGGACGACGCACGGCTGGTACTTCTACGCCGGCACCTCGGCGGTCGCGCTGCTCTCGAAGTACGCGATCAAGCTGGACGGACGCCATATCTTCAACCCGTCGAACTTCGGGCTGGTGCTCGTCTTCCTGATCTTCCTCGAGGGGACGGCGGAGCCGCTCGACTTCTGGTGGGGGCCGATGAACGGCTGGATGATCGCCGCGCTCGCGATCATCGTCTGCGGCGGGATCGCGATCCTCTACCGGCTGCGGCTGCTGCTGCCGATTGCGGTCGCGTTCTGGCTCACCTTCGCCGCCGGGATCGCCGTGATCGCCGCCGCGGGACACGCGATGACGGCGAGCTGGCACGTCGGGCCGGTGACCGGCTTCGACTTCTGGTGGATCCTCGCGACGTCGCCCGAGGTGCTCGTCTTCACGTTCTTCATGCTCAGCGACCCGAAGACGATCCCGGCGACGACTCGCGGCAGGGTTGCGTACGCCGTCGCAGTCGGGATCCTCGCCACGCTGCTGATCGCGCCCGCGCGGACGGAGTTCTGGGCGAAGACCGGCCTCCTCGGGGCGCTGATCCTCGCCTGCGCCGGCTGGCCGCTGCTGAAGAGGTACGCGCGGCCCCGCGCCGTGCCGCGCCGCACGGTCGCGCTGGCCGGCGCCGGCCTCGTCGCCCTGTATGCCGGCGGCCTCGTCGCTGCCGGGATCCCGGCGCGCCCGGACCCGATCGCGCCGCCGCTCGAGTTCACCGGACGCTTGCCGGCGATCGCGATCGGCAAGCCGCAAGGGGTGATCGACAAGCTCGACCGGAAGACGGCTCGCCGCATGGCACGGGACCTCGTCGCCGACCTCCGGGCCCAGGCGCAGTCGCTCGCGCGGCGCGACGTCAAGGCGCTCGCCCGCACCGCCACCTACCTGCGTTTGCCGGAGCTGCGCAAGCAGGTGTGGGCCGCGGCGTCAGGGCCGATCGTCGTCCCCTCCTACCGCCTCGACCACGTCCGGCTCCACTACTCGGCCGGCCAGGGGCAGGGCGGAGCGATCGCCGTCGCGCGAATGGAGGGCTCGCAGCAGCTGACCACCTACCAGGGCCTGCCGCCGCGGATCGTCCGCCGCGAGCGCCCCACGCCCTTCCGCCAGACGATCGACCTCCAGCTCGGCCGCGGCAACTGGCTCGTCGCCCGGATCCACGGCCCGCACGCGGTCCCGAGGCTCACTGGTCCGAGCCCGCTCGTCCTCGCCGCCGCGAAGAAGCGGCTCGCCGGCGTGCGGCTGACCGACGTCGCGGAGCAGGTCGGCCTCGACTTCCGCCAGGGCGCGTTCCGCTACGGCGTGACGCCGGACCCGCCGGCGTACATGGGCGGCGGCGTCTGCTGGCTCGACTACGACAACGACGGCTGGCTCGACCTGTTCGCGGTCAACTCCTACGGCGAGGGCGACATCGGCGCGTACTACGCGCACGGCGGCCTGCCGCGAAGCGTCCTCTACCGGAACGTCCGCGGCCACTTCCGGAAGGTCTGGAGCGCGCCCGCGACGCGCGGCCAGGGCTGCGTCGCCGCCGACCTGAACGCGGACGGGTGGACCGACCTGTTCGTGACGACGGCGCAGAACGACCAGCTCTTCTGGAACGAGCGCGGCACCGGACACTTCGAGGAGGGCGCGCGAGCCGCCGGCGTCGTGTCGTACGGCTGGCACAGCGGCGCTGCGGTCGCCGACGTGAACGGCGACGGCCGCCTCGACCTCTACGTCGCGGGCTACACCGAGAACCAGGGCGCGATCCCGGGCTCGTCGGCAGGCTTCCCGGCGAACCACCTCGGCGTCCGGGACGAGCTCTTCCTCAACCTCGGCTACGGCCGCTTCCGCGAGGTCGGCCGCCTCGCCGGGCTCGACCGGAAGCCGTACGACCACTCGCTCGGCGCCGTCTTCACCGACCTGAACCAGGACGGGCGCATCGACCTGCTCGTCGCCAACGACCTCGACCCGAACCGCGCCTACCTGAACGAGCGCGGCGGCCCCCTCGGCTTCCGCTTCGTCGACGCGGCGAAGCGGTACGGCCTCGACGACCGCAAGGCGGGCATGGGCGTCGCCGTCAGCGACCTCAACTTCCAGAGCAAGCCGAACTTCGTCTTCGTCACGAACTCACGCGGCCAGGAGCACGCCGCCTACCGCACGAAGTGCAACGGCGAGGACTGCGGGCTCGTCGACGCCCGGCCGCAGCTCGCGCAGGCGTTCGGGACGAACTTCACGGGTTGGGGGGACACCTGGCTCGACCTGGCGAACGACGGCCAGCACGCGCTCGTGCTCGCGAACGGCGACATCCCCGTCAAGAACCTGGCCAGGGACGCCGGACGGATCCAGGTGATCGCGAGCGCCTCAGGGAACTGGCTCGACGCCGGCGGCCTCGTCGGCGCCGGCTCGATTCCGGCCGTGAACGGCCGAGGGCTCGCCGCCGCCGACTTCGACAACGACGGCCGCGTCGACGTCGCCGTCAACTCCGTCGGCGGGCCTCTGCTGCTCCTACGCTCGACGGGCGCCACCGGTCACTGGCTCGAGGTGAGCCTGCAGCCCTTCGTGCCGGGCGCCGTCGTTACCGTCTTCACGAGGTCACGGCAACTCGTGCAGGAGACGCGCGCGGGCTCCAGCTACCTCTCGTCGGAGGACCCGCGCGTGCATTTCGGCCTCGGCGACGAGTCGCGGGTCGTGGAGCTCGACGTGAGGCTGCCCGGCGGGCGGACGATCCGCCTCCACGGCCTCCGCGCCGACCGGGTGGTTACCGTCCGGCCCTGACCTGGATCCGCCGCACGATCGTGTCGAACGTCGCGGCGAGCAACAGGATCGCGCCGGTGACGATGTTGATCGTGCCCTGCGGGTAGGTGAGGGTGTTCATCCCGTTCGCGATCATCGCGATCAGGACGGTGCCGATCAGCGCGTTCTGAACCTCGCCGCGGCCGCCGAACAGGCTCGTCCCGCCGATCACCGCCGCGGCGATCGCCTCGATCAGCAACGTCCCGCCGCCCGCGTTCAGGTCGACGCTCTGCAGGCGCGAGGCGAGGATGATCCCGCCGAGCCCGGACATGAAGCCGGAGATCATGAAGACGAGGATCCGGATCCGCGGCACGTTGATCCCGGCGCGGCGAGCCGCCTCGGCGTTTCCGCCGACCGCGTAGACGTGCCGGCCGAACGTCGTCCGCTTGGCGAGGAAGGTCAGGAGGAGGAGCATCGCGACGACGAGCAGCAGCGCGAACGGAACCCCGCGGTCGCGGTTCAGGTACCAGACGGTCAGCAGCGTGATGGCGGGAATGGCGACGACCTTGACGACGAGCATCGCGGGATCGCGGACCGCGAAGCCGTGGCGCAGGCCGAGCAGCGGGCCGCCGAGGCTCGCGAGGACGTATGAACCGCAGACGACGGCGCCGAGGATCCACCCCCACGTGTCCGGCAGGAAGTACCCGTAGACGTCGTTGATCGTCTTGTCCTGGATGACGATCACCCCGGGGAGCCCACGCAGGATCACCCCCTGCCAGATCAGCAGGCCCGCCAGCGTGACCACGAAGGACGGAACGAGGATCAGGGCGACGATCGAGCCCTGGAACGCGCCGATCAGAGTCGTGCAGACCAGGGCGATCAGGATGCACAGCCACCCCGGCAGCCCAGGGCCGACGGGGCTCGGCTGCTGCAGCTGCGCGACGACCACCCCGGCGATGCCGCTGACGAAGGCGACCGAGAGGTCGATCTCGCCGATCAGCAGGACGAAGACGACGCCGTAGGCGAGCATGCACGTCCCGGACAGCTGGCCGATCAGGTTGGTGAAGTTGACCGGCGTCGCCCAGTTCTGCGCCGAGAAGCCGAAGACGAAGGCGATGACGATGATCGCCCCGATCACCGGCCACGGGCCGAGGTTGCCCGTCCTGACGTTCTCCCACACGCGGCGCGGCAGGGACTCGAGCGGCTGGACCTCGCTCTCGGGCGCCTGGGCGGCCGCGGTCATCCCGTCACACCCTGGGTCGACGCAATCCCGGCCACCTTCGTCGGCTGCCCGGCCGTGATCGCCTCGACCACCTGCTGCTGCGTCGTCTTCGCCCGCTCGTAGACGCCGACGTTGCGCCCGAGGCGGAGCACCGTGATCCGGTGGGCCGTCTCGAACACGTCGTGCAGGTTGTGCGAGATCAGGACGACACCGAGGCCTTGCTCGGCCAGCCGGTTGACGAGCGCGAGAACCTGCTCGGTCTGCGCGACGCCGAGGGCGGCCGTCGGCTCGTCGAGGATGACGAGCTTCGAGTTCCACATCACCGCGCGGGCGACCGCCACCGACTGCCGCTGACCGCCGGAAAGCGTCGCCACCGGCTGCCGGATCGACTTGATCGTCGTGACGCGGAGGCTCGAGAGCGTCTCGCGCGTCTTCCTCTCCATCGGCGACTCGGTCAGGATCTGGAACCGGTTCACCTCGCGGCCGAGGTACATGTTCTGGACGACGTCGAGGTTGTCGGCCAGCGCGAGATCCTGGTAGACGACCTCGATCCCGAGCTTCGCGGCGTCCTTCGGCCCGTGGATCGACACCGGCTCGCCCTCGAAGAGGATCTCGCCGGAGTCCATCGGGTGGATGCCGGCGATGCACTTGATCAGCGTCGACTTTCCGGCCCCGTTGTCGCCGACGAGCGCCATCACCTCGCCCGTCCGGCACTCGAAGTCGACGTCGGTCAGCGCCTGCACCGAGCCGTACGACTTGTAGACGCCGCGTAGCTGGAGAAGAGGGGTATCGGTCATCGCGGTGGTCGTCTCAGAGGGCCGGCGGAGGCGCCCAGCCGGGCGCCTCCGCCGAGCCGTGAACGTCTACTTGCAGAACTTCGCGTACTGCCCGTTGCAGACGTCGCTCCGCTTGAGGAAGCCACCTGAGATCAGCAGCTTCCAGTTCGCCTTCGTGATCGACTGCGGCGGGATCAGGTACGCGGGCTCCTTGCTCCGGCCCTTGGTCGTCACGAAGCCCGTCGTCGGGGGCTTCTGCCCCTTGACGATCTTGATCGCGGCCTGAGCGGTCGCGGTCGCGAGCTTGCGGACGTCCTTGAAGACGGTGGCCGTCTGCCAGCCGGAGATGATGTTCTGCACGCCCTGCGGCGTCGCGTCCTGCCCGCTGAGCGGGATCGGCTTCAGCTTGTGCGACTTCAGCGCGACGACGACCGCGTTCGCGAGGCCGTCGTTGGCCGCCGCAACGGCGTCGATCTTGTTGCCGGTCTTGACCAGCATCTGCTCGAAGATCGTGCCGGCCTTCTGGTTGTCCCACCCGGGCACGAACTGCTGCGGGCCCTTCTTCAGGACGCCCTTGGCGTACAGCGGGTTGAGGACCTGGTCGACACCGCCCTTGAACAGGAACGAGTTCGCGTCCTCCTGGCCGCCCCACAGCGAGGCGACGACGGGGTGCGAGCCATACTTGCCGGCCTTCTTCAGCCCCTGGACGACAGCGTTGCCCTGCAGCACGCCGACCGTGTGGCCGTTGAAGGACGCGTAGAGGACGGCGGTGCCGCCCTCGACCTGGCGGTCGTAGTCGATCGACTTGACGCCCTTGGCCGATGCGGCCTTCTCGATCGCCGCGGCCGAGCCGGAGTCGATCGGGGCGATGATCAGGACCTTCGCCCCGTCGGCGATGCACTGATCCGCCTGCGACTTCTGCTTCTGCGGATCGCCCTGCGCGTTGACGACGCGCGCGGAGACGCCCGCGGCCTTGAACGCCTTCTCCAGGTAGGGCTTGTCGAACTGCTCCCACCTGATCGACGTCTTCGTGTCGGGCATCAGGCCGCATGCCTGGATGCCCGCGCGCTTGCCCGCACTGCCCGTGGCAACCACCACGAGCGCGGCGATCGCGGCGAGCGCACCGACCGCGACCGACCTGTGCAATGCCTTCTTCACCTTCCTCCTCCTTGTCGTTTTTGCGTTGGCTGATCCTCTCACCTGCCGGTGCTCATGTCGATCCTGCACGCACCTCCTCCCTCCGGTGCGCTGCGCCCGCGAACGCCGGCAGGGCGCGCGAGCTGAGCCCGTCCGTGTTCGCGATCACGAGCGCGAGCGCACCGACGACCTCGGCGCGCTCGCCGAGCTCGGCACGCAGGACCCGAATGCTCTGCGCGGCGGCCGGCAGCGCATAGCGGTCGACCGACTCGCGGATCCCGTTCAGAAGGGGCTCGCCGGCCGCGCTCAGCTCGCCGCCGACGATGATCGCCTCGGGGTTGAGGGCGTTGCAGAGGTCGGCGAGGACGCGACCGATCGCAAGCCCGGCGTCGTTGACGACCCGGGTCGCGCCGAGGTCCCCGGCGGCGACGAGCTCGAGCAGGTCGCGCGCGGTCACGTCCCGTCCCAGATGCGGACGGAGCAGCGCGGCGAGCGCCCGCTCGCCGGCGACGGTCTCGAGGCAGCCGCGGTTCCCGCAGCGGCAGACGGCGCCGTCGGGCCGCACCTGGACGTGGCCGAGCTCGCCCGCGAGGCCGGCGGCGCCGCGGTGCACGCGGCCGTCGAGCACGAGACCGGCTCCGATCCCGGCGCCGAGCATCACGTAGACGACGTTCTTAAGCCCGCGCGCGGCGCCGAACGACGCCTCCGCGAGCGCGCCGAGGTTGGCGTCGTTGTCGACCTCGACGTGCAGCTCCAGCCGCTGGGCAAGGAGGCGCTGCGCCCTCAGGCCCGCCCAGTCCGGGACGATCACCGCCGAGCCGATCTTGCCCGTTCGCCGATCGACGGGACCGGGGAGCGCCACGCCCGCGCCGACGATCTGCGAGCGGTCGACGCCGACCTCGCGCTGGATCCGCCGCACCATCTGGACGGCGAGGTCGATCGAGTGCGTCGCGGAGTGGTCGACGTCGATCTCGTGCCGATCCTCGCCGAGCACCGTCGACGAGAGGTCGGCGAGCGCGACGCGCACCTCGTCGTGGTCGAAGTAGATCCCGACCGCGACGCCGGCGGTCGCGTCGAGGCGCAGGAGCACGGGCGGCCGGCCGCGCCCCGCTTGGCGCTCGCCGTCGACCTCCTGCTCGACGACGAGCCGCTGCTGCTGGAGCTCCGCAACCAGGCTTCCGACCGTCGTGCGCGAGAGTCCGGTCAGCCGCGCGAGGTCGCTGCGGCTCACGAGGCCGTGCCGGCGCAACGCGTCGACGACGAGCAGCCGGTTGCGCTCGCGCAGTGAACCCATCGATCCGCCGACCAGGTGAGGCACGGGGGGGCGCCGAATCTCTCCGATCGGCAGCGCTTTGTCAAGAGGGTGGAGAAATTGCGGCGGCTGCCGCTCGATTTACGCGCGAGCGCCGCGCGGTTTAGGCTGCGCACGGTGAAGACGAGCCTCGGGATCTGGGCGCTCAGCTCGATGGTCACCCGGTTCGTCCCCGGCGGGTACCAGCCGCAGTGGACGGACGAGGACACGCCGGCGCGCGTGCGGCGCGCGGTCGAAGGGCTCGGCGAGCTGATCGACGGCTACGAGTTCCACTACCCGCAGGAGCTGAACGAGGAGAACGTCGAGGCGATCCGCGAGGCGCTCGGGCCCGACCACGACATCTACTGCCTGGCGGGCGGGCTGCACCTCGACCCGCGCTTCGGCCGCGGCGGGCTCTGCAACCCCGACCCGGCGGTGCGCGACGAGGCGGTGCGGATCGCGGTCGCCGGCGCGAAGCTCGCCGGCGAGCTGGGCGTGCCGATGATCGTCTGGCCCGGGATCGAGGGCTACAACTACCCGTTCCAGACGCCGTACGCGCAGAGCTGGGACCTGTTCGTCGACGGGCTGGCGCAGATCGCGGGGACGCTCGCCGAGAAGGGGCAGCCGCTCTGGCTCGAGCACAAGAACTCGGAGCCGGCGATGAAGATCCTGATGCGGAACATCGGGATGACCCTGTTCGTGATCGGTGAGCTGCGCGAGCGCGGGCACGACAACGTCAAGGTGAACATGGACTGGCAGCACCTGATCATGAACGGCGAGTCTCTGGGCGAATACGCGGCGCTCCTCGCCTCGCGCGGCCTCCTCGGCCACCAGCACGCGAACTCGGGCTGGGGGACGTTCGACGACGACAACATGGTCGGCGCGACCGCCTTCATGGAGACGCTCGAGCTCGCGCTCGAGCTCCGGCGGGCCGGATACGGCGATAACGGCGAGCGGCTCGGGTTCGACCTGTACCCGTACACGGAGGACGCGGTCGCCGCCGTGCGGCGGTCCGTGCTGCAGTGGCGCTTCATCGATGGGGTCGCCGCGCGGATCGACGACGCCGCGCTGCGGGAGGCGCAGGCACAGAAGGACGCGGTGCGCGCGTACGAGATCGTCTACGCGGCGCTCGGCGCCTGAAGCAGGGCTTGCTCGAGCGCTCGCCGGCCGCCGCGGAGCACCGGGTCGCCGTGGGAGACGAGCACGCGCGCAATCGGCAGCTCGAGCGCCGGCTCGAGCGCCGCGCGTACCGCGGTCTGGCCGCCCTTGCCGACCCAGCTGTCCGGGCAGATCCGAAGCGGCGAGCCGAGCAGCACGTCACCCGCATACAGCGCGCGCTGTTCCGGGAGCCAGTAGGCGAGCTCGGAGGGGCGGCCGCTCGCGAGAGCGCGGATGGCGCCCGGCCCGCCGTCGCCTGCGTCGAGCACGTCGGTGACGCGGACGCCGCGGCGTTCGAGCGGCTTGACCGAGCGGCGCGGCGCCCAGATCCGCCGCGGGCGCAGCTCTGCGGTCGAACGCGCGTGGTAGAAGAGCGTGAGGACGACGTGCGCCGGGCGGCGCAGCTCCCTCGGCGGGTCGAGCGGGTCGAGCAGTACGAGGCCGTCCCCAGTCTCGAGCGCGTACGACGCCACGTCCGCGTTCCATTCGTCGTAGAAGCGGATCCACTGCGTCAGGCCCGGGGCGATCTCCTGCATGTCGGCTGAGCGTATCGTCGGCCTCGACGTCGGAACCACCGGTGCGAAGGCAATCGCGATCTCGCCCGAGGGCGAGGTGCTCGGGCGCGCGGAGGAGGCGTATTCGCTCTCGATCCCGCAGCCGGGATGGGCGGAGCAGGACCCCGAGGACTGGTGGCGCGCCGCGCAGGCCGCGCTCGCCGCAGTCGGTGCCGAGGGCGCGCCGCTGGGGCTGACGGGGCAGATGCACGGCCTCGTCCTGCTCGATGCGGCCGGCGAGGTGCTGCGGCCGGCGATCCTCTGGAACGACCAGCGCACCGGCGCCGAATGCGCCGAGATCGAGGCGATGATCGGGCTCGAGCGGCTGATCGAGCTGACCGGGAACCGGGCGCTGCCGGGGTTCACGGCGCCGAAGCTGCTCTGGGTGCGGAAGCACGAGCCCGAGGTGTGGGCGCGCGTCGCGCACGTGCTGCTCCCGAAGGACTACGTCCGCTTCCGGCTGACCGGCGAGCGGGCGATCGACGCGGCCGAGGCGTCCGGGACGCTGCTCTTCGACGTCGCGCGGCGGCGCTGGAGCGAGGAGGTGTGCGAGGCGCTCGGGATTCCGCTCGAGTGGCTGCCGGAGGTGCGCGAGTCGACGGAGCTCGGCGGCGCCGGCGACCAGCAGGCGGGCGCGCTCGGCGTCGGCGTCGTCGAGCCGGGGCCCGTGTCAGTCGTTCTCGGCACGTCTGGCGTCGTCTTCTCCGCGCTCGACGGCTTCCGCGCCGACCCGCAGGCGCGCGTGCACGTCTTCTGCCACGCCGTCCCCGGCACCTGGGAGGCGATGGGCGTGATGCTCTCGGCCGCCGGCTCCCTGCGCTGGCTTCGCGACGCAGTCGGCGGGACGTACGACGAGCTCGTCGCGGAAGCGGCGCAGTGGGCGGCGGGAACCGAGGGGCTAACGTTCCTGCCGTACCTGCAGGGCGAGCGGACGCCGCATGCGGACCCGTCCGCGCGGGCCATGTTCGAGGGACTGTCCCTCAGACACGACCGCGGCGGACTCGTCCGTTCGGTCCTGGAGGGCGTCGCGTACGCGCTGCGCGACTCCCTCGAGCTGCTCCGCGAGCTTGGCGTCGAGCCGACCGTCGGCCGCGTCTCTGGCGGCGGCGCGCGTAGCGGGCTCTGGCTGCGGATCGTCGCCTCCGTGCTCGGGCTCCCGCTCGAGCGGACGGCGGTCGAGGAGGGGGCGGCCTACGGCGCCGCCCTGCTGGGCGGCGTCGCCGCAGGCGTGTTCGGCGACGCGCACGAGGCGGTCGCCGCCTGTGTCCGCGTCCGCGACACGGTCGAGCCCGACCCGGAATGGCAGCGCGTCTACGAGGACGGCTACGCGCGGTTCAGATCTCTGTACCCGGCACTGCGACGACTGGAGGAGCAATGAGTCTGGAAGGGAAAGCCGCGTTCGTCACGGGCGCGAGCGGGGGGATCGGGGCGGCGGTTTCGCGCGCGCTCGTCGAGGAGGGAGTGAAGGTCGGCATGGCCTCGCGACGAGGCAGCGACCTCGACCTCGGGGACGGCGCGCTCGGGCTTGGGTGCGACGTGCGCGTGCCGGAGCAGGTGGACGCCGCGGTCGCGGCGACAGTCGAGCGGTTCGGCCGTCTCGACATCGTCGTCGCGAACGCAGGCGTCGGCGCGTACGGATCGTTCCTCGACCTGAAGCCCGAGCACCTCGAGGAGATGATCGACGTCAACCTGAAGGGGACGCTGTACGCGGTTCGCGCCGCGCTGCCGCACCTGTTGCAGAGCGGCGAGGGCGACGTCGTTACCCTCGCCTCCGAGGCCGGCCGCCGCGGACTGCCGTACGAGGCCGTCTACTGCGCGTCGAAGTTCGGTCAGGTCGGCTTCACGCGTGCGCTCGACCACGAGCTCCGCGAGCACGGCGTCCGCTGCACGAACGTCTGCCCAGGCGGCGTCGCGACCGACTTCGCGCTCGAGGAGGGCCGCGGACGCAAGCCCGAAGCGCTCGCGGGAATGATGAGCGCCGAGGACGTCGCCGAGATCGTGATGTTCGTGCTGACGCGGCCGCGCACGCACCGGATTCTGGAAACCGCTATTCGTCCAATGACGGAGCCGAGCTGGGGCTAGAACTGCAAGGGACAGACCCTCTGCGGGGTCTGTCCCTGGGGTCTGTCCCTGCTTAGCGGCGCGTGCCGAGGACGAGCAGGTACTGCCTCGGGTGCTCGACGTGGTCGCCGACGCGGTAGTTCCCGTCGAAGAACTCGACCCACGAGCGGTGCAGCTCCTCGCGCTGCTCGTCGTCGAGCGACTCCGCGAGGGTCTTCGTCGGCCCGTAGCTCGTGACGAAGAGCTGCCAGTACTCCTCCCCGCTCGCGGCGACCAGCGTCGAGACGTGGTCCTCGATGTTCAGGTCGAACGCGTCGCCGAGCAGCTCCTGGACACGCTCCCGCTTGCCCCACTCGAACGGGCTCTTCACGCCCTCCGGCGGCGGCGGCTGGAACGGCTTCATGATCTGGAAGAGCTCGCCGACGCCGCCCTCCGGCGTCCAGTTCACCATCGCGAGCCGCCCGCCCGGCCGCAGCACCCGCGCGAGCTCGGACGCCGTCGCCTCCTGGTTCGGCGCGAACATCACGCCGCAGGTCGAGGTGACGATGTCGAAGCTCCCGGTCTCGACATCCTCGAGGTTCTCGCAGTCGCCGACCCGGAAGTCGATATCGAGGCCCTCCTCGGCGGCCATCTGCTTCGCCGTCTCGATCAGCGCCGGCGAGAGGTCGATGCCCGTGACCTGCGCCCCCGCCCTCGCCGCCTTGCGCGCGACAGCGCCGGTCCCGGTCGCGAGGTCGAGCCACCGCTCGCCGGGCTGCGCGGCGATCCGGCCGACGACGACGTCGTGCGCGTCGGCGAGCGTCTCGGTCACGCGTTCGTAGGGGCCGTTGCCCCACATGATGCTCTGCTTCGCCTTCAGGGCCTCGAAGGCCATCCCGTCTCCCTTCGTCGAGTGGGCCGAGTATGACCGGCTACCGGCGCGTGCCCAGCACGAGCAGCCACTCCCGCGGGTAGCGGATCGCGCCGTCTGCCCGGTAGCCGGTCTCGAAGAAGTCGACCCAGGTGCGGTGGAGCTCCTCCCGCCGCTCGTCCTCGAGCGACGCCGCCAGAGTCTTCAGCGGGCCGAAGTTGGCGATGTAGAACTGCCAGAACGACTCGCCGCTCTCGCCGGAGTCCGTCGACGTCCGCGTCTCGAACGTCAGCTCGAACGCGTCCCCGAGCAGCTCCTCGACGTGCTCCGGCCGGCCCCAGTCGAGCGGGGCTCCGGCACCGTCCGGGAGCGGTGGCTGGAACGGCGCGAGCATCTCGAACATCGCCCCCACGCCGCCCTCCGGGATCCAGGTAGCGAGCGCGAGCTTCCCGCCCGGCCGCGCCACCCGCGCGAGCTCGGAGGCCGCACGGCGCTGGTCTGGCGCGAACATGACGCCGAAGGTCGAGGTGACGACGTCGAAGCTCGCGTCCTCGAACTCCAGGTGCTCCGCGTCTCCGACCCGGTAGTCGATCTCGAGCCCGGCCGCGGCTGCGCGCGCCTTCGCGGTCTCGATCAGGGCAGGGGCGAGGTCGATCCCCGTCACTTCCGCGCCCGCACTCGCAGCGCGTTCGGCGACGCCGCCGGTGCCGCACGCGACCTCCAGCCAGCGCACGCCCTGCGCCAGGCCGACCGCGTCGACGACTGCCTGGTGGACGTCCGCAATCGTCTCCGCGACTACCTCGAACGGCGCGCTCCCCCAGGCGGCTCCCTGCCGTTCCTTCAGCTCCTCGAATGCCATCGCGATCCTCCTTCTCCGCGACCCCCCGGGTGCATGACGTCTGATGGAATAGGGTCGTGGACGCGCGCGGAACATTACGCGTCGGGAGCGAGACGTACGAGATCTTCCGCCTCGACGCGCTCCAGGATCAATGGGACGTCGCGCGGCTGCCGTACACCCTGCGCGTGCTGCTCGAGAACGTCCTTCGCGCCGGCAGCGACGAGGACGCAGAGGCGATCGCCGGCTGGGTGGCGACCGACGAGCCGAGCCGCGAGATCTCGTTCCGTCCGAGCCGCGTCCTGCACCAGGACTTCACCGGCGTGCCGGCGATCGTCGACCTCGCGGCGATGCGGAACGCGATGCAGGACCTCGGCGGCGACCCGGCTCGGATCAACCCCGTGATCCCGGCCGAGCTCGTCATCGACCACTCGGTGCAGGTCGACGAGTTCGCGACGCGGCTCGCCTTCAGCCGGAACGTCGAGCTCGAGTTCGAGCGCAACCGCGAGCGCTACGCGTTCCTGCGCTGGGGCCAGGGCGCCTTCGCCGAGTTCAAGGTCGTCCCGCCGGGCACCGGGATCGTCCACCAGGTCAACCTCGAGTACCTCGCCCGGGTCGTCGAGTCGCGCGGCGGGCAGGCGTTCCCGGACACGCTCGTCGGAACCGACTCGCACACGACGATGGTCAACGGCCTCGGCGTGCTCGGCTGGGGCGTCGGCGGGATCGAGGCGGAGGCGGCGATGCTGGGCGAGCCGCTGTCGATGCTCGTCCCGCAGGTAGTCGGCTTCCGGATGACCGGCTCGCTCCCCGAAGGCGCGACCGCGACCGACCTCGTGCTGACCGTGACGGAGATCCTGCGCAGGACGGGCGTCGTCGGGAAGTTCGTCGAGTACTTCGGCCCCGGCCTCGCGTCGCTCTCGCTCGCCGACCGCGCGACGCTCGGGAACATGTCGCCGGAGTACGGCGCGACGTGCGGCTTCTTCCCGGTCGACGACCAGACCATCCAGTACCTGCGGCTGACCGGCCGCCCCGAGGAGCGGATCGCGCTCGTCGAGGCCTACTGCAAGGAGAACCTCCTCTGGCACGAGGCCGACGACCACCCGACGTACTCGCAGGTGGTCGAGCTCGACCTGGCGAGCGTCGAGCCGAGCCTCGCCGGCCCGCGGCGCCCCCAGGACCGCGTGCCGCTCGCGAGCGCGAAGGACGCCTTCCTGCACGAGCTCCCGACCTTCGGCGTCGACTACGGGAACGCGAAGGACGCCGCGGTCGCCGAGAGCTTTCCCGCCTCGGACCCGCCGGCGTACAGCGAGCCCGGCTCCGAAGAGCCGGCGCCGGTCGAGAACGCCGTCGCGGTCGCCGAGGTGGAATCCGAACCGGTCGCCGCGCACGTCGCCCTCGGCGACGTCGAGTTCGACCTCGACCACGGCTGCGTC
>Ga0070741_10011102_pt1 | contig 16736 bp, 14 predicted proteins | sample Coa_R1_4_FD_66440 | JGI IMG/M metagenome (GOLD analysis project Ga0070741, IMG submission 66440) | Surface soil microbial communities from Centralia Pennsylvania, which are recovering from an underground coalmine fire - Coalmine... | ecosystem: Environmental > Terrestrial > Soil > Unclassified ...
GCGCAGACGCTGGCCCGCATGCGCAGGCAGGGGCTGATCCGGCTGATGGAGCGGCACCTGGAGCTGACGCAGCGGCTGCCCGATCTCTCGCTGCGCGCGGCCGCACGGCAGCTGCCGAGCCGGATCCGGGAGATCCCGAAGGACCTGCGCGGGGAGCTCGCACTGCTCAGCTCGGGGCTGCTGGAGGCGACCGCCACCGCCGCCCGCCTCTGGGTGCCTTGAGCGGCGCGCCCGCGCATTGGCCCTTCCCCGCGCAGCGATACCTTCTTCGCTCCCAAGATCCGGACTTTCACGTTCTCTGCTGCGATAAATGCGTCAATCCACGCAAAATCGTCGCTGTGCTGACATGAGCCGCACCGGTATGCCAGGCTGGCGTCCGAACAGCGGCGGCATGGAGAGACCGGACGGGTGACTCAAAGCGGGAGCGACGATCGGCGGCGCAGCCTCCGGTCCGGTGGGCTGCTCGCGGCAGCGGTGGCTTTAGGGCTGGCCATTGCCGCGGTCGCGATCCGGGCAGCCGCGGGTGCGGCGCTGCGCAACGCGGGGCTGGCGACCGGGGCCGACGTCAGCCTCGCTCTGCTCTTCGCCGTCGCCGCGCTGGTCGCCGCCGCGAAGTACCGCGGCCATGTGCGCACCACCGAGGTGCCCACGACGGCGCTGGACCGGCTGCGGCAGGCCACTGTCGCGGTGCTGTTCGTCAGCGTCGTACTCGTGCCGGGCGCGTTGATCGTGCTGCATCGACCGGATTCCGGCCAGGCCGAGTACCCCGACCAGGTCGTGCCGACCGACGCCCTGGGCTCCTACCAACTGGTCCCGACGCCGCAGCAGACCGCGCATCACAAGGCGCACAGCTTCTCGTTCGACCTGACCACTTTCCTGTGGGTTCTGCTGGCCGCGCTCGGCGCCGCGCTGATCGCCGTGATCGTGCTGGTGGCGCTCCGGCTGCTGCGCAAGGTCCCGCAGCTCGGCCCGGTGGAGTCGGCGCCGCCGACCGCCGACTCCGGCGCCGAGGACGAAGCGCTGGCCGACGCGCTGATCGCCGGGCGCTCGGCGCTCGGCGGGGACGACGCGCGGGCCGCGATCATCGCCTGCTACGCCGCGATGGAGACCTCGCTGGCGCAGGCCGGGATCTCCCGCGAAAGCTCCGACAGCCCGTCAGACCTGCTGCACCGCGCGACCGCTCGCGATCTGGCGGCCCTCGGGACACAGGACGCCGAGGCGCTGACGGATCTGTTCCGTGAAGCCAGGTTCTCCTCACATCCGATGACCGCGCAGCATCTCGAGGCAGCACGACGTGCGCTGGACTCCGTCACGGGCGCGCTGGCCGAACGCATCCGGGCGCGCGAAGACGAGGCGCGGCGAGGGCGTAAGGCAGGCGAGCGGGACGAAGTGGCAGCGCAGGACGCGTCTGGTCAGGTGGTCGGCTCGTGACCGTTCTGCGTCAAGACTCCCGCTCCCCGCGCCTTGGTCCGGCCGCGCAGGCGTTGGCGTTGCTGGCCGGTTTGGCCGTCGTCGCCGAGATCGTGCTGGCGGTCGCGGGCGGGCCGGGTGCCGCCGCCGCGGGTGCTGCGGCGATCGTCATCATCGGATTGCTCATCGCCCGGTACGTCGCCGGGGCCGAAGCGATCGACGGTTCGTATCGCCGGGCGGTGCGGCTCGTCCACCAGCGCGAGCCGAGCCTGCAGGGCTGGGCGGCGGCCGTGGAGGCGGCACGGGAGTCGGCGGCGGGTTTCGAGCGGGTGCTGCGGCCGGAGCTCGAGCGGCTTTACGCGGTGCGGCTGGCCGATCGGCACGGGGTCTCGCTCTACCGCGAGCCGGAGCGCGCGGCGGCGATCGTGGGCGAGGATGTGTTCGCGTGGATCGACCCGCGCCGTCCGGGCTACACGGGTCCACTGCCGCCACGCCGTACGCTGGACCGGCGCGCACAGTCGGCCAACTATCCCCCACCGATTCCGGACGTGGTCCTTCGGGCGCTTGTCCACCGTCTCGAAACGCTGTGAATCCTCCCCACGGGGAGCAGGTGACCGATGAGGAGCGCTAAGTCTTGGAGAACGCAGTGAGTACTGCCGCGGCGGACACCGGCACCACGCCGGCCGACGCGGCGCCGACGAAGCGGGGCGAGGCGGTTATGCACGCAGCGGCAGGTGCAGGGCGCGGTACGACGACGGGGGCGGCGTCGGCCGCATCGAATTCGGCGGGAGCCGGAGCGGGAGCGGCGACTGGGGCGGCGGCCGCGTCCACAGCCGTCACCCTTACGCCGAAGCAGACCGGCGAGCGCGCGCACGCGGTGCTCGACGAGGTCGAGCGGGCCGTCGTCGGCAAGCGGCCGGCGTTGGAACTGGTGATGCTCGGCGTGCTGGCCGGCGGGCACGTGCTGATCGAGGACCTGCCCGGCCTCGGCAAGACGCTGCTGGCCCGGTCCTTCGCGACCGCGCTGGGCCTGGAGTTCACCCGAATACAGTTCACCCCGGACCTGCTGCCCTCGGACGTGACCGGCGCGCCGTTCTACGACCAGCGTTCCGGCGAGATGGTGTTCCGGCCGGGGCCGGTGTTCACCAACCTGCTGCTGGCCGACGAGATCAACCGGACCCCGCCGAAGACGCAGGCCGCGCTGCTGGAGGCGATGGCCGAAGGCCAGGTCTCGGTGGACGGCGCGACCCGTCCGCTGCCTAAGCCGTTCGTGGTGATCGCCACGGACAACCCGATCGAGTACGAGGGCACGTACCAGCTGCCCGAGGCGCAGCTTGACCGGTTCCAGCTGCGGGTGCGCATGGGTTACCTGCCGGCGGTGGACGAGGCGGCGATGCTGCGCAGGCGGCTGGACCGGGCCGCGCCCGAGGCGGTGCTGACCGCGCTGACGAATCCGGCCGAGGTGCTGGCGATGCGGGCCAGCCTGGAGTCGGTCGAGGTGGACGACGACCTGCTCGGCTACATCATCGGCCTGGTCAACGCGACGCGGAAGCACGCTCAGATCCAGGTCGGCGCCTCCCCGCGCGGCGGCTTGGCGCTGGTGCAGCTGGCCAGGGGCCGGGCTGTGCTGGACGGGCGCGATTACGTGACGCCCGAGGACGTCAAGGCGGTGGCCGTCCCGGCGCTCGCGCATCGCGTCACGCTGCGGCCGGAGCTCTGGGTGCGCCGCATCAGCGCGGACGACGTGGTGCAGGGCATCGTCAACTCGGTCGCGACACCGCGCACGGTCCCGCAGCCGTGAGCGAAGAGGGCGGCGCGGCGCGTGACGCCCGGACGTCGCCGGGCCCTGCAGAGCGGCCGATGCAGCGCCAGAACGATCAAGCCGCATCGGGTCGGGCGGATCAGCCGGGTCGGGCACCGCAGGATCCGGCTGTGGCCGCGCCGGGCGGCGAGGCCGTACGCCGTGCGCTCGGCGGCCCGCAGTCCGTGGACGCTCCGGCGGAACCGCCTCAGGCCCCGACCGAGGCGTGGCGGCTGACTGAGCGAGCGCTGCGGTTGAGCAGCGTGGCGCTCGCCGCGGCCGCCGTCGCACTCATCAGCGGCCGCGCGTGGATGCTCGCGCTCGCAGCGGGACCGGCGGTGCTGCTCGCGCTGGGCGCCCCTCGCTCGACCCGGCCGACACGCGTCGGCGCGCGCGCAGTCGTGCCCGTGCGTCGCCTCTTCGAGGGCGAAGCGATCGCGGCGCGGGTCGATCTGGCCTTCGACGGGCTGGTCGGCTGGATCGATCCGGGCGTCGCTCCGGGACCGGGCGTGGAGCTGGCCGCGGTGGAGGTGTCCGGTCCGGTCGTCACCTTCTCGTTCGTCGCGCGCCGCTGGGGCCGCTGGACGCTCGGCGTGGCGGATATCGACTTACATGACGCGGGCGGCCTGGGACGACGCACGGTGCGCGCGCAGCTCGGCGACGTGGACATTTATCCGATGCCGGCCGACAGCACCCTGACGCCGATCCCGACCCGGCTGCCGAACCGGCTCGGTGAGCACACCGCGCGGCAGACCGGCGACGGCTTCGAGTTCGCCGGCGTGCGCCCGTACACGTGGGGCGACCGGCAGCGGCGGATCCACTGGCCGTCCACGACCCGGCGCGGGGAGATCCAGATCACCCAGTTCGCGGCCGAACGCGCGGCGGACACGGTGGTGCTGCTCGACGCGTTCGGCGATGTGCGCGACCCGGCGACCGGACGGTCGACGCTTGACGACTCGGTGCGCGCAGCAGCAGGCATCGCGCGTACTTATCTGCGCAGCCATGACCGGGTCGGAGTGGTCTCAGTCGGCGGTCGGCTGCGGTGGCTGCAGCCGGGGACCGGCGGCGGGTATCTGTACCGCATCGTGGAGACCGTGCTCGAGGTGCGCCGCGACCTCGGCTACCACACGCCGGACATCGATCACGTGCCTACCCCTGCGCTGCCTAACGGAGCGCTGGTCTACGCGATCACGCCGCTGGCCGACGACCGGATCCTGGATGTATTGCGGGACTTGGCGGAGCGGGGCAACCCGGTGGTGGTCGTGGAGATCCCGACCGGCGACCCGCGGGTCGAGCCGGGCGACGAGGCGGCGGAGTTCGCGCTGCGGCTGTGGCGGATGGACCGCGAGGCGCTGCGCTTCAGCCTGGTCGAGCGGGGCATTCCGGTGGTCGCCTGGGACGGCTCGGGCGAGCTGGACCTCGCGCTGGCCCCGCTGCTGCGCACCGGCGTGCGCGGGAGGGCCCGATGAGCGAACACGGCAGCGACACCGCCCACGAGCACGAGCACGCTCAAGCCGACAACGACGCCGCGCCCCTCCCCTCCTCAGCCGCCCTGCCGCCGAACATGCACGCCTTCCTCGCCCGAATGTTCCCCGGGCGTGTCAATACACTGCCGAATGACGCGGTCCTGCTGCTCGGCGTCGCATTGGCGCTGGCCGCGGTGGACCCCACGAAGCTGGGCAGCCGCGGACCCGTCGGCTGGCTGTTCGCGCTGGCGGCGCTCGTGGCGACGATCTGGGCCGCCCCGGTGGTATCCCGGCGGCCGGCCGCGCAGTCGGTCCGCCTCACCAGCCAGTTCGCCCGCCATCGCAACACCGTGTTCGCCGTGGGCTGCACGATCGTGGCCGGCTTCAGTGATCCGCCGGTCTGGCTGACGGTCATCGACGCGGCGCTGCTACTGGCGTACCTGCTCGCGGTCGACGCACTCGCGGCGGGCCCAGTGGGTGTCAGGCAACTGCGACGCGGCACGGCGCCCCTGTCCGCGCTCGCGGCAGTCGCGATCGTGCTGCTCGCCGCCCAAGCGCCGGTGAACTCGGGAGCAGTCTGGGGTCGCATCATCGCCGCGCTCGCGGTAGCAGCAGCGGCGACGGCCGCCGGAGCCGCGCTGTGGATCAGGCAGACCGCTGGGCAGTCGTCTCGCGCGGGGCGGGAAGAAGCCTCCACACTCCCCCGCCACCGCTAGCCCCGTCAGCAGTCCAGGCACGCCAAGCCCGTCCCAAAGCCCCAGTCAATCCCGCACCGCCATTGTCCGCCCCGACCTCTAGCGTGGCGCTATGACGATCCGACCCTCCTGGCTGGACCCCTACCTTTCGCGCCTGGGCATCGCCGACCCGGGCGAACCCTCGCCCGAGTCACTGGCGGCGCTGCATCGAGCGCACGTCGAGCGGATCGCCTACGAGAACATCGACATTCAGCTCGGACGTCCCCAAAGCATCGACCCCGCCGACTCAATTCGCCGCGTGCTGTCGGGCCGTGGTGGCTACTGCTTCAACCTCAACGGTGCGTTGTCCGCGCTGCTGTCCGCACTCGGTTATCGGGTAACGCGCCACCGCGGTGCGGTCCACAACGGCAACCTGGTCCCCGCGCCCGATCGATACGGCAACCACATGGCCGTGACCGTCGATCTGGACGGCGAGATATGGATGGTCGATGCCGGTCTAAGCAACGCGCACCATGAGCCGATGCGACTGGTCGAGGGCGAGCACCGACAGGGCCCATTCGTCTTCCGGCTCGAGCGCGCGGGCGCCTGGTCGCCCTACGTCCAGGCTGCACAGCTCGACGTCGCGCCGCTGAACGCGGATACCGACCTGTCCGGCACCTCGACGATCGATGGCGAAGCTGTTGGCGGCAACCCCGGCCCCGTCGAAATCTGGCGCTTCGTGCAGGACACGACGCTGTCCAGCGGCTCTTTCGCGGCTATGGACTTCACGCTCACCCCGGCGGAGTGGACGCAGTTCCTTCCGTATCACGCCGAACTGTCCACGTCGCCGGCGTCGCCTTTCGTCACGACCGCCCAGGTCTACCGACGCGATGCGCAGGGCACTGACTACATCATTGGCTGCGTCCTGCACCGCATCGAGGGCAGGGATGCGCCGGCCAAGCGCGAACTCACGTCGGTGACGGAGTGGTTCGAGGCGGCAACGGACTTGTTCGCCCTGGACCTCGCTGACGTGACCATCGAGGATCGCGAACGCCTCTGGCGCCGGATTCGCGCCGCGCACGAAGAGCGACTCGCCGAGCAGGCTGCGGCAGTAATCGAGTCCGCACCAGCACCAGCACCAGCACCAGCACCAGCACCAGCACCAGCACCAGCGGGATGATGTCAGCGAACGTGTCGCCAGTGCGCTGACGCGGGCGCACGCGGCCTACTTCTCGACGATGGTGCAGCGTGCGCCGAAGCCGGCACCGGCACCGGCACCGTAGAGCGGTGAATCAGGCCACGTTGTCGAAGACGCGCAGCCGGTGTGCAACTGCCGCCGCCTCGGTGCGCGAGGAGACGCCGAGCTTGGCCAGGATGTTCGACACATGCACGGATACCGTCTTGGTGCTGATGTACAGCCGTGCGCCAATCTGGCCATTCGACAAGCCGTCGGCGACGAGCCGCAACACGTCGAGCTCACGCCGCGTCAGACCGAGGTCGCCGACGTTCGGACCGCTTCTGGAGCCAGCACCCACGCCCGCACTCCGGCCGCTGCCCGAACCAGGGGTGTGGGCTGCAGCGCCGAAGTCCGCGTCGTCGGCGCCACCAGCAGGACTGGCACCACCGGCGGCGCCGAGGTGAGGTGCTGTTGGGGTGGCCGGGCGCGCTCCAGTGCGTGAGGCGATGCCTGCGCCTGGTCGCGCACCGGCATCCTCATAGAGCGGCGCTTCGCCAGCACCCGCGCCGAGTCCGGTACCGGTGCCAAGTCCGGCACTCGCGCCGAGTCCGGTATCGGTGCTGCCTCCAGTGCTCGTGTCATGTCCTGCACCGGGCACGGATCCAGCCTCGGCGGTCCCAGTGGCCCCGGCCGCCTCGGTGGCCGCGCTGCCAGCCAGGCTGACAGCGGCAGAACCCGCACCGGACCGACCTCGGGCGTCGGCGCTTGCGCTCACGCTCGTGTTCGCGTTCAAATTCGCGTTCGCGTTCGCACCCGTGTTCGTGTTCGTGTTCGCCCCAGGGTCCGGGCGGGAGCCGAAGCGCGATATCGCCTCGGCCGCGCGGCCGCCGGGGGCTCGCTCGGACGCGCGGTCGCCGGAGGCTCGCTCGGTGCCGCGGGACGCCGCGTTCGGGCGGCCGAAGGCGGTGGTGGACGGCCGCGCGGCGGGGTCGGGGACCGGGCGCAGCGCCAGGCGTGCGGCACGGACGAGGCTCTCGATCTGGCTCAGCAGGGGGCGCGCGCCGAGTGGCTCGATCAGCGCTCGGGCCTGCCTGGCGGCTTCGGCCGCGTCGGCGCGCTCGCCGCGGACCGCAGACGCCTCGGCCAGGCGGAACCGCAGGTAGGCGCGCAGGTGAACCGGAGCGACTGCCTCATCGGCGGCGGCGACCAATTCGAGCCAGTCCGCAGGGTCCTGACTTGTTTCCACCAGCTCGCGGCGGGCCTCGGCCGCGACAAGGCGCGCGAAGAGGTTCTGCAGCGGGGTGTGCACCGGCAGCTCCGCCGCGATGCGGGCGATGCGCGCCGTGACCGAGTCCGGATCCCGCCTGCCGGCGTCCACCGCTCGGTCTGCTTCGGCTCGGGCCACCAGGGCGAGCATCTCCCACAGGAAGCGCTCGTCGCCTTCGCGCACCCCGCCGTCCAGCACCGTGCCCAGCGCCATGCGCACCTGGTCTATTCGGCCGCGCGCCGCCGCCAGCCCGGCCACGGCCCGGTGCAGCGGAATCACGTACTGAGGCTCACCGGTCTTCGAACCGCCGCGACGCCGGGCCGTGTCGAGGTCGACCTGCGCCAGCTCGTACTCGCCGCGCAGTATGTGCAGGTCCGCACGCAGCCGCAGCAGGCCGAGGTCGTGTACGCCGGGCAGGTTCAGGTCGATCGCGTCGTCGATCAACCGTGCCGCCTCGTCCCACTCCCCCAGCGCGATGAGCGGCTCGGCCAGGTTGTTGCGCAGCATCCCGGACTGCACCGGATTGCACGGGATCATCGAGTCCAGCCCGCCCCGGGCGACCTGCGCGGCCTCCTCAAAGCGGCCGACCTCGTAGAGCTCGGAGGACAGGCAGATGTCGATGCGCGGCATCAGCGTGGGCGTCGGGCCGAGCCGGGCGGCCTCATCCCGGCAGGCGCGATGCAGTGCCAGGCCCTCCTCGATGCGCCCGCCGTTGCTCAGGATCATCGCGCGGATGGACTTAGCAGACAGTCCGTCGCACGGATCATCGGAGCGAGCGCACAGCTCGATTGCCTCGTCCACGGCGACGAGTGCCTCGGACAGCCGGCCGTGCATGCAGAGGGTGGAGGCGAGGCCGGTGAGCATGTAGCCGCGCTTGACCGCGTATTTCTCGTCGCGTAACAGCTCGATCGCCTGTAGCTGATCGTCTATGCCCGAGCCGCGGCCCAGCGTGCGCTGGTGCTTTCCGCGTTGGTCGAGCAGGTGCGCCGCGAGGGAGGGGCGGACTGTCTCGTCGATGGCGGCCAGTCCCGCGTCGGCGAAGGCCAAGCCCCGGTCGGCTGCTCCGGCCCGGCCGGCGGCCATTGAGGCGCGGTACATCAGGTAGATGTCGTCCGGCTTGGCGTCGGGGTCGTGCGGCACCTGGTCCCACAGTTCCAGCGCGCGCTCGAACATCGCGAGTTCGTCGGCGAAGGCGTATCGCGTCCTGGCCGCCTCCGCCGCGAACAGGGCGGCGGTCAGTGCCTTGTCCGGCACGTGGGCGCGGTACCAGTAGTGCGCGAGCTCTACGTCGAAACAGTCGGCCGAGACCAGCGTCGGCGTCTCGTCAAGCGCCTCGGCGAGCCGTAGATAGATCCGCGTGTGCTCTCCGGGCAGCAGTTCCCCGTGTACCACCTCCCGCATCAACGCGTGCCGGAAGCGGTAGGTGTCCCGTTCCCCGGCCACCAGGACGTTGGCGGTGAAGGCGGGTCGCAGTGCCTCGGTGAGTTCGTCTTCGCTGAGCCCCGCGACCGCGGCGATCAGTGCTGGATGCGCGGGCTGTACGGCGCTGGCCAGCAGGCGCAGCAGGCGTTGGGTCAGCTCCGGCAGCCGCTCTACGCGGGCCATCAGCAGGTCCCGCAGGCTCCAGGACAACTCCGGCGCGGCGCCTCCTGCCGCCGCGACCCCGCAGGCGACCTCCTCGGTGAAGAAGGCGTTGCCCTCGGCGCGGCAGAACACCTCCTCGACCACGCTCGGCTCCGGCTCGCGGCCGAGGATGCCGCGCAGCTGCAGCGCGGTCTGCGCCCGGTCGAAGCGCTCGAGTTCGAGCCGTTCCAAGCCGCGCACCCGGTCCAACCCGGCGAGGAACGGCCGCAGCGGATGGCCGCGGTGCAGTTCGTCGGCCCGGTAGGTGCCGATGGTCAGCACGCTTCCGCCGCGGGAGACCCGGGCCAGATACCCGAACAGCTCGCGGCTGGCCCGGTCGGCCCAGTGCAGGTCGTCCACCACCAGCACCAGCGGCCGTTCGGCGCAGGCTTTGAGCAGTGCCGCCTGTACTGCCTCGAACAGCCGGATGCGGGCGTACTCGTCCTCCTGCTGGCGGCGCGCCGGGGCCTCGCCCAGCTCCGGGAGTATGCGGGCCAGCTCCCGCCCCTCCCAGCTCTCGCGGTCGATCAACCCCCTGCTGTCGAGCGACCGCAATGCCGCGGCGAACGGGCCGAACGGCACGCCCTCCCCGTTTCCGAGCTCGATGCACGCGCCGACCGCGACAATGGCGTCGAGCCGCGCGGTGAACTCCTCCACCAGCCGGCTCTTGCCGATCCCCGCCTCGCCGCCGATCAGCACCGTCTGGGGCTCCCCGGCCGCGGTTCGCGCGAAGGCGGATCGCAGGCGGGCCAGCTCCTCCTGGCGACCTACGAAGATCGGACTGACGCTGCGGCTCGACACGTCATCGAGCATTTCACGTTCCCCGAGCGAACGCACAGGCCTTTCCACAGGGCCTGGCTCGGCGCCCGGCCCGGCCGAAATCGGACCCGCCACCGCCGCGGCCGCTGATCCGGCGGCTCGGCCCAGACCCCGCGTCGGCGTCCTGGATCCGCGGTTTGATCGGACCGCTTGAGCCGGGCGCGTTTCGCGGGTCGTCTGGAGATCGCCGGCCGGCTGCGCCGGACGCTGCGGCTGGGCAGCGCCGGCGCTCCGGCCCGCGATCGTGTCGGCAGTGGTGTCCATGGCCGTGGTTCCTTAGCCGGTCAGCCGAGGTCCTGCGGACAGGGCTGGGCGGCCCGCCGCTGGGCCGAGGCCGCCAGGCCCCGCGCGTGCCGCTGCTTGCGCTGCCGCTTCAGGCAGCCGACCAACCGGTCGTGTTCGGCCTCCGCGAGCAGTTGCTGGAAGTGGCTGTCCGCGATCTCCCGGCCGAAGCTGGCGCTCATCATGGCGTTCACCCCTCGTGAAGTGTTTCCGATCGTGAGGAGCGCCCGTCTGGTGCGGGTACTTCCTCCGACGTACTCAACTTTCCGCCCCAAGGTAGGCGCGGCGGATCGGTCGGATTCCCGAATTCGGGCTTCGCCTTGCGGCCTGCGCCTACCTTAGATAGCCCTGGGCTGGCCGTTTCGGGTACCTCAGACCCGCGTCGGCTACCTAAGTGGGCCACGGAATCCTGGTTTTGGCCGATCATCAGAGCGCGACGGCATCGGCTGTCCGCGCCCGCGTAGAAGAAGAGACTCAAGCCGCTATGCATCGGCGGCCGCCACGTTGAGAGGCGCCACTTCGAGAGCTGTCAGTTCGGGAGCCGTCAGTGCAGGAGGCGCTGCGTCGATCGGCGGCTCAGCGGCGGGCGGCGGCGTTTCCGGCCAGCGTGCGGCTCGTACGGCGCGGCTGCTCAGCGCTCCGAGCCCGGCCGCGGCGATCACCGCGCTGAACGCGAATACAGCGGTCGTGGTGCCCGCGTATTGCAGGAGCAAGCCTGCGGCGAGCGGCCCGAGCGACAGGCCGACGTTCAGGATCGTCATCGTGGAGCTGATGGTGCGGCCGCGGACGGCGTCGTCGACCTGACGGAATATCAGCACGTCGAGCAGCACGACGGCCGCCGGAACGCCCAGCATGGTCACGGCCAGAATCGAGCCGTACCACCAGGCGCCGAACGGGATGACGAGCGCCGTGTTCAGCGCCGCGACCCACAGCATCAGCGCGATCAGCAGCCAGCCGGGACGCAGCAGCCGGTGCAACGGCGTGACCAGGGCCGCGCCGAGCAGACCGCCGAGTGCAGCCAGCGCCAGCGCGCCGCCGACCGCGGACGACGATCCGCCGTGCTCCCGGACGAGCACGACGACGACCAACTCGATCGCCACGCCGCCGAGATTCACCAGCGACAGCGCGATCAGGCACACCCGGAGCATCGGATCGCGCATGAGGATCTTGATGCCGTCGAGCGGTCCGCCGGATGCCTTGCCGCGTCGATCCATCCTCGCCTCGGTGTCGCGCGGCACCGCGAGGGCGCAGATCGCCGAGATCAGATAGCTGACGGCGACGCCGAGGAACGGGAGCGTGCGGGAGACCGCGAACAACACTCCCGCGAGTGACGGACCGATGATCGACGCGGTGTGCGTGCGCACCTCCTCCGTCGCGAGCGCTTTGGTCAGCTGCTCCGGCGCGACCACGGCCCGCGTGGCGAGGGAACGGGCCGGTCCCGAGAGCGTCCTGGCGGCGCCGGTCACCGCCGCCACCGCGAAGACGTGCGGCATCGTGAGGCGGCCGGCGAACAGCGCGGCCATCAGGGTGGCGAAGGCGAGCGCCCGGACCGCCTCCGATGTGATCATCAGCGTTCGGCGGTCATAGCGGTCCAGGATCAGGCCCGCGGGCAGTCCGGCCGCGATGGACGCGGTCGCATCGATGAAGCCGTAGATGCCCGCCTGCGCCGCCGACCCGGTGATGCCGAGGATCAACAGCGGAGCCGCGACGGTGACGAAGCTCGATCCGAGGTAAGCCGTCGCTCCCCCGACCCACAACGCCTGGAATCTGCGGTTGCGGCTGAGCGGGACGGCGGTGACCGGCGGATTCGCCGGCGCTGCGCGTGTGGACATACTCATCCTCCCCGGTTCGCGAGAATGCGATCATTCACTCTGTCGCATCCATTCACGTTGGCGTGAACGATTGCAGGTGCGAGAGCATTGCGCAAGACTTAAGCGGTAGACGACGCGAGAATGTGAGGTCAGCGGCCGATGGCCACCGACGAGAGCGGTTCCAGGGGCGAGGAGAGGTCAGCCAATCCCGAGCAGGCGGCGGTTACCGCGCCGCCGCTCGGCTACGTCGAGGAACGAGCGGTCACCGACCTGGAGACCCTGCGGATACTGGCCGACCCGCTGCGGCTCGCCATCATCGGCGCGTTCCCGAGCGACGCCGCCCGCCGCCGACCGATGTCGGTCAAGGAGATCGCCGAGCGGATCGACGAGGGGCAGACCAAGCTCTATCGGCACGTGAAGAAACTCGAGGACGTCGGGCTGATCTACGTCGCGGAGACCAGAGTGGTCTCGGGCATCATCGAGAAGCGCTACCTGCCGGCCCAGAAGCGCCTGGTGTTCTCCGGAACGCTGCTCGGCCAGCAAGCCGAGCCGGAAGACTTCACGGACACCGTCGAGGCACTGATGGATGCCGTCCGCGACCGGTTGCGCACGGAGATCCGCGCGGGACGGGTGCAGCTCTCCCCGCCGCCGGAGGGCCCTGATCTGAGCCCGCAGATCGGCAGCATCCGCGTCAACATGACGCTTGAGCGCTACCTGAAACTGCAGGCCGCGGTACTCGACCTGATCGACAACATCGGTCCGAGCGACGAGGGCCCGGACACGTTAGTTGTGCAGTTGCACGCGGTGCTGTTCGCCAGCACCGAGCCTGCCGACCCGGAGCTGGAACAGGGCCGAACTCAAGCGCAGGTCAGTGCACCGAGAAGCCACCATCGACGAACAGCATCTGCCCCGTTACGTACGCTGAAGCGTTAGAGGCGAGGAAGAGCGCGACGCCCCGGAAGTCCTCGGGCAAGCCGTTGCGGCCGGCCATCGCCCGTGCGGCGAGTGCCTTGACCCGCTCGGGATCTGACGCCGCGACAGCCGTCAGCGGGGTAAGCACGAAGCCGGGGATGACGGTGTTAACGCACACGCCGCTGCGTGACCACGCTTCGGCCTGCGAGCGGGTCAGCCCGGCGAGTCCGGCCTTGGCCACTCCGTACACGCCGCTGTCGCCGAACGCCGAGACCGACTGCTGGGAGCCGATGTTGATGATCCGGCCCCAGCCGCGCTCGGCCATCCGCGGGCCGAAGCGCTGGCCGAGTTGGTACGGACCGGCGAGATTCGCCGCCAAGATCTCGTCGTAGTCCTCGAGGGTCTGCGTACCGAGCGGCGGTCGCGGGTTGACTCCGGCGCAGTTGACCAGGACGTCGATCTCGCCGACCAGCCGTACCGCCTCCTCGGCGGCTTCGGCCAGCCTGCCGCGGTCGGCAACATCGGCGGCGACCCAGTGCGCTTCCCCGCCCTGCTGCCGGATCCGCTCGGCTGCCGCCTTGAGTTCCGCCTCACGGCGCGCCAGCAGCACGGTGCGTGCGCCCGCGAGCGCGATCGCCTCGGCCATCGCGTAGCCGATGCCCGAGCTTCCGCCGGTGATCAGCGCGGCGCGGTCGCGCAGGGAGAACAGCTCTTCGAGCACTCGCATGCCGATGATCTTATTCAGCGTGGAGTGCGGAGGGAGCGGATTATTTCGGTGGCCTGCTTAGCTGCGGTGCGCGTCATTCCAGGGCGCGTTACCGGCAGCCCGCTCTGCCAGCGCCCTGAGCTCGCGCACTGCCTTATCGCGGTCGTCCGCTGCGTAAACCGCGGAGCCTGCGACGAATACGTCGGCACCGGCCTCGGCGCATCGCTCGATCGTCTCGGCCGAGACGCCGCCGTCCATCTGCAGCCAGATCTCGCCGCCGTGCCGTTCGATCGCCTGGCGGGCGCGGCGGACCTTCGGCAGCACGGATTCGAGGAACCGCTGTCCGCCGAAGCCCGGCTCGACCGACATGATCAGCACCATGTCGAGTTCCGGAAGCAGGTCCTCATAGGGCTCGATCGGGGTAGCCGGGCGCAGCGCCATCCCGGCCCGCGCCCCGGCGGCGCGCAGCGTGCGGGCCAGCCGGATCGGCGCGGCGGCCGCCTCGACGTGGAAGGTCACCGAGCCGGCCCCGGCCTCGGCGTAGGCGGGGGCCCAGCGGTCCGGGTCCTCGATCATCAGGTGGCAGTCCAGCGGCAGGTCCGACGCCTTGAGCAGCGCCTCGACCACCGGCAGCCCGAGGGTCAGGTTCGGCACGAAGTGGTTGTCCATCACGTCCACGTGCACCCAGTCGGCGGCCCGTGAGATCGAGGAGACCTCGTCGGCGAGCCGGGAGAAGTCGCTGTTGAGAATCGAGGGCGAGATCTGGACCGTCATGACGCCATTGTCGCCTACCGCGTCATCCGGCCGCACCGGCCGCCGTATATCGGCCCCGTTCCAGCCCGCCGCCGCGGACCCGCGATGATGGGGCGGTGGACGTACGGGCGATCTCTCCGGAGCTTCTGGTCGAACAGCTCGCCGACCGGATCGCGGCGTACCCACGCGAGTCATGGGTTCGGGTTGCGCTCGACGGGGCGCCGGCCGCAGAGCCGAGCCATTTGGCGCAGGCGTTGATCGATCCGCTGCGGCTTCGTGGCCGGGCCGCACTGCACGTCTCCGCGCGCGACTATCTGCGCCCCGCATCGCTGCGTCTCGAGTTCGGCCGCACGGATCCCGACGTCTACTACGACGAATGGCTCGACACCAAGGGGCTGGTCCGGGAGGTGCTGGGTCAGTTGGAGCCCGGCGGCAGCGGCAAAGTGCTGCCCGCGCTCTGGGACGCCGACCGCGACCGCGCCAGCCGCTCCGAGTACACGACTCTGGCGCCGGGCGGCGTGTTGCTGCTCGACGGCGCGCTTCTGCTCGGCCGCGGCCTGCCGTTCGAGTTCGCCGTGCACCTGTGGCTCTCCCCGGCCGCGCTGGCCAGACGGACGGAGCCGGACACCGCATGGACGCTGCCCGCCTTCGAGCGCTACGAGAGCGAAGCTGACCCGCTGAACAGCGCTGATATCGTCGTGCGCGTGGACGATCCCAGGCATCCGGCGCTGATCAACCGGCTCTGAACACGTTCGGCCCGGAGTGTGCCCGGCCCGGCGCGGTACGGTGAAGAAGACCGTCGCAGCAGCGACCGCAGGAGGCTGAGCCGAATGTCCGAAGCTCCGGACCGCGAGCCCGCGACCGGCCAGGGCCTGGTCGCAGTCGGCAGCGATGAGCGCAACACGTCCACCGACGCTGCGATCGAGCACCTGCGGACGCGCGGGTTCAAGGTCCTCGCCGCAGGACCGCTGGCCGATCAGGCAAGCGACTGGGTGCAGGTGGCGCAGGAGGTGGGCCGCGCGGTAACCGAAGGTCGGGCCGAGCGGGCGGTGTTGTTCTGCTACACCGGTACCGGGGCCTCGATCGCGGTAAACAAGGTGCCCGGGGTACGCGGCGCGCTGTGCGTAGACGCCGAGACAGCGCGGGGCGCACGACGTTGGAACGACGCCAACGTCCTCGTGCTCAGCTATCGATTGGCGACTGAGACGCTCGTGCGCGAGATTATCGACGCCTTCTTGGACACCCCCGCCGACCCCGGCGAGGCTGCGACGATCGCGCAGCTCGCCGATCTCGAGCGCGCCGCGAGCGAGCCTGCGGGTCCTGGACTGTTCGGCTAGCTGCCGGCCGCCATGGCGGCCCTGCCGGTCTCGCTCCCACCGCCACGGCGCCCGTTGGCGGTCCCGTCTTTCGCGCCCGGAAGGATCTCGCGCGGGAGAACGGGTGCGGCCGGTCGTGCGCCCCATTCGCGGGGATAACCGAGCGATACCTCTTCGAAGCGCACCCCGTCATGCCACGTCGTGCGTGGAATGTGCAGATGCCCGTAGACGGCAGCCGCGACGTGGTACCGCGTATGCCAATCCGCCGTTGCCGACGTACCGCACCATTGCGCGAATTCCGGATAGCGCAGAATCTTGGTCGGTTCACGCACCAACGGATAGTGATTGACCAGCACGAGAGGCACCGACGGATCACACTCGTCCAGTCGTTGCTGCGTTAACGCGACCCGGTCTTGGCACCACGCCTCACGCGACGGGTAAGGATCGGGGTGCAGCCGGAACTCGTCGTTGCAGACGACCCCGGTGCGGTACGCGTAGGCGAGCCCCTCTTCCTTCGTGCTGGTACCGGGCGGCCGGAATGTGTAGTCGTAGAGCAGGAACAGCGGCGCGATACGCACCGGTCCGCCGGATCCGTGCCAGACGGGGTAGGGGTCCTCAGGCGTAAGTACGCCGAGTTCCCTGCACAGCGCGACGAGGAGGTCGTAGCGGGCGACTCCGCGCATCTGATCGTCGCCGCTGTTAGAACTCCACAGGTCGTG
>Ga0070741_10011103_pt1 | contig 16735 bp, 17 predicted proteins | sample Coa_R1_4_FD_66440 | JGI IMG/M metagenome (GOLD analysis project Ga0070741, IMG submission 66440) | Surface soil microbial communities from Centralia Pennsylvania, which are recovering from an underground coalmine fire - Coalmine... | ecosystem: Environmental > Terrestrial > Soil > Unclassified ...
CGCGCTCTGAAAATGTAAATGTTTTCCTTGCTGCCGCAGAGGACCATCATTATTTTTTCAAAAACCGGGCTCCGCCCGGTTTTTGAAAAAATAATGATGGTCCTCTGCGAGCGCCGCAGGCGCGAGAAATGATCATAGGTAAGTAGTGTTACAAAAGCAGACGCATAACTTACATCATAGAGGGAAATAATTATGGCTCTTACTATAGGAATTGTCGGTTTACCTCAGAGCGGTAAAACGACCTTATTCAACGCTCTGACGAAAGCGGGTGCGCCGATTGGCGGCTATGCAACCGGCACTGTGCAGGCCAATGTCGCTATTGTACAGGTGCCTGATGCGCGCCTTCAGCCGCTCGCGGAGATATTCAATCCCAAGAAGGTTACGTATGCGACCGTCGAGTTCGTCGATGTGGCGGGTATGGGACAGGCCGAGCAAGCAGGTCGGGAGAAGCGCGAGGGCTTGAGCGCCGAGTTCATCGGCCATATCCGCAACGCCGATGCTCTGGCGGTTGTGCTGCGTACCTTCGTCAACGAGAATGTTCCGCATATCTCCGGTGACATCGATCCCAATCGCGACCTGGACAGTATCAACGCGGAACTGGTGCTGACCGATCTTGCCACCGTTGAGAAGCGTATCGAGCGCACGACCAAAGCCGCGAAATCGGGCGACAAAAAATACCAGCAAGAACTGGAGATCCTGCGCCGTTTCCATGACGCGCTCAGCGAGTTCAAATTGATCAGCCAGCTTGAATTATCGCCGCAGGATCATGTTCTCTTGAAAGAACTGTTTTTGCTGACCATGAAGCCGCGCATGTATATCTTGAACGTCAGCGAAGACCTGCTGGGAGAAGCGAACGATCTGCTGACAAAAATCTTTGCAGGCGAAAATATCTCCGTGGAGTCTCTGCAAAGCGAACTCAAGGGTGTGGCTCAGATTGCTTTGCGCGCAAAGAGCGAGGGCGCGGAAGTCGTCGCCGTCTCCGCGCGTCTGGAGGCCGAACTGGCTGAACTTTCCGAAGAGGATGCGCATGAATATCTCGAATCGCTGGGCCTGCCGCAACTGGGCGCGGATCGTGTCATCCAGGTAGGATACCGCCTGCTCAATCTGATTACGTTCCTGACAGCTGGCGAGGACGAGGTACGTGCCTGGACCGTCACAAAGGGAGCGAAAGCGCCTGAAGCAGCTGGTAAGATCCACTCAGACATCGAGCGCGGCTTCATCCGTGCCGAGGTCACGCGCTTCGAGGACTTCATGGCCTGCGGCTCGTTCGCCGCTGCCTCCAAAAAGGGCCTGCAACGCCTCGAAGGCAAGGATTACGTTATCCAGGATGGCGATATCGCTCATTTCCGCTTTAATGTAGGTAAATAGCAGAGAAAAACAGAAACCAGGATTTCACGCGCTTCAGCGCGTAAAATCCTGGTTTCTGTTTTTCTCTATTCCTCTACCAAAGGTTCATCAAAATTAATCCCATCATAGATATCATCCATAGGAATATGTACATCCAGGCTGGCAAAATCGATGGTTTCGCCAGAACCATAGTGAGTGCAGCGCCACTCATCTTCGTGATCGCGTCGCCAGATCTCTATATAGGGGGCGAACTGGCTGACAAATGCAATTTCAACAACCGAAGGGCAAGCTTTGTAGCTGGGAAGCTTCTCCTCGCGGTCGGCTTTCTCAGTGGATGGAGAGAGCACTTCAACAACGAGGCGGGGGGAGCGTATCAGCTTATTGCCACGTCGCCGATCTGCCACATCACATGTTACAGTGACATCTGGATAAAAGTAGGTATCATTGTTCACCTGGACGCGCATATCTGAACCTTGCACAGAACATGGCCCGGATCGAAACTCTTGTTTGAGAGCCGCACGTATATTAAAGGCGATATCATCATGCTCTTTTGATCCACCAGCCATTAATCGAATGGTGCCATTGTGGTATTCATACTTTGCATCATGGGTTGTATAGTCGAGCGTGAAATACTCTTTAATGCTCATGCGCTCTCCCGTCTGAGGGGATACGTGTTGTGGATCGGTTGTCATAGTTCACACTCCTTGCTACCTTGCCATCAAGTGTTCCTGAGCTAGGAACGTTTGATGGCTCTTCACCTTTACACTGATAGCATAGCATAACGAATGGTAAAAAAACAGAGCAAAATTTCAGTTGAGCCTCCGTCATTTCTGCATTTATGTTGTGTTTATCAATTCTTAGGGCTATACTAGAGAAGAGAAATAACAATGGAGGTATTTTTCATGGCATTCGACGGCAAGGTAGCGCTCGTCACGGGCGCTGGCTCGGGCATTGGACGCGTCAGCGCTCAGGCGTTCGCTGCTGAGGGGGCGAGCGTGGTTGTGGCTGACGTGATGACTGAAGGGGGCGAGGAGACGGTTCGCCTCATCAAGGGAACTGGCGGTAATGCTGTGTTCGTCCGTGCCGATGTCTCGCGGGCCAGCGAGGTAGAGGCGATGGTCCAGCGAGCGGTCGAGACCTATGGTCGCCTCGACTATGCCTTCAACAATGCGGGCATTGAAGGTGCGTCGGCGGGCACTGTTGATCATCCAGAGGATGTGTGGGACCGTGTACTCGCGATCAACCTCAAAGGTGTGTGGCTGTGCATGAAATACGAGATCCCCGAGATGCTCAGGCATGGTGGAGGCGCAATCGTCAACACGGCATCGGTAGCTGGCCTGATTGGCAGCGCAGGAACTGTGGCGTACACGGCCAGTAAACATGGTGTTGTGGGGCTGACCAAAACGACTGCGTTAGAGTTTGCCAGGCAGGGCATACGAGTGAATGCTGTCTGTCCAGGCATCATACGCACACCGATGCTGGAGCGTGTCTTCTCGCACCGCCCCGGCATGGAAGCTCAACTCACTGCACTCGAACCAGTGGGACGCATCGCTAAGCCGGAGGAGGTCGCGCAGGCCGTAGTCTGGCTGTGTTCTGACGCTGCCTCGTTCATGACCGCCGTTGCTTTGCCTGTAGATGGGGGCTGGACTGCCCAGTAGTTGGAGATAAGTGCATCGACCAGCGAATAGAAAGGAAGGCCACCCATGCCACAACATATCAATCCCCGCCGAGAAGATAATCCAAGTACTTATGTCAATGGGGAATAAAGTCGCCTGCAGGAGCATGAAACAATGGTGTGAATTGATCGTGTATTCTAATCGTGCGTTTTTCGCTGCTTCTGGCGAACAGATTGTACTTGTCCACAGGAGCCACAAATCAGAAAAGCCGTTCCCCCGCTCTGGACGACGGCCACAACATACCCGGCAGTAACCACGGGAGCATAGAGGCGTGTCCCGCAACTCGTACAGTCCAATTCCATGTCTATGACCTCGTTGTCAGCACGCTTCCGTTTCCAGGTATGTTCCATGAAGAAAGACCTACTTTTCTCTTGTTCCAAAGAACGCCACGGGCTTTCGAGATCGATGAGAAGAGCCTTATTTCCTATCTCCAGCAACAAGATCCCTATCCAGATTTTTCTTCTCTCTTTACACTTGAAGCATACCATTCTATATTTTTACTGTCAAGTCATTGTCATGTCAATGACAAATATGCTATCATAAAGCGCGGTTTTGTCTTTCTTTATCTGAGAGGATTATTGCTGCAGGCTGCAAGGCAATTTTTCCACAAAAGAGATATACTATGGATCAAGGGGGTGTTCTAGAAGGCACTTTTGATCAAGCAAACCCATTGAGGTCCGATCAAGCTTTTATTTTTAGGATAGGAAAGGTATATCATGCCAGAACATGCCTGGAGCGCCTTCCGTACCTATTTGAAAGAACTACTTCGGGATGCCGAGGTGAGGAACCGTATTGAAGAGCGGACAGAAATCTCTCCGCGCACGCTGGCCCGGTGGGTGAGCGGTGAGACGGAAGAACCGGATCGCAAACGCTTGCTCAGTTTACTGCGTGCTCTCCCTCAATATCGAGAAGCTCTTCTGGAGGTGATTACCCAGGCTCTCCCTGATTTCGTTGTCCCCCTGCTTGACCCGGCGACCAGCCTTCTGGAGGACCTTCCACAGCACTTCTGGATTCGGCTTCTTGAAACGCACTCAAATACTCCAGTCAATCTGCATTTTCTGTCTATGGTTCATCTAGTTTTTTTGCAACTGCAAGCGAGCATCGATCCTGAACACGTGGGTGTGCAACTTACACTTGCCCAGTGCTCGCCACCTCGTTCCCCTGATCAGCCCGTGCGCAGTCTGCGGGAAGTGCTCAGAATGACGACCTATCAATCGTTGCTCACTAAACCCAATGATGCCCTTTTTCTTGGAAATGAGTCCCTTTGTGGCTATTGCGTAAGCGCGTGTCAGGCCAGTATTGTGCAGGACACGGAAGAAGAACATTATTTCCCCGTGCGCAAAAGCCCGCAAGAACGTAGCGCAGCAACTTATCCCATTCAGCGCAGGGGCTATGTTGCCGGATGCCTGCTGGTCTCCAGTCGCCAGCCACACTATTTCACCCAACAATTACAGTACGTGCTCCAGATCTATACGTATGTGTTAGCTCTAGCCTTCGAGCCGGAGCAGTTTTATGCTCCGGAACGCATTCGCCTGGGGTTTATGCCTGATGAGCAGTCCCAGTATGCTGTTCTTGCCGAATTTCAGAGCCGCGTGAAGACCCTGCTCCAACAAATGCCCTCGTACTCGCGTCTACAGGCGGAGACCGAGGTCTGGCAGCAGATAGAAGATACCTTGCTTTTGTTCTCATCAACCAGCGAGTAGAGTAGAAAGGAAGCCCCATGCCACAACACGTTAATCCCCGCCGAGAAGATAACCCGAGCACTTATGTCAATGCGGAAGCTGATGGGAACGCAGAGATGATTCGCCTCATGATTCAAGATCAACAAGTCACCAGGGGAATGGGTGGTCCCCTGGTTGAGCAAACCGATCTGACAGCTTGCAAGCGATTGCTCGATGTAGCATGTGGACCTGGTGGCTGGTTGATTGAAACAGCAGTAGCCCATCGTCAGATCCAGGAACTTGTCGGCATTGATCTGAGTTGGCGCATGATTGAATATGCCCAGGCGCAGGCAAAAGCCCAACATGTGGATCAGAGAACCCGCTGGTTTGTCATGGATGCTCTGAAACCGCTATCTTTCCCTGATGCCTCTTTTAATCTGGTGAATACGCGCGGTAGTTCCAGCTTCTTATCGGTAGAGGCCTGGCCTGGTTTTTTGCGAGAACTGTTACGGGTCACGCGTCCAGGTGGCATCGTGCGCGTGACGGAGGGAGAACTCGTAACCTGGTGCAATAGCCCGGCTCTCACCAATGCCTGGCAAATGATCCGCTGCGCGGGCTATAAAGGGGGATATAGCCTGACCGATGAGCGCTGGGGGGTGAGCACGAAACTTGAGCAATGGCTCACTGAGTGTGGCTGTCAGCAGGTGCAGACCCGAACGTATGCGTTTGAGCATACAGCAGGGACGGTGGAGACGCAATATTTAGGTCAGAATATGCTCTATGCCTTCCAAAACGCTCGCCCATTTCTGCGCAAATGGGATTGCCTCCGCGAAGACCATGAGGACCTGTTTGAACAGGCACTCATTGAGATCCAGCAAGATGATTTTCACGCCCAGGGAGAGCTCATGGTTGTTTGGGGAATAAAGCCGCCAGCAGAAGCATAAAAAGAAAGCAAGGACATCTTCTTTCGAAAACTGCCGGAGGCAGTTTTCGAAAGAAGATGTCCTTGCTTTCTTTTTATCTCTCGTACTGTTTAACCAGCTTATCCACTAAATTGCCTATTTCGTGAAACAAATTGTGTTGATAATCGAGCATACGCGACTGATTAAGGTCAAACTCGCGGTTCGAGGCATCCTTTCGGGCATTTTCCGTGAACTTCTGTGAGAGGGCCAGCGAGTGATCTCCCCGGCCATGCAAATAGGTTGATAACTCTTGCAAATCTTTTAAGAGAGCTACCAGCTTCTCTTCGCTGCTGGGCATACTGTTTTCTCCTGTTTATTTATGTTCGATTTGTAACGCGTCGGCAAAGCGATTAAAGAAATTGAACAGGCCAATGACGGTAGTGATCTCCACTAATTCGCCGTCGTCGAAATGCGCCTGTAACTCATCCCAGAGCGCTTCATCGACCGCCTGGGCGTCCGATGTCATAATTTCCGCGTAGCGCAACGCCACCAGCTCTTGTTCTGTAAAGAGGTGGCGATGTTGATCGATATGGTACAGCGCGTCGAGCAGTTCTTCGCTGACCCCCAGCTGCCTTGCCAAGGCAGTATGCGCGGCCATTCAATAGAAGCAGTGGTTGACCTGCGAAACACGGATCGCCAGCAGCTCTTTCAGCTTAGGATCGACGGTCCCCTCACGCATCGTGGCCTCTACCAGCTCCATTGTATGTTGCATGATCGTGGGACGATGCGCCATGACACGGAACAGCATCTCCATCGTTGTATTGCCAGTCGTGACCGGTACGCTTGCCGACTTATCTGGTGGGATGCGCGACATGCATTGTTCTTTCCTTCCAAGCAATCAAAGTGATATGTCAACCCTTATTGTAGTAGACTCTATCTCAACTCGCAACATAGACTGAATCCCTGCCTGTCCTCACGAGAAAAACCATTTCTTGTGAGGACAGGTCGCATGATCTTTAACGAATTAAACTGGTAATACACAAATAGGCTCGCTTTGCCGATTTATCGGCCATGCTGTTTATATTCAGCAATGCATAGAGCATGTGCACGCGAAAAAGAGGTTACCTGTTATGTACAGTTGAAGCGTCTTTCTATCGTGCTCAGCAAGCAGACGATATGCAGAGACTAAAAGGCGGAGGAATGAGATGGGCGAAAGAGCATGGCAATCACAGCGTATCCGGCGTCGTGAGTTGCTTGCGGGCGCAGTTGCCAGTGCAACAGGAGCGTTGCTTCTCTCCTGTAATAACTCCCCGACAACCAGTAAAAAAGAGGTGATCGCGCTCATCAAGGGCTTACAGGACGATCCCTTCTACGCGACGATGCAGAGGGGAGCGCAGCAGAAGGCAAATGAGTTGAATGCTACATTGCTTGTATCCGCTCCTGCCCGCTTTGATGCCAGCTTGCAAATCCCTATTGTGAACGCGGTGATCGCGAAAAAAGTAGATGCATTACTGATTGCCGCATGCGATAAAGAGGCCTTAATCAAACCGCTCAAGCGGGCTTATGATGCAGGGATCAAAGTCATTTCGGTGGATACTTTTATTGGTGATGGTGACTACGCTCATGGTCCTGTGACCTTTCCGCTTTCCTACATTGGTTCCGATAATGTCGAGGGAGGCAGGATCGGGGGCATTGCACTGATTAAAGCTATTGGAGGGAGGGGAAAAATCTATATTCAGAATGTCAGGACGAGCATCAGCACTAATGCTCAACGTGAACAGGGTTGTAGGGAGGCTATTCAAGCCACCAATGGTGCCGTAACTCTGGTGGGAGTCGGCTATGACAATGACGCTTCGGCAATAGCAGCACAGCAAACGGCAGCAGTACTCCAGCGCATAAGCGATCTCTCGGGTGTTTTTGGTGCCAATACGTTTAGTGCTGAGGGTGCAGCACAGGCCATCAAGAATGCGAATAAGCAAGGGCTCATTAAGGTGGCAAGCTTTGATGCACCAGAACAGGCGATTGTTGATCTGAGGAATAGTGCAATCGATCTGGTGATTGCTCAGAAACCAGCAGACATTGGTCGCATCGCTGTTGACTATGCTGTCAAGGCCCTGCAAGGCCAAACCAGCGATCTGAAGAAGAGAGTCGTCACTGGCTACGTCATTATTGATAAGACCAATGTCGATACCCCTGAAGCACAGGATGCCATTTACAAGAATGCTTAAAAGTGCAAGAACGAATAAATGACCTGGATAGATAACTTGTGCTCGCTTTCCCGTTAGCAAGAAGGAAACGTCCTGCTGTGAAGAAGGAATATGTAATGTCTGAGCACAAAAGCAAACAGCGCCTTTCATTAGCGGCACGTTTCTCGTGCTTACTCGTGCTTGCGGCCATTCTCCCACTGCTGATTACCGTCATCGTTATTGAACTCTTCTCACGACCAACATTGATCACACAGGCCAGCAAAGCGATGGAGACCGATGCCCGAACGCGCACACAACTCATCGATAGTTATTTTGCTGAACGCCTGCTTGCATCAGAAACCATGAGTCGGCTGACGCCAGTCCAAAAGTTTCTGGCAGGCGATACAAGCTTTGAGGCTGCGGCGCGGGAGGGTCTTGCCACAGGCCAGGTGCTGGGTAGTCACTATCAAGATTGGTCCCTCTTCGATGTGCACGGCCATCTGCGCTTGTATTACCCCGTCCCACCACAAATGCATGGTTCGTTTTTTATATTGCCCAATATGCTGCAACAACTACAAACTTCAAAAAGGACCCTGATCTCGAATGTCTTCTACGATCCCGTCAGTAACCAGGCCTCTGTTGATATCTATGCGCCTGTGATCACCCCCTCTTATAATATGGTGGGGATCTTGCGTACTACATTCGATCTGCATTATATCTGGGGCATCATTGATGATGAGGCAGGAGCCAATGGAAGTGGCAGCTATGCCTTTATTCTGGATGAGAACGGGGTATGCATCGCGGCAACCAATCCACACCCTGACTCAGAAGAGATGAGCCATTCCCCGCTCGTCTTTACATCGATAGCCTCACTTTCACCCGCTCTTAAGCAGCGCATCAAGAGCGAGCACCTTTATGGGAGTAATGGCAAGACAGGTATCCCTGTCCTTGCTCAGCCAGTGCTTGCACCTTTTGTACGCGGGACCGCGATGCCAACCACACTTCAGATGGTGCCAGCAGGGCAGCGTGAATTGTTCCAGGTAGCGCAATGGAAGACATATACCGTCCCCTGGACCTACTTTGTGCTGAGTCCTCTGAGTACGGTGGCGCTGGTTGCAGAGCAACAGATGCAGATCACCTATATAGTGGCTGCCGTTGTTCTGTTCATGACAATGGTTTTCGGGGTGATTGCTGGAAGGAGCTTTGCATTGCCCATTATGCATTCTCTTGAAGAGCAACAGCGGGCATATGAGCATCAGCAACATCTGGGTCAGCTCAAGGATCAATTTCTGATCAATGTCAGCCATGAATTACGTACTCCACTGACAGAACTGTATGGTTATCTGGAATTGCTCATCATGCACGATGGGGTGCTTGATGAAAAAAAACGCACAACCTTTCTGAAGCATGCGATAAGCGGTTGTGAAGAATTGATGCTTCTGGTCAACAATGTGTTGGATGCTATCGATCTCGATAAGGGGATGAGGCCGCCCCGAATACAACTCGCATCAGTTGCCCAGATGGTCAACGCTGTCCTGGAACAAATTGATCCACGCACCCTGCATAATTATGACATCCAGGTTCACATTGCCGAGGGATTGCTTGTCAATGCTGATCCACAATATGCGCGGCAAGTGTTACGTAATTTACTTTCAAATGCTTTTAAATATGCTCCACGACAGACACAGGTCGTGGTTAGTGCAACGCTGGAGTGCACGACGCAAGAAGCTTCCTGCCGGGAGATAACTATCTGTGTCCAGGATCAGGGTCCTGGTATTGATCCTGATGATATTCCTCTGCTTTTTGAGAAATTTGTACGTTTGAAACGCCACCTTTCCGGGTCGATACGAGGAACGGGATTGGGCCTCTATATCAGTAAACTGCTTGTGGAAGCGATGCAGGGGCGCATCTGGGTGGAGAGTTCGGGTGTGGCAGGGCAGGGCAGTCGTTTTTGTTTTACCCTTCCCACTGCAACTGAGCAACTACGGAACGATAAGAATCATTGACACCCCTCTTTGCTCTAGATACAATGAAACAGCAACCGGCAAATGAGCATCTATTGGAAGGCACAACTCAACAACACATGACAAATCGAATTAGCAATCAAGAAACTGATATCATACAGTCTACGCGTATTGGTATTATCGGCGGGGGGCAGTTAGGGCTGATGACGGCTGAAGCGGCACGGACAATGGGCTATGCCAGCGTCACGGTGCTCGATGCAACTCCTCAGTGTCCGGCATCTGCGGTGGCCCAACAAATCGTCGGCAGTTTGAAAGATCCTGCCGCGCTGCGTCAATTGGCACGCCATGCCGATATTCTTACTTATGAGATAGAGCACATTAATATCGAGGCTCTGCGTGCACTGCAGGCAGAAGGGGTCAAGATCCTGCCTGCGCCGGACTTACTGGCGATTATTCAGAATAAATACCAGCAAAAAGAATTTTTAGCGCGGCATGGCATTCCTGTCGCGCCATACCTGTCTCTTGCTTCTCCGGCTGATATCGAAGTCGCTGTCAAGGCATGGGGCTATCCTCTCGTCCTCAAGGCGAAAAAGGATGCCTATGATGGGCGCGGCAATGCGCGCATCAACTCTCCGCAGGATATCGATGCGGCGCTGGCGAAACTGGGGGATCGCGAATTGTACGTCGAGAAATGCCTGGACCTCGACAAGGAATTGGGCCTGATGATCGCGCGTAACGAGCAGGGCGAAATTGCAACGCATCCCGTTGTAGAGATGATTCATGTCCGCGATATCTGCGAAACAGTCCTTGCACCGGCTCCCGCGCCTCTTTCAGTGCAGGCCGAGGCGCAGGAGATTGCTCGTCAGACCATTGCATACTTCAATGGTGTTGGCATCTTTGGCGTCGAACTTTTCCTTGATAAAGCGGGCAAAATCTGGATCAACGAGATCGCGCCGCGCCCGCACAATCTTGGGCATTACACCATCGAAGCCTGCAAAACGTCGCAGTTCACACAACACCTGCGCGCTATTACCAATCTTTCCCTCGGTGCCACTGATATGCTCTATCCTGCGGCAGTGATGGAAAATATTCTGGGGACACGCAATGGCCCTGCCGAACCGAAATGGACAAAAGACTATACACACGTGTTTGTGCATATCTATGGCAAACGTGAGACACGGATTGATCGCAAGATGGGGCATATTACCGTGGTAGGCGAGGATCTCACAAACGTCTATCAACAAGCAAAGGAGGCGAGGGCGGCGCTCTCGATCTAGGGTTATGGTGGACGAAATACTGTCAGCATTGACGCCAGAGCATGGCGTACTCGTTTCTCCTGAAGGTGTGGGAGCGGCGGCAAAGGGTGTGCCCCGAGTGCTGGTTACGATGGGCAGCGACTCCGATCTGCCGCTGATGATGAAGGCTGTGAATACGCTCAGGCACGAATTTGGTATCACCTGCCTGGTGCAGATCAACTCGGTGCATCGCGATTTGCGCACCGTTGTCCGGCATATCGAGAACCTGCCAGCATCGGTACAGGTAATCATCGCTTGCGCGGGAGGAGCGGCCCATCTTCCCGGCAATATCGCCGACCTGCGTGCCGACCTGCCTGTCATCGGCGTTCCCCGTGATCTTGGCGCGCTTAAAGGCATCGATGCTCTACTCTCTATGGTGCAGATGCCGGAAGGTGCCCCGGTTGCCGTGATGGCGATTGGCGATGCCGGAGCCGTCAACGCGGCCATCCACGCGGCCAAAGAACTGGCGATTGCCGACCCGGCCATCAAAGAGCGTCTGCTCGCCTACGCTGAAAAGCGTAAAGCCCGCGTGCAGGGGCAAAATCAAACGCTAGAGACGAAGATCAGCGGCACAGGTCGGTGAGCAATTTTCCTTCCCATTTTTCCCGTCGGGAAAAATGGGAAGGAAAATTGCTCACCGACCTGTGATGCACAAAAAAAAGAAAATTTCGTCATATCTTATATCCTTGTATTGAGAAAGATACTAATTGTTTGATTCGAGACTGGTACCAGAGGAATAATGAGGAATAATATAGAGTCTCATGTATCTATAACACTTGTCTATTAGAGATTTTTACATTATACTCGGCTGTACACAAGTGCATTTCCTATAGGGAGAAAGCGATGAATTGTAGCGTCTGTAACCGCGATATCCCATCACATGCAAAATTTTGTCCAGGCTGTGGCACCCGCGTATCCTTTGAAGCCACTCAGGTGGCCAAACCTGGTTTGCCTGAACTCGAGCCAGTTATTTCTATGTCGCCTTATGAAGTTGTGCTACCAGAAGAACCCGCCACTAATTACGGGGCAAACTCCTATGCTGCCCCTCCACTCCAGAACGATGGCCTGAATTCGTATGATGTTCCACCAATCCAGAATTATAGTTCCGATCCCTATACGCCCCCAAATAGTCCACCGCTTTTGCCGTTGCCTATTCCGGGATACGTGCCTCCTGCGCGCAAAAATAATGTTAAGACCTGGCTGATCATTGGCGGCTGTGTTCTTCTTGTGCTACTCCTGCTCTGTGGTGGCTCTTCTTACCTCTTCTGGCAGGCCGTCGGTGTAAGCATGAACCAGTATCGTGCTAATGCTACGGCCACTGCCCAGGCCTTTAACCAGGATGATGCTACGCCGACGCCCTCTGACCAATCAACGGTCCCGGATCAAGATACGCCCGTAGCGCAGCCAACCATCCAGGATGTGGTTACACCCTCAGCAAATCCGCCCTATGAAAAGGGATCATTGGTGCTCAATGATCCACTCAGTGACAATAGTAAAGGTTACAAGTGGGACGAAGCCACTATAAACTCGACCACGAATAGTAGTGATACTTCTGTATGCGCCTTTAAGGGGGGAAGCTACCACCTCAGCAGGACCGTACGCGGAGGTCTTGTCTGTGATCCCGAAGCGCCGCAACTCACGCTCAGCAATCTGGCCATTGAGGCGAAACTCGCTGTCTTGAGCGGTGACTCTGCCGGGATTGTGGTGCGCTTCAATCAGAATACTGGCAAAGGTTACCTGCTTAGCGTTTTTACGAACGGCAGCTATACTATAGATTTCATTGATTTTAACAATCCGAATACCAATCAAGAGTACAAAATACTGCGTAGTGGCACGAATGCAGCGATTCACCAGGGTCTTGGTCAGACCAACCTGGTTGCTTTTGTCGCCAATGGGCATACACTCAGTGCCTACATCAATGACCAATTTATCGATACTATCGATGATTCCACGCTTAGCAGCGGCCAGATTGGCATCTATGGAAGCAGCAATCTTGGTGCAATGGAAATCGCCGCCACCAATGCCCGCGCCTGGCAAATGTAAGATCACGGATATTCATGCATACAAAAAAAGCCTGAAGGGCTTTTTTTGTATGCATGAATATCCGTGATCTATCCTCTCGACGTGGAGAGGCAATTTTGATATAATGGAGGCATCATTGTAGAACGTCAGTTTCATGCGGGAGTGAGCCATGAGGGATCGCCTCGTTTCGCCAGAAATGACCGAAGAGGAACAAATTATTGAAGGCAGCCTGCGTCCTCGTCATCTGGCGGAATATATCGGACAGGAAAAAATCAAAGAAAATCTGAGCATCTTGTTAGAAGCTGCCCGTCGTCGCAACGAGTCGGTGGATCACATCTTGCTCTATGGGCCTCCGGGGCTGGGCAAAACCACGCTATGTAACATCATCGCTGCCGAAATGGGTGTCAATTTACGCACCACATCAGGACCGGCGATTGAGCATGCTGGCGACCTGGCCTCGATCCTGACAGGGTTGAGCGAGGGGGAAGTGCTCTTCATCGACGAGATACACCGCCTGGCTCGTGCCGTGGAGGAGCGCCTCTATTCGGCGATGGAGGATTTTGCTCTTGATGTGATGATCGGTAAGGGGCCGAGCGCTAAATCGTTACGGCTCACGCTGCCGCCGTTCACGGTGGTCGGAGCCACGACGCGCGTTGGCTCGCTGACAGCGCCATTGCGTGATCGCTTTGGTGCGATCTACCGCATGGAATATTATGATAGCGACTCACTCAAAAAAATCTTGAGGCGCTCGGCACGTATCCTCAAGGTACCCAGCGAAGAGGGGGGCATTGAAGAAATCGCCAGCCGCGCTCGCGGCACGCCGCGTATCGTCAATCGTCTGCTCAAGCGTGTGCGCGACTATGCTCAGGTCAAGGCGGATGGTGTGATCACAAAAGATGTCTCCAGGGCCGCGCTCGATGCGCTGGAGATCGACGAAATTGGCCTCGATCAGACCGACCGTAATATGTTGCTCACCATCATCCAGAAGTTCAACGGTGGTCCCGTGGGCCTGGACACCCTTGCCGCCAGCACCAGCGAAGACACTGAGACCATTGAGGATGTGTACGAGCCTTACCTCTTACAGATCGGCTTTATTGCACGCACGCCGCGCGGACGTATCGCCATGCGTGGAGCCTATCAACACCTGGGGCTGACGCCTCCAAGCAACGACAATAATGGACCTGGATTGTGGACAACAACATCGTAAACTTGAAGCTCAGTGATTTTGATTACCATTTGCCGCCAGAGTTTATCGCACAGACGCCGATAGAGCCACGCGATGCTTCGCGTCTGTTGGTTGTGAAGCGTGACAGTGGGAGCATGGAGCATCGCCATTTTCGTGATATCGGTGATTACCTGCGTCCTGGCGATCTGTTGATTGCCAATCAGAGCCGCGTCATACCAGCGCGACTGCTGGGGCACCGTGCTGAAACGGGCGGAGCCGTCGAAGTCCTCTTGCTGGCCGAGCGACCCGACCTGGGACGTGATGCCTGGGAGGCGCTGGTGCGGCCCGGTCGCCGTTTGCGCGAAGGGGCGCGCATTGTGTTCTCTAACTCGGATGGGCAGGTCAAATTACGGGCCGAGATCGTGCAGCGAACCGAATCCGGTGGGCGCGTCCTGCAATTCTCCGTTCCCAATCAGGATGCGACCAGCGCCAATGCTGATCCATATCATCTGCTGACCGTACGCCAGCTGATTGACGAGCTGGGACGCATGCCGCTACCACCCTATATCCATGAAGAACTCAAAGATCCCGAGCGCTACCAGACGGTCTATGCGCGTATTCGTGGTTCGGCAGCCGCTCCCACGGCGGGCTTACACTTCACGCCGCAACTGCTGGACCGATTACGCCAGCAGGGAGTGCGCGTCGGCTTCGTCACTTTGCACGTCGGGCTGGACACCTTCCGTCCCGTCGAGACCGAAAATGTCAGCGAACACAAAATGCACAGCGAACAGATCGAGCTGGATGCCCCGACCGCTGAACTGATCAACGAGACGCGCAAAGCAGGAGGGCGCGTCGTCGCCGTTGGCACCACCTCTGTACGCGTCCTGGAGAGTGTTACCAGCTTCCACAATGGAAGCATCGAGCCATATCAGGGCGACACACGCCTGTTCATCACGCCCGGTTACCGTTACCAGGCCGTAGACGCCATGATCACCAACTTCCACCTGCCGCGCTCGACCCTGCTCCTGCTCGTCAGCGCCTTCATGGGCAAAGAATTAATGGAGAAGGCATATCAGGAGGCGATTCGCGAGCGCTACCGCTTCTTTAGCTTCGGTGATGCGATGCTGCTACTCTAGCAAAACATATTAAGAAAGAGCTTCTCAATAGCAAAGCTGAATCCCCGCTTGCAGCAGGGGGTCACAGGCAAACAATTTCATTCAAAACCTGCCGTCGGCAGGTTTTGAATGAAATTGTTTGCCTGTGACCCCCTGTCATCGATCTTCCACAAGTTCCACCGATGACATTTGCCAGTACTGCAGTCAAATATATAGGCAACAATCGATTTATCATAGGGGGCGACCTATCGCTACACGGAGTGACACGACCTGTACAATTGCGTAGCCTATACACAGGTACTAACAAGGATATGTTGACAGATGCCTGGCGTATTGGTCTACGTTCCCATACAGTAATTGACCGGCGCGATTTTGGGATGACATATAACCAGAGCAGAGCAGAGACGCTCCTGATAGGCAACGAAGTATATATAGACATCATTATAGAAGCTATTTTAATGGAGTAACATGGCATAGTCTTTTTCGAGAATGTGCAATAGGGCAGCCAGAAAAACTTTTCTGGCTGCCCTATTTGTTTCGAGATTTAAGAAGAACGTATTGCTATGAATTTAATACTGACTTAATTCAATCATTATCTTGATTTAAATTAATCATTACAGCTGCTTAACCACATCTCTGCCATTTGCATGTAATATAAGTCTGGCAATGTTTAACTCTTTTAAGTAAAGGTCACTGCGAACAAGAACGGAGGTAAGAGGTAAAAGGAATAACTCTATCTATACGCACTCTTAAAAAAAGCATTGCCTCTCTGAGAGAAATATCTTTTACGTCCGTACACATCTCTATAGCAGAGAAAAAGCCTTTAGATGAATAAAAATGTACGTAATAAGAAAAGGGGAAAATTGAATAATGCATCTAGCAGTAGAGAAGCGAGAAAAAGATGAAGCGACACCAATGCCTTCCTATGATGTAGTGGTGATGGGAGCCGGTCCCTACGGGCTCTCAGCTGCTGCACATTTACGAGCGCAAGGATTGAACGTGGCCGTTTTTGGCAAGCCTCTGCATTATTGGAGCGCCTATATGCCGGAAGGCATGTTGTTGCGTTCCTACTGGTGGGCAAGTAATCTTTCCGATCCTGAAGGCAAATACAGGATGACGGACTATTTCAAATACAAAGGAATCGCACAGGCCCCTAAGCTTTTGCCCATCGAACAGTTTATCGACTATGGCCTCTGGTTCCAACAGCAGCTCGTACCTGATGTGGATGAGACCTTGATTAAGATGATCCAACATCGCAAGGGGCTCTATGTTGTTACGCTAGAGGATGGGCGTGTTGTCTCCACTAAGACGGTTGTGATGGCTCCTGGTTTGCAATATTATACATATATTCCAGAGGAGTATGCACATTTGCCAGCGTCCCTGGTCTCGCATTCTTCAGACC
>Ga0070741_10011104_pt1 | contig 16734 bp, 15 predicted proteins | sample Coa_R1_4_FD_66440 | JGI IMG/M metagenome (GOLD analysis project Ga0070741, IMG submission 66440) | Surface soil microbial communities from Centralia Pennsylvania, which are recovering from an underground coalmine fire - Coalmine... | ecosystem: Environmental > Terrestrial > Soil > Unclassified ...
CGCCTCACGCGTCAGCGTTCTCGCGCAAGGGACTGCCGGTCGAATACCTGAATGTGCCGTCACCGGCGATGGGCCGCGACATCAAGGTCCAATTCCAGGGCGGCGGACCGCATTCGGTGCTTCTGCTCGACGGGCTGCGCGCTCAGGACGACTTCAACGGCTGGGATATCAACACCGCTGCGTTCGAATGGTTCTACAAGTCGGGGATATCGGTCGTGATGCCCGTCGGCGGCCAGTCGAGCTTCTACACCGACTGGTACAACCCTGCGAAGGGCAGCAATGGGACTCTCACCTACAAGTGGGAGACGTTTCTGACACAAGAGCTGCCGGCATGGCTCGCGGCAAACAAGGGTCAAGATCCAAACGGCAATGCTGTTGTGGGGCTGTCGATGTCGGGTGGGCCGGCGTTGATCTTCGCGGCGTACTACCCGCAGCAGTTCGTCTTCGCGGCCTCACTCTCCGGCTTCCTGAATCCGTCAAATGGGTTGTGGCCGACAGTGATTGGATTCGCGATGAAGGATGCCGGCGGCTACAACGTCGTAGACATGTGGGGCCAGCCGAATAATCCGGCATGGCAGCGCAATGATCCGATGCTGAACATCAACCGGCTGGTGGCCAACAACACTGCGATCTGGGTCTATTGCGGCAACGGCACGATGGGCGACCTCGACAACAGTGACGGCGGTTTCGGAACCCAGTTCAGCGCCCAGTACCTGGAGAACATCACGATCGACACCAACAAGCAATTCCAGCGGAACTATCTGGCGGCCGGCGGGCACAACGCGGTGTTCAACTTCCCGGCGAGTGGGACGCACAGCTGGGGGTACTGGGGTGCGCAGCTGCAGCAGATGAAGCCGGACATGTTGCGCATTTTGACGACGCCGGTCCCGGCGCCGCCACCACCACCCGCGGCGGCTCCGGCGCCTGCTGTTCCGGCGGCTGCGGCTCCGGCGGCCGTGCCCGCACAGGTGCCCGCTCCCGCTCCGGTGGCAGCGCCCGCGGCGGGGGCGCCTGGCCTGCAATTGGTGCCCACCTCACGCTAAGAGTCGGCCACGCAAAGTATCGTCGGCAGCTTGACGCCTCAGGGTGAGGCTACGACCACGACTGTGGCAGAGGGATTTCAGCAAGTCACATGCCTCATGGCCAGCGCGGCGGTGGCTGTGACAGGCACGCGGTCAGCGCCGTCCTGAGTCGATGAGGGCGAACATCATCTCGTCGGTGACCACCGTGTCGGCCCTGGCGACCACGCGCCCGTCCTCGTCGCGCTCGAGTCGTGCGGTTCGCCCTCCGGGGACGATCTGCAGTCCGCCGCCGTATGCGGAGATATCGACCCTTGTGCCGGGAGTCAGACCCAACGCATCACGCAGTTGCTTGGGCAAGACGACTCGGCCTCCGGAATCGATGATTGCCTCCATGGGATTAGAGTACCAATGAGATCCCATTCTGGTTCTCGGCCGTTCAGAGTCGCAAATGTCGTCTCGGGCTATGCGATGCCGAGCTGGCGAGCCAGGTCGGGACCGCCGACGTCGCGGATGAAGTCGGGGTCGCCGCAGACGACGAGTTGGTCGCGGGCACGGGACAACCCGACGTAGACGTTCGCGGGAGCGTTCGAAGCGCCCGTGCTCGTTGACGACGAGGACGACGGCGCGTCGCTCCAGTCCCTTGAAGCCGAGCACGTGCCCGTAGAACACCTGGTCGGTGTCCCACAATGTATCCCAGTAGGCGGCGTTGCCGCCGGCTTGGCGGGCGGTCTGCTCGGGATGACGGCTGCCTGTCGTCAGCAGCGCGAGATCCTCTGGCCGCCAACCTTGTTCGAGAAGCACCTCGACCTGGTCGTCTCCGACGCTAATGGCCTCGTCGCGGCTGCACGCGACGAGGGTGACCGCCGGCCCGTCCCCACCGAGGAACCGCATCGGATGAGCGCTAAGCCAAACGCCCCGGTATGTGGCACTTCGAAATCCAACTCGAAGCAATCCTGCAATCCGCGCCACCTGTGAGACCCTCGACCCATGAGCGACACCGCCCTCGTCGTCGGCGAATCGCTGATCGACATCGTCGCGCACCAAGGGCAAACGCTCGGCGAGCACGTGGGCGGCAGCCCGCTCAACGTCGCCGTCGGCCTCGCCCTCCTCGGCCGTCGTGTCGACTTCCTCACCTGCATCGGCGACGACCGCCGCGGCCAGCGCATCGCCGACTACCTCCACGACAGCGGCGTCCACCTCGTCCCCGGCAGCATCGCCGCCTCCCACACCTCCACCGCCTCAGCGCAGCTCGATGAAACCGGCGCTGCCACTTACACTTTCGACATCGCGTGGCAAATACCGAAAGACGCAAACGTCACCGAGCCGCAGATCCTCCATACCGGATCCATTGCCACCGCGCTGATGCCCGGCGCCGCCGCCGTCGATGCCCTGATCGACGCGCACAAACCCAAAGCAACCATCACCTTCGACCCCAACATCCGCTCCGTCTTCTTCGACAGCGCGCAACAAGCAAGACAACGCGTCGAGCACGTCGTCGCCCGCTCCGACGTCGTCAAAGCCAGCGACGAAGACATGCGCTGGCTCGACCCACACTCCTCGCCCGAACAACTCGCGAAACGCTGGCTCACCCTCGGCCCCGCACTCGTCGCCGTCACCTTCGGCGCCCACGGCTCCTACGCCATCTGCGCCGCCGGCGACCTCCGCATCCCCGCCTACCCCGCCGAAGTCGTCGACACTGTCGGCGCCGGCGACTCGTTCATGACCGGACTCATCGACGCGCTCTGGGACGTCGGCCTCCTCGGCGCCGAACGACGGTCCCGGCTCAAAGACATCTCAACCGACACGCTCCGCCACGTCCTCCAGATCGCTGCCCTGTCGTCCGCCCTCACTGTCGGTCGCCCCGGCGCCGCCCTCCCCGACCGCGCGACTCGCGATCGAGCCGCGGAACGCCTCATCTTCGACTGACAACCTCGGTACGGTGCCCACCATGACGACGACGGAAGCGCCCGCCAACGCCCCCAAACGCGGTCTCGTCTACCCGAAGATGTGGCTGCTGTTCGGCGTCCTGATCTGCTGCTTCACCGCGTGGGGTGTCGCCGCCGACCTCACCACCCCGATGGTCGCCGGCTTCAAACGCATCTTCGACATGAGCACCTTCCAGGCCTCCCTGGTCCAGCTGGCGTACTTCGGCGCCTACTTCCTGCTGGCCATTCCGGCGGCCTTCATCAACCAGCGGTTCGGCTACAAGGCAGGCCTTCTCACCGGCGTGCTGCTCGCCGCCGTCGGGTCGCTCGCGTTCTATCCGGCGAGCAAGATCATGACCTACGAAGCGTTCCTGATCGCCCTGTTCGCGATCGCCGCCGGCTGCTCGATACTCGAAACGTCGGCCAACCCGTACGTGATGTCGTTGGGTCCCGAAGAGACCGCGACGCGCCGACTCAACTTCGCCCAGGCGTTCAACCCCGTTGGCACGAATATCGGTGTGCTGCTTGCCGCTACGCTGATTTTGCCGAAGTTGGACCAGCCGGTGAACATGGCCGCGCTAACGCCTGCCCAAGAGCGGACGATCCGCGCCGGCCAGCTCGGCGCCGTCATGGGCCCGTACCTCGGCCTCGGTTTCGTGTTGATCGCGATCGGGTTGGTCATCGCCATCAACAAGTCGCCGCCGATCGTCGAAGAGTTCGAGTCCGGCGACCTCGAAGGGAAGTCACCGCTGCGAATCCTGTTGTCCAACAAGCGCTATGTCTTCGGCGTCGTCGCGCAGTTCTTCAACATCGCCGCCCAAGTATGCACGTGGACCTACATGATCCAGTACTCGCAGCAGGCCCTCAACGGATCGCTCAAGCTGGGCGGCCTGCTACTGCAAGTCTCGCTGATCGTCTTCCTCATCTCCCGGTTCATCATGACCTGGGTGATCGGGCGCATCCGCGCCACCAAGGTGCTGATGGTCCTCGGCACACTCGCCGTGGTTCTGTGCATCTTCGCGATGTTCTCCCCGAACGTGGCCGGTGTCAGCGCCGTTGTCGCGCTGTCCTTCTGCCTGTCGTTGATGTTCCCGACGATCTACGGCGTCGCCCTCCAAGGACTCGGTCCCGCAACGAAATTCGGCGCCGCCGGACTGGTGATGGCTATCGTCGGCGGCGCGATCATGCCGTTGGTTCAAGGCCGGCTTCTCGACGCAACCAGTCCCGCGTTCTCCTTCGTCGTCCCTGCTGTCTGCTTCGCCGTCGTCACCAGCTTCGCCGTCTTCGATTTGAGAGCCGCATCATGAAGCGCATCGGGATCGTCTTGCTGGCAATGCTTCTCGTCGCGTGCGGCGGCGGGCAGAAGGGCAACTTCTCTGAAGCGACCAACCGGCTCGAGGTCATGTCGTGGTGGGTGTCGCCGTCCGAGCATCCGGCCCTCGAAGTCCTGCTGAACGCGTTCAAGGCGGGAAACCCAAACGTCGACGTGATCGACGCGTCGATTGCGGGCGGTGCGGGCAGCAATGTCCAGGTCGCGTTGGCGGCCCGGTTGCGCGCGGGTGATCCGCCCGATGTGTGGCAGACGTTCGTAGGCAGTTCCCTTCGCGGCTGGGTCTCTGCTGACCAGATCGCCGACGTTTCAGCGGTATACGACCGCACAGGCCTGGCCCCTGCGTTGCCCCCGACGTTGCGCGACGCCCTGACAGACCGCTCCAAGCAATGGGGCGTGCCGACGGGCTCGCACCGCGGAAATGTGTTGTGGTTCAACCTCGGTGTGCTCCGCTCCGCTGGTGTCGCACCTCCCGGGCCCGGCTACACCCTGGATGCCTTCACGGCCGACCTGGCGAAGGTCGCCGCCAGCGGCCGTGTTCCTCTGTGCCTCGGCGGGAAGGACCGCTTCACGGCGACCGAGCTGTTCGAGAACACTCTCCTCAGCGTGATCGGGCAGGAGGGCTGGTCGAACATCAGCTCTGACTCGTTCGACTGGCGGGGATCCCAACTGCGCGACGCGCTTTCGCGCTTCGGGACGCTGATCTCTCATGTCGACCCTGGCGCTGGCGGGCTTACGTGGGACCAGGCCGCGCAGAAGTTGGCTCGCGGCGAGTGCGCCTTCCTGTCGATGAACGACTCCGTCTACGGGGAGTTGGTGGCCAACCACGTCGTCGAGGGCAAGGACTTCGGGTACGTCGCCTACCCCGGAACTAGCGGCGCATACCTCGCGATCGTCGACACGTTCGTCGTCTCGGCGAACGCCAAAGACGGTGTGAACGGCACCAAATTCCTTGAGACGATTGCGAATCCGGCGACGACGCTCGCGTTCAACAAGGTGAAGGGGTCGGTACCGGTGCGCCACGACGTCGACGTCTCCTCGCTGCCGCCCTATCAGCGTCAGGCGTCGGAGTCGCTGTGGCACGACAAGATCCTGCTGTCGATGACACACGGTGAGCTGATGCCGGCCACCTTCCAGCAGGCGCTGTACGACGCGGTGACGACGTTCCTGCAGAGCAAGAATGCGGACGCGTTCATCAACACGTTGCAGAACTCGATCGTCATCCCGACGCCGGGCGGACGGTGAGAGTCGCGATCAGCGGTGCGGGCGTGGCCGGCTCGGCGCTGGCGTATTGGTTGCTTCGGACCGGCCACACTCCGACGCTGATCGAACACGCGCCGGCATTCCGCACCGGCGGGTACGTGATCGACTTCTGGGGCGGCGGCTACCGCGTCGCCAAACTCATGGGCATGGAAAACCACGTGCGCGCAGCGGGTTACGACGTGCAGGACCTGTTGTATGTGGGGCCTGGTGGTGATGTCAAAGCGTCCGTTGACGTCAACATCATTCGCGGCATGGTCGGTGACGACTTCACCAGCCTGCCCCGCGGAGACCTGGCGGCCGCGATCTTCGACACCGTCGACAATGAGGTCGAAACGATCTTCGCCGACACCATCACCGCGCTCGACGAGCACGCCGACGGCGTTCATGTCACCTTCGAGAACGGCCCGCCGCGCGAGTTCGATCTGGTCGTCGGCGCAGACGGACTGCACTCCACCGTCCGTCGCCTTGCGTTCGGGCCCGAGGCGAATTTCGAGCACTACTTGGGCTGCAAGGTCGCCGCGTGCGTTCTCGACGGCTATCAGCCACGCGACGAGGCGAGTTACGTCACCTATTCCGTTCCCGGCCGTCAGGTCGGGCGTTTTGCATTGCGCGACGACCGCACGATGTTCTTGTTCATCTTCCGCGATTCGCACGACGGCGTCGATGCATCGCCAAAAGATCAGTTGCGAAGGCAATTTGGCGACGCCGGCTGGGAGTGTCCGGCGATCCTGGCTCGGCTGGACGAGGTTGACGACCTGTACTTCGACGTCGTCAGCCAGATCCAAATGGAGCGGTGGTCTAACGGGCGGGTCGTGCTGATCGGCGATGCGGCGGGCTGCATTTCGCTGCTCGGCGGCGAGGGCACCGGTTCGGCTCTTGCCGAGGCATACGTGTTGGCGGGTGAGTTGCAACGTGCCGACGGCGACTACCGCAGCGCGTTCGACGCGTACCAGGCGCGGCTCCAGCCGCTCATCAAAGGCAAGCAAGCCGGCGCGAAGAAACTGATTGGCTTCTTTGCCACGCGAACGCGATGGGGGTTGTGGTTCCGCGACTTCGCGATGCGCACGATGAACTTCCGGCTTTTGGCTCGGATTTTCGCCGGCAGCGTGCGCGACAACGTCGCGCTGCCCGATTACGGCATGTAGATCTCAGTGCTTCTTGGGATGCAGCAGCGCGTCGGTCGACGACGTCCGCTCGGCCTTAGCGCGCTTGTCCGCCCGCTTTTCCTTGAGAGATTTGCCGGACTTTTTCGTCATCGTCTGGCGAGGTGACTTATCGGACATTGCTGCCCCGTTCGCTTGGGGGCCTGAGTGGTCCCGACCCTTCGACCCTACGCGCCTGGAGCCAATTTGCCCGCCTTCGAGCGACAATGCGTTGACCTGCGTGAACGTCGCGATTTATCGCTCACCGACCGACGCGCGTTAGGGCTGTGACCTGCACGAACGGAGTTGTCGCTAAGAGGCGGGCAAACATGATGGTCCTCCGGAGCGGGCGAGCGATTCGGACTTCCCTGGCCAGTGAGATAGGCTGGCACCAACGTTGGCCGAATAACACACCTGCCAACCACGTCGTGGAACGCTCAATCACCCATTCGTAACGCGGCGATCGATTTTGCCCACCGGCAATCTCGCCACCATGTGCTGATTGGCGCGCGATCCGTCGCGACGATCCAGTACACCGATGCCTGAAAGGCACCGAAATATGTCCTCCGACAAGACTTTTGCCGACCTCGGCGTGCCCGCCCAACTGGCGCAAGTGCTCGCCAAGCAAGACATCACCCAACCCTTCCCCATTCAAGTCGCCACCCTGCCCGACACCCTCAAAGGCCGTGACGTTCTCGGCCGCGGCAAGACCGGCAGTGGCAAGACGCTGGCCTTCTCAATTCCGTTGGCCGCCAGGCTCTCCCAAGCGAACCGCCGACCCTCAAAGCCGACCGGCCTCGTCCTCGCCCCCACCCGTGAGCTCGTCACCCAAATCACCGCGACTCTGCAACCGCTCGCCAACGCCAACAACCTGAAGGTCACCACGATCTTCGGCGGTGTGCCGCAGGCCAAACAGGTCGCCGCGCTGAAGGGAGGCGTCGACATCGTCGTCGCCTGCCCCGGCCGCCTCGAGGACCTGATGAAGCAACGCCTCATCAGCCTCGACGCCGTCGAGATCACCGTCATCGACGAAGCCGACCACATGGCCGATCTCGGCTTCCTCCCCGGCGTCACCCGCATCCTCAACGCCACCCCGAAAACCGGCCAGCGGCTTCTGTTTTCCGCGACCCTCGACAACGGCGTCGACAAACTCGTCACGAGGTTCCTCAAAGACGAGGTGCTGCATTCCGTCGACGAGCTCAACGCCCCGGTGGCCGATATGACCCACCACGTCTTCCACGTCGCCGACACCACAGCCAAGAAGGACCTCGTCCACCGCCTCGCGTCTGGCACAGGACGTCGAATCCTGTTCATGCGCACCAAACATCACGCCCGCAAGCTCGCCAAGCAACTCACCGAGGCCGGTATCCCGTCAGTTGACTTGCACGGCAACCTTTCTCAGCCCGCTCGTGACCGCAATCTGAAGGCGTTCAGCACCGGCGACGCCAAAGTCCTCGTCGCCACCGACATCGCCGCGCGCGGCGTGCACGTCGACGAAGTCGAGCTCGTCGTCCACATCGATCCGCCCAATGAGCACAAGGCATACCTGCACCGCTCCGGGCGCACCGCACGCGCCGGCAACGCCGGTGACGTCGTCACCGTCGTACTTCCCGAGCAGCGCAAGGACACTCACGCTCTGCTTCGCAAAGCCGGTATTCACGTCGCACCCCAGCACGTCGCCGCGGACTCACCCGCCGTGCACGCCCTCGTCGGTGAGATCGCGCCGTACCGCGCACCCGCGCCGAAAGCCGCGCCACCGCAACCGCGACAGCGCCGCCCCCGCCCCAGCGGTCAGCGTCGCCGCCGAAAATAACGCAGCGCGAACGATTTTCGCTACGGCGATTCGTGCTAGACTCGACATCCGGATGTTTTTGGTACATCCGGTCTGAATGAGAGAAGTTAGTAAATGGCACAGGGAACTGTGAAATGGTTCAACGGCGACAAAGGCTTTGGCTTTATCACCCCTGACGAGGGTGCGAAAGATGTCTTCGTCCACTACTCGGAGATCCAGTCGAGCGGCTTCCGGTCGCTCGAGGAAAATCAACGCGTCCAGTTCGACATCGAGCAAGGGCCGAAGGGCCCCCAGGCTGTCGGAGTGACCGCGGTCTAACTGACCCGACAATGGGCTGGTGTGACGATGTCGCACCAGCCCATTGGTCTGTCTAGGGCCTACGGGCGAACAGCCGCAGTCCCGTCGAATTCCCGGCGCGCCCACGTCGCGCTCTCGACCTGCGCGGTGCGCACCACATAGTCGGCGGTCGCGAACACCTTGGTGTCACGTTGATCCAGTGGGATGGGTTTGCGTGCCGCGCAGCGCATCACCATCAGACCTAGCGCCGCCGACGTCATGTAGGGCACCACGAGCAGCTTGGCAAGAGCCTCCGACCCGGCGATGACCATCAGCCGTTGAGGCCGTTCGCGCCAACCAGGGATCGCCTTCGCGCCGTAGTGCATCGAGTTCAGATCGGGCACACCGTCTGACGCGGACCAGTTGACGTTGATGTCGACGATCTCACCCAGCGGTCGATGCAACGCCTCGATGAGCTGGGGCAGTTCAGCCGCCACCGAGCAGGTGTGCGGCCACCATGCTCCGTCGATGTCGCCGCCCAGGCAACTGCCCAAGGCGAGCCTCACGGGCCGCGCCAACCGCCGCGTCCCCGTAAGGCCATTCACGGCGTCGTTGTGGCAGCGTGCGGCGTGTCTTTGTCGGACCGGTCAGAAAACGTGGGGTACTCCGCAGGAGCCGTGTTGCGCTCTGTCGAAGCGGGCTCCGGCACATCAGGGTGAGAAAACAGGTCCGTAGATTCCATTGCGCATCCTTTTCGAATTAGCGGACGAGGATCGAATCGCACGCTGAGATCACCGCTAATACGAGACGGTCTACTTTCGACCTTACACCCGGCCCCGTGATATCCCTCACCGGATCGCGCCGTTGACCACCGGCTTGTCGATCATTCCCTTATCCACACCCACATCGTCGCGATGGTCCGGTACTCGCCGGTCTGCATCAAATCCTCCAGCGCCTGCCGCAGCGACTGACCCAGCGGCGACCCTTTCGCCACCGCCCACCCGTACGGCGCCGAGTTGAACACCTCACCCGCCGCCTCGAGCGCACCGCCGCTCGTCTTGATCGCAAACCCCGCGACGGGCGAGTCCGCCGCCATCGCATCGACGTCGCCGGCCATCAGCGCGCTAGTCAGTTCGTCCTGCGTGGCGTAGACAACTTTCGCAATCGGAGGCTTGTCGCGCGCCACGCAATCGTCGCTCTTTGTTGGGATTTCGTCGCTGCCCTGAATCGCCCCCGTTACGACGCCCACCTTCAGACCGCACGCATTGTTCGGATCGACCGACCCCCCACGCCGCTGCGCCCACAGCGTGCCCGCCTTCAAGTACGTGACGAAGTCCACCTTCTCCTGTCGCGCCGCGGTGTCGGTGAACGACGACATCCCGACGTTGAATTCGCCCTTCTGCACTCCCGGGATGATGTCCTCGAACGCGCTCTCCCGGTAGTCCGGCGTCAGTCCCAGCGTGCGCGCCACCGCGTTCATCAAATCGACGTCGAAGCCGACGATGTGACCTGACGCGTCCTTGAATTCGTTTGGCGCATAAGGCACATTGACGCCGATCACCAACCGGCCGTGTGCCGACGGTGCCGATGCCACCTGCGCCCGTCGTGCCGCAGCCGCCAACTCCCCCGCCGTCTGGTACCGATTCTCCGGCTTCTTCGCCATACCTTTCGCGATGACGTCGTCGAACGCCGCCAACCGCGGATCACACGCCGACGGCCGCGGAGGCGGTGCGACCATGTGGCCAGCAACCTGCTGTTCGAGACTGTCTGCCGGATACGGCCTTGAGCCCGTGAGGCATTCGTAGAGCACACACGTCAGCGCATAGATGTCCGACCGCGGATCGGCCCGGCCCTCCTCGAACCGCTCGGGCGCCATGTAGGCCATCGTCCCCAGCGTCGAACCAGCCGTCGTCAACCCCAAATCACCCGCAGACCGCGCAAGCCCAAAGTCGATCAGGTACACGAAGTCTCGCGCGGTGATCAAGATGTTCGACGGCTTGATGTCGCGATGGATCAAGCCCGCCTCGTGCGCGGCGTCCAGCGCCGCCGCGACCTGCTCCACCACGTTCACCGCGAACGCGGCTCCGAGCGGTTGCGAACCTTCGGACAACAGAGTCCCGAGGTTGCGCCCGTCGATCAGCCGCATGTCCAGATACAGCCGGCCGTCGATTTCGCCGAAGCCGTGAATCGGCACCACATGCGGCTCGTTGAGCGCGGCCGCCGCCTGCGACTCGCGCCGGAACCGCTGCTGAAAGGTCGCGTCGTCAGCCAGATGCGGCGGCAGCACCTTCAACGCGACGATGCGGTCCGTTCGGGTGTCGTAGGCGCGGTAGACCTTGCCCATTCCGCCGCGGCCCAGCAGCTCCTGCAGCTGATAGGGACCGAATGGCGTCGCATCCACCGTCTACTCCACATGTCCGGCTAAGTTGTCGGCGAGCCGCCCACTGAGGCGGCCCATCCAGGGGATTGTTACAGCATGCGAGTTGACGGGCGGCACATCACCGTTTCGGGCAGCTTGCTGCAGCCGCCGACTCGACGCACCAACGACATTCTGCGGCTCACCCTCGCGGCGCTGTTCCTCGCGATCGTCATCGCCGGCTCGCTGATCACCCGCACCAAGTGGGTGGCCCTCGAGAAATCGGTCTCCCGCATCGTCGGCGTGCTGCCACCGGCCGAATCCAACCTCGTTTACATCGTCTACGGCATCGCGATCCTCGCCCTGCCGTTCCTCATCCTCATCACGCTTCTGGTGCGCCGCCGATGGACGCTCCTCGCGGCGTACGTCGCGGCCGGGCTCATCGCCGTCCTGTCCTTGTCGGTCAGCGGCAACGGCATCTCCGCGCCGCGCTGGCACTTCGACCTGAGCCAGCGACTCGACACCGTCCTCGCCCAGTTCCTCGACGACCCGCGCTGGATCGCATTGCTCGCCGCCGTGCTGACCGTCTCCGGGCCGTGGCTGCCCGCGCGGTGGCGGCGGTGGTGGTGGACGCTGCTGCTAGCCTTCGTGCCGATCCACCTCGTCGTCAGCGCCGTCGTGCCCGCGCGGGCCTTGCTCGGTCTCGCGGTCGGCTGGTTCGTCGGCGCACTCGTCGTGTTGGTCGTCGGCACACCGGCATTGGAGGTGCCCCTGGACGGTGCAGTCCGCGCGCTGGCCCGCCGCGGCTTCAATGTCGTCGGCCTGACGGTGGAGCGACCGGCGGGACGCGGGCCCCTGATCTTGTCCGCCGCATGCGTGGAGTCACGCGTTGCCACCGTCGAGATGTACGGACCCAACCAACGCAGCGGCGTTGCGCTGCGCCAACTTTGGCGCAAACTGCGGCTCCGCGGCAGCGAAACCGCACCCCTGCAAGCCTCGATGCGCCGCGCGATCGAGCACCGCGCGCTGATGGCCGTCGCCATCGGTGACCTCGGCGTCGCCAACACCACGCCGATCGCCGTCGCCGAACTCGCCCGCGGATGGACACTTTTCGCTCACACCCCGCCGAGCGGAACCCCGCTCACCGCGAAAACCGCTCCCGTCGAACACGTTTGGCAATCGCTGCGCACGCTTCACGACCACCAGATCTCTCACGGCGACCTGCGCACCCGCCAAATCACCGTCGACGACGGCGAAGTGCGCTTCGGCGGCTTCGCCCGCGCCGAGTACGGCGCCACCAACGTGCAACTCCAATCCGACATCGCCCAGCTGCTCGTGACGACGTCCGACCTCTACGACCCGAAGGCCGCGGTCAGCGCCGCAATCGCCGCGTTCGGTAAGGACCAGGTGCTGACGGCGTCGCGACGACTGACCAAATCCGCTGTGCCAGCAAGGATTCGTAAGTCGGTGACCGACGCGGGCGACGTCATCAAGGCCGCCCGTGACGAAGTCAAACGACAAACCGACACCCCCGAAATCAAACCCGAGACCATCACGCGGTTCACCCGCACGCAGATCATCCAGCTCGTCCTGATCGGCGCGCTGGTCTACGTCGCATACCCGTTCATCAGCACGGTGCCGACGTTCTTCTCCGCGCTGCGGACCGCCAACTGGTGGTGGGCGCTGCTGGTGCTGCTGGTGTCGTCGTTGACGTATCTCGGGGTGGCCGGCGCGCTGTGGGCGTGTGCCGACGGGATGGTCAGCTTCAAGAATCTGGCAATCATGCAGGTGGCCAACACTTTTGCCGCCACCACCACGCCTGCGGGGGTCGGCGGTCTCGCGCTCACGACGCGGTTCCTGCAGAAGGCCGGCCTCGGTGCCGTGCGCGCGACGGCCGCGGTGGCGATTCAGCAGACGGTGCAGGTGATCACTCACGTCGCGCTGCTGATCGCGTTCACCGCGGCGGCCGGCGCGTCGACGGACCTGTCGCACTTCGTTCCGTCGCCGACGATCCTCTATCTCGTCGGCGGGCTGGCGCTCGGGATCGTCGGCGCATTTCTGTTCGTACCGAGGCTGCGCAAGTGGCTCGGAGCGGAGCTGCGCCCGCGACTCAAAGAGGTATGGCACGACCTCGTCGAGCTCGCGCGCGAACCCAAACGGCTCGCGTTGATCGTCCTCGGTTGTGCCGCAACGACTCTCGGCTCAGCGCTCGGGTTGTGGTTCAGCGTCGAGGCGTTCGGCGGAAGCGCGACGTTCGTCACCGTCACCGTCGTGACGATGGTCGGCGGAACGCTCGCCTCGGCGGCGCCCACGCCCGGCGGCGTCGGGGCCGTCGAAGCCGCATTGATCGGTGGGTTGGCGGCGTTCGGCGTGCCCGCGGCCGTCGGCGTGCCGTCAGTACTGCTCTATCGGGTGCTCACCTGTTGGTTGCCGGTGTTCGTCGGCTGGCCGATCATGCGGTGGCTCACGAAGAAAGAGATGATCTGATTACGGGTGGCACCCGTGCGGTTCGGGAAGCCGGGTGATCATCACGCCGCCGTCGATCAGTGACACGCCGATCGTGTCGTCGGCGTTGCCCCACGCCCATGAGGTCATGTTGTCGTTCAACTCGCCGCACCACGGCATCCCGTTCAGCGGCTTGAACGTCGGCAGCTCCGAGCGCATCTGCGCGACGAGCTCCTGATGGCTGCCGGGAACCTCCCAGTATTCGAACCCGGGCGGCGTCGGCGTCTTGCCGGTATACGGGCGTGCGCCGACGGGCAGCGACAGCTCGGGCACCAGTTGCGAGTGCGGGCCGCCCAAGTCGGGAAGGGACGTCGGCTTCGGTGGCGGCGCTGCTGCCGGAGCGGGTGCAGCCGAGGCCGCGGTCTTCTGCACAGACGGTGACCCGTTAGCGACCAGAACGCCCACGATCACCGCGACGACGACGGCCGCCACTCCGGCGAGCACGAGCCATCCCCGCGTGGGCATCGTGGCGTGTCCGGGCCCGGTTGGCCGTGTCATCGGTCTATCCGATCACAGTCAGCCGCGCGCCGACCTGGGGATCGATTAAGTAACGGTAAGAACAGGACAGGACACAGTCGTGCACATGATCTTGACGCCGCACGGCAAACCACAGAGGGTAGGCCAATGATCGTTACCGACATTAAAAACAACAGCCAAGCGGTGAGGCGGCTGGCGGTGGCGGCCGCCGCGGCGGTCCTGTTGTGCGGATTGACCCTGTTCGGCAGTGCGAGCGCGCACGCCTTCTCCCGTCCGGGACTGCCCGTGGAGTACATCATGGTGCCGTCGCCGTCGATGGGACGCGATATCAAGATCCAGTTCCAAAGCGGCGGGTCCGGTTCGCATGCGGTGTATCTGCTCGACGGCCTGCGGGCGCAAGACGATTACAACGGCTGGGACATCAACACCCCCGCCTTCGAGTGGTACTACCAGTCCGGCCTGTCGGTCGTGATGCCGGTGGGCGGGCAGTCCAGCTTCTACTCGAACTGGTACAAGCCGGCGTGCGGCAAGAGCGGCTGCTTGACCTACAACTGGGAGACCTTCCTCACCAACGAGCTGCCGCAGTGGTTGCAGGCCAATCGCGAAGTCAACCCGAACGGCAATGCGGCAGTTGGGCTTTCGATGGCCGGCTCGTCGGCGATGGTGCTGGCCATGTATTACCCGCAGATGTACATCTACGCCGGCTCGCTGTCCGGCTTTTTGAATTTGTCCGAGGGTTGGTGGCCGATGCTGGTCGGCATGTCGATGAATGACGCCGGCGGATACAAGTCCGAAGACATGTGGGGTCCGTCGAGCGACCCCGCGTGGAAGCGCAACGACCCGATGGTCAACATCGGCAAGCTCGTCGACAACAACACACGCCTGTGGGTGTACTGCGGCAACGGCAAGCCCAGCGACCTCGGCGGCGACAACTTCAACGCCAAGTTCCTCGAGGGCTTCACGAAGCGCACCAACGAGACGTTCCGCGACAACTACATCGCGGCGGGCGGGCACAACGCGGTGTTCAACTTCCCCGACAACGGCACCCACGACTGGGCCTACTGGGGCGCGCAGCTGCAGGCGATGAAGCCCGATCTGCAGCGGGTGCTTGGCGCGAGCTCGACGGCGTAGCGATGACGGAGCAAGTGACGGTCTCCCATCCGCCGGATGCGGTGTTGCGGTTGATAAACCCGGTGGTGCGACGGCTGCTGCGCACGCCACTTCTCGGGGCGATGCGCAAGGAGCTCATGGTGGTGAGCTTCAGCGGGCGCAAGACGGGCCGACGGTACTCGGTGCCGGTGAGCGCGCACCGGATCGACGACGGGCTGTACGCGCTGATCGGTGCACCGTGGAAGCTCAACTTCCGCGGGGGTGCGACGGCCGAGGTGTTGCACGACGGGACGACGACGGCGATGCGGGGCGAACTCGTGGAGGACCCGGCGACGGTGGCGGACCTGTACCACCGGTGTGCGGCCGCGTACGGGGTTCGCCGGGCGCAGCGGACGATGGGGTTGAAGTTCCGGGATCCGCGGGTGCCGACGCTTGACGAGTTCCGTGAAGCGGTGTCGGCGAACAAGCTGGCGGCGATCCGGTTCGTCGCTTCCTGAGTCTGGCTGCGTCGGGAGCCGGCCTTCGCGGGTAGGGAGTTGCCCGCCTCGGAGCGACAACCGCATTTGCGCTGGTCACGGCCTAGATTCGCGCGGGCCGTCGAGCGACAAACTTCGCCGTCGTCGCAGGTCACAGCGTTGTCGCGCGAAGGCGGGCATAAGGCACACCCCTGACTCCGCGACATGCCCGGCGCGATCCATTCCTGCCATGCCTGGTCAACTTCCTGCCAACCGTGGATTAAACGGTCTGACCTCCCTGTTTTCACAGTCAGAACCAAGCAGGGAGAAGGAAGCAGATGAAGAAGTACACGATCGCCACAGTCGCCGCGAGTGCCCTTGCCGCATTGTCGATCGGACTTGCGGCGCCGGCCATCGCGTCGCCCTCGACGAACCCCGGCAACGACAACGGCAACGTCACTCAGGACGGCAACAAGGTCGTCCCCACCGTGATCACCCCGAACCCGTGGGTGCCGGCCGCTGGCATGACCCCGTACGGGACATACCAGAACGACAACACGCGGCAGTCGGGAGCGCGGCGGTAACGTCTGACGAAGCGAGGGGCATCCGAATTCGGGTGCCCCTTCTTCATGCGCTCAGGATTAGTCTTGAACATTGTGATCGAGCCGGTCCGCACGCCTGTCGGTCACGAAGCCTGACTGGTCACCGGATTCGAGCGTGTACGGCAACTTCTCGACGACGACCGACTCGGCCGCTCACATCCGCACCCGGACAATGCGGCGCGGACGGGAGAATCGGCGCTATTCGGCGGTCCGCTAGGCGATTTCGACACCGAGGCTGCCGACCATGCCCGACTGCGCGCGCTGCTGCAGCCGCATTTCTCGACGAAGCACATGCGGTCGCTGATCCCGAAAGTGGAGGCGCTGACCGCGGGCCTGCTCGACGAGTTGGCGACGAAGGGTCCGCCGGCCGACCTGCACGCGGAATTGGCTGTGCCGCTGCCGGTTCTGGTGATCTGCGAGCTGCTCGGTGTTCCGTACGCCGACCGCGACCAGTTCCGGGCATTGACCCAAGATGTGGC
>Ga0070741_10011105_pt1 | contig 16734 bp, 15 predicted proteins | sample Coa_R1_4_FD_66440 | JGI IMG/M metagenome (GOLD analysis project Ga0070741, IMG submission 66440) | Surface soil microbial communities from Centralia Pennsylvania, which are recovering from an underground coalmine fire - Coalmine... | ecosystem: Environmental > Terrestrial > Soil > Unclassified ...
GCGTTGCGCCCGATGTTCAGGCCCTGGCTGCCCACCTGCATGACACAGCCCATGATCACGTCCTCGATGAGGGCGGGGTCGAGCCCGTTGCGCTCGACGAGGGCCTTGAGGACCTCGGCGGCCAGATCGGACGGGTGCCAGCCCGAGAGCTTTCCGTTGCGCTTGCCGCCCGGAGTGCGGACGGCATCGACGATGACGGCAGTAGGCATTGAGGCTCCCTCTTGGTGAACTAGACCGACTGGTCAAGTCTGCCGCTGCACCGCCGGTAAGGTCAACCGCGTGAAAGACATGAACCGCTGGCTGGGCGACGGCGGCATGGCGATCATCGCCGCCATCGGTGCCCGCTTCGACTCCTACGGCGACGCGTGGGTGGACGGCACATGGGTCCCCACCGACCTGGCCTGCAACCCCCACGGCATCGTCCAGGCCGGCGTGCACTCGGTGGTGCTCGACGCGGCCATGAACTTCGCCATCAACGCCGGCCTCGACGGCAAGGACCGCACCCGGGCCACCCTGGAGATGAAGGCCGAGACCATGCTCCCGGCTGCGGCAGGCACGTCCTACGCGGTGCGGGGCGACGTGGTGCGCATGGCCAAGCAGGTGGCGTTCGCGGAAGCGACCGTCCGGGATGCGGACGGTCGCCTCGTGAGCCGGTCAACCGGCACGTTCCTCTTGCACCGCGAAGGGTGAGCTACTTGGGCTGGGCTACTTGGGCTGAGCGGTGGTGCGCAGGTAGGGCTTCACCGTCTTGAAGCCGGGGAAGCGCTTGCCGGCGTCCTCGTCCGACACGGCCGTGGTGATGATGACGTCCTCGCCCGGCTTCCAGTCCGACGGGGTGGCCACCTGGTGCTTGGCCGTGAGTTGCAGCGAGTCCAGCACCCGGAGGATCTCGTCGAAGTTGCGGCCCGTGGAGGCTGGGTAGGTGAGGGTGAGCTTCACCTTCTTGTCCGGCCCGATGATGAACACCGAGCGCACGGTGAGGGTGTCGTTGGCGTTGGGGTGGATCATCCCGTAGAGGTCGGCCACGGTGCGGTCCGGGTCGCCGATGACGGGGTAGTTGAGAGCGTTGCCGGTGACGTCCTGGATGTCCTGGGCCCACTGGTGGTGTGAGTCCACGGGGTCGACGCTGACGGCCAGGACCTTGGTGTTGCGCTGGTCGAACTCGGGCTTCAGCTTGGCCACCGCGCCCAGCTCGGTGGTGCACACCGGGGTGAAGTCCTTGGGATGCGAGAAGAGGATGCCCCAGCCGTCACCCAGGTACTCGTAGAGGTTGATCTTGCCTTCGGTGGTCTCGGCCGTGAAATCCGGCGCTTCGTCACCCAGTTGGAGTCCCATTGGACGCTCCTCTGCTCTCTGTCGTGCGGTCGTGACCCACAATAACCGACCTGCGAGGTCGGGAATTCCGCTGCTTGAATATGCAGGTCAACGTAAGGGGGAGACGTGGCCCAAGAGGTGGGACAGAAGGACGAGATCGATCGCTTGGTCGCCGGACAGACCGTCGCCGAGCGGTTCGCGGCGACGGTGGCGGTTCACCCGGATGTCGTCGCGCTGCGCTGGCAGCAGCCCGACCAGTCGTGGGGCGAGCTGACCTTCCGCGAGTACGCCGAGCGGGCCGCCCGCCTGGCCGCTGGGCTGCGCGGCCTGGGCGTGGGCCGCGGCGACCGGGTCGTCCTGATGATGCGCAACCGGCCCGAGTTCCACGTGGCCGACATGGCCGTCATGTTCTGCGGGGCCACGGCCATCTCGGTGTACAACTCCTCGTCGCCCGAGCAAGTGCAGTACCTGGTGTCGCACTGCGAGGCCAAGGTCGCCATCGTCGAGGACGCCGGCTTCCTGGAGCGCTTCGTCAAGGTCCGGGCCGACCTGCCCGCCCTCGAGCACATCGCCGTGATCGAGGACCCCAACGGGGCCGAAGGCGTCCTCCGCTACGACGACCTCCTGGCCCATGACCCCGTCTCCCTGGTCGAGGCCGCCGGCGTGGCCCAGCCCGACGACATCGCCACGGTCATCTACACCTCCGGCACGACGGGGCCGCCCAAGGGCGTGATGCTCTCCCACTACAACATCGTGTGGACGGCCCAGAGCCTGCGCCTGGCCTACGAGCGGGACGACATCGTGGGCCTGCGGCTGGTGTCGTACCTGCCCATGGCCCACATCGCCGAGCGCATGACGAGCCACTACCAGGGCGTGATCTTCGGGTACTCGGTCACCACCTGTCCCGACCCCGGCCTGCTGGGCGGCTACCTCCGCGAGGTGCGGCCCCAGGTCGCCTTCGGCGTACCCCGCATCTGGGAGAAGCTCCACGCCGGCGTGCAGGCCGCCCTGTCGGCCGACCCCGAGCGCGCGCAGAAGTTCGACGAGGCGGTGGCCGCGGCCATGCCCATCGCCCGCAAGCGCACCGCCGGCGAGACCCTCACCGACGAGGAGCAGCAGACCTGGGACTTCCTCGACGCCGTGGCCTTCAGCCAGGTGCGCCAACTGGTCGGCCTCGACGCCCTCGAGTTCGCCATCACCGGCGCCGCCCCCATCCCGCCCGAGCTCATCGACTGGTACCGCGCCATCGGGGTCCCCCTCTCCGAGATCTACGGCATGTCCGAGGACTCCGGGCCCCTGACGTGGGAGCCCTACCGGGTGAAGGTGGGCACGGTCGGTCGGGCCCTGCCCGGGGTCGACGTCGTGCTGGGCGACGACGGCGAGGTGCTGGGCCGGGGTGGCAACGTGTTCGTCGGCTACCTCAAGGACCCGGAGAAGACGGCCGAGGCGCTGGATGCCGAAGGCTGGCTGCACACCGGCGACATCGGTGAGTTCGACGACGAGGGCTACCTCAAGATCGTCGACCGCAAGAAGGAGCTGATCATCACCGCCGGCGGCAAGAACATCTCGCCCGCCAACATCGAGGCCGCCCTCAAGTCGTTCCCCCTCATCGGCCAGGCCGCGGTGATCGGCGACAACCGGCCCTTCATCAGCGCCCTCATCGTGCTCGACCCCGATGTCGCGCCGGCGTGGGCCAAGCAGCAGGGAGTCGACTCCGCGACGATGGCCGACCTGGCCCGCCACCCGGTCGTGCGGGCCGAAGTGGAGCGGGAGGTCGAGGAGGCCAACCAGCGCTTCTCGCAGGTAGAGCGGGTGAAGAAGTTCACCGTCCTCGACGAGGAGTGGCAGCCCGACTCCGAGGAGCTCACGCCCACCATGAAGCTCAAGCGGCGGGGCATCAACGCCAAGTACGCGGCGGAGATCGAAGCCCTGTACTCCCGCTGAAACACGATTCGTACCGGACGGGCGCGGCGCTGGCCATCGCCAGCGCGCTGTCGTTCGGCGTGACCATCGTGGTGAACCGGTCGCTGGCCACCACGCCTCTCGGCGTCAGCACCGTGCTCGGCGTGCGCTTCGCCATCGCCGCCGTGCTCCTGCTCTTGGTGCTCGCCGTCCGGCAAGCGCCTCTCCTCCCCGTCCGAGGCGAGCGGGCGCGGGTCGTGCTGCTCGGCGCCGTCGGCTACATGCTCGAAGCCACCCTGTTCTTCATGGGTCTGGAACGGGGGACGGCCGCGGCCGTGAGCCTCCTCTTCTACTCGTACCCGGCCATCGTCACGCTGCTGGAGATCGCCGCCGGCTGGGAGGAGCTGCAGGCGAGGACCCTGCTGGCGCTGGCCCTGTCGGCCGCCGGCGTGGTCGTGGTCGTGGCCGCGGGGACGGACGTGTCCATCAGCCCCGCTGGGGTGGCGCTCTCACTGCTCGGTGCTGCTTCCTTCGCCGTGTACCTCCTGGCCAGCGACCGCCTGGTGCGCGACACCAACTCCCTCACCACCGGGGCGTGGGTGGCAGCGGGGGCGAGCGTGTCCTTCCTGGCGCGGGGTGCGCTCACGGGCGCTCTGCGCTCGCCCAGCCCCCACCTGGGCGCGCTGGTCCTCGACGGGGTGGCCACGGCCGCGGCCTTCGTGCTGCTGTTCGCCGCCCTGCGCCGGCTGGGGCCGACCCGCACGTCGGTGGTGATGACCCTCGAGGCGCTCTTCGCCATCGTGCTGGCCGCCGTGTTCCTGGGCGAGGGCATGCGGCCCCTCCAGCTCGCCGGGGGCGCCGCCATCCTGGCCGCCACCGTGCTGATGACCCGCGCTACCCCAGCAGGCGCTGCACCGCCCCGGCCTCGTCGGGGCGAGCGAGAAAGTAGCCCTGGGCCCGATCGCACCCCAGAGCCGCCAGGGCATCCCGTTGGGCCGCCGTCTCCACGCCCTTGGCCGTGACCGACACGCCCAGGCGGTGCCCGAAGTCGATGGCGGCCGCCGTCACCGCTTGGCCCTGCCCGCCCTGGCCGAGCGCCTGCACCAGGCCCGGCTCCAGCTTCAGCTCGTCCAGCGCCAACCGGGCGAGCAGGCGCAGGGGCGCTCGGCCCGCGCCGAAGTCGTCGACGGCCAGCGACACGCCCAGCTCGCACACCTCGGCGAGCACAGCCGCCATGGCGTCGCCGCCCCGGGCCAGCACGGCCTCGGTCACCTCGAGGCAGACGTGTTCGGGGCCGGCACCGGTCTCGTTCAGGATGCGGCGCAGGTCGAGCACCAGCCGGCGGTCGCCCAGTTGGCGCCCGGACACGTTCACCGACGCCACCAGCGCGGGCTTCACCAGCTGGTTCCACCGGCCCACCTGGCGCACGGCCTGCTCGAGCACCCACGCCCCGATGGCGCCGATGAGCCCGCCCGCCTCGGCCGCGGGGAGGAAGTCGGCCGCCGGCACCAGGCCTCGCTCGGGGTCCTCCCACCGGACCAGGGCCTCGACGCCGCGCATGGTGCCGTCGGCCAGGCCGATGATGGGTTGGTAGTGGAGCCGCAGCTCACCCCGCTCCAGGGCCTGACTGAGTGCCGCGGGCTCGGCCACGGCGGGCGACGCTAGTCGGGCAGGCCGTCCCAATCGGCGGCCCAATCGGGGGTGGGTGGGATGGCCTTGCCGGACGTGCGGTCGATCCACTTGCGCTCGATCAGGACCACGGCGGCCACGATCCCGGCACCCACCCCGAGCGAGATGGCGATCGACGCCCGGGCCAGGGTGGGGGCGTAGGTGAAGGCCAGTTGCGAGCGGCCCAGGCTGGCCAGGTCGCCCACACCCCCGAGGAAGGCGACGCCCACGCCGAGCACGCCGGCACCCACCAGGCCGCCGGCCCGGCCCCGGAGCAGGGCGGGCACGGAGGCCAGGCCGGCCACCCAGACGGCCACGGAGAAGAGGCCGCCCAGAGCGACGCGGCCGAGGGTGAGGGCGAGCGAGGTGCGGCCGTAGGCGGCCAGGCCAATGGTGTGGACGAGGTCGACGAGCACCAGGGCGGCGGCGGCGGCGGCCAGGGGCTTGCCCCAGCGCGGGGTGAGGCCGATGGCGGCGGTGGCAACAGCGAGGGCGGCGGCCAGCACCCACCAGGGCAGGGTGGACGGGGGCGGCACCCACACGATCTGGCCCCGCACCACGGCGCTGGCGGTGTCGCCGTCGAGGTTGCCGATCGCGGGGTTGCCGATCGCGAGGTTGACTGTCCAGTTGGCCACGACATGCTCGGTGGACGTGTTCGCCCGCACGGCTGGGGGCGTCGCTCCCTCCCAGCGGGTGCGGTGGTCCCGCCAGCGCACGGTGTCGCCGGACCCCGTGCGCCGCCACTCGGGCGCAACCGTGGGGTCGGCCGTCTTGGGGACCACCGGCTGTTCACCGGCGGGGAGGAGGCGGTTGAGGTACACCGCGGGCGAGCGCTGGTTCTCGAACACGCCCTTGGGGCCCACCCGCAGGTAGGGCTCGCCCTGGTAGCCGAGGACGGTCACGTCCTGGGCGGTTCGATTGCGCAGCTCGACGCGCCGGCCCAGGTCGAGGAGGCGGACCTCGATGCCGGGCAGCTGGGGCACCATGCCGAGGATGGTGCTGCGGTAGTCCGTGGGCTGGGTCCCGCCCAGGGCGTGGGCGGCCGCCGGTCCGGCACTGGCCACGACAGAGGCCATGGCCAGCAGGATGGTGGCCGGCAACCGTCGCAGCAGGGGGTGTCTCACCGACCGGGCACGGTAGGTCGCCGGCCCGGTGATGGCCGAGTCAGGGGCGGCTCTCGGTGAGACTGCTGCGGCTGCTGGTCGCGAAGCACATGCGGTCACGGCCCCCGTTCTTCGCTTCGTACAGGGCGCGGTCCGCCTGCTTGACCGTGTCGGCGAACCGTCCACCGTAGTGATGGGCCACCCCTGCGCTGAAGGTGGTGAGGGGCCGGATCTCCCGCCACGACGCCATGAGCCGCCCCAGGACCACCTCAGCGAGGGAAGGGGGGGTGTCGGGCAGGATGAGGAGGAACTCCTCGCCACCGAAGCGAGTCACCACGTCGTCGGCCCGCACGTGGCGGGTGAGGTGGTTGGCCAGGTCGATCAACACCCGGTCGCCGGTGGCGTGGCCCAGCTCGTCGTTGACCCGCTTGAAATGATCGACGTCGATCAGCACCACGGCATCACCGACCTCCAGCGAACCGAGCGACTGCTCGGCTCGGCGCCGGTTGCCCAGCCCCGTCAGCTCGTCGGTGAGGGATGCCCGGGCGTTGGCCGCCGCAAGGCTCCGCTCGGCGGCGAACTCGTTGGCCGCGGCCAGGGCCGACCCGGCGGTGTCGGCCAGGATGCGCAGGGCTTCGACGTCCTCGGGGTGCACCGTGCGCCGGTCCTTCGTACCCGCCACGAGCACAGCCACCAGCTGATCGTCGCTCTGGACGGGCACGCCGATGGCTGTCCGAATGCCGCTGGCTCGGATCCGTTCGTGGGCGTAGGGCGCCGTGCGGTAGTCGTCGACCACGACCGGGGCGTTGGTGTCGCGTACCTGGCCGGTCAGCCCCTCCGAGACCCTGTAACGCTGGCCGGCGAAGGCCGTGGCCAGGCCCCTGGTGTGGATGGGCTCGAACGTATCGTCGGCGGGGTCGACGATGCCGATGTTGGCGCTCTCGTAGCCGAGGGCGATCACAGCGTCCGCCACCGCGTCGAGCACGCCATCCGTCTCCTGCTGGCGCACGCGCGCCATGTAGCGGCCCACCGTCGCGAAACTCCGCGCCGCTCGCTCGGCTCGGGCCCGCTCCTGCTCGGTCCGCTCGTTCCCGCGGGAGATGGTCTCGGCCACGAAGATGCATCCGCCCAACAGGAACACCACGGACCGCCAGTCGGGCGCAGGCTGGGCGTGGCTGACCAGAAGGGGCACGGTGTAGGCCGCGGCCGTGACCGGCGCGAGCAACAACACGGTGCCCGGCTTGTGGTGGAAGCCCACCCAGACGAAGCAGAGGACGAAGAACATCCCATACGTCCGAGGCGCCACCAGGCCGGCCATCTGGGCGAAGCCGACCATGACGAAGGCCGGGGCCAGCAGCGTGAGCGAGGCCCGGTGCGGCCAGCGCTTCCACGGCAGGACGGCGACGACGGCTGCCAGCGCGAACGCACCGACAGCCTGCCAAATCGCCCAAGGCGCAATATTCCCTATGTTCGGCACGATTTTGGCCAAAATCGTGCCGGTACCTGCCGCCACGAACAGCCAGAAGGCATGCTTCGCCGGATGGCTCATCCTTTGATTCAGTCCCACTGTTCTGGCATCGGACAAAGCGGGCCGCAAGTACAGCGCAATCTTGGTGCGGCGAGATCAGGGACCGGGTCCCGCAAGTGTCACGAACAGCCTCGACGGCCACCGGCGAGCGCTCGATGACCCTCGCCTCTTCCGATGCGCGCCCCAGGAGCTGCTCAATGGACTCCGATGCGGCCGTTTCTGCCGCGGGAGGTGAGCTTGATGGTCCGTCCCACCGAGCGGCGTACGACCGCCGAGGGTTGGCATTTGGTGGTGGCGCCGGCATTGCGTTCGGCATTGCGTTCGGCGCGGCAGCCGGGGTGATCGTCGGCTCGGCGTATGACGCGCTCGGCCACCGGTAGCCGGTTCGACTCACAGGGTCACCACGTCGCCGACGATTTCACGCGTCGTCGGTCATTCACATCCGCACTCCGCCGTTGGGGGCCGGGCCCTGGTACAGAAGCGCCTCGGGCGGCGGCGCACTATCGGCACTCAGTTCGCGTCGAAGACGAAGCCGTCCTCGAACAGCCCCGGGCTGTAGTCGGCGACTTGTTGGTCGTAGACGATTCCTGCTCCTCTCTTGACCTCCTCGAGGGCAGGGCCGAACCCAATGCCGGCCGGTAGGGCCGGTGTGACGTCATCTTCGACAGCGTCGGCAACAGCGACGATGAGGGTACCGGGCACGATGAACTCCTGCCGAGGCGGTCGGGTCGTCCGGGACCATTGACCACCCAGGCGGGCGCCCCTCTTCCACGCCAACCAGGCGGACAGCCTGCACTCATGGCCTTGACCTCCAGCCGGCGATCACGCGCACGCGTCCCACGAACCGGCCACCGCCCACCGTCACCGCCCCTGCCCCGCTGGTCCAACGAGATCATCGCCGTCCCCTTGCCCGGCTGGCACAACACGCTCTGGTCACCCTGGACACCGACTTCGGCGCCCTCGTAGCCCACTCACGCGCGACCGTGCCGAGCATCGTGTTGTTCCGAGGCAACGTCAGGTTCGTCGCCTTTCCATCGTGTGACAGTGCGATGCTCGACCACATGAACCCAACGAGCCGAGCCCGCGGCGTCGCCCTCGCCGTGATCGCCGTCGGGATCGTGGGAGCAACAGCCGCATCGGTAGCCGGAATCGTGCTCGCAGACATATTTCGGCCTCACGCTCCCGGCGTAGAGCGGTACTTGCTTCCTACGGTGGTCCAGCGAAGTGACCGGTGGAGCGACTGGCACCGGCTCGCGAGTGGCGCGTTTCTCGCCGCTGCGGTGATCGCCCTCCCCCTTCTGCGCTGGCTCCTCCACGGGGCCAAACAGGTGGTGAAGCACAAGGCGATCGTCATTGCTGCGTCCGTGACAGCGCTCGTCATGGCCGTACTCACCCTGGTAACGCGAGCGCTCGTCGAGTGGGATCAGCTGGCGCTGCGGTCAGTGACCGCCGGCACCAACATCTCCGGCTACTGGGTCGCGGGCTTCGGCGGCGACGTTCGGTTCATCCTGATCGACAACCGCGAGGTGTCTCAGGGTGAGTACATCCCCGCATTGCTTGCTCACCTCGGCGCTCCGATCATCGGGACCGTGGCGCTGGTGATCGTGGCCGTGGCGCTGCTCCGCAGAGCGGAACGGGATCCAAGTAGCACGCCCGCGGGGCGATCGTGAGGACGTCTACGCTCTCCGTTGTGGCACGGAAGTGGTACGCGGACGCCAGGGACTCCGCGGACGAAGCCCGCACGACGCGATCGCAGCGCCGTGACCAGGCACTTCGTGGTGGAGACGATGGGACTCGAACCCACGACCCCCTGCTTGCAAAGCAGGTGCTCTAGCCAGCTGAGCTACGTCCCCGTGGCGCCTGGGCGCCGACTGATCGTACCGCCCAACGGCACGCCCGCTGCCTAAGTCGCCCAAGCGCGGGGTACAGCCCCGGCATGCGAGACAACGACGTGGTGCCTGGGACCGAAGGCGGCGGCGAAACAGCCCTCACCGGCGAAGACGGGGACGAGCACCACCTGCTCGAGGAGTTGGCCGACCGGGTGCGGGGCATCCCGGCCGGGCTCGAGGATCCGAACATCGTCGGCGACGTGGGGCCCACGGATATCCCACCCGGGACCGATCCCCACGAGCCCGGCGAGCTGAGCCTCGATGAGGACGAGGTGGGCGAACTCGACATCGAGGATGGGGGCCCAGCGGCCACCATTCCGTGACGCAGAGTCACCAACAACCGGGCCGGTCCTGTCAACGCCCGCTGGGCCTAGGGGATCCGGCCCGCGCTCATCCCCTCGTTGTCCACAGGGATGTGCCGGAGCAGGAGCACGCCCTCCCTGAATTTCCACAGATGCCTGTGGAAGCAGTGGAAAATCAACCGGTCGACGTGCCAGCGGAGCGCACGTCCCCGTTGGCGCCCTCGAAAACCGCAGCCCGTACCCCCCGTCGGGCTAGTTCCTGGAGGAACGGCACGGCATCTTCCACAAGCTCTCCGAGGCCCCCCGCGCCCCGTCGGGCCAGGCGGTCATCCACAGCCCAGAGGGCGGCCACGGCGGCCACCATGCCGGCAGCGATGGCCGGGCGCTCGACCGCTCCCAGCACCCGAGCGTCCCTGCCGCTCCCTCGCTGGCCCCGCACTTCCACCCGTACCGCCCCGATCACCCCTTCCGGGTGCGGCGGCCGAAGCATGGGCAACCGGGCCGTGAGCCGGTCCCGCCTTGTGGCCGCCATCCGGGCCGTCACCCGCCGGGCACCGGGGAAGGCGGGCACCAGCAGGTAGGCGTCGGGCAACGCCGCCCGGTAGCAATCCTGGCCGCCCACCGGATCGGGGAACCAGGCCAGTTCCCGGCCTGACCCGCCCGGGCGCCGGAGCCAGCCGCCGTCCCGCCAGTCCACCGCCCACGAGCCCAAGGCGTCGTGGTGCGTGCGGGCGCACGCCGGGCCGCCCGTGCCCGCCTTGGCCACGTGCACCTCGTCCACCACGTCGAAGGCCGAGGCGGCATGCCGGGCCAGGAGGCACGTCAGCCCCGGGGAGAAGCCGGCGCCGGTCACCACCACCCGGCCCCGCTCCCGCGCCTCGGCATCCAGGTCGAGCAACGCTCGGACCTCATCCATGTCGTCAGCGGCCGACACCACGTGGGCGCCCCGCTCCAACGCCTCCTCGGCCAGCCGCCGGTGGTCGCCGGGGCAGGTGAGGACCACGACGTCCGGATTGGTGCCCCACTCCCCCACCGCGCCCACCCGGGCGGGCTCGCCCAGGGAGTCACACACGAGCTCGGCTCGCCGGGCATCGATGTCCACGACGACCAGGTTGGTGAGCGACTCAGTCGACCGCAGCTGGCGGGCGGCCCGGGCACCGACAGCGCCCGCACCGACGAGGACGGCTCGCACCGATCAGCGCAGGTCGGGGCCGGTGAGCTCCCGCCAACCACCGGTCTGGGGCGGGACGCCGCCGGACCCGCGCAGGCGGATGGCGCCGGCGAGCAGGGCGGCGGCACCCAGGGCGACGAGCGCTCGGCGCAGCGCCCTCACGGCTGACAGAAGATCCGCTCCCTCATGGGTGGGGCTGGCTGGAATCGAACCAGCGACCTCAGCATTATCAGTGCTGCGCTCTAACCGACTGAGCTACAGCCCCGCGGGACGCCACAGGATAGCGGGGCCAAATCGGCACCTCTGCCTAGACGCTGGAGCGCCGGGCCGGCTCTTCCTCCAGCACGCTCACCTCGACACCCCCGACCACGTCCGAGGTCAGGTTGTAGATCACGGCCATGAGCACATTGGCCCCCGTGCCCAAGAGGACGAGCACGAGCCCGCCCACCAGCGTGGCCCGGAAGATGAGCCCGCCCTGGATGTGGAACGAGTCCAGCGCGAACAGGTCCTTCACGAACTTCTCGAAGTTGTCCAGCACGCCGGCGGCCGACGCGGCCAGCCACAGCAGCACCCCGGCCACCAGCACGACGACGAGCATGCTCAGGTAGAACAGCACCGAGAAGCGCAGCACGGTCCACGTGTCCACCCTGCGAATCACTCGGCGAACACGTCGTCCCTGCGCCACGTGCCGAGGCTACCGGCTGCCATGGTTCAGCCAGCGGCACTCCTGGCACAGAGCTCGAAGTGCACCGGGTCGGTGCGGGGGTACGGGTGACACAGCCCAGCCCGGGCGGCCACAGCCAGCAAGGTGTCGGCGAACGCCACGGGTACGTCGATGGCCAGCCCTCGTTCGTGGGCCGACGTGCCCGGCCGCGCCACCGGGAACGGGTTGTTTCCCCGATGGGCCCACAGCACGGCCTGCTCGGCCGGCGAGCGGTACCCGGACGTGATGGGCACAACACGGCCGAGGAGCTGCTCGGCCCGGGCCACGGCCGCGGCCATGCGGGGGTCGAGACCCGCTCGGGCCCCGGGCGAGTGGGGGTCGAACGTGGCCGGGTCCGCCCCAGCGCCACCGCTCGCGCGACCACCCGCGCGACCACCCGTCCGGCGCGCCCGAGCCTCCGCCTGCGCTCGACCCAGCCGGACCCGGACCCATGCGTCGCCGTCTCGTTCCCGGTAGGCGACCAGAGAGGCCCCATTGGCCCCCGCCGCCCACTGAGCTTCCTCCCGGCCGACGAGGGCTCCGGCCAATGCCGCCGCATCGGCTGCGCTCCGGGCCCGAGCCCGCTCCACCGCAGCCGCTCCCACCTGGCCGAGCAGCACCACCGCCACCCCGGCCGTGGCCAGTACCACCGCGATCAGCGGCAGCACCTGGCCACGCTCGCCGCGGCCACGCTCGCGCGCGCCCATCCCAACCTCCTGTGTCGACCTACGGGATGGGGGAAGCGGGACCTGCGAAAGCTGTTACTCGTCGGCCTCTTCGGCCGCCAGGATCGGTGTGGCCGAGGCCACCGTTTGGCCGTCGTCGAGGTTCATCACCCGCACGCCGGTGGCGTCTCGGCCCTGGGAGGAAATGCCCCGGACGGGGATGCGGTTGGTCACGCCGCCCGAAGACACCAAGAAGATCTCGTCCTCGAGCGCCACCATGAAGGCGGCCACCACATAGCCGCGCTTGGCCGTGAGCTTGATGCCCTTCACGCCGATGGTTCCTCGTCCGGTGCGGCGGAACTTGTCGAGCTGCGTGCGCTTGCCGTAGCCGGCGTCGGTGATCATGAGGATGGCGGCCTCGTCCCGAGCCACGTCGCACGACACGACCTCGTCACCCTCTCGCAGCCGCATGCCGATCACCCCCTGGGCCGCTCGCCCGGTGGCCCGCATGTCCGACTCGCTGAACCGCACCGTGGTGCCGTTGCGGGTGACCATGAAGATGTCATCGTCGCCCGAGGTCTGGATGACCCGCACGAGCTCGTCGCCTTCACGCAGGTTGATGGCGATGAAGCCGTCCCGGCGGGACTTGTCGTACTCCGAGAACGTGGTCTTCTTGACCATGCCCTTGCGCGTGGCGAAGAACAGCAGCCGGTCTTCGGGGAAGTCCCGCGTGTCGATCACCGCCTGCACATGCTCGCCCGCGGCGAACGGCAGCAGGTTGGCGATGTGCGTGCCCCGAGCCGTGCGCTCCTTCATGGGCACCTCGTGGGCCTTCAGCCGGTACACCTTGCCCAGGTTGGTGAAGAACAGCAGGTAGGCGTGGGCCGTGGTGTGGATGATGGTGGTGACCAGGTCCTCTTCCTTGAGCCTGGCCCCTGCCACTCCCCGGCCCCCGCGGCCCTGCGTGCGGAACGCCCCGGACGCCACGGTCTTGATATAGCCAGCCTTGGTCATGGTGACGACCAGGGGCTCGTCCTCGATGAGATCCTCGATCCCGATGTCGCCCGGGTCGTAGGTGATCTCGGCCTTGCGAGGCGTGGCGAACTTCTCCCGGATCTCGGCCAGCTCGGTCTTGATGACGCCCCGCAGCCGCTCGGGGTCGCCCAGGATGGCCTCGAGGTCAGTGATGGTCTCTCGCAGCTTGGCCATCTCCTCGTCCAGCTCAGACCGGCCCAGCCGGGTGAGCCGGCCCAGGGTCATGTCGAGGATGTGGGTGGCCTGCACCTCGCTGAACGCAAATGGGGCCGCCATCAGGCCGTCACGGGCTGCGCCGCGGTCATCCGACCCGCGGATGAGGGCGATGATGGCGTCGATCATGTCCAGGGCCTTGAGCAGGCCCTCGACGATGTGGGCCCGGTCCCGGGCCTTGCGCAGCCGGAACTCGGATCTCCGGGTGATGACCTCGACCTGGTGATCGATGTAGGCCGACAGCATTTGGGCCAGGTTGAGGGTGCGGGGCACGCCGTCGACCAGGGCCACCATGTTCACGCCGAAGCTGGTCTGCAGCGGCGTGTGCTTGAACAGATTGTTGAGCACTACGTTGGCCGCCGCGTCCCGCTTGAGGCCGATGACCAGCTTGGTGTCGAGCCCGGCCGACAGGTCCTCGATGGAGCGAATGCCGTCCAGCTCCCGGTTGTCGACCAGTTCCTTGATGCGCTGGGCGATGGAACCGAGCGACCCCTGGTAGGGCAACTCGGTGACCACGATGCGCGGCCCCGACTTGCCCTCTTCCACGATCTCGGCCCGGGCCCGCATCTTGATGGAGCCCCGGCCCGTGCGGTAGGCGTCGAGGATGCCGGCCCGGCCCAGGATGAACGCACCAGTGGGGAAGTCCGGTCCCTTGACGAACTGCATGAGGTCGTCGGGCGTGGCCTCGGGGTTGTCGATCAGGTGCACGACCGCGTCGATGACCTCGCCCAGGTTGTGGGGCGGGATGTTGGTGGCCATGCCCACCGCGATCCCCTGCGACCCGTTCACCAGCAGGTTGGGGAACCGGGACGGCAGGACGACGGGCTCTTCGAACTCGTTGGTGTAGTTGGGCGCGAAGTCGACGGTGTCCTCGTCGATGGCGGCCAGCATGTGCAGGGCCAGCGGATCGAGACGGCACTCGGTGTACCGCTCCGCCGCAGGCGGGAAGTCGGGCGAGCCGTAGTTACCGTGGAAGTCGATCAGGGGGTGACGCAGGCTGAACGGCTGGGCCATGCGGACCAGCGCGTCGTAGATGGCCTGCTGGCCGTGGGGGTGGAACTTGCCCATCACGTCGCCCGTCACCCGGGCGCACTTCATGTGGGGTCGGTCGGGCCGCACGCCCATGTCGTGCATGCCCCACAGAATCCGGCGGTGGACCGGCTTCAGCCCGTCCCGAACGTCCGGGAGGGCGCGGGAGACGATGACGGACATGGCGTAGTCCAGGAAGGAACGCTCCATCTCCTCCTGGATCTCGATCGGCTCGATGTTGCCGAACGTTGCGCCGGTGCCAGCGCCATCGCCGTCGTCCCCGCCCGGGGGCGCCATCACATCACTCATGTCCTGGTTGCCTTTCAGCGTCGGCGTCCGAGCCGGCTTTGCCGGTCGGCGTCGACTCCTTACAAACTCGGCCGAGAAGCTCTGCCTTCGAGGCCGAAACGGTTCTAGATGTCCAGGAAGCGAACGTCCTTGGCGTTCGTCTGGATGAAGTGCTTGCGGAGCTCGACGTCGTCCCCCATCAGGATGGAGAACACCTCGTCGGCGATAGCGGCCTGCTCCACGTCCACCCGCAGGAGGGTGCGGAGGCTTGCGTTCATGGTGGTGTCGCCCAGCTCGCCGAAGTCCATCTCGCCCAGGCCCTTCAGCCGGGCGAACTCGGCCTTGTGGTTCGGGTGCTCGGCCAGGAACCGCTCCTTGGCGGCATCGTCCTTCAGGTAGATCTTCTCCTTGCCCACCACCGTGGAGAACAGCGGAGGCTGGGCCACGTACACGTGCCCGTGCTCGACCAGCTCGCGCATCTGGCGGAAGAAGAACGTGAGCAGCAGGGTGCGGATGTGGCTGCCGTCGACGTCGGCGTCGCAGAGCAGGATGACCTTGTGATACCGGATCTTGGTGATGTCGAACTCTTCACCGACGCCGGCGCCGATGGCCCCGATGAGCGACTGGATCTCGGTGTTCTTGAGCATCTTGTCGACCCGGGCCCGCTCGACGTTCAGGATCTTCCCCCGGATGGGGAGGATGGCCTGGTTCTGCGGGTTCCGGGCCCGGATGGCCGAGCCACCGGCTGAGTCGCCCTCGACGATGAACAGCTCGGCCTCATCGGCCGACCGGCTGGCGCAGTCGGTGAGCTTGCCCGGCATGCCCGCGCCCTCCAGCGCCGACTTGCGCCGGATGAGGTCTCGCGCCTGGCGCGCCGCGGTGCGGGCCCGGGCGGCCTGGACGGCCTTGTTCACCGTCTGGCGAGCCTCGGTGGGGTGCTCCTCCAGCCACTCGCCGAACTTCTCGTTGGCCGCTCGCTCGACCAGCGACCGCATGGACACGTTGCCGAGCTTGGCCTTGGTCTGCCCCTCGAACTGCGGGTCCTGCAGCCGGACCGAGATGATGGCCGTGAGGCCCTCCCGGATGTCCTCGCCGAGGAGGTTGTCGTCCTTCTCCTTGAGGAGGCCCTTTCCCCGGGCGTACTTGTTCACCACATTGGTGAGGGCCTTCTTGAAGCCCTCCTCGTGCATGCCGCCCTCGCCCGTGGCGATGCCATTGGCGAAGCTGTGGATGCCCTCGTAGAACCCGGTGTTCCACTGGAGGGCGACCTCGACCTCCTGGGCCTCCTCGGAAACCTCGAAGTACGCCACCTTCTTGAACAGCGGCTCCTTGGTGGCGTTGAGGTGGCGGGCGAAGTCGATGATGCCGCCCGAGTACTTGTAGGTCATCTCCTGCTGGTGGCCGGGCCGCTCGTCGGTGAAGCGGATCTCCAGGCCCTTGTTGAGGAAGGCGTACATCTGGAGGCGCTCGAGCACGGTCTGGGCCCGGAACTCGATCTCCTCGAAGATCAGCGGATCTGGCCAGAACGACACGGTGGTGCCCGTGCCGCCCCGCGGCGCGCTGCCCACGACCTCGAGCTGGGTCACGGGCTTGCCACCCTTGGCGAACTCCATCCGGTGGTGGTCGCCGTTGCGGTCCACCTCGACGATGAGCCGCTCGGACAGGGCGTTCACCACGGACACGCCCACGCCGTGCAGCCCGCCCGAGACCTTGTATCCCCCGCCGTCGCCGAACTTCCCGCCGCCGTGCAGGACGGTGAGGGCGACCTCGACGCCGCTCTTCTTCTCCACTGGGTGGATGTCCGTGGGAATGCCCCGGCCGTTGTCGGCCACCCGGCACCCGCCGTCGGCCAGCAGGACCACGTCGATGCGGTCGCAGTAGCCGGCCATGGCCTCGTCGACCGAGTTGTCGACCACCTCCCAGA
>Ga0070741_10011106_pt1 | contig 16732 bp, 19 predicted proteins | sample Coa_R1_4_FD_66440 | JGI IMG/M metagenome (GOLD analysis project Ga0070741, IMG submission 66440) | Surface soil microbial communities from Centralia Pennsylvania, which are recovering from an underground coalmine fire - Coalmine... | ecosystem: Environmental > Terrestrial > Soil > Unclassified ...
AATCGGATATCGATTGTGCGTCCAGCCCAGCGGGGCTGCAGTGTGGCGCAGGACTCATGGTTTTACTCCATTCCTCGTGCTGAGTTCGTACCCTACCCCGCGGATGGTATGGATCAACGGGCTCCCGAATCCCTGATCAACTTTTCGACGAAGATAGTTGATGTACACATCAACCACATTCGTCGAGGTGTCGAAAGACAGGTTCCAAACGTGCTCAATAATCATGGCGCGCGTAATTCGCCGTCCCGCATTGCGCATCAGGTACTCCAACAGTGCGAATTCCTTTGACGTCAATTCAATTCGCTGCCCCGCGCGCTCCACCCGCCGCTCAACCCGGTCCAGCTTCAGATCGGCAACCGTAAGCACCGACTCTGCCGGCAAATGACTGCGCCGCAGCAGTGCCCGAATTCGCGCCGAAAGCTCCGAAAATGAGAACGGCTTCAATAGATAATCGTCAGCCCCCAGATCGAGCGCCTGGACCCGGTCTTCAACCTTGGTCCGGCCGGTGAGGACCAGAATTGGCACGCTCGATTTCCGGGTCCGCACCTGCCGCAAGATCGAAAGCCCATCCAACTTCGGTAAGGTGAGATCCAGCATGACCAGGTCATAGTCGAACTCTACTGCCAGGTTGCGCGCCTGCTCGCCGTCACTGCACACATCGACGGCGTAATGTTCCGCTTCCAATCCCTGCCGGATAAAGCTGGCTAGCGCCGCGTCATCCTCTGCAATCAATATGCGCATGAGTTTGCTTTAATCTGTCGTTATTCTAGGAACTCAGGTGCGCAACGCAGCGGAATGCCGTGTGCACGAAAGGCCCGCTGGACAAAAAAGGGAAGGGTTGACCGAAATGGCATCCGGCCCACGCCCATTCTGAACCTCCGCCGTTACTCACGCCGAAGGTCCCGCTCGCACGATAATTTTCAGGTAAGAATAAGGACGGCGTGACCACCTCGACCAGGCAAACGCTGAAGTGTCTATTAGTTCCCGGCGGCGTTGTGCTGTTTGCCGTGGCGCTGGTGGTTCAAACGCCGCTGCTGGCAATTTCGTCCTCCACCGCGGATTTCTTCAACTACGGCGCTTGCCTGATTGCGCTGCTGCTCGCTCTGCGCTTTCGCTCCAGCCGGATCGTGTTCACGGTTGTGACGCTCTACCTCGCGCAACGCACCCTCCTATTCTTCTCATCCTCACACCCGGCCGCGGCAGGCCCTGGGCGCATCGCCTTAGAGGCCATCGCTCTGCTTGTCCCTGTGAATTTCCTGCTCGCCACGCTCATGGACGAACATGGACTATCCTGGGCCGCCGCTGCACCCCGTCTGACGGTGCTATTTCTGGAGTCGGTTTTCGTTGCCGTAATCTGCCGGCCGGGTGAAGTTCGCTCTCCCGCCCTACTGCGCCTCAGCTTGCTCGACGGCCACTGGTTTCACTGGACCAGAATTCCGCAACTCGCACTGCTCTGCTTCGCCCTTGTAGTCGGCGTCCTACTCACTCGCCTGATCCGCTTTCGCAGACCGCTCGAAAATGGCTTCCTGTGGTCCGCTGTCGCCGCGTTCGCCGCCTTGCAACTCAATGGAATAGGAGTTGCCGCGACCACATACTGGGGGACAGCAGCTCTCATGCTGGCCATCGCCATCATCGAGAACTCCTACTCGCTCGCTTATCACGACGAACTGACCGCCCTGCCCAGCCGCCGCGCCTTCAACGAAGACTTGCTCGGTTTGCAGCAGCCGTACGCAATCGCGACTGTCGACATTGACCACTTCAAGTCGTTCAACGATACCTACGGTCACGATACTGGCGACGAGGTGCTGCGCATGGTTGCATCCCGTCTTGCCCAGGTCACCGGAGGCGGCAAGGCGTTCCGCGTCGGCGGGGAAGAGTTCTCGATCGTGTTTCCTGGCAGACAGCTTAAGGATGTCGTGCCTCATCTCGAACATGTGCGCGCTGTCGTGGAGCAATCCGCCTTTCGTGTGCGCGGAGGTCAGGAGCGGCGCCAAGCCGAACGCGGTCCCGATCGCCGGACTCCGCCTCGCCGCAGATCGTCTCGCCTGTCGGCGCGCAGCGATTCCGACGAGATTTCTGTGACCATTAGCATCGGCGTTGCTGAAACCAATACACGCCTCACCTCTCCCGAGCAGGTGATGGCCGCCGCCGATAAGGCGCTCTATCGCGCCAAACGGGCCGGACGCAACCGCGTGGAAACCGCTAGCGCTCGCCCACGCAGCTCTCGCTTGAAGCGCAGCATTGCCTGACAAATTGTCCCGCCCTGTCTCTCCGCGCAGTAGAGAGACAAAGACGGGACACCCTCGGCGCAGTGTCTATAAAGGATAAGGAGGGCCACCCGCCGAACGGCTACTGGTGTGAATTACTGATTCAAGCTGGCGGGCGATGCCTGCGGTGTGAGCGGAGAACCGGGGTCAGGGCCCACACACTGCTCACAAACCAAACGACACGTAGGCTCGGCCTCGAGTTCTTTCATCACTTCCTGGCTGACAGCGATCGTGGTGCCACAATCATGACACTGTCGCTGCCACAGCAGCATCGGAGGGCCTTGCGGCTCGCGCCTTTGCGCCAGCCCACGAAGAAACATCACCCAGGTGGGACACGCTAGCAAACGGACAATTCTCACCGTCATTGTGATTCTCCTTTTGTGAGGACACGAATCCCTCCCCACATCCGGAGTATTGCCCCTGCTTCCCCCGATTCAAGAGCAGCTGGCCCAGCCGTTTGGTAATCGGAACACACCAGACCTCCAGAGTAGAATTTCTCGCATGACGCCTGCCCCGGTGAAGCCCCCAATTACCCCCGAACTGCTGAGTCAAATCGATGTGCGCGTCGGCACTATCGAATCCGTTGAATGTTCCTTCGAACGGTGACATTGACAAAAGGGCAACTCAAGTGGGAGAATTTCGCACCTTGAGGGGGACTTCAGTTGCGGAGGCGCTGTGTCCCACTTCGTTTACCTAATCTGTCTCCTTCTTGCGCCCGTCTTCTTCCAACCTAAGATCTCAACAAATTATCGCGGCAACCGGCGGTGGTTATGCGAATAGAAAGTATAGCCATTGAGAATCTGCGCTGCATGAAGGCGGCGACCGTGGTATTGGACCCCTACACGTGTTTAGTGGGCCCGAACGGGGCCGGCAAGTCGACGTTACTTCACGCGTTAAACATTTTTTTTCGACACACAGAAGATGCCAGTACAGACGTTACAGCACTTACCTCCGAGGACTTTTACTTGCACGACACTACCGTCCCGATCAAAATAACTGTCACTTTTTCAGAACTTACAAAGGATGCAGAAGATGATTTTAAGGACTATGTCCGACAAGGAAAGCTGGTTATTTCAGCTATTGCGACATTCGATCCCAAAATGAATAGGGCGGAAGTAAAGCAGTTTGGTCAACGGTTTGGCATGGTCGCATTTAAGCCGTTTTTCAAGTCGTATGGAGATGGTGCCTCGGCGAAAGACTTGCAGCAAAGTTTCGAGATCCTCGAAAAGGGCTTTCCGGAGCTAGCAGCCAAGAAGTCGAAGAAGACGAAAGATGCCATGTACCACACGCTGCGCGACTTTGAAGCAGAACAGCCGGGTGCCTGCGAACTGATCCCGAGCGAGGACCAATTCTACGGAATATCGAGAGGTACAAATCGGCTCGAGAAGTATGTGCAGTGGATTTTCGTACCTGCCGTTAAGGATGCAGCCGAAGAACAGTCTGAGACGAAAACTGGCGCCCTAGGAAAACTCCTAGCGAGGACGGTACGAGCAAAAGTGAATTTTTCTGCCGCGGTGGACACCCTCGTGGCAGAAGCACGGCAGAATTATCAAAAGATGCTGGATGACAATGAGGTTGCCCTTGCCGGAATTTCACAAGCATTGCAAAAACGGTTGGGGGAGTGGGCACATCCTGGAGCGACTCTCAGGGTAGCTTGGCAACAAGACTCATCTAAAGCCGTAAAGGTCGACCAGCCACTCGCCGGAATAATAGCTGGTGAAGCTGGATTTGAGGGGAGTTTGGTTCGGTTCGGCCACGGGTTCCAACGCTCATACTTGTTGGCCCTATTGCAGGAATTGGCGACGGTTGATGACATAGCCGGACCTACTCTGATTTTGGGTTGCGAGGAACCCGAACTTTATCAACACCCGCCCCAGGCGCGTCACTTAGCAAGCGTGTTCGAGAAACTGTCCGAAGATAATACTCAGATTATTGTCACTACCCACAGCCCCTACTTTGTCACGGGCAAGAACTTCGAAAACGTTCGGCTGGTCAGGCGCAGTATGGATGACAACTGCGCGTCAATACGACAATACTCTTATGCCGAGACTGCCACTCGCTTCGCTCAAGTCGCCGGTGAGCCGTTAAAGCAAAAGTCAGCATCTCTCTCTAAGGTTCATCAAGCGTTGCAGCCCGCGTTAAACGAGATGTTTTTTACCCAAAGGCTCGTTTTGGTGGAAGGATTGGAAGATGTAGCTTACATCCAGTCTTGGCTAATCCTTACGGACCGCTGGGAGAAATTTCGCCGAAGCGGGTGCCACGTCGTACCGGTGAATGGTAAGAGTGAGATGATCCGCCCTGCAATTATCGCTCAGGGATTAGGCATCCCGGCGCTAGCAATTGTCGACGCAGATGGAGACAAAATCCAAAAGCCTGATATTCGCACCCGGCATCACCGGGATAATACGGCACTTCTCCGGTTGTTCGGTGGTAACGAGAATGAGCTTTTCCCAATTACGACCGTATGGGGAAACCACCTCGTTATGTGGCCGTCGGATTTGGCTGACGTCGCCAAGCGAGAGTTCGTGGAGAGCTTAGGTGTGCAGGGAATTGAAAAATTTGAGCACTTGAGGAATAGGGCTCTGGCCGAATGTGGGAACGCAGGTGATCTTGAGAAAAATGCTATTTATATCGGTAACCTACTCGAGCATCTGAGGGAAGCGGGTGGGACTTCCTCCAGTCTAGATCAGCTTTGTGAAAAGGTAATTGCGTTCGGCGGATAGACTGCCGCTGAACAGCATTTGCCAGGCGTACCTAAAAGAGCTCTCGCTACTCCGCTCAGGATGACAATCATTCGGAGGGCACCAGTCAGTCAGCGCGGGGGCCTTCGCCGACCTCCAAAAGCCAAGCCGAAAGGCGATACCATTGACATCCATGCCTGCGCCCACCAAGCCTCCAATTACGTTTGAACTGCTGAGTCAGATCGATGTGCGCGTCGGCACTATCGAGTCCGTTGATGATGTCCCCAATTCGGAGAAGTTGGTGGCGCTACGCGTGAATTTCGGGGATCACGAACGCACGATCGTCGCAGGGATGAAACGCGAGCGCGCCAACCCGCGGGAGATCGTGGGCAAGCAGGCCTTATTTGTGGTGAACCTGCCCGGGCGCAAGATGGCGGGCATCATCTCCGAAGGCATGTTGTTCGACATCGGCTATGCGGATGGGATTGTACCGGTGCTGGCTGTGCCGGAATCGGCCGTGCCGGACGGAACCAGGGCGGGATGACGCGATCAGTACTCGGCAATAAGAATCCGGCAGGCTGGACGCCTGCCGGGAATGGTGGCGAGTAACGCTACGCGGCCCCGCAACCTAGGAGAGGAAAAACTCTTTCGCGATCGGCGCCCACTCTTTGTCGGGCAGCTGCGCACTCAGATTATCCATAGCCACCCCACCGTCCTGCGCGAGGGCTCCGAGCAGGGTCGGCATCTTGCGCTGCAGGCGGCTGGCAGATTCTTCCGTCCACCAGCGCGCCAGCGCGCCCGTCAGCAAGTTGCGGAAGTTGGTTTTGGCATCGGGAGATTGCACCGTCAGCAACCACCCCTCGCCGTAAGGATCTTTGTGCGCCAACTCGGGGCTCTGCACGATCGCCTCGTTTATATCAGCCACGCTGCCTTCGATTGGCGACACCATATCAACCGCCGTTCCATCGCGGTGCAAAGTGCAGACCTTCTGTCCCTGACGAATCCACTGGCCGCGTTGCGGCAGGGCTATGCGCTCGATTTTGCCGGCCAGCTTGGAAGCGAACTCGTCCATCCCGACACGCACCAGGCTGGGACTCTCGCTGAGCGCCCACGTGTGACCCGGGTGATAGCGCAGCGTTTCTGGCACATGGAATCCGCCCACCAGGCCGGGCGCCAGACGCGCCGGAGCTTCGCGTTTCGCCACCTGCATGGCAGGCTGCACGACGACGTTCTTGCGGCTGAAGAAATGATCGATAAGAAGAAACGTTACGAACGTTAGAAGGACCAGTATGACTGTCATAACTCACCTCGCCGGAGGGCCGTCGTTGCGGGCCACTCGCCACCTTTACTTATGGCAACCGTGATGCCGAACTGGCGGCGATCCGCCCAGTCTTGCGGCGGGCGAGGAGATCGGGTTTGCAATCAGCCAGATAGGAAAAGATCTGTGGTTCAGTCAACCGTCCGCTAGAAAAAAATCGCAACGGCGTATCGCTGAGATTCGCAACAGCAATTTGGGCGAATTTTCAATCACTTGCGAGATCACCGCGACGAAGTCGCGAATTACCAGTGACATAGGCTCGACCGCCTTCACTGTTGCGCTTTGCAATACCTGCTGCTGAATAATGCCGCAGGAGAAGGCTCTGAGCCCAACACCCAGAGCCCCATTTCCAACTCACGCCTCTGCCCGCTTCGGCAAAATGTCCAGGTAGATCACCGCGTACCGGAACGCACACACCGCTGCCGTCAGAACTGCGAGCGTACAGGCGAACTCGGTCCACTTGGGCACGTAGTACACGCCTGAGCTGGCCTGCAGTCCGGTGATGGACACGTTCAGCCGGTTAGCCATGAATCCCATCACAATCAGGCTGCAGGTCCAGTACAGGTACTGCGGGTTGTTCCGCACCGAGTCACGAGTCAACAGCACCAGCGGTGCGATTACGAACAACCCGATCTCCAGCCAGAACGACATCGCCTCCTCGCTGCGCTGGAACAGATACGGAATTGCGTCATGCGTAGCAAGATCGACCACCCGGAACAATCCCCACAATGCGAGCAGCGGTGCTATCACGCGGCTGACATCCCGAAGGATCGTAAGGTCGAGCCGCACGTTCAGCGATCGCACACTGAGGTACAGCGCCATGATCGTGACCGCCAACCCTGCGGGAATCGCCGACAGGTAGAACTCGGTCGTGAGGTATGGGCTATACCACAGCGGATGCAGCTTGCCCTTGGTGATGAGATACAGTCCGCCGAGGAAAGACTGGTGCATCGAAGAGAGCAGCGTTCCCACCATCACGAGTGCGATCAGGATTTCGTGGTGCCACTTCAAATACCACTCCCGCACTCCCGTGTACGGGATCTTCTCCACCAGGCTCGGCGAGAACTCCAGGGCCAGCACGGTGGTGTAGAGCATCACGCACCAGGACACTTCAAACAGCACTGAGTGCCGGTTCCACATGACGATCGGATGCCAGATTCTCCATGGCAGCCCGAGTTCGTACATCATGCCGGCGATGACGGTCAGGTATCCCAGGAAGGAAACCAGCACTGATGCCCGCAGCACCGGTCGGTAGCGCTCGAAACCAAGCAGGTAGACTGCTGCGGCAATGGCGAATCCCCCGGCCGAGAGGCCTACTCCGCACAACGTTCCCAAACCTACCCACAGGCCCCAGGGCTGCGGGTCAGTCAAGTTGGTGGAGCGGGCGAAGCCGAGCGCGAAGCGCGCGTATGTGGCGTAAATTCCCGCGGCGAAGATCAGCGTCACGATCACTCGCCACAATGTGACCTTCGGAAATGATATGCGTGTCATGACTCAGCTCCTTTTTAAGCCATCAGCTATCAGCTTCTCCCTCGCCACTACTCACTACTCACTACTCACTACTCACTACTCACTACTCGCTCCTGCTTTGACTCAGCCAACTGCACTTCCGCACGCCGTTGCGTAATCCAATACAGACCCGACAACAGCGCGCCGCCCATCAGGATTACCGTTGGCGTATCTCCGAGAGCGTTGGCGGTCAGCACCGGCATGCGTTCCTTGGGCGCGCCGACAAAGCCGAGTTTCTCGAACGGCACGTCGGAGATGAAGAATACGGATGTCCCGCCGGCTTCCTCGCTTCCATAGATGTGGCGCACATACTTGGAATCGGTAACGATCCGCCGCTGGGCCTCGATCAGAAGCTCCTCGCGGCTTCCCACGATGGAAGCCCCGGTCGGACAAGCTTCCACGCATGCTGGCTGTCCACCTTTGGCCTGGCGCTCCGCGCACATGTCGCACTTCTTGACGTATGGCACCAGCTTGGCCCACTCATAGCGCGGAACGCTGAATGGACACGCAACCAGACAATATCGGCACCCGATGCATTTCGACGCCTCATACGTGACCGGTCCTGCCGCAGTCTTCTTCAGCGCTCCCACCAGGCACGCCGAAGCGCAGGCCGGATCCTGACAGTGCATGCACATACGCCGTACAAATCTCTCGCCGTGATCCTCAACAATAGTCAGCGCGGTCGGCGAAAGCTTCGGCTCGCTCTCCATCGGAAATCCGTGTGTCTCTTTGCAGGCCTGCTCGCAGGCGCGGCAGCCGATGCACTTCGTGATGTCCACCAGGATGGCTCTCGTGGTTTCCATGGCCGTTCCTTTCCTCATTCCCAATCTCTGCGCCACTAAGACAGCAAGAACTCTTTCGCGATCCTCTGCCGCAGCTGCGGCTCGACTTTCGTGAGCACGCCAGTGAGCGGCAAGCCGCCGTCCTGCGCGAACTCCGGAGAAAGCTGCGACAGCATTCCATTCAGCCGGGTGACGTTGTTCTGCATCCAGGGCGCGACCATCGGACCTTGCACCAGGTTCTTCTGATTGATCGCAAGGTCAGGTGACTTCACCATCGCGATCCAGCCGTCTTTGTATGGCTCGCGCGTGATGATCGCGGGATCGTGCACTACGTCGTCATTGACATGTGTGACCACGCCCTCGATCGGCGACAGCAATTCGTAGGCATTTCCGCCCGCGATTACCGTCACCAGCTTCTGTCCTTGACGCACCCAGCGGTTCGGCCCGGCTATCTCGATGCGATCGATTTTGCCCAGGAGATTTATGGCAAAGCTGTCGAGACCGACGCGCGCATTCTCCGGCGACTCTTTTCGCACCCAGGTGTGCCCGGGATGGAAGCAATAGTCTTCCGGGATGTCGAAACCGAGATCTCGCTGTATTCGCGGCCTCGGAGGTCTCGCCAACATCTCCGGTTTGACCATGGGCTGCTGTTGCCCATGACGGAAGTGGCTGATGCTGATGATCAGCAGAAACATCAGGAGGACAAAGAGAATGGACATAAGTTCCTCCGGGCAGGTGCTGGTTCTCACTGCGCGCCTGCCGCACTGTGACAAGTGCACGTGGAGGACAAATCTGAGCTGAGGAGTTTGGGTTGAAGGGAAGGAAGTTAGCGCCGAAGATTACTTGTCGCCGTAGGTGGAAGCTGCTGCATTTCGCAGGTAACCAATGCAATTTGCAGCGGCAACGCGCCACTTAGCACTTGGCACTTAGCCGTACGCGGACGCGCCAACATGGGCTCAACGACCAAATGCTAAGTGCTAATTGCTGGTTTTCTGCCTCTGATAATATCTCCGCGCTTTATCGCGATTACCGCACGTACGCATTTCGCACCATCGGCGGCGGCGATTTTTTGTGGTATCGACAAATAGCCAGCCGCAACCCTCCGAAGCACAATCGCGCACAAACGCGACTTCATCTGCAACCAGCAGATCAGCGGCAGCGCGCGAGACAGGCCACAGCATCGAGTCAAGATGTTCTTCCGGCATCGCCCAGTCCTCGACGAATTGACGGTTGCGGTGGGAAATTTGCGCGTGCTGCGCGGCTTCCTGCACGGCTGTATTCAGCATGGCCAGCGCTGCTCCCGGAATGCCGCGACGATGTGCGACTGCGGCGAACACCGCATAGATGGCTTCCCGCACCTGGATGGCGTGACGAAGAGCAGACTGCGCCCGGCCAGGAGTTTCGGCCGCCGTGCGCGCGAGCCGCTCGGCAGTTTTGTGCGAAATTGCTCCCGACTGTTCGCCCCACCGCAGCAAGTCGGCATAGCTGTCCAGCAACTCCTTGCGGTCGCTGGTGCGGTTGTCGACGGTGTTGATGAAGTCCAACGCGAGATTCCCTCCGGTGAATTCAAACTGCGACTTTGTACCTGCTTCCGGCATCCAACCCCCAGCTTACACCACCACCTAACCATCAAAAAAGCGTTGACAAGTTAAGTGGCCGACGCTAGCATACTTTAACCATCAAAATCATGTTTGATGGTGAGGCATTCCCATGCTGACCGGTAGCGCCGTAGACATTCGGAGTCTCTTGCGAAGCGGTGACGTGATCGAAATCGGCACGCGGCCGGAGCATGGCACCAGCACTCGGCACTCCCGCGCCGCAATCGTGGCTGGCTTCGCTGCCATTTACCTGGTCTGGGGATCCACCTATCTCGGAATCCGCTACGCAGTGGAAACCATTCCACCGCTATTGATGATGGCCATCCGCCACTCAACCGCGGGCGTACTCGTGTATGCATGGGCGCGCACTCGGGGCGCTGCTGCTCCCACTCGCAAGCAATGGGGATACGCGATCGTCACCGGCGCGATGTTGTTTCTTGCCGGACATGGAGCGTTGGCATGGGCGGAACAAAAAGTCCCGTCCGGCTTAGCGGCATTGTTATGCGCAACCCTTCCGCTCTGGACCGTTCTGCTCGGCCGCATCAACGGCGCCGAGCGCAAGTTGGGAGCGAAAGCCTGGGCGGGAATCCTGCTGGGATTCGCGGGCGTTGGAGTCCTCATCGGTCCCGACGCATTGCACCAGACCGGCACGCTTACTCTCATCGGAGCTGCAGCCGCAATCTTCAGTGCATTCGCCTGGGCGGCGGGAACCATTTATTCGAAGGGCGTGCGCCTGCCGGAATCCACCGTTGTCTCGGCCGCGATGCAGATGCTCACCGGAGGTGCGTGGCTGTTCCTCTTGGCATTTGTCAGCGGGGAAGCGGCGCATGTGCATCTTGCCACCGTCAGCCTGCGTTCGGTGCTCGCTCTCGCCTACCTTACCGTTTTCGGATCCATCGTTGCCTTTACGGTATTCACCTGGTTGCTGACGGTCGCTTCGCCATCGCACGTGTCCACGTATGCCTACGTGAATCCCGTGGTCGCAGTATTCATTGGATGGGCGCTTGCCGGCGAGCAGATCGGACTGCACACCATTGCAGCCACCATCATCATTCTTGCTTCCGTCGCGCTGGTGAACACAGCCATGAAGCCGACGCCAAGCCATTAACCATTCTGCCGCTCGCTCCTGCTATGCTGCGGCGGTACAATGCCGCCCATTCCTCCGCATGCACTTTCTGATGCCCGCCTGCTTGCCGCTTACGTCATCTTTCTTGCCAGCTACCTTGTCTTCGCGCTGGGCAAGTTCCCCGGCCTGAAGATTGACCGCCCTGGCGCTGCGATCATTGGAGCTGTCGCAATGGTCGCTGCCCGTATCGTGCAGCCTGGAGAAGCGCTCCACTACATCGACTTCAGCACCATCGTGCTGCTGTTTTCGATGATGCTGATCGTCGCTAACCTTCACCTCGTCGGTTTTTTCGAGTGGAACGCCGAGTTCGTCTTGCGGCGGCTGAAACCGGCACACCTGCTGCCGGCTGTCATCTTCACCTGCGGAATTCTTTCCGCATTCTTTGTCAATGACATCGTGTGCCTGGTGATGGTGCCCTTCGTCCTCAGCATCACGCGGCGAATGCGGCTGGCGCCATTACCTTACGTGCTGGCAGTCGCCACGGCCTCCAATATCGGCAGCGTGGCGACCATCACCGGCAATCCGCAGAACATGCTGATTGGATCGTTTTCGCACATCAGCTATCGCGATTTTGTACTGCACCTCGGGCCAGTAGCAGTCATCGGCTTGTTCCTGGACTGGATCGTACTGCACTGGGTCCATGTACGTTCTTTGTCCACGCCGGAGCAGGAAGAAACCATCCCATTGCCCCCGCTCGATGTATCGCGATTGCGCAAGCCGGTCATCGTTGCTACCGCAGTAGTCATCGGATTTTTCGCAGGAGTCCCGCCTGCAATGATGGCGGCGCTGGGTGCGGCGGCGTTGCTCATCACGCGCAGCCTCGATCCCAGGAAACTCTATGAAGAAGTCGACTGGGGATTGCTCGTCTTTTTTGTCGGACTCTTTCTGATCGTGGGCGGAGCGGAAAAGGCCGGCATTGTAGACAGACTGCTCGACGTGGCGCACCATTGGAACCTGCAGAATTTGGCGGTGTTCACGGTCACCACGGCGGTGCTCAGCAATATTGTCAGCAATGTTCCCGCGGTAATGCTGCTGAAGTCGCTGGTGCCGGGATTTGTGGACCAACACACCGCCTGGCTGACTTTGGCTATGGCTTCGACCTTAGCGGGAAATCTGACGGTCACCGGCAGCGTCGCCAATATCATTGTGGTCGAGACTGCCAAGCCAGAATTGAACATCGGCTTTTGGGATTATTTTCGTGTCGGATTGCCGATTACCGTTATCACTCTCCTGGTCGGATACGCGTGGTTGGCTTGGGCGGGATGAGTGCGTTTTGGAGAAGATCTTTATGGCTGCTGAGCTGGCAATCTCACACCGCACCACGCCGGTCCCACTGACGCGGTTCGTCGGATATTTCCTGTGGTTGGGGACGGTTGGTTTCGGTGGTCCGATCGCCCTAGCCGGACACATGCAGCAGGATCTGGTAGACACGCGCGGCTGGATCACAAAAGAAGATTACGTCGAAGGACTCGCGCTCGCTCAACTCGCGCCCGGCCCTCTGGCGGCACAACTAGCCATCTATCTCGGATACCTCCGCGCGGGATTCATCGGCGCAACCCTGGTGGGAATCGCTTTCGTGCTGCCCTCGTTCCTGATGGTGCTGGCGATATCGGCGGCATACGTCCGCTACGGCGGGCTGAGCTGGATGCAGGGAATGTTTTACGGAATCGGCGCGGCGGTGATCGGCATCATCGCGCGCTCCGCCTTCAAGCTCACTAAGCTGACCTTGGGCAAAGACCGGCTGCTGTGGGCAATTTTCCTGGTGCTCGCGGTCTCAACCGCATGGACTTCCAAGGAGATCATCTGGCTTTTCTTCCTCGGAGGTGTGGTGGCGGCAGCCGTCAAGACATGGCCGCTGAGAGCGCCAGCGCGAACTCGGGCTAATCTGTTGCTCGCCGGCATCGCGCTGCCCGCGACCGGCGTGTTGTGGCAGATCTTTGGATACTTCGCGAAGGCTGGACTGTTTGTGTTCGGCAGCGGGCTGGCCATTGTGCCGTTCCTTTATGGAGGAGTCGTCCAGGGACATCATTGGCTGACCGATCATCAGTTCGTTGACGCAGTGGCGGTGGCGATGATCACGCCCGGGCCGGTCGTCATCACCGTGGCGTTTATTGGATATCTTGTCGCAGGCGTGGCCGGTGCGACCGCCGCCGCTCTGGGGGTATTTCTCCCCGTCTATGCCGTCGTGATCCTGCTGGCGCCGTCGTATAAGAAGTGGGCTCGCAATCGGCAATTGAGTGCGTTTGTACGCGGCGTAACTGCAGCCGCAACCGGTGCCATTGCCGGAGCTGTGGTCGTGCTGGCGCGCCGCTCGGTCTATGACCTGCCTACGATTATCATAGCTGCGCTTAGCCTCGCCGTGCTGATGAAGTGGAAAGTGCCGGAGCCGGTGATCATCGGGACGGCAGCAGTCGCCGGATTAATGTTGAAGATGTAACCAAAGAGTTCACAAGGGAAAACCACATGCAGAGGATCCTCGCAGCCCTCACGCTGTCAACGTCGGTATTGCTGGCCGGTGCTGCCGTTGCGCAGACGAACGCAATCAAGTACCACGCCACCATTAACGATGTGAAGTATGTCTACGCTACCGCGCAGCCAGTTGCACGCTTGAAGTCCGGAGAAATTCTCGAGACCAACACGCTGGACGCGTTCGGCAATGCCATTCAGAAGCCCGAGGACTCATTCAGCAAGGTGAAGGGAGACAATCCGCTGACCGGCCCGTTTTACGTGGAAGGCGCCGAGCCGGGTGACACCCTTGCCGTAAAGATATTGGATCTGCAAGTTGATGGCGATCAGGGCGTGGGTGCGTTTGCCCCAGGATTTGGCGCCATTAATCCGACCAACTACACACCCATGCTCGCTCCGCCGCCGCCGGAGAAAATCTGGCTTTATCCCATCGATCACGCCGCGAACACAGCGACTTTCAAGGCCCTGGATTCCGATTTCTCGGTGAAGATTCCTCTCCACCCTTTCTTTGGTTGTATCGGTGTTGCGCCTGCGGGTGGGGAGGCGCGCAGTTCGGTGGTCCCGGCGGAATTTGGCGGCAACATGGATTCCCCTGAAGCGAGCGTTGGCAACACCGTTTACTTTCCCGTAAACGTGCCGGGCGCTCTCCTTTATATCGGTGACGGTCACGCCGCCATGGGCGACGGCGAAATTGCGGGAACAGCCATTGAGGTCCCGCTCCGCGCGCGTGTGCAGGTGAACGTAATCAAGCACCAGAAGATCAACTGGCCGCGCTTTGAGAACGACGACTCCATCATGACCGTCGGAGCCTATCGCCCCCTCGACGATTGCCTGCGGATCGCTTTCACCGAACTGATCGGATGGATTCACCAGGACTACGGACTCTCCGAACTTGACGCCTACGAGCTACTGTCAAAAGTGGCACGAGTTCATCTCAACGAAATGGTCGACCCGAACTACGTGATCGTGGCGTCAGTTGACAAGAAATACTTGCCAAAGAAGAAAAGTCATTAGCTCTTAACCATTAACCCGAACTATATGCTCGCTACCCGCTACTCACTACTCACTACTCCCCACCCATGACTTTCGGGACTGAACCTTCGCAGCGGCTTTGTCGTTGACACTGTTGCGGCAGTAGGCGACACTCCGACAGCGACTGCTGTATCCATGAACCGCAATTTCACATTACAGAACACCTCGTTGCCCGAGGTTGCCACCATCCAGCCGGTTCCGGAAGGCGCGCGCGCACTGCTGCGATTTCCCGGCGACGATGGCGGCGAGTCGCTTACCGCAATGGCTCAGCGCGATTTCGACGCTGCGCTGCAGTTGCTGGCGGAACGTGCGCAGTACATCACCGGAGCGGCAGGAGCAGCCATTGCATTGCGCGACGCCGCGGGAATGATCTGCCGCGCCAGCGTGGGAGACTGTGCTCCGGCGCTGGGTTTGCGCGTCCAGATCGATTCCGGATTATCGGGAGAAAGCGTTCGCACCCGGCAAATTCTTCGTTGTGACAACGCCGACAACGACGCTCGTGTCAATCGCGAGAGCTGCCGGGCACTCGGAATCGCGTCCGTCGTTGTCATGCCGCTGGTCACAAGCGACGAAGTCAGCGGGCTGTTCGAATTGTTTTCCGCCAAGCCATACGCTTTCGAGGAGCGAGACATTGTCGCCTTGCAGCGGCTCTCGGAAATGGTGCAGACCGCTATCCAACGCGCGCAGGCCGTCGAACTCACCGAGCAGGAATTGAGGCTTAAATCGCCGGGCGAAACCGATCACCCCTCTGTCGCCGTCAATGCCGGACCCGGCGCGCCAGCCGGGGAAGACGTCAAGGCTCCACAGTTGCGCGAGATAGAAGCTCAGCCCAGCACCACGGCCGCACTACCCACCGCAAACACTGAGAGCCTGTCAGCAGAAGACGATTCGCCAATTGTGGTTACCGAGCGCGGCAATATTGGAAAGTGTTCGTCGTGCGGGTTTCCGGTTTCTCAGGGACGAGAACTTTGCGTGGATTGTGAAAAGGCTCGGGGCACGGATGCGCCTGTGGAGATCAGTTCGGGATTTCTGGCCGAGGTGGGCCAGACCTCTGACGCTGGCTGGCTGGGGTCACATAAATATGAACTTATCGCGCTGGCGGTCATTGTCCTGCTAGTTGCCGTCATTCTCTCGCTCCGTTGAATTCGCGGGAACTGAATGAGCGCGTCGCCTTCCCCTGCGCAGCGTTTCCTCTTTCGCCAATAGGATTTCGTTGATCCTGCGGGTCAGTTCCAGCAAACGGTCTGGATCTCGCTCTACCGCGGCTTGCCTGCAGAGTTCCTGCCAGTCCTCGTTCTTAGCCATCACCCGTACACTCCTTCTGGAACTCGGGTTATAGCACGAGGGGTTTTTACCGTCGGTAAGGCGGAATACGAAAATTGTAGGCTTCAGACGCTAGGCGTCAGGCGGTAGGCAAAAACCCGGATCTCAACTAGAAGCCCAAAAAAGCGAGAGCCGGAACCCAAAGCCCAAAGCCGAGAGCCTAAAGCCTAAAGCCAAGAGCCTAAAGCCGAGAGCCTAAAGCCGAGAGCCTAAAGCCGAGAGCCTAAAGCCTAGAGCCTACCTCGCGAACGTTCCCACGAAAGCGCTGCGTTTGCCGTGCGATTCCCAGTCCACACCGAGGCCGGGGCCGTGGTAGGCGTCAGTCAGAGCGACTGCCGGCATGGAATGTGCGACCGGCGCGAGCGGCGGATAAAACGTGACCTCGTTTCCACAAAGGTGGTCGTGGGCGTTGATGCCGCGGGTCTGAACCACGGCAAAGCTTCCCGCGCGGAGCATCGCCGCCCCGTGATTTTCGTGATTGACGGCCAGTTCCACCGGCGCCGCGATGACCTGCTTCACATTCTGCAGAAGCTCGCCACCCATGTGTTGCGCGAACGCGACCAGAGCGCCGCGTTGCGCTTCACTCGCCTGGTCGTCAACTATGAGTACCGCGTGAGCGGGATAGGGGTT
>Ga0070741_10011107_pt1 | contig 16732 bp, 17 predicted proteins | sample Coa_R1_4_FD_66440 | JGI IMG/M metagenome (GOLD analysis project Ga0070741, IMG submission 66440) | Surface soil microbial communities from Centralia Pennsylvania, which are recovering from an underground coalmine fire - Coalmine... | ecosystem: Environmental > Terrestrial > Soil > Unclassified ...
ACCTGGCGCGCCAGCAGCACGTGCTCTTTGGTCTGCGGCATCGGCCCGTCGGTAGCGGCCACGACCAGAATCGCGCCATCCATCTGCGCCGCGCCGGTGATCATGTTCTTGATGTAGTCGGCGTGGCCGGGACAATCCACGTGCGCGTAGTGCCGGTTGGCGGTCTCGTACTCGACGTGCGCCGTGGCGATGGTGATGCCGCGCTCGCGCTCTTCCGGCGCATTGTCGATCGAGTCGAAGGAGCGGAACTTGATGTTCGGGTTGTGCTTGCCCAGAACTTTGGTGATGGCCGCCGTCAGCGTGGTCTTGCCATGATCGATGTGCCCGATCGTCCCCACGTTCACGTGCGGCTTGCTGCGATCAAATTTCTCTTTCGCCATAATTCCTCTGCTCAGTAGTAACGGTACAGCTTGTTGAACCGTTCACGCAGCGGCTGATCGACCGCCTCTAGCGTGGTCAGATAAAACTCGCGCAGCTGCGCCTGGTCGCTGGTCGTGAGCGCATCATAAAATTGCTGCGCCGTCTTGCCGCTCTGCGCCAGGCCCGCGTCCGACCTCTCCAGCAGTTTCAGGCGCAACACGCGATGAAAGTCGCGAATCGGAACGCCTCTGCGCTGCAGCCGACGCAGGAAACTCTCCACCACACCGGCCGCAAACACCCGGGTAATCGCCGAATGCAGCTGCTCGAACTCTTCGAGCTTCTCGATCCGGATGCCGGCTTGCTGAAACGTGGGCCGCTCGACCGTCTGCGTCATATCATAAAGTGGAGCTGATGATCGGGATTGAACCGATGACCTCTCCCTTACCAAGGGAGTGCTCTACCAACTGAGCTACATCAGCCTCTATCTCAGATCCCTCACCTGCGTTCGGGATTTCGCCTGCGGGCCCAAACGCCTCGCAAAACAGCTCAACCTCTGGAGCGGGAGACGGGAATCGAACCCGCGACCAACAGCTTGGAAGGCTGTGACTCTACCACTGAGTTACTCCCGCCTATGCCGTCCCTACGAAACTCTTGCCGTCTCATTTGCGCCTGACCCAGGACTGCGTCCTGGGCTAAGCTGACGCCGCGCCTCCGGCGCTCTGCTCGTTCCAGTCGTGCTGCGATGCTCGGCTCAAGGTTTCAGCTCACCGCGTCCAAGCTTAGAGCTCGCCGCTTGCGGCCCTTCACCTTCTTCGCGCTTTTCGCTTTCCAGCTTCGTATTCCACGACCAGGTGCGGAGCGCGAACATCGCAAGAATCGCCAGCGTCGCAAACTTGAACTTCGGATCGCTCAGCGTCGTCCACGCCAGCAGCGCAAGCAATGCGTATGCGCCAATCGCCACAAAAAACTTATTCATGATGCAAACTTCTGGTGCACAGGGGAGGATTCGAACCTCCGTAGCTCGCAAGGAGCGGCAGATTTACAGTCTGCTGCCATTAACCACTCGGCCACCTGTGCACATTCGCCGAGCTCATCCATCCCCGCGCCCGGACCGCCACTCGTTCGGCCCCTGACGCGCAAACCCCGCGCCGAATCGGGAGCCCATGCTGTCAAAGACCGCCGCACGCCGCGCTACAAAACTCCGCAACATCCGCGCGACTACGCTTGCGCGCGTCTTACCATGGTTAGCTGCTGCTGGATTCAGTTCTCTAGGAGAGCTGCGCGTCTACGTTTGGCTTGCTCCTGCTACCCGCCGCGGCGGGCGGCGCGCTCATGACTACGATTCTGGAGCTGGCGAAGGGATTTGAACCCCCGACCCTCTGATTACAAATCAGATGCTCTACCAGCTGAGCTACGCCAGCCTAGCGTCATCCGACACTTCCGCATCGGACCAGACACAATTCTACACGCCAGCCGGGACAATCATTGAGCTTAGCACAACGGCAACCCGCGTGCAATCAAACGGCTGGATATCCAACAACTTCGCAAAAAACGCCGGAGACTTTGACTCGCCACTCCCACCCATCACGCCCTTGCGCGTTATGGGAACGCCGGCATTCTGACCGGCAAATTGGCTGGGATTCTGCGGAGTGCGCTCATGACTCTGAACGCAATACTGCGGCCTCTCCATTGTAACGCAACTGTCGGGGACGAACCAGACCTGTCAGCCGATTTTCTTGCCCGAAACGTAAGGGCTGCCGGCAATGCTGAAACGCAGCGGCCGCTCAACAGCTTTGGTGATTCCTATCCGCGGCGTCGCCACGATAGCGGAGGGTCGAAAGCCATCATCGGCCAGCCAAAGGTCCGATTGCCGGGAGGCCAGGTCCTTGTTGTTGTCGCGTTCGCGCGTGATCCCCATCGCCTGCGACATGCGCCCCGGACCGCTGCTGATCATCCGCCACTGCGAAATTGAAGGCGATTGGGCAAGGTCAATACCTCGAGCTCGCGCCATCGTCTCCGCTCCAAACACCGGCTCCAGCGCGCGGAACAGGACACACTGGCCGTCCCCTTCGGGCATGCAGGAGACATTCAGGCAGTAATGATTGCCGTAGATGAAATACACGTACGCGTGTGCCGGCGGCCCGAAGAGCACGAAGTTGCGCGGCGTGCGTCCCGCGTAAGCGTGTGCGGCGGGATCATTTTCGCCGAGGTACGCCTCGTCTTCGACAACCCGCCCGGCAAGCAGCATGCGTCCTTCGCGGCGGATGAGCAGCTTGCCCAGCAGCTCGCGCGCAACTGTGATGGCGTCCCGGTTGAAGAACTCGCGCGGCAGTCTCTTCGCGTCGCGAAGCTGGGCGAGCGCGGAGCCGACGCCGGGCCGGCCGGGCGGCGATATGGAAAGTTGGCGCGACATCCCGATGTTGGCTCAGCTCTTGATCGCCAGCATACGCAGGCGCGTGTGGTCGAGCGTCCAGACTCCTTTGTGAAACAGCATGGGACGGGCCAGCTCCTCCCAGTGTCTAGCCAGTTCTTCCCTGCGCTCCGGCGCGACGGATGAGATCGCGAAGTTGCCAAACATTTCGATCCAGCGGGCGAAGCCTTGCATGCCCTCCAGCGGGGTCGGCCTGTCGAAGAGCACCGCATATTTCACGGTGAAACCGTGCGACTCCACCAGCGGCGCATATTTGCCGATGCTGGGAAAGAACCAGGGAATACGGCTCTCCGGCTCCGGCACTCCCAGAGACCTCATGGCTTCGCAGCTTGCCTGCAACACCCGACCAAGATTTTTATAGCCGCCCATCTCAAAGACAAACCGGCCGCCCGGCTTCAGGGCGCGAGCGATCGAAGCGAGAGCGCCGTGCTGATCGGGAACCCAGTGCAGCGCGGCGTTCGAGAGGACTGCGTCAAACTCGGCGGCATAAGGCAGCGACTCTGCGCGCGCCACCTCAAAACGAACCTCAGGGAAATTGCGGCGGGCGTCTGCAATCATCTCCGCCGATGAATCGACGCCGACCACTTCGGCGCCCCGGTGAGCAATCTCGGCGCTCAGCTGTCCGGTGCCACAGCCCACGTCGAGGATGCGCTCTCCCGGCTTGGCGTCGAGCAGCGCCAGCAGGTCGCGCCCGTACCGCCAGATGTAGGAATGGCTGGACTGATACAGCTCGGAATTCCAAACTTTCGGGGGCGCGCTCACGCGGAAAATTGTATCCGGCAGCAAGTCATTTGTCTGGGAGGCCGGCTTCGCGGGCGCGGAACATCCAGTAATCGCCGGCGGTTTCGGAGAGATCGCCGACGGGCTTTTCCCCGCGAAAGACGCGCGAGACGCCGCGCACCACCCGTCGCATCGGCAGCTCGCCGTTGCTCTCGGCAAGAAACAACTCGCCGACTTTCGCCGTGCGATAGAACCAGCGCTTCAGGATGGCGAGATGCTCCATCCATTCCAGCGCGCTGCGCGGTTGCAGGAGCTGAACGCCCGCGAGCGTCTCGGTGATACGCGCTTCCATCGATTGCGGCCGCGAGCTCAGATGTGAGGCCTCGGCCCGCTTTCCGATGTCCAGCAACACCGGATCACAAACTTGCCCGGCGGCGATCTTGAAAAGCGATACCGAGTCGGGCTCGGCCGACGGCTGGATCATCACACCGTTCAGTTCGTCGAGCCGGCGCGCAATCTCCGGCCATTGCGAGACGATCGGCTTCACCTTTTCCAGCCGCGCATGCATGGCAGCCGCTGCCTCGAACTCCAGGTTGGCGGAGGCTTCCTCGCGCTGCTGCTCGATTTCGCGGACCAACGACTGGCCGCCGCTCTGGAAAAACTGCTGTACCCGCTCCACCTCGGCGGCGTACTCCTCATCGGTACAGCCTTTGAAGCACGGCGCCAGGCACATCTTCATCTCCGAGTAAATGCAGCCGGGAAAGGCCGGATCGGGATGCAGGTCCTCGACGCAGCGCCGCATCTTGAAAAGATCAAGCGCGTCGTTGGCCAGCTTCTCCGCGGCGACTCGCGACGGGAACGGCCCGTAGTATTGGGCGTTGCCTCGCAGACCGCTGATGCGCGTGGTGACAGTCGCGCGCGGGTACGGGTTGTCGAGGATCAGCTTGATCAGCGGCGCGAAGCGCAGACGCAATCGCCTGTCGTAGGTCTTCGGGAATTCCCGACGCAGCGTTGTGTAGAGCAGGAACGCCGCTTCGAAGTCGGAGCCGACGAGAGTCCATTCGACCAGGCGCACGCGCTCGCGGAGATTCAGCTTGCGGCTCTGCCCTTCCAAGGCCCCGAGCAGCCGCAGCAATCGGCGCCGCAAGTTCGAGCTCTTGCTGACGTAAGGCTCTGTGCCTTCCTCGCCCCGCAGCACAAACACCGCCGCATTCGCAGGAGCCGCAGCAAACAACTCGGAATCGCGGTCAGGCGTGAACTCGAAGGACTGCGCAGGCACGGGAAGATTATTTCACCACAGAGGCACAGAGAGCACAGAGACCGGAGAAGCCTGATTGGTTCGAGACCAGGTGAGCGTTATTTGGCTCGATCAGCATTGCGCAGCGAGAGGCGAGTAGGTGTGCTGATGCGCTGGAATTTCGCTTGTTTGGAATGCTGGCGGTAGTCAGGGCCTTCGATCTCGACCTTCTTGCACATCTCGTGCAGGCGCGAACGCATGCGCTCCCCGATGCGGTCGCCCAGTGTCTCGCGCCGGGCGGCACGTTCCACCGCCGACGGGCTGCGCAGGTTGTTTATTTCTGCGTCGGCATCCTCCGGCGCGTCGGGAAAGTTGGTCGTGATGATGGTAGTTTTATTGTCGTTATAACGGCTGTTGAGTACGTAGTTGACGGTATCGAAGACCCATTCGGTGCTGCGCACGGCGCCGAGTTCGTCCAGCACCAGCACCTCCGCATCGAACACCGGACGCAGCACCTCCATCTCGGTGGACTGCACCGCCGGGTTATAGGAATTCTGGATTTCCTTCAGCAGCTCGCGATAGTCGCAGAACAAGCAGCGAATGCCCTTCTCGCGCATAAGCGCTTTAATAATGGCGACCGCGAGATGAGTTTTGCCGACGCCCACCGAACCGACGAACAGCAGGCCGGTTTTCTCCACCGGATACTCCTCGACAAAACGGCCGGCAAAGTTGCGTGCGCGAACGATGCCCGCCTGATGTTTATCGTCGGGATCGGACTGAAACGTCGTCAGCTCGCAATGCTCATAACGCGCGGGAATGCGCGCCGCCGCCAGCAGGCGCTCGGCGTGACTCTGTACGCGACAATCGCAGCGCACGACCTCGCGCGCCTTGCCGCGTTCCATCGTTCGCCAACCGGTGCCGCCGCAAAGGGGACAAGCTTCCGTCGAAGTGGTCACAAATTGGAATGTAATGCCCACGTGGCAGGAGAAGCAATCGAGTCCAGCGCAAATTTGCACCGATTCGCGAGAACGACGCAAAGAAGCAGTGACTGACTGTGGAAATCGGGTGGCCTGCTGTTCCGAAGGCGCAGGTTATCGCGTTGCGCTACCGCACTGCAGCCAGTTCTTCGGCTGCCGGAAAGACATCGTACACATAATCGTGCGCCGCCAAAGCGCTCGGCTGCACGGCCCCCGACTGGACCTGCTTTACAAGATCCTCGCGCGAGGCGCCGAAGATTGCCTCCAGCAACTGGCGCCGCTCCTCGTCGTCCGCCTGCGCCACCACGAACAGCACGCGCGCGCTATGCTGCAGGTACTTGGGCGAAAGCAATTGCCGCTTCAGCAGGTCCATGATGATCACAGCCTTGCGCCGGTCAAAACGGCCGGGATCGCCGCGCCGGTCCAGCTCGGCAAAGAACTCCGCCGTCCACTCATTGTGGTAGTCCCAGACCTTCTGGAACAGCTCCTCGGTGAAGTGCGTTCCGGCGTGGACTTTTTCCGCGCTGGGCGCCAGTACCACTCCGTCTTCGGTGCGCGCCGCCCGCTGAAAGGAGCCTTCCTGCGTGATGATGGCGCGATGCCGGACCACTGTCCACAGCCACGCGACGTCGATACGGTAAGTCGCCAGATCGTTCATGAAGCGCTGCTTCAGCTCGTAGTCGTCGATGGCAGCGGCGAAGTTGCCGTTCAGGATCTGGAAGCCGTAGTTGGCCGCCATGTAGAACGCATGCTGGATGTGCTCGATGGTGATGTCGCCCTCGGGCACGCTGTAGATGGCGTTCCACAGGTCAGGGTTCAGCAGCTTTTCAGGCCGATCAAGCTCTTCCCGCCGAAGGATGCGAGGCGTGATTTTGCCGTGTGCGTCGAGCAAGCCGCGCGATTCCAGTACCGCGCGCTCCGCATCCACCAGCCCGCTGTCCACGGCCGGCACGGGCTTGCCATTCACTTGCGTGGTCTGGGGCGGCGCTTCCAGCAAGGTTTGCAGCTTCGCCACCGGGGTGCGTAGCGGGCCGTTTCCCGCGGCCACATAGGCGGGCTCGGGACTGGCCGCCCAGCTTTGGCGGTAGGCGTCGTAGAGCCGCCCCTTGATGCGGCCGGCCAGAATATCGTCGAGCGTAATCCGACGGTTCGCAGGCGGCGACTCGTCGGGCAAAAACATCAGCCCCAGCAGGCGTTCGCGCAGCTTGTCCACCACAATGGCGCGCATCGCCACCGGGTTATAACGTGAGCGGCCGTAGCCGTCGGAGGTCTGATAGATCATCACCGCCGCCATGCCCCCGATCGGGCCGCCCTGCGTGAAGTCACGATGCTTCAGCCCCGCCATTAACATCATCAGTGCGTTATAGCGCTGGTAGGCGATCATGTTCGGCGCAGCCATGCCGATGGTTTGCGGGTCGGGGAAGACGCCGTTGGGATCGTCCTTCCACATCTCGATGAGGCTGCCCAGATAGTCCCAGCGGCCGACGTTGGTTCCCAGCAGCCGCCGGCGGAAGGCCCACGCGATCGCCGGCAAATAACGCCCCCCATTGCCTTCCTCGTAGAGGATCTTGATCTTGAAGCTGCCCGCAGGAACGCCGATGATGCTTTCGACACGCGCCAGCAGCTTTTCCACGATGAGCGCCTCGCGCGGGGTCTGCATCTTGGGGATGTAATAGTAGACGCCGGTGCCGAGCCGCTTCAGCGAATCGAAGTTGTTGAGCGCCCAAAGCACCACCAGCGCGACGATGCCCGGCACGGGCTGAGCATCCACCGTGATCTGTTCGTAGACAATATGAATACTGGGCGGGCGGACCAGGCGCGTCGGCCACTTGCCCGGCTCTTTCTCGATCTTGTAGGAACGCGTGGCCCCCTTCTTTACCACATCGTAGGACTTGCCGGTCCACCCACCCTCGAGGATCTGCTTGGCATTGCGCAGGGCTGCAAAGGTGGCCACCGGCTGAAATTTGCCGGCGCCCTGCGGCTGGAAATGCGCCGGCGAGGCGTCTTCGAAGTCCGGCATGTTCATGGGCGCGGCGCTGTTCAGCGCGTTGAAAGCCATGTCCAGCGGATGCCAGGGGCCGGTGAGCTCCAGGCCGGGATTCAACAGCGGATGAACGTCGGCAGGGACCGGCACCTCGTCGTTCAGGCGCCAACGCCGGTGGCTCTCGCGATCGAGGAAGTTGTCGATTAGTCCCTGGACGATTTCGCGAAAGGTCCACGGTTTTCCGGTGATCGGATCGTCGAAGGACTCGTCCCAGTTTGGCCACGCATATTTCATGCGCACGGGCTCGGGGCTCTCCCGCAGCACGCGGCGCGCGTTCAGGGCCTCGGCAATGGATGGGCGAAGCTCGCGGGTGAGCGTCGCGATCGTTTCTTCAACATCAATGTTCCGGCCGTTCACCTTCTTCGTGCCGAACAGTTCCGCGAATTGCTGGAGAATATCTTGCCGGACCATACCGCCTCCCGCTTGGTTCTCATAGTAACCCGTAGATCAAGGGCGCGCGGAACCCGGCTCGGAGTCTGCTTCGCGACGTGTTCCAAATCGGGAAGCCTCCGCGCACAAAAAGCAGACGTCGGCCCGAGGCTTCTCGGTAGGCCCAATTGCTGGCGGAACTTTCGCACTTGAATTCGCGTAGTGCTAGATGGAACTGCTTATGCTGACTTTTCTGCTTTGGCTGATCCTGTTGTTCTTCTGCTGGCCATTAGCCCTGCTGTTTTTGTTCTTGTACCCGATCATCTGGCTGATTCTGCTGCCATTCCGGATCCTCGGGATTGCGGTGGATGGAGTGCTGGAGTTGGTCAAGGCCATCATCTTTTTGCCGGCGCGGCTTTTGCGCGGGCCGCGGCGCGCCTGGTGAGATGTGCCGCCGGCTGAAGCCGGCTCAGGAGCCGCAAAAGGGCTGGTGCGGCACGACTAAAGTCGTGCCCTGACACAAGGCATCTCCGGAATCGACTTTGCGGCATGTGGTGTCCTGTTACAAAGCCGCTGCAAGGCATCTCCGGAATCGACTTTGCGGCATGTCGTGCTTTATCAAACCTGCAACGTAAAAGAGCGGACCCGGAGGTCCGCTCTTTGCATTAGTCACGCCAATCGCTGCTATCCGACCTTCACCGCCGTCTTCTCTTCCTGCTGTTCCGCCGGGAACTTGCGGTGGTCGATGCCGGTGTAGATCTGGCGCGGCCGCGCAATCTTCTGCTCCGCGTCCTGCACCATTTCGTTCCATTGCGACAGCCAGCCGGCCGCGCGCGGAATCGCGAACAGCACGGTGAACATATCAGGCTGGAAGCCCATGGCCTGATAGATGATGCCGGAATAGAAGTCGACGTTAGGATACAGTTTGCGGGTCACGAAGTAATCGTCCTGCAACGCGATGCGCTCCAGCTCGAGCGCGATATCGATCTTGTCGTTGCGTCCCGTGACTTCGAACACTTCGTTGGCGACCGCTTTGATGATGCGCGCCCGCGGATCGTAGTTCTTGTAGACGCGGTGGCCAAAGCCCATCAGCTTGATCTCGCCCGCCTTCACGCGCTTGATGTAGTTCGGGATATTGCGCACCGAGCCGATTTCATCCAGCATGCGCAATACCTCTTCATTGGCGCCCCCGTGCAGCGGGCCCGCGAGTGCCGCCGCCGCTCCCGCCATCGACAGGTAAGGATCGGTCTGCGCGCTGCCGATGACGCGCATGGTGGTCGAGCTGCAATTCTGCTCGTGATCGGCGTGCAGGATGAAGAGCACGTCGAGCGCTCGCGCGATGACCGGACTGGCCACGTACTTGGGCTCGGTCATCTTCCACAGCATGTTCATGAAATTTTCGGTGTAGGTGAGGTCGTTGTCCGGATAGACGTAGGGATGGCCGCGGCGGTGCCGATACGAGTACGCGGCCAAGGTGGCCATCTTCGCGATCAAGCGCACGATCTGCTTCTGCCGGTTCACCGGGTCGTGAATGTTCTTGGCCTCGGGATAGACGGTGGACAGCGCCGCCAGCGTGCTGACCAGGATGCCCATCGGGTGGGCGTCGTAACGGAAGCCGTCGATAAATGTCTTGGTGGTTTCGTGCAGCATGGTATGGTGCGTGATCTCCCATACCCAATCTTTTTCCTGCTGCGGACTGGGCAGCTCGCCATAAAGAAGCAAGTACGCCACCTGCAGATAGGTGCAGTGCTCGGCCAGCGTCTCGATGTCATAACCGCGGTAGCGAAGGATGCCTTTGTCGCCGTCGATGAAGGTGATGCTGCTCTTGCAGAAGGCCGTATTCATGAAAGCGGGATCGTAGGTCATGATCCCGAAATCGTCGGGCTTGGCCTTGATCTTGCGGAGGTCCATGGCGCGCACGGTCTCGTGCTCGATGGGCGCCTCATAGGTTTGATTGGTGCGTTGGTCGGTGATGGTCAAAGCGTCCTTCGGCATGACCGCGTACCTCCTGTGGAAAACGAATCGTATGAATTCTGAGGGAGCCAGGTGCGAACGAGTGTTCGAACGCTTGAATTCTATCGGTAAGATGCGACCCTGGCTGGCGACGGGCGTCACACTCCGCTGTGACTAAACCGCCCGCCTATTTCTTCTGTGCCGGCTCCGAGCCGCTGCTCTTCTCCGACCCGCTCGAGCCTGAACCCTGGTCCGACCCGCTCGAGCCCCCGCTTTGTCCCTCGCCGGATTTCGACTCTGAAGCGCCACCCGAACCCGCGCCGTTCCCGCCACCTGCGCCTTTGCCGGACTTGCGCGCGTAATCGGTGACGTACCAGCCCGAGCCCTTGAACTGAACAGCCGGAGCGGACAGCAACTTTTCCAGCTCGCCGCCGCAATGCGGGCAGATCTCGAGCGGCGGATCGGAAAATTTCTGGATCCGCTCGGTCAGGCTATGGCACTTTTTGCACTGATATTCGTAGAGAGGCACCGCGGTTCCCCACATTAGCTCTAAGTTATTGATTCTATTTTTCGCGATTAGTTGCGGTCAATGTAGGGCCATCGCCGTCAGATCGCCCTTGCTTTTTCAGCGCCGCTCTCACGTGAACATAGGAACCTGGCGCGTGTCTTCGGGGCGGCGTCCGCGACGGCCGGCCTTCTCGCCTATCACGCCGAGCACCGTCATCTCCATCAAGGCCGAGCGCGGTACAAAAATGCGCTGCGTATTTGAGTTGGGATCGGGTGGGATGATCGAGAAGCCGTCAGCCCCGTCCTGCAGCAGGTCATTGGGCATCATGCCTTCGATTATTTCGTTATCGCGAAAACGCAGCCGCACCCACAGGCCCTCGACGCGTGGGCGCGAGGTGAAGGTCTTGCGCACCAGCGACTCCGAGTCGCCAAATTCACGCACGAAGTAAACACCCTTGATCTCGCGCATCTCAATCGCCACCACCTTGCCGGCGGTGTTCATCACCTCGACCTTGCCCTCGGCGATGAACGTCGCATTCACGAAGCCGTTCACGCTGTCGCGATCCATCTTGCGGACAACGACTTTTTTGTGGGTAGTGGCCATAAATATCCCGCGACGCCGCTCGACGGCGGTCTGCCAGCGATCATTCAGCAAGGAAGCACAGAATTGCCTTCATCCTGTTGCAACCGAGATGGTTCTTCGCTTCGGAATCATTTACCTTCCGGGCGGCCGAACATCTCGGGGATTCCGGGTCTTCCCATGTTTCCCTGGTGAGATCTGTCACGTGCCAAGGCAATGCCTGATTCTCGCACCTTTACTGAAAATACGCCCCCGTCAAGGTACTTTGTAGCCAAAATATGAACCATGTGTTATTGTTCCGCTGTGCAGCGTCCCAGGTGCACGCCTCCGTTAAGTTGTGCATTGCTAAAGACTTGCAAGATTTTTGGCCGGTTAGTCCACAATTGGGATGGCACCATAGCTCCGGCTGGGAGCGCCGGACGGAACCGGAGACCCGGGAGTCGTAGGGGCTGCGTTGGCGTCGAATATCCCTTGTTCCGCCTTTAGAGTCATACAGTTAGATGGCAGACTACATCTATAGCATGGAAACCCGGCTCACACCGGACCAGCAGAGGGGTGTGGGCCTGGTTCAGGAAATCGCTCGCCGCGCCGGACTCAATCTGTATCTCACAGGCGGCACCATCCGCGACTTGGTCACCGGCTTTCCCATCCGCGACATCGACCTCAGCATCCAGGGAAATCCTCTTAAGCTCCAGAAAGAACTGGAGAAAGCCGGCATTTCGGTGCAGGGCGTCGACGAGGAGCTGCGCACCCTGCAGCTGCTGATGCCCGGCAACGTGCGCGCCGAGCTGAACATGACGCGCGCCGAAAGCTATGACAAGCCCGGCAAGCCCCCGGTCATCAGCGCGGCCACCATCAACGAGGACCTGCGCCGCCGCGACTTCACCGTCAACGCCATGGCGCTCTCGCTCAATCCCGGCTCGCGCGGGCTGTTGCTCGACCCGTTCAACGGTATCGCCGACATTGAGGCGAAGGTGCTGCGCGTCCTGCACAACTATGCGTTTCTGGAAGAGCCGATTCGACTGATTCGTGCCACCCGCCTGGCCGCTCGTTTTCATTGGAACCTCGAGGAGCGCACGCAGGCGCGCTACGACTCGGCCAAAGAAAATAATTACATGGAGTACGTGAACCGGCGGATGATTGGCCACGAGCTCGAACAACTGGCGCATGAAGACGATCCGGTGCACGTGGCGCGCGCCCTCGAACGCGATGGCTGGCTGAAGATTCTGCATCCCCACTGGACCGTCGCCAAGATCGACTCCAGCGAGATGGGCCAGTTCGTCAAGACCCGGCAGATGATGAACGAGCTCGGATATCTCATCGAGACCGGGCCGATCGTCATGTACTTCCTTACCCGGCGCATGAGCGACAAGGACACGGCGGAGATCCAGCGCATGATCCCGCGCCGCGACTTCGTGGATAAATGGAAGCACCTGGAGAGCGGCGCTCACGATCTTGCCAAGCGCCTCGCCAGCAAGGAAGCCAGTATGCCCTCCGGGGCTTGGAAGATCCTGTCGCAGGCCGCGCCGGAAAACATTCTCTTCCTGAGCCTCACCACGCGCCAGCAGGCCATCGATCAGAAGCTGAAAAATTTCTTCACCAAGTGGCGCCAGGTTAAGGAGCGGCTGCCGTTCCCCGAAATGGCCGAGCTGCGCATCACCGCGCAGCTTCCCGAATACCCGGAGATCCTGGACAAGGCTTTCCTGCTGCTGCTGGATGGAAAGCTGCGCTCGCACACGGAAATCATGAATTTCCTGAAGCCGTATGAGCCGCCTCCACCGCCTCCGCCGCCCGCACCCAGGAGAGGACGCGGCAAGGCTGCGGCTGCTGGCACAACCGAGGCGCAGCCGGCAGGCAAACGAGGACGCAAGCCGAAAGCAGCGGCGGCGGCAACGGCAGCGGCGCCCGAGAACGTTCCGGTTGCAGCGCAGCCGGCGGCCAAGACTGCCCCTGCAAAAGCCGCCCACGTCGAGCTGCCGGCCAAGACTGTGGCAAAGCAGACGGCCCCGGCGAAAAAGGAAGTCGCCAAGAAGCCCGCCAAGCCGGCTGCGCCCCCCGCAAAGCCTGCGACGAAAAAGACGGTCAAAGCGCCCGCGCCGAAGAAGCCCGCCAAGAAAGCTCCGGCGAAAAAGAAGACGGCCAGAAAGCGCTAAGTCCCGAAGCCCTGTGAGGTAATTCTTCTCTCGCAGGGCATCTTTTCTGCATGTTTTGGAAACCAAACACTTAGCCGGGAGTGTTGCTCCTGCCGGGAAACGCGATGGGTGCTCTTATGAAAGCCATTTTGTTTGTCGACGACCACGAAGTCCTGGCCCGCCTGAGCTGCGAAATTCTGGAGATGCAAGGTTATCGCGCCGTCAGCGCCTACAACGCACAGGACGCCCTCGATAAGTTCAAGCGCGAGAAGTTTGACATCCTGGTGACCGACTTCCGTATGGAGGGCATGAACGGGCTGGAACTGGCTCGCCAGATCCACGCCACCGAGCCGAACATACCGGTAATCATTGTCACCGGCTACGGCCATGTTGAGGGCGGCAAGGACGTTAACGCCTGTCTGCAAAAAGAGCAGATGTTTCCCGCGCTGATCGAGAAGATCAAGACCTACCTCGGCGAGGGCGAAAATGCCGGCAAGTTGAAGACCGCCTGAGGCCGGCCGCCGGGTTCCCTGCTCGGCCAATATCACATCTTGTCGCGCCAGGATGCATGCGCAGCCACACGTCATATTGTTTCCGCTGAGCCGCAATGCTCGCGCCGTTATTCCCCGCCCGGCTGCTAATCTGAGAGCATGATCAGGGTGCTGATCGCCACCATCCTCCTCTGCTCCGTGTTCCGGCTCCAGGCGCAGGTCAAGCCATCGGACAAGGCCCCTCCCGGAACGACCGTCATTACCTCATTCGATAAAGATCACACGGTCATCGGCTGGCTGGAGATCGTTCCGTTCGAAAGCAAGATCTTCCATAACACGCGCATGCTGCGCGTGCTGGTACCCGCCAACTACCTCGCGCCACACAACGCACACCGCAGCTATCCCGTGCTTTATATGCAGGACGGGCAGAATCTGTTCGACGAGGCCACGGCCGCCCACGGCGAGTGGCACATGGATGAGACCATCGAGCACCTGGTAGGCAGCTTCAAGATTCCGCCGATGTTTGTCGTTGGCATCGACAACGCCGGCGAGCAGCGCAGCGCCGAGTACCTGCCTTATCCCGACACGCGCAACAGCAAAGACAACGTTGCCGATGCCGCCGGCGTTCGCGGCCAGCAGTACGCGCGCTTCATGCTTACCGAGGTGATGCCGTTCATGGAAAAACACTACCGCATTGCGCGCGGCGCCATGAACACCGGCATTGGCGGCTCCTCCTATGGCGCCGATATCGCGCTCTATACCGCGCTGGCGCATCCCGGCATCTTCGGACACGTGCTGGTGGAGAGTCCGCCGCTGTGGATCGGCGACGGCGCGCTGCTGAAGGACGCACATAAGAGCAAGCTGCTGCCGCAGAAAATGTATCTCGCTGTCGGCACCAATGAAGCGCCTTACGGCGACAGGGAGCAAAGTCCGAAGGTGGTGGAGCAGGTGCAGGAGCTGGAGAATATCCTGCGCAAAAAGCGCATGGGCCCCGCGCGATTGAAGGTGGTTGTGCAGGCAGGCGCACAGCACAACGAGGCCACGTGGTCAGGCCGGCTGCCGGACGCCCTGCAGTTTTTGTACGGGAAGTGAGGAAGGCTGGTCGGTGTCGCTAGTCGCACTTCGCTAGTCGCCAGCCGCGATTCGCTATTCGCTATTCGCCAGAAAGCAGACCTCGAGCAATCCAAACAAGAACGGTCGATCGCGGCGAATGGACGCTCGCGAGCCATATCGAATCCGGACCTGGAACTCCGGCGAAAAGCGAATAGCGAATGCCGGACAGCGAATGGATAACCGACAGCGGTCCTAGTATGGTGAGAAGCCCAGCGTCTTGTCGTCTTTCTGCACCCAGACGTGTGCCTTGTCGGCGACGCGATCATTGACGGTGACAATCACTACGACTCCATTGGCGCCCGAGAATGGCGTCACCCCTCGGCCCTTGGGCACTCCCGCTCCATCAATGCGGTGGTTTTTAATGATGCCCCACTCGCCGCCCGGTCCCCAATCCTTGATGAAGTCGTTGTAGGTATAGCGATCGTACTGTTTGGGATGCTGTTTCCAGTCAGGATCGTGCATCCAGATGCCATAGGCGACTTCGTAGTTCTGCTGCTGCAGGGCATCGAAAAAGCGGTCCACCGCGCGCTCTTCCGGCCAGAAGCGCATCTGCCACCACACCAGCCCGATGACCAATCCCAGCACGACCAGGGCAATGATGACGGCTCGCAGCTTGCGTGCGCGCGCCTCGTCATAAGGCTGGGCTTCGAACAGCGTCATCCGGAACAGTTTACTAGAGCGAGTTACAACGTGCGGCACTGCAGAAACATTCACCACGCAGAAGACAGAGCGCACGGATTAAACAAAACTCCGCGCTCCCGGTGATCTCCGTGGTGAAGAAGATTTGGTTGAGCAGGATCGCAACCGTTATTGCTTGCTCAGCTCCTGCAGACGCTGCCCGGCAATTTGGGCGACCTGGCCTCCCGGCGTGTCTTTCTGCATTTGCTGGTAGAGATGGCGGGCCTCGTCAGGCTTCGCCGTTGCCTGGTAGAGCGACGCCAGGGCGAACTGCGCCACGCTCTTGCCCACCGAGACGGTGGGGTGGTCGATGAGCTGCTTATACAGGTCGATGGCCTGCGAGTTGTTGCCGGCATCGTGATACACCGAGGCCAGCGCGAACTTCGCCAGGCTGGCGATTTCGGGATACCGGCTGGAGGCAACTTCCTGGAGGTCTTTTTCCGATGTCGCGCGATCACCCATGTCGCGGGCGGTGATGCCGGCGAAGTAGCGGGCCACGGCAGACGACTGGGTGTACGAATACGTGTCCGCAATCCGGACAAAGTCGGCATTCGTGGCCTTGGCGCGCTCCTCGTTCGAGCCGAAGCTGGGCACATCCGGGGTGGCCGGTGTGCCGGCAGGACGAACCGGCTGGTTGAACTTCTGAAGGGTGATGGCCAGCTGATCGCGGGCTTGGGTGTCGCGATAGTTGATGTACGCCCAACCTCCGGCGACAAGCGCGAGGATGACGATAACCACGCTCGCGGCGGCGACAAGCTTGGAACGGTTTTCTACCGCCCAGGAGATGGTCTCGGCTGTCGATGTTGCAAAGGCGTCCTGCTTAAGCTGATGTCGAGTATAACTACGCACGGGTGGTCCTTCGTTGGAATGTCACGCGAGGTGGGAAAACACCAGTGTATCAGCCGGTCAGAAGGGGGTCAAAGCGGCCAGGTCGTAATGGTTGTGGGTTAGTTTTGAAATCTGAGCGATGGGAAGGCCACGCCTTCAGCCCTGCCGAAAGGACAACGATGGAGGGGCATCGCGTCAGCCGTGCCGAAAGGACGACGGTGGAAGGGCACGCCTTCAGCCGTGCCGAAAGGGCAACGATGAAACAGGGCTTTAGCCCCGGTTGAGGCGCCTAAGTGGTCCGTGGTTTCGCCG
>Ga0070741_10011108_pt1 | contig 16729 bp, 15 predicted proteins | sample Coa_R1_4_FD_66440 | JGI IMG/M metagenome (GOLD analysis project Ga0070741, IMG submission 66440) | Surface soil microbial communities from Centralia Pennsylvania, which are recovering from an underground coalmine fire - Coalmine... | ecosystem: Environmental > Terrestrial > Soil > Unclassified ...
TAATATACTTTTTATAGATCATCGTATGCTGCTATTCATATTGGAAATAATGAGGATGGTATTGGAACTGCTGGTAAGAGATTCATTTCCGAGTGGCTGTTCCGCTGACCATGTTCGGAAGCAGGCTGGTGCTGTTTTATTCAAATCATTTGTGTTCTTAAAGAAAGGTGAATCATGCGTAAAATCTTTTTGTCCCGGGTTGTGGCCTTGCAGACCCTCTTATTGACGACGCTGGCCTTTATGTTGAGCGGCTCGCCAGCCGGCTATGCTGCCTCCCATCAGGCGGCAGGCGTCCCGGCCAGCATCACGGTGGCCGAGAATCCCTTGACGGAGGATACCGCCGGCAATTTTATTGCGACGGTGAATGGTCGTGGACTGCATAAAAATACCAATTATGTGCTCACCGACAACAATTTCTCCTGCACTGACAGTATTAACAAAGCCGGTTCGTTGGTGGTCACCACGGATCTGGGAGGCCGCTTTAGTGTGATATTCCTGGGCGGGCCGTCCTTCTTCACGACGGCGCCCTGTCTGGTGGGCGTATTCACAATTACGGCGACGCTACAGGTGCTGCCGAGCACTTTTGTCACCGGTACCTTTAAGCTCCAGCCGCCCAGCGTCTTTGTCCCCGCGGACCAGCTCTACTTCAGCCCGAACCCGGTGGTCATTTTGACTAATGGAGAGGTTGTGGGGACCCTGTATGGCAGGGGCTGGACGCCTGGAAAAATCTTCGACGCGTTCCTTGTGACCAGTACTTGTGGCGCGGTCTCTTCTCCGGCATTCAGTCCTGTCACTGTAGATGGCGATGGAAACTTTGAGTTCAGCGTTGTTGGAACAGGCTGCAGTGCCGGAACTGTCGAGCTTATGGTGGTTGTGGGGACCGCCTCTCGCCTGATTGACTGGCACCTTGCCGCTCCCAGCCTCTAGTTAGGGGTATACAATAAGTTTTCCTTCCTTTGTATGATGGGAAGAGGAAGCAAGGAGAGCTCTCTTGAGCGAAATCCGGGTTTGAGCCTGGATGCAACTCAAGAGAGTTTTTTACTGGTGTTGGGGAAACTCGTCAAAATACGTAACAAAAAGGCGACTTCTGATGAAGTCGCTTACTGGTGGGCGATACAGAACTCGAATCTGTGACCTCCACGATGTCAACGTGGCGCTCTAACCAACTGAGCTAATCGCCCGGGACAGGCATAATGATAACATCATGGGTATTCATTGTCAAGTACTTTTTGGGTGAAAAACAGAGAACGTTTGGCAATGTTGGCTTGCTATTGCAGACGGCCAACGCTGCTGACGCGCTAGCTTCGCTCAGGCCTTCTGAGAGGAATGGCTTGCCGAATTTGCTCTTGCTTCAGACTCAATAAAGCTATGTTTTTCCTCTCGCATCCAGGCGCTCTTGATGGGTGCGTATTATTTATAGCGAGGGCAAAAGCTGCATAGTTTTTGTAAATGCAGGAAAAAATCGCTGATAATAACCTTGCATATAAAAGAATGCAATGTTATACTTCACAATGTCGAGGTCTTTGAGATATCCATATGACTGGATATGCCGTGGTGAATTTGTCACCGCTACCGTTAGTATTTTCTTAAAAAGAGTGGTATTTTGCCTAGGAAGGTGTAGTTTTTATGCTTCCTTCGGCTGATAAGCTGATTGTAAAGAAACAAAATACATTATTTGACGGTTCGCTTCGTAATTATATCAGCCATTTTGCAGGCATATTTCTTTTACTTGTGCTCATTTGTCTTGAATTTGCTCCTTTTAATTCGATAGGAGCGGATGCACAAAGTCATACTGCGCCAACCGTCAATGACGCCTGCCAGAGTATCAGTTTTTCTCCTGACGGAAACCCGTTCCCTTTGTGTCCCGGTCCCTTTCCTATCGGGGGCAATTGCGTGTGGTGGGCCTGGGAGGAGTGGCACCTGCTGGGGTATAATCTCCCCGTTAACTGGGGTAATGCTGCTGACTGGGTGGTCGATGCCGAGCGTTCGGGCTTGCCGCTAGGTACCACGCCTCGCGTCGGCTCTATTGCGGTCTTCCCACGGGGTGATGGCGTCTGGGCATTTGGCCCCGAAGGGCACGTTGCCTTTGTGACGGCTGTGGGTAACGATGGGTTGACATTTAATGTGACCTATCAGAACTATGGCGATCCTAGAGGAATGTATATCGGCACAGGATATAATACTCTGGTGATCAACCAGCCCCGTTTTCAGAATGGGGCACTGCGTTTTATTTATTTCCCACGACCCATCGATCCTCATCTTTTTATACGCCTTCCCGGCGTTAACGGCGATAGCCTGCCCGCGGTGACTCAGAGCAATCAGCAACTGTATAGCTCTGCTGTTACAACCAACGCTGCTGGTACTGCTCTTACTAGTGATCGTATCGCTTTGGGGTTTGCGCCGGTTTCTTCGGATCAGGAGTTTAACGCTGATTTTACGGGGACGGGTATTAGCGATCTTTTGCTCTATGATCGCCAGCAGGGAACGATCAATATCTTTAAACTGGATAACACTTTGCCGCCTCGGATGGGAGGGGGGCGGTTGCCGCGCGAGGCTGTTGACGAAATTGAAGCCTCGACATTACATGGCCCATCTCTGGTGAGCCTGGGCGATTCTATCGTGCCTGCAGGCCAATGGGGCTCGTCGCTTGATATTCATATCGGCGACTTCTCAGGCTCGGGTAAATCGGATATTCTGCTCTATGATCGTGCAACCGGTACGATCCACCTGATCAGCTTAACGCCGCAGTTGACGATCCAGAAACATATAACCATTCCCGGTTTTGGAGCTGGTTGGGAACTCTACGTTGGGCAGTTTGATGGGCAGAGTACAGGGGTCTTCATGTACAAACGCTATGCGCAGCCCGATCCATCTCCGCCCACTCCGTCCCCCACGCAGGTACCTCCTTCGAATATTCCTGGTCCAACCGTGACACCTAGCCCGGCGCCTCAGCCTCATCCCAGGCCGACACCGCCGCCGCCACCTGGCCCAACGCCGCATCCTACCCCAACACCTGACCCAACGCCGACGCCCGTGCCGACGCCGAGTCCGACGCCGGCGCCAACCCCAACGCCAACACCGAGTCCGACGCCGACGCCAACGCCAACGCCAACACCGAGTCCGACGCCTGCTCCAACCCCGACGCCGACGCCGACTCCAACCCCGACGCCTGCTCCAACCCCGACGCCAACGCCAACAGCGGCTCCGACGCCGGTTCCATCGCCGAGCCCGAGTCCCACATCGACTTCGGTTGGGGCAGGGGCAAGGGCGGACATTATTGACCCACCACCAGGGCCAGCTCCTATTGTGGGGGTCGGTGATCTTAGTGGCGTCCAGCTAGAGGACTGGGAGAAGCTGAATCGAACGGCGAATATTTACGTCATGAGCTTCGATAAGGACTTCAAGGTGCGCCAGCAGCAAACGTATACGCTCTGGCACGCCAACTGGGAAGTGTATGTCGGACGTTTTGTCAGCGCCAATCAGGACGGTCTCTTTCTCTATGACCGTAAAGCCGGTGAGGGACGCATGGTCAGTTTTGATCAGAATATGCACATTTCTCACTATCAGATGGTCCATAATCTTGACGGCAACTGGCTTCCCTATAGCGGCGACTTTACCGCTTCTGGGCGAGCGCAACTGATGCTCTACGATCCCAGTTCAGGCACTGGACAAATCCTGACCTTTGATGCGGATTTAAAACTGGTGCAGCAGCAGCTCTATTCTGATTGGGGAGAGAATAAAGTGCTCTACGTTGGTCACTTTGGTACGCCTCAGGTGAGCATCATGCTCTATGACCCGTTAACCGCCACAAGCAGCTTTCTCGCCTTTGACAAATCGTTAGCGGTGACTCATGAGTTTGATGGCAAGAGCTGGGATCAGCGCTGGCAGATCCTTGTCGGGTCGTTTCTCGACCACTCGCGCTGCATCAAAGATGGCAACTGCGCCACCGGCGATGATATCCTTGTGCTGGATCGCCAGACCGGCCAGATCATGCAATATGTCTTCTCTTTTGGACGCAAATACCAGATATATGATAATCGCGTCAAGTCTTTTGAGCGCCTGGGGGTGACAACAAACATCGATCCACACCTGAACGAGATTGATACGACCACCTTTAATCTCATTGGCACGTTCTCTACCGATATCAAGGGGGAAGAACTCTACTAAGGGCGCTGCTGAATGATACAATAACAACTATGCGACATATATTTTTGGTAGGGCTTTCAGGAAGTGGAAAAAGCACAGTTGGACGTATCCTGGCCGAGCGCCTGGGCCGCCCCCTGTTGGATATTGATGCGCTGATAGAGAAGGAGAGTGGCGAGCGCATCACAACTATTTTTGCCCAGCAGGGGGAAGACCACTTCCGGGACTATGAGAGCCGCGAATTAAGAAAAGCTGTTCAAGAGGCGAATGGCGCCATTATTGCGACCGGCGGTGGCATCGTCCTACGTCCCGAGAACCGCGCTTTGATGGCGCAGCAAGGGACACGCGTGTTTCTCCAGGTTGAACCGCAAGTTGCGCTTCAGCGCCTCCAGACTCAGCAGCAGGCGGCACTGGAGCAGAGCGCGGTACCGGAGATACGTCCTCTGCTGGCCGGCCCTGATCCACTGGCTACATTACAGCAACTATTATCCGCTCGTCTTGCCTGGTATGCAGAGGCCGAGTTGACCTGCTGGACGGGCGAAAAAAGCCCCGAGCGCGTGGCTCAGGAGATTATAGCCATACTGATCGGTTCGGGTGTATTGAGCGAGGACGCTCCAGCTTCGGTCGTGCGTCATATTCGAGTCAGCGATGGTTACGATGCGATTGTCGAGTGGGGAGGCGTGGGTCGATTGGCGCACTATCTTACCCAATTGAAACTTCCACCGCGAATATTTCTTATCACCGACAGTAACTTGTACGACCTCTACGCTCAAATGCTTGTACGCAACCTCTCTCAGGCTGGTTTTGAGCCATATTGTTATGTGCTCCCCGCCGGAGAAACGAGTAAGTCGTTTGACCAGCTCAACGCGATCTATGACTGGCTGATCGAGCACCATGCTGAGAGGAAGGAGGCGGTGGTGGCGCTGGGTGGGGGAGTAGTAGGGGATCTGGCCGGTTTTGTCGCGGCAACCTATTTGCGTGGCGTGCCGCTGGTGCAGGTACCAACGTCCCTGTTAGCGCAAGTGGATGCCGCTATTGGTGGTAAGACAGGTATTAATCATACAAAGGGAAAAAATCTCATCGGCGCCTTCTATCATCCGCGCCTGGTGCTGGCTGATCCGGCCACGCTGCTGACATTGCCGGAGCGCGAGCGTACGGAGGGATGGGCAGAAGTTGTCAAGTATGGTATCATACTTGACACTGAATTATTCGTCTTGCTTGAGGCACATGTGGAGGCTTTGCGAGCATTTGCTCCTCCTCCTGTTGCTCTGCTCTGTCAAATTATAGCTCGTTGTATTGATTTGAAAGCGGGGGTGATAGAGGGGGATGAGCGCGAACAGGGGCGCCGGGCGATTTTGAACTATGGTCACACCGTTGGTCATGCCTTAGAGAACGCGTCGGGCTATGGCGAATGGCTGCATGGGGAGGCGGTTTCGCTCGGAATGGTGGTCGCGGCTGCCATAGCGCAAGAGGCAGGGATGTTCGCTGCGACGGATGCGGCCCGACAGAATGCGCTGCTGACGGCATTGGGGTTGCCTGTGCTCTATCATGGATCGGTGCGGGCGGAAGATATTCTAGCAACAACGCAACTGGACAAAAAAGTGGTGGGCAAGCGGGTGCATTGGGTCATGCCAGAGCGTATCGGGATAGTGATAACCACGCCCTTGCCCGATGCGCTGGTGAAACGCGTCGTGACGACGTTTTTTGCAGGAAAGAGGTCGTAGGATATGCTTACCGTGCTGGTTTTGCATGGACCCAATCTTAATACTCTGGGGAAACGCGAACCCGAAATATATGGTACAGTAACATTAGAACAAATCAACGAGATGCTCCGTGTACGCGGCAGGTCTTTGGAGATTGCTGTAGATTGTTTTCAGTCAAACCACGAAGGGGCCTTGATTGACTACATCCAGCAGAACGCGGAGAGAGCGGACGGGATTATTATCAATCCCGGAGCACTCACCCACTACTCCATTGCTTTACGGGATGCGCTGGCCGCGGTAACGTGTCCTACAATTGAGGTCCATTTGAGTAATATTTATGCGCGCGAAGCATTCCGGCACCATTCGATGATAGCGCCCGTATGCCGGGGGCAGATTGCCGGTCTTGGCGAACGTGGCTATCTTCTGGCCTTAGAAGCATTAGGCGAACTGGCACGCGAGAATATAAAGGGGAGATAACATGAGTCAAGAGCATATCAATCAACTTCGTTCCTGGATGGTTGAGCAGGGGCTTGATGCCTTCCTGATCACTCAACCGCAGAACCGCTCCTATCTGAGTGGCTGGCTCAATGATGACACCGAGGGATCTGGTTCCCTGCTCATAGGGCAGGGACAACAGATTTTGTTAACCAATCCTCTCTATGCGGAAGTTGCCGAACGAGAGGCGGTTGGCTGGAAGGTGATTATTCCCTCTGCTCGCCAGTATGCCGCTCCCATTGGTATCCTGGCTCAGGAACACGGTTGGAAGACAATTGGTTTTGAAGCGGCTGATATGAGCTATCTGGACTATGAAAAGCTGGCAAGCGCCAGCGAAGGAACCTATACCCTCAAACCTGTGGAGCAAAATTTTGTGAACCGGTTGCGCCAGGTCAAATCCGCTGAAGAAATTGCCTTGCTCAGGCAGGCCATTGAGATAACCGACAAGACCTTTGCCTATATTTGTGAATGGATTCAGCCGGGCATGACGGAGAAGCAGGTGCAGTGGGAATTAGCGCGTAAAATGGTTGAGCTGGGTGCGGAAGGCCCGGCCTTTGGGTCGATTGTAGCGTCTGGCCCTAATAGTTCGATGCCTCACGCTCATGCCGGGCAGCGTCCTATTGGGCGTGGCGAGCTGATTACGATTGATATGGGGGCGCGTTATAAGGGATATTGCGCAGATATGACGCGTACGATTTGTCTGGGAGAGCCAGCCGAGCCGCGCATGCGCGAGATCTACGATGCCGTTCTGCTGGCAATGAAAACCTGCGAGCAGGGGCTGAGCGCCAGAGTGTCAGGGGTCGCCGGTGATGCGTTAGCGCGTGACGTTTTAAAGCAGGCAGGACTGGCGCAATACTATGTTCATAGCACGGGGCATGGCGTCGGGCTACAGGTTCATGAAGGGCCCAGTCTTTCCATGCGCGCTCCCGAAGACCAGCTTTTGCCCGTGAATAGCGTCGTCACGGTTGAGCCGGGGGTCTATATTTCCGGGTGGGGGGGAGTACGTATTGAAGATTGTGTGCTAATTAAAGAAGATGGTGCGGAAGTTTTAACCCAATCGCCAACCGAGTTGGTGATTCAACGATAGAGGAGCTTTTGTATGATATCCACAAGTGAGCTGAAGAAGGGCGTGGTTATTGAGGCAGAGGGCCAGCCCTGTAATATCGTCGAGTGGCAACACGTCAAAATTGGGCGTGGTGGTGCCATCGTGCGTATGAAATTGCGCAATATCCGCACGGGTGCAATTTTTGATCGCACCTATGATGCCGGTGAAAAGTTCAAGCGTCTGTATCTGGATCGCTCAACCGTTACCTACCAGTATCAGGATGGCGATCAGTATCATTTTATGGATACCAGCACCTACGACGATATTGTCCTGACCGAGCAACAATTAGGGGATGCAAAGAGTTACCTGATTGACAATCTGGAACTGGATATCGTGCGTTATAATGACGAGCCGATTTCCGTTGAATTACCGGAAAAATTGACCTTACGGGTGGAGTACACCGAGCCAGGTTTCAAAGGCGATACCGCCACCGGCGGCACAAAGCCGGCAACCACTGAGACCGGGCTGGTGGTACAGGTGCCACTTTTCATCGCAACGGGCGATCTTATTCGCGTCAACACGTCAACAGGAGCATATGTAGAGCGAGTGTGAGAGCGGACGCTTCTGCATGCCCTCTGAGCTTAGGGATTGGAGTTTGGCCTGTATGGATGCCCAAAAACATTCTTCTTACGATGTCGAGGCGACTGCCGATGAGGAGCAGAGCATTAGCATCGAGCAGTTGCAGCATCTTGTCCAATTATTAGACCAGAGCAACGTGACCGAAATAGAAGTCAAACGTCCCGAAGAGGGGACGCGCCTGGTGCTCAGGAAGGCCCGGCTGCCAGAGGTTGGGGAGCACAATGGTTTCCACGCTATAGCGCCTGCGGCGAGAGCGGAGGAGGGCGCATTGCCGGAACTGGAGGCAAAAGCCACGATTGTTGCGCCTCTCGTTGGCATTTTTCATCCCTGGGCCAGGCCTAAAGGAGGGGCTGTGGTCGCCGTAGGGGATCGGGTAAAAGTTGGTCAGTTGGTAGGAACGATTCAATCGCTCAACGTGATCAACGAGGTAGAGTCTACAGTCAACGGGCGAGTGGTTGAGATCTTTGTGCAGGACGAGCAAGCTGTAGAGTACGGACAATCGCTAATGCTCATCGATTGCTCGGAGGAGGCATAAGGAGTATGTATCTGCCAGATGCTCTGGATACTCCCTCGGTTGTGAGCGTCTCCGAACTCTCGCTCTATCTCAAGAGCTTGCTGGAGATGGATGACAATCTGCAAAATATATGGGTGCAGGGTGAAGTCTCCAACTGTAAAACCTATCCTTCCGGGCACTGTTATTTTACGCTCAAAGAAGGAGAAGCTCAGCTTCTGTGCGTATTTTTCAAGCACTCGCGTGTGCGCTCCTCCGCTCCTGGCCTGCGCGATGGCATGGCGATTGCCATCAATGGTCGTATTTCCTACTATGAGCGCGATGGCAAGCTGCAATGCTATGTAGAAAGCGTCAAGCTGCTGGGAGAGGGGGCGCTTTTTCAGCAGTTTGAACAACTCAAGGCCCGGCTGGCAGCGGAGGGCCTTTTTGATCCTGAAAGAAAACGTCCTTTGCCTCAGCAGCCGGCGATCATCGGGATCGTTACCTCTCCACAAGCCGCGGCCCTGCAAGACATGCTGCGTGTGTTGCGTATGCGCTATCCGCTGGTCCAGGTGATTTTTTCGCCCGCATTAGTGCAGGGAGCCGAAGCCCCCGCCTCCATTGCCACCGCTCTGGATTTGCTCAACGAGCACGGGGAGGCTGAGGTGATCATTGTGGGACGTGGCGGCGGCTCGATAGAAGAGCTGTGGGCCTTCAATGAAGAGGTGGTCGCGCGTGCCATCGCGCGCTCGCGCATCCCCGTCATCAGTGGAGTTGGGCACGAAACGGACTTCACCATCGCCGATTTTGTCGCGGATCACCGCGCCTCAACGCCAACGGCGGCAGCTACCGTAGCCGTCCCCAATATCGAGGACTGGCGCGTGGAGGTGCAGGAGAAGCAGCTCCTGCTAACCGCTTTAATGAGAGAACGGATCGAAGATTTGCAGGGGCAACTGGAGTACGCGATGCAGGACCTGCGCCGCGCCAGCCCTCTCAATTTGATCGATCAGCGTCGGCAGCAGATCGATGATACCGTTGAGCGTTTGCAGACGCGTATGCAGCACATGATTTCGTTGCACGGCGAACGTCTGCGCGGTGTTGTTGAGCGACTGCATGCTTTGAGTCCCTTATTAACGATTGCTCGCGGCTACGCCGTCGTGCGCCATGATGCCGAACAGGTCGTGGTGACCAGCATACAACAAGTCCATGAGGGTGACAGGTTGACCATCCAGGTCCAGGATGGCTATATCCTGGTAGAAGTTTGCCAGTAAAGGTAGGGTGAGGTGAGCATGGAAACGTTATCTTTTGAAGAAGCCTTCATGCAGCTCGAAGCTGCGGTGACGGCGTTGCAGGATGGAAAAATGCCGCTTGAGCGCGCGCTGCAATATTATCAAGAAGGGATGAAATTGGCGCAGCACTGCAATGTGTTATTACAACAGGCTGAATTGTCGGTGCAACAACTGAGCACTGCCGCCGATGGCTCGCTGTCGGTGCAACAAATGGAATAGTCCTGAAATTCCGAGCGGCAACGCCGCTGTCGCGTGTAGCTCCCCGATTCATCGCGGGAGCGCTCAGTCGCTCGGAAAGGAATTGTAAAAGGCAGGTTCCCTGATATCTGATGAATAATACACTGCTTGATAATCGCATACTGGTGGCATCGTTCCTGGCATGGGCTATTGCGCAAGTGAGCAAGACGATCTATGAATTATTTCGGCAGCGCAAGCTCAACCTGAACCGCCTGGTTTCTTCGGGAGGGATGCCCAGCTCTCACTCGGCGCTGGTAACAGGGCTGGCAACTGCAACAGGCCGTGTGGATGGTGTGGGATCGGCTGTTTTCGCCATAACCGTTGTGCTGGCGAGTATTGTGATGTACGATGCTGCCGGGGTCCGGCGCGCCGTCAGTATCCAGGCGCGTATTCTTAATCAGATGATAGATGAGGCTTTTCAAGGGCACCCAATAGCGGAGGAGCGGCTGCGCGAGTTAATCGGACATACCCCCGTTCAGGTGTTCGTCGGCGGACTGCTTGGCATTGCTGTAGGACTCCTTCTGACGATGTAATCGCTTCAAACTTGTAACAGATGATAACTCCAGTAGAAGATGAGCTTTCTGTATTTTCTGGCTGTGCGTATTAGGCATGTAACATGCGTAGTAATAGTACTCCCACGATGAATCGGGGAGCTACAAAGGAGTAGTCCGGTAGAGCGAAAATGCAAGGAGTGCCGATGAAATTGCTGGTTATCGATAGTGACCGTGATCTGGTCGAAATGCTTACGAGTTGGCTAAGAACGCTTGGTTACGAAGTGTATCGTGCCTATAACGCCGAGAAAGCGAGGAGCGAGTGGGTTGAGCGTTGCCCCGACCTGGTCATTCTGGATACAGCTCTCCAGGATGTGGATACCCTGGCGATGTGCCGCGAACTTCGTCAGAAGCACGATGCGTTAGTGATGGTTATAACAGATGGCAAGGATGTACAGGACGAGATCCGCTGCCTGGATGCCGGAATGGATGATTATTTGCGCAAGCCGTTCTTTCCCTCTCAGTTGCTTGCCCGTATTCGGGCCATCAGCAGGCGCGCCCGTTCTACCCTGGAGCGACGGCCTTCTTCTGTAATTACCGTTGGACCCATTTGCATTGATTCTCTGCATAACGAAGCCACGGTCCGCGAGAAGGTGGTTCGGTTGACGCCAACCGAAAGCAAACTCTTGCATTTATTGGCTGCTAACGTGAATGAGGTATGCACAGCGAATCATATTGTGACGCATGTATGGGGATATAACGGCGAAGGAGATGTATGCCTGATCAAGGCCCACATACGTCATTTGCGTCAGAAGATCGAACTGGACCCGGGGAAGCCCCGCTATATTCTAACCGTCCCTGGCGTAGGATATACCCTAAGCCTGCGCTCTAATGAGGAACTGGATGCTCAGGAGCCTGCTCATTTACGAGTGGTTTCCATGTAGATAAGGCGATACGACGAGCTGGCCGTTTGTAGCATTCTCGGCAAACGGCCAGCTCGTCGCTATGCCCCTCCGCGAGCAAAAATGATGACCGGAATAGTAAGGAGAATAAGCTTGATATCTTGCCAGAGGGATTGATGCGCAAGGTACTCAAGATCCATTTTCACCATGTCCTGGAAGGTGACGCGTGATCTCCCGTAGACCTGCCAGGTGCCCGTCAGGCCCGGTTTCCCAACCATACGTAGCCACTCGTGAGGACTGTAAAGCTCGACTTCATAGGGGAGGGGAGGACGCGGCCCGACCAGTGACATTTGTCCGCGAAGCACATTCCAGAACTGTGGTATTTCATCAAGGCTTGTTTTGCGGATGAACCTCCCCACTCTAGTAATGCGAGGATCATTAGCTGCCTTGTATGCCATACTGTTATCGGCCCCATCCGCGTTGAGCTTTTCCCCATTCATATATTTCACGATGTTTTGCTGATGAGCAATCTGATTGGCATTTCTGTACATGGAGCGGAATTTGAGCATTTCAAACTCAATACCGTTTTGCCCCACCCTTTTCTGCCGGAAAAAGACCGGTCCTTTAGAGTCTAGCTTAATACATATTGCGACGATCAGGCCGATACATATAATTAAGGGAGCTAGCAGAAGTGTGAAGGTAACATCGAGTAAGCGTTTGGCTCGCAAGTAGCCAGGATTGAGAGTAATTGTTGCGGGCGTCTCGATGGGTCTTGACTGAACAATCATGATGTGCTCCCCCACTATACGACTTCAGGCTGCTTTGATACATTGAGCCTTTTCTCTATTTAACTACAAGCTTAGCCGGGGCTGGTAAATAATGAACAGGTATTGGGATGGAGATGTTGTAAATTAGCGGGCGTCCAGGTGATAAAAACGTAAGGCTTGTCCTCTTGAGAGTGTATAAGGAGTGATGCTATTGATGAAAGTGCCTTTTGTTGATCTACACGCGCAATATCTGCCGTTAAAAGCAGAAATTATGGCTGCCTTCGAGGAGGTACTTGAAGGGATGCAGCTCTTTCTCGGACCCAGACAACGGGCGTTCGAGCAGATATTCGCGACCTATTGTGGCTGCCAGCATGGGATAGGCGTATCCTCAGGAACCGATGCGCTGGCCCTGGCCCTGCGTGCCTGCGATATTGGCCCAGGCGACGAGGTGATTACGGTCGCGAATACGTTCATCGCGACTGTTGAGGCGATTGCTATGGTGGGGGCGACGCCTGTTTTTGTTGATATCGATCCCGATACCTATTTGATGGAGTGGCGGGGGCTGGAAGAGGCGCTTACTGCTCGCACCCGTGCCGTTTTGCCTGTCCATCTTTACGGGCACGCCGTCGAGATGCTGCCTGTAATGGATTTTGCTCGCAAGCACGGGTTGCGCATAATTGAGGATGCGTCTCAGGCGCATGGTGCGACGTATCGGGGACAGCGCGTTGGCAGCTTCGGTGATGTGGCGGCCTTTAGCCTTTATTATAGTAAAAATCTGGGAGCCTTTGGCGAGGCAGGAATCTGCACGACAAACGATGAACTACTGGCCGAAAAGATGCGTATGATCCGTGACCACGGCTCCCGTGTGCGCTACCAGCACGAGGTCATGGGGGGTAACGCTCGCCTCGACGAGATGCAGGCGGCAGTATTGCAGATAAAAATGCCGTACCTTGAACGGTGGAACGCCGCTCGCCAATCTCACGCTCACACATATACTGAGCAGTTGCGCGGGATCGTGGAGAAAGTACCGGTGACGCGTCCCTGGGGCAACCATGTCTATTGTTACTATGTGGTGCAGGTGCCCGAACGCGACCAGTTTCGTCAGGCGCTGGAGCAAGAAGGGATCGTCACGAACATTCATTATCCCGTTCCGCTTCACTTGCAGCCTGCCTGCGCGCGCTATGGCTATCAAACCGGCATGCTACCCGTTACAGAAGCCGCGGTCAGCCGTATCGTCTCTTTACCAATGTATCCAGAGCTAACGGAAGAGCAGGTACAACTGGTCATAGATGCTGTCAGGCGCAATGTTGCTTTGCACGCATTTTACCTATAGCTAGCTTTGTCTGATACTATGCTTACGCAATAAATTTATCTGAATGATTGAGCTGACACGCTATCAGGTAAGTTTGTAGTAAAGGACGTAATAAAGATGAAAGAACTCCATTTTGGCGTTATAGGTTGGGGATACTGGGGACCAAAAATCGCGCGTAACCTGAATAGCTTGCCCCTTGCGTCGGTAACGATGGTGGCCGATAGGGATGAGCGCCGCCTGGCTCCGATAGTGGCGAATCAGCCCTGGGTACGCGCGACAACGCAGGTGGAAGAGGTATTTCGCTCCAATGTTGATGCGGTGGTGATTGCTACTCCTGTGCGAACGCACTACGAGCTTGCCAAAGCAGCTCTTTTGCACGGTAAACATGTGCTGGTTGAGAAGCCCCTCACGGCTAGCGTTGCGGAGGCTGAGGATCTGATTGAACTGGCGAAGACGGTAGATCGCGTGTTGATGGTGGGTCACACGTTTGAATATAGCCCTGCCGTCAATGAGTTGCGCAAGATGATCCAGAACGGGGACCTGGGCAAGATCTATTGTGTCGAGACCGAACGCGTCAATCTAGGATTATTCCGCAATGATATCAATGTGATCTGGGATCTTGCGCCGCACGATATCTCGATCCTGCTCTACCTTTTTGGTAAAGTGCCGGAACGTGTTAAAGTGCAGGCTCACGCTCATCTACAGCCTCATATCAGCGATATTGCCCATCTCGATCTAAGTTTTGCCGATGGGATGACCGCCCATCTCCATGTGAGCTGGCTGCATCCCTGCAAAATTCGTCGCGTGACCATCATTGGCGATGCCAGGATGGTTGTTTATGATGATACCAATCCGGCGGAGATGATCAAAGTATATAACAAGGGGGCGGATGTCCACGCCGATCCGGTGATTTCCTATCGCTATGGAGCCATCACTATTCCCCATATTGACTGGATTGAGCCGCTACGCCTGGAGTGCGAGGATTTTGCGAACGCTATTCGTACGGGAGCGCAGTTGCGTGCGCATGGTGGGGTGGGTCTGGCCGTGGTAAAAGTCCTGGCAGCAGCTCAAGAAGAACTGGACAGTCAGGAGAAAGCTAATACATTAGTCTCTTTGCGTTGATACAGCGTCTGGAAGCAAAAGCCCATCCAAAAAAGATGGGCTTTTGTTCTATAATGACCTTGATGACGTAGTTGCTGCTCGCAGTGCTTCGAGTGTATATGCCAGCCCGTCAGAAAAGCTCACCGTTGGGATATATCCAAGCAGCCGCTTTGCTCTAGTAATATCGGCCAGGCTGTCCCGTACATCACCGGGGCGTGGGTCGCGATATTCCGCTTCCACCTCGATGCCCAGCAACGCGCCGGCGATCTGCAAGACGCTATTGAGCGAGGTGCGTTCGCCGCAGCCGATATTGATAGCTGCTCCTACTGCGTCGTGCGCTACTGCGGCAAGCAGGTTTGCCTGTACCACATTCTCCACATAGGTAAAGTCGCGAGTCTGCTCGCCATCACCAAACACAATGGGGCGGCGCTGCTCAAGCAGGGCTGTGAGGAAACGGGGGATGACGGCGGCATACTCCGAAGTCGGGTCCTGGCGCGGTCCAAACACGTTAAAATAGCGCAGCGCGACGGTTTCTAGCTCGTAGATGCGGGAGAATATGCCACAGAGCAATTCTCCGGTAAGTTTTTGGAGCGCATAGGGCGACATAGGAGCGGTGGGCATATCCTCGCGTTTTGGCAATGTGGGCGTATCACCATAGACCGAAGAAGAGCTGGCGTAAACGACGCGCCGCACGCCGTTGTCTCGCGCTGCCAGCAGCACATTATGGGTGCCATTGATATTGATTTCCAGCGAACTGGTCGGATCAGCGATTGAGCGTGGCACGGATGCCAGCGCCCCCTGGTGAAAGACTACCTCTACCCCCGCAACCGCCCTTGTTACCGCGTCTATAGAACGCAGATCGCCATGCATGATCTCCAGATGTCCCGGTAGCCCTTGCAATGCGGCGACATTGAGCGCGCGACCGGTTGCCATATTGTCGAAGATCCGCACCGTCTCGCCCTGCTTCAACAGAGCTTCGGCGATATGCGAACCGATAAATCCCATTCCGCCTGTGACCAGGTAACGTGCTGTTCTCATAAAGCGATGTCACTTACTCCCCGCCAATAGTTGCGAGGAGCAAATCTTCCTTTCCCTTTGCTGATAGTGATGCTGTCTCTATTTCTATTGTGCCGGTTGTGGCAAAAAGCGTTTCATACGCTCGCCAGAGCTGTACTTTTGTGCGCTCCCAACACAACTCCTCTGCAATGCGTTTGCGCCCATAGGCACCCATTTGCTGGCGCAGCTCGGCATCATCAAGCAACATTTCGATTTTATCGGCGAAATCTTCTACGCTGTTGGCTGTGGCATAGAGCGCGGCCTCCTGCGCTGAGTAGCGCGTTTCCGGTAGATCAAAGGCGACGACTGGCTTGCCCATTGCCATATATTCCATCGTTTTGAGCATCGTGCTGCGATCATTGAGCTCATTGCTCGGATCGGGTGAGAGGCCAATATCGGCCATTGTAAGGTAACGCAGCAGGTCATGGCGTTGCACCCAGCCGGTGAAATGCACATAGGAATCGAGGCGAAGCTGGTGAGTGAGCGCCTTGAGTGCTGGGAGCTGATCGCCGTCGCCCATGAGCGTCAGCGAAACGTCCTGGCGGCCTCGTTGATAGACGAGCTTTTGCAACGCGTATAGAGCATACTCAACGCCGTCCTGCGCTCCCATAATTCCGATGTAGACCAGCAAAAAACGCTTCCCCTGCTTTAAAGACGGTTCAGCGGCAACAGGCACATAGCGCGCTATATCCGGCCCGTTGCGGACAACAAAAATCTTCTCAGCATGGCATCGCCCACGTTTGATGGCAAGCTTCCTCTGAGACGCGTTGGTGGTGATGACGATATCAGCCGTGCGATAGGAGTAGTATTCACAGAGCCGGAGCAACCTGTGGCAAAGCGCCATGCGTCCTTGAAACTTGACGCGGAACATCTCCGGTGCCAGATCGTGTTGATCAAAGACGTACGCCTTGCCGAAGAAGCGGTAGAAGAGGCCGAGAACGAAAAAGATATCCGGCGGATTAGCCGCGTGGATGACGGAAAAGCCGTGGCGATACCATATGTTGAGGCTCAGACCGAACGTTTTGAGCAGAGCGAACAGATATTCTTTCATATAGCCAA
>Ga0070741_10011109_pt1 | contig 16727 bp, 14 predicted proteins | sample Coa_R1_4_FD_66440 | JGI IMG/M metagenome (GOLD analysis project Ga0070741, IMG submission 66440) | Surface soil microbial communities from Centralia Pennsylvania, which are recovering from an underground coalmine fire - Coalmine... | ecosystem: Environmental > Terrestrial > Soil > Unclassified ...
CCGCGGGGGGGGGCCGCGAACCCGCATGGTAGAGTGGTCCGCGACGGCACGATCATCACGCCGACGAGGAGTTTGCATGCGGCAGGCCCGGCGGATCCTGGTGGTGGTCGCGCACCCCGACGACGCGGAGTTCGGGTGCGGCGGCAGCGTCGCGCAGTGGGTGGCGGACGGCTGCGAGGTCTCCTACTGCCTGTTCACGAGCGGCAACCGCGGGTCCGACGACCCGGCGATGACCCCGGAGCGGCTGGCGACGATCCGCGAGGGGGAGCAGCGCGCCGCGGCGGCGGTGCTCGGCGTCCGGCAGGTCACGTTCCTCGGCTACCCCGACGGCGAGCTCGAGGACACCCGGGAGGCGCGCCGGGACATCGTCCGGGAGGTCCGGCGCGTCCGCCCCGATCGCCTGGTGATCCAGAACCCGTTCCCGAGCCTCAACCCGTACTCGGGCCATCGCGACCACCGCCACGCCGGGCGCCTGGCCCTCGACGCGGTCTACCCGTACGCGCGCGACCGGATGCACTTCCCCGAGCTCCTCGCCGAGGGCTTCCTCCCCCACAAGGTGCGGGAGGTCTACGTGATGGGCCACCCCGAGCCGGACGTCGTCGTCGACATCACGGGGACGATGGCGCGGAAGCTCGAGGCGCTCCGCTGCCATGCGAGCCAGCTGCGCGACTTCGCCGGGGCCGAGGCGCGCGTGCGCGAGCGCGCGGCCGAGCTCGGGAAGCCGCGGGGGTACACGTACGCCGAGGCGTACCGGTCGATCGACCTCCCCCGCTGACCGCCCGGGCCCGGGATCGCCCGGCGGGGGACGGCGCCCGGGGAGACGCCGAGCCGCCGGCGCGGGCTCGGGGTGAGCGGGCCGGCGATCCTGGGCCGCGGCGGCCGGCCGGCCGGCCCCGCACGGCGCCCGAGGCCCCGATGACCGCCACGGCCGCCGGACCGCGGCGCGGGAGCGGCCGCGGGCGCGCCCCGGCCCGCACGGGGGCGATGCTCGCGCTCCTGGTCGCCCTCGCCCTCGCCGCCGCTCCCCTCCGCGGCGCCGAGCCCCTCCCCGACGCCGATCGCCTCGTCGGCTGGATCCGCGACCTGGCCGACCCCGCGATGGACGGGCGCCGCGCCGGCACGCCCGGCGCCGACCGCGCCGCCGCCTACGTGGCCGCCGCGTTCGCGCGAGCCGGCCTCCGGCCCGGCGGCGACGACGGGGGCTTCCTCCAGCGCTTCGAGGTGGTGACCGGGGCGCGCGTCGCCGCCGACAGCGCGCTCGAGGCGACCGCGGCCGGCGTCCCGCTCGGGCCGTTTTCGGCCGGGCAGGCCTTCGCGCCGCTCGGATTCGTGGAGGACGGCGAGGCGACGGGGGAGGGGGCGTTCGCGGGCTACGGGATCACCGTGCCGGCCGTCGGGTACGACGACTACGCCGGCGTCGACGTGCGGGGCAAGGTCGTGCTGGTCATGACCGGGGAGCCGCGCGAGGGGACCCCCGACCGCCCGTTCCACGCCGCCGCGCACCGGTACGTGATCGACCTCCGCTACAAGCTCCTGAACGCGCGCGCGCACGGCGCCCGGGCGCTCCTGCTCGTCGAGCGGCCGAGCCGGCCCGACCGGCTCATCGCGCTCCAGCCCTCGTCGCGGATCTCGGGCGGGATCGTCGGCGCCACCGTCGGGCGCGCGGTCGCCGACGCGCTGCTCGGCCCGGCCGGCGCCTCGCTGGCCACGCTCCAGGCCCGGATCGACGCCACGGGCCAGCCCGCCTCCAGCGCGCTCGCCGGGGTGCGCGTCCGCGTCCGGACCGGGGTCGAGCGCCTCCACGCCCCGACCGCGAACGTGATCGGGGTGCTGCCGGGCGCCGATCCGGCCCGCGCGGCCGAGGCGATCGTCGTGGGGGCGCACTACGACCACCTGGGCCACGGTGGGCCGACCTCCCTCGCCCCCGAGGCGGGCGACGCGATCCACCCGGGCGCGGACGACAACGCGTCTGGCACCGCCGCGCTGATCGGGCTCGCGGAGGCGTTCGGGCGCGCGGGGCCGCGCCCCCGCACGGTGCTGTTCATAGCCTTCGGCGGCGAGGAGCTCGGGCTGCTCGGCTCGACCCACTACGTGAGCCATCCCGCGGTGCCGCTCGCGCGGACCGTTGCGATGGTGAACCTGGACAGTGTCGGGCGCCTCCAGGACGGCAAGCTCCTCGCGATGGGCGTGGACACCGGGACCGGGCTGCGGGCGCTGGTCGAGCGCGAGGCCGCCGGGCTGCCGCTCCGGCTCACGCTCCAGGGCGACGGGTCGGGGCCGTCGGACCACGCCGCGTTCCTGAGCCGCGAGATCCCGGTGCTGTTCTTCTACACGGGCCCCCACGGGGACTACCACCGGCCGAGCGACACCTGGGACAAGATCAACGGCCCGGGCCTCCGCACGGTCGCCACGCTGACCTACCGCGTGGTGCGCGAGCTGGCGGACGCGACCGACCGCCCCGCCTTCGCCCGGGTGACGGCGCCGGCCGGGCCGGCCCGGGAGCGGCACGAGCACCCCGAGTACGGGCCCTTCCTCGGGATCGTCCCCGAGCCGGGCGGCGCCGGCGCCGCCGGGGTCCGGCTGACCGGCGTCCAGGCGGAGAGCCCCGCCGCGCGCGCGGGGCTCCGGGTCGGGGACGTCATCGTCCGCTTCGGCGACGCGGCGATCCGGACGCTGGACGACCTCGCCTTCGCGCTGCGGTCGCACCAGCCGGGGGACCGGGTCGCGGTGCGATACCTCCGCGACGGCGCCGAGCACGCGACGGAAGCCATCCTGGAGGGCCGGCCCTAGCGACACGGGCGGGGCGCGCCGGCGCGGCCGCCGCGCCGCGTGCGACCACGGCGCCCGTGGCGGGGGCGGCGCCGGCGCCGGTGTTAGAATCGGGCGTCCGGGCGCGCGCGCCGCGCGGTGCCCGACGACGCCGCCCCGACATGAGACCGCTCGACGACCGTCGCCAACCCGCGCCGGCCCCGCCGCCCTGGCGGCCCGCCGAGGCCCCCACGCTGTCCACGCTCCTGGCGCGCCGGGCGGCGGCGGCCCCGGACGGGATCTACCTCACGCTCTTCGACAAGCCGCTGACCGTCGGCCGGCTCCACGCCACCGCGCTGCGGTACGCCGGCGCGCTCGCGGCCCGGGGCATCGGCGCCGGCGACAAGGTGGCGATCGTGCTCCCCACGTGCGAGGAGTTCTTCTTCGCGTTCTTCGGCGCGCTCGCGCTGGGCGCGGTGCCCGTGCCCCTCTACCCGACGCTCACACCCGAGCTCACGGCGCGAATCTTCCGGAACTGCGAGGCGCGGGCGGTGGTCACCATCGACTGGTTCCGCGCCGACATCGAGGCGGCCCGGGCGGAGGCGCCGGAGCTTCGCCACCGCCTGGCTCCCGACGAGCTCGACGGCGGGCCCGCGCTCCCGGCGCCGCGGGAGGGCCGCGAGGAGGACGTCTGCTTCCTCCAGTACACGTCGGGCAGCACCTCGGCGCCCCGCGGCGTGGTGCTGTCCCACGGCAACGTGATGGCGACGGTGCGGATGATGGTGGAGGCGGTCGGCGTGACCGCCGAGGACCGGATCGTCAGCTGGCTCCCCCTCTACCATGACATGGGCCTCATCGGGATCGCGTTCGGCACGCTCTACACCGGCGCGGGGCTCGTGCTCCTCCCGCCCGACCTGCGGAACCCGCGCACCTGGCTGGAGGCGATCACGCGCCACCGGGCGGGGTTCACCGTCTCGCCCGACTTCGGCTACCGCAACTGCGTCCGCCACGTCCACGACACGACCGGGCTCGACCTCTCGAGCCTGCGGATGGCGATGTCGGGAGCGGAGCCGGTGCGGCTGTCGACGATCCGCACGTTCCAGGAGCGGTTCCGGGTCGGCGACATCTTCGCCCCGGCGTACGGGCTGGCGGAGGCGACGCTGGCCGTGGCGCTCTGGCCGCACGGCCAGCCGGTGCGCACGGATCCGTCGGGCAGCGTGCTCTCGGTCGGACGTCCATGCCGGGGCGTGCGGGTCGAGATCGCCGGGGCGAGCGGCAGCGGACGGGCGGCGCCCGGGGAGATCGGCGAGATCCTGGTCCGGAGCCCCGGGGTCATGCTGGGCTACTACCGGGACCCCGAGGCGACCGCCTGCGCGCTCCGCGACGGATGGCTCCACACCGGCGACCTGGGCTTCCTGGACGCCGAGGGGTACCTGTACGTCACCGGCCGCCTCAAGGACGTGATCATCATCCGCGGCCAGAACGTGATCCCGGGCGACGTCGAGGAGGTCGTGGACCACCTCCCGGGCATCCGCTACTCGGCGGCGGTCGGGATCGAGGACGAGCGGACCGGCACGCAGCGGATGCACGTGGTCGCGGAGGTGCGCGGCGAGGCCCCCACGGCGGAGGACCTGGCCGGCATCGCCCGGGCGATCACCCTCGCGGTGCGGCGGCGGAGCGGCGTCCGCCCGGCGCGAGTGCTGCTGGTCCGGGCCCACACGATCCCGAAGACCTCGAGCGGCAAGATCCAGCACGCGGCGCTGGCGGCGATGGTCGCCGGAGGCCAGCTGGGCCATCGCGTGCTGCACCACACCGGGGCGGGGGGCGGCGAGCCCGACCCGGTCGGCCGGCGCCCCGCCCGATGACGCTCGTGCTCCTCGCCGTCGCCGCGGGCCTCGCCCTCGGCGCCGGCGCGCTCTACAACGGGCTCGTGCGGCTCCGCAACCAGGTCGCGGCCGCCTGGGCCCAGATCGACGTCCAACTCAAGCGGCGGCACGACCTGATCCCGAACCTGGTCGGCGCGGTGCAGGGCTACATGCAACACGAGCGCGAGCTCTTCGAGCGGATCGCGGTGGCGCGCACCCGCGCCCGGGCCGCGGCCGGCGCCGGGCCGGTCGGGGCGGCGGAGGGGGCGCTCGGCCGGGAGATCTCGAGCCTGCTCGCGGTCATGGAGCGGTACCCCGACCTCAAGGCCGACCAGCACGTGCTCGCGCTCCAGGAGGAGCTGGTCACCACGGAGAACCGGATCGGCTTCGCCCGCCAGCTCTACAACGACCTGGTGGCCCGCTACAACACGCGCCAGCAGGTCTTTCCCGCGAACCTGGTCGCGGGCGCGCTGGGGTTCCGGCCGGCCGAGCTCTTCCAGGCCGACTCCGTCGACCGCGAGCTTCCGCCGGTCGACCTCCCCCCCCGCTGACGACCGCGGCGCGGCCGATCCGTCACTCCCCCCGCCGGCGCCGACGGGGGCGCGCGCCCTCCGGTCGGCCCCGGCCGACCTCCGCCCTTCCGGCGTGACCGAGCGGCCGGTCGGGGATCGACTGTCGCGAACCGGGCGCCCGCGACGTCGCGCCGGTCGCGAGGCGCGCGCGTGAGCTCGGTCGAGCCCGGTGACACGGCGCCCGCGCCCGCCCCGGCGCCGGCGGCCGGGAACGTCTTCGACGAGCAGCGCCGGAACCGCCGCGACACGCGGCTCCTGGTCGCGTCGTTCGTGACCCTCCTGGCCGTGCTCGGGCTCGGGTTCGACGCGTTCGTCCTGGGCGCCGTCGTCGGCCCGACCGTGGGCGGGGTCCCGGTGCCGCTCCCGATCGGGGCGACGCTCGCCACCCTGCTGGGGCTCGCCTCGGCGTGGGGGGCCTATCGCTTCGGCGACCGGGCGGTGCTCGCGTCCAGCGGCGCCCGCCCGGTCGGGGCCGGTGGCGACGGCCCAGAGGTCGCGCGGCTCGTGAACGTCGTGACCGAGATGGCCATCGCGGCCGGCGTGCCGATGCCGCGCGTCTACCTGATCGACGACCCGGACCCGAACGCGTTCGCGACCGGGCGCGATCCCGACCACGCGGCGATCGCGGTGACGACGGGGCTGCTCGCGACGATGACGCGGGACGAGCTCCAGGGCGTCGTGGCCCACGAGATGTCGCACGTCCGGAACTACGACATCCGGACGATGACGCTGGTCGCGGCCCTCCTCGGCGCCGCGCTCCTGCTGAGCGACTGGGGCACGCGCGCGCGTCTGCGGGTCCCGGTCGGGCGCGAGGAGCGCGGCGAGCGCCGGGACGGCCGGGTGGGCGGGCCGCTCGGGCTCGTGCTGTTCGCGCTGTGGCTGCTCGCCGCGATCCTGGCGCCGATCGTCGGACGCGTCCTGGCGACGGCCGTCTCGCGGCGGCGGGAGTACCTGGCGGACGCCTCCGGCGCCGCCCTCACCCGCAACCCGCTCGGCCTGGCGAGCGCGCTCCGGAAGCTCGAGGCCGCGGTCGCCCCGACCGCCCGGATCCGTCGCGGCACCGCGCACCTCTGCATCACCGATCCGCTCGGTCGCCCCGTGAACGAGCGGCGCGGGTGGGTGGCCGATCTCCTGGCCACCCACCCGCCGATCGCGACCCGCATCGCGCGCCTGGAGGCCATGGCGTATCGCCGCTGAGCTCGCGGGCCCGCGGGACCGGGCTCGCCCGGCGCAGCCCGACGCGTCGCCCCGCGCAGCCGACGCGTCGCCCCGCGCAGCCGACACGTCGCCGCCGGCCCGCCGCGGTCGCGACGGGGGCCGTCTGGGGAATCGACACGCCGTACGGTACCCTGGAGCCAGCACGACCTGGCCGGTCCCCGGCGACCGGCCGCCCGCGCGAGGCGCCGCCGGCGGCGCCCGGGAGGCCCCGTGAAGGTCGACTTCACCCTGGCGGTCGACGATCTGACGGAGGTGCCCGCGCTCGCGCGGGAGGCCGAGGCGCTCGGGTTCGACGGGCTCTGGACCGCGGAGACCCGCCACGACCCCTTCCTGCCGCTCGCGATCGCGGGGGTCGGGACCGAGCGGGTGAGCCTCGGGACCGCGATCGCGGTGGCGTTCCCCCGGAGTCCCACCCTGGTCGCGCACGCCGCGTGGGACCTGCAGCGGGCGTCCCGCGGGCGCTTCATCCTGGGCCTGGGCACCCAGGTGAAGGGGCACATCGAGCGGCGCTTCTCGGTGAAGTGGACCGCCCCCGGCCCCCGGCTGCGCGAGTACGTGCTCGCGCTCCGGGCGATCTGGGACGCCTGGCAGAAGGGCGGCGCCGTCGCCTTCCGCGGGGCCCATTACCAGATCACCCTCATGACGCCCTTCTTCGCGCCGGCGCCGATCCCGCACCCGCGGATCCCCGTCTACCTGGCCGCGGTCAACGCCTACAACCTCCGGCTCGCCGGCGAGCTCGCCGACGGCGTCCACGTGCACCCGTTTCACTCCGTCCGCTACCTCCGCGACTTCGCGCTCCCCCACCTCGAGGCCGGGCTCGGGCGCGCCGGGCGGCCGCGGGCGGCGGTCGCGCTGGCCACGTCGGTGTTCATGGTGACCGGCCGCACGGCCGCCGAGGTCGCCCGCGCCCGGGAGCGCGCCCGCGCGCAGATCGCCTTCTACGCCTCGACCCGGACCTACGAGCCGGTGCTGGCCGCCCACGGGTGGCAGGACCTCACGCCGCGCCTGCACCGGAAGTCGGTCGAGGGCGACTGGGCCGCCATGGCGGCCCTGATCTCGGACGAGATGCTGCAGGCCTTCGTCGTCGAGGCCGGGCCCGACGAGCTCGCCCCGGCGCTCCGGGAGCGCTACGGTGGCCTGCTCGATCGCATCGCGCCCTACGTCGCGCTCGAGCGGCCGACGACGCGGGACGAGCTGGCCTGCTTCGCCCGCGCCCTGTGCGGGCGCCTGTGAGCGAACGGCCGGGCGCGCGCGGGCGCCGGGAGGTGCAGTCATGGTCAAGGTGATCGGGATCGCGCTGATCGTCCTGGGCGTGATCGCCCTCGTCTACCAGGGCATCACGTACACCACGAAGGAGAAGGTGCTCGACATCGGGCCGTTCAAGGCCGAGGTCGAGAAGGAAAAGACGATCCCCCTCCCGCCGGTCCTCGGGATCGTGGCCCTGGTCGGGGGGATCGTCCTGCTGGTCGTGGCCGGCCGCCGGTCTTGAGATGGGGCCGTCGGGGGGCCGGCGCGACCCCGGCGTGAGCGGGACGAACCGGCCCGGTCCGGTCCGCCGGCGACGGCGCGCCGCCGGGCGTTGATCCCCCTGTCCGGACGAGGCGCTCACGGTCGATGCCGGAGGCGCGCATCGGCCCCGGCGATCCAGCCGACCCCGGGCCCCGGAGGCCGGGCCGGGGTGGCCGCCGCGCGCGCCCGGCCCGCACGATAGGCGATATGCACCCGGGCGAGGCAGTCATCGAGAGCGTTCTGTTGCAGGTGCTCGACATCCTCGGGACATTCGTCTTCGCCATCAGTGGCGCGATCGCCGGAGCCAAGCACCGCCTCGATCTCTTCGGTGTCCTGGTGCTGTCGTTCGCCGCCGCGAGCTTCGGTGGCATCACGCGCGATGTCCTGATCGGCGCCGTGCCGCCTGCGGCGATTCGGGACTGGCGGTATGCGGGAACCTCCGTCGCCGCCGGGATCATCACCTTCCTCTGGTATCCGAAAATCGGCACCTTCCGCAACGCCGTGCTCATGTTCGATGCCGCGGGTCTCGGACTGTACGCCGTCACCGGCGCCAGCAAGGCGCTCAGCTATCAGCTCGCACCGGTGCCCGCGGCACTGCTGGGCATGGTGAGCGCGATCGGCGGCGGGGTGGTGCGAGACGTGCTCGTGTCCGAGGTTCCCGCGGTCTTCCGGAGCGAGATCTATGCCAGCGCGGCGCTGGCGGGCGCCAGCATCTTCGTCGGCGGGACCGCGCTGCATCTTCCGGCGCCACCGGTCGCAGTCGTCGGCGCGCTGGTGTGTTTCGGAATCCGTGCGCTGGCGATCCGCCACGACTGGAAGTTGCCGATCACCAGGCTGCCCGACCGGCCGGCCGAGTAGACGCCCCGGCCCGGCGTCACCTCGCCGGGCAGCGCCGGCGCCGCGATCCGGCCGAGCCGGACGTCCGTCCCCGCCCCGCCGGTACGGGGCTGCCGCGCCGGCCGATCCGGCGGGGGCCCGGGGCGGCCCCCGTTCACTCGCCGCTGGCGAGCTTGTTGGCGGCGTCGAGCGCCGCCACCTTGTAGCACTCCGCCAGCGTCGGGTAGTTGAAGACCGTGTGGAGGAAGTAGTCGAGGCCGCCGCCCAAGGCCAGGACCGCCTGGCCGATGTGGATCAGCTCGGTCGCCCCGGTCCCGATCGCGTGGACGCCGAGCAGGCGCCGGTCCTCGCGGTGGAACAGCATCTTGAAGAGCCCCGTGTCGTCGCCCAGGATCTGCCCGCGAGCGATCTCGCGGTAGCGCGCCACGCCGGTCTCGTAGGGCACCTTGGCCGCGGTCAGCTCCTCCTCGGTGGCGCCGACCATCGAGATCTCCGGGATCGCGTAGATGCCGACCGGGAAGTGCGCCGGCATCGGGCCGGCGTCGCGCCCGAACGCGTGGCAGGCGGCCAGGCGCCCCTGCTCGCTCGACGTCGCGGCGAGGCTCGGGTACCCGATGACGTCCCCCGCCGCGTAGATGTGCGGGACCCGCGTCCGGAAGTGCTCGTCGACGGAGATCCGGCCCCGGGCATCGGCGCTCAGGCCGGCCGCGGCGAGGTTGAGCGCGTCGGTCGCCCCGATGCGGCCGGCCGAGAAGAGCACCAGCTCCGAGACGATCCGTTTCCCGGACTCCAGGCACACGACCCCCCGCCGCGGCGGCCCCGGGGCGATGTCGAACCGCTCGACCGCCTCCCCCAGGCGGAAGGTGACCCGGCAGTTGCGCATCTGGTGGATGAGCTCGTCCACGATCTCCCGGTCGACGAAGTCCAGCACGCGGTCCCGGCGCTCGACGACGGTGACCTCGATCCCGAGGGCGGCGAACATCGAGGCGTACTCCATCCCGATCACCCCGCCGCCGACCACCGTCATCGCGTGCGGGAGCCGCTTCAGGTGGACGATGTCGTCGCTGGTGATGGCGACCTCGCCGTCGAGCACGGCGCCCGGCGGGGTCATCGCCCGGGTGCCGACGGCGATGAGGATGGTCGCCGCGCTGACCGATTGGCTCCCCGCCTCGGCGCGGACCAGGATCGTGTGGGGATCGCGGAACTCGCCGGCCCCCCGGATGACGGCGACCTCGTTCCGCTGGAGCTGGTCGGTGATGACGTCGATCTCGCGCGCGACCACCTCGCCGACCCGCGCCAGCAGCTGCTCGGCGGTCGGGCGGGCCCCGGCCGGCGCCGGGCGGCCGCCGTGCGCCCCGCCCAGCGCCCAGATCGCCTCCCGGAACGTCTTGCTGGGAATGGTCCCGGTCTGGACGGAGACGCCCCCGACGACCCGCTGGCGCTCGATCACCGCCGCGCGCTTGCCGAGCTTGGCCGCCTGGATGGCGGCCCGCTGGCCGGCCGGGCCGCTCCCGATCGCGATCAGGTCGAAGTCGTAGGCCTCGGGCATACGCCAGCACTCTATCGCGAAGCCACGGCCGCCCGGCCAGGTTCCCGCCGCGCACGGACCGGGGTCGGTCGGCCGGGCGCCGGCGCGCCCCCCGGGGCGCCGCGCCCCGGGGCGGGCGCCGCGGCGCCGCGCGCGGGCCGGCTCCCGCGCCTCACGCAGAGCGCAGGGCTGCGCAGTGGTGTGCAGGTCCGGCGGCGCGGCACTCGGCGGCCGAGAGCAGGCCGGCGGTCGTCGCGTACCCCCGTTCGGTCAGGCTCGTCTCGACCGCGGCCCGGTCCACGCCCCCGAGCCGGGGACCACTCCCCCGGCGTCGCCGCCCCGCGCCCGCGGGCGAGCGACCCCTCGGCCCACGGGCCCGCCCGCGCCGAGTCTCAGAGGGTGACGCCGGCCTTCTGCCAGTCCTCGAGGAAGCGCTTGAGCCCGGCGTCGGTGAGCGGGTGCTTGAGGAGCTGCTGGAACACCGTGTACGGGAGCGTCGCGACGTCCGCGCCGGCGAGGGCGGCGTCGACGACGTGCAGCGGGTTGCGAAGCGACGCCGCGAGCACCTGCGTCTCGAACTCGTAGTTGTCGTAGATCTTCCGGATGGTCCGCACGAGGTCCATGCCGACGTGCGAGATGTCGTCGAGCCGGCCCAGGAACGGGCTCACGTAGGTGGCGCCCGCCTTGGCGACCAGCAGCGCCTGGCTCGGCGAGAAGCAGAGCGTCAGGTTGGTCCGGACGCCCTCCCCCCGAAGGACGCGGAGCGCCTTCAGCCCGTCGGCGGTGGTGGGGAGCTTGACGACCACGTTGGACGCGATCTTCGCCAGCTCCCGGCCCTGCTGGATCATCCCGGCCGCGTCGGTGGCGACGACCTCCAGGCTCACCGGCCCGTCCACGATCCGGCAGATCTCCTCGACCAGGTCGCGGAACGCGCGCTTCTCCTTCGCGATGAGCGAGGGGTTCGTGGTCACGCCGTCCAGGATGCCCATCGCGGCGGCCTCCCGGAGCTCGGTCACGCTGGCCGTGTCGAGGAAGATCTTCATCCCGCTGCCCTCCCCTGGCGCGCCGCGGCGCCGGTCGACTCCGCTCGCTCGAGCCGCACCGGCATCCCCGGGCGCACCCGCCGGAACTCCGCCGGGTCGCCGTCCAGCCGCCCGAACACGTTCACCGGACTCGCCGGGCGGATCTCGTCGCCGCGGCTCGCCGGCGTGCGCCCGAAGAAGACGCAGAAGGCGCGGCCCGGTGGCCAGTAGGCGACGTCGCCCCGCTCGACCGCGGCCCGGGCGCCGTCCTCCGCGAGGGACACGGGGATCGCGAAGTAGAGCTCGTCGCCCCACGTCTCGGCGGCAGCCTCGATCGGCAGCGCCTCCCAGATCGCCCGCGCGGTCGGCGAATCGTCGAGCGTCGCCGTCTGCGACACCGGGCCAGCCTGGATCCTGAGCACCCCGGTCACGCGGTCAGTCTACCGCCGCCCCCCTCGTCCTGCCACGGCCCGGCGCGCTCATGACGTCCGGACTCATGCGGCATCGACCCTGCGTTCGGTGACGATCCCATCCCGGCCCATCGGGAAGCACGCGGCGGCGGGCGCCCCCGGGCTCATCAGTCCGTGCCGCCGGCTGGCCCATCGCATCCGGCTCACGACGGACGGGACCCATCGACGCGGTCGCGGGAGCGGGCGACCCGGAGATCGGTCACGGGATGGGGTCAAGGTTCGAGGGCGGGGCCGATGGCGGGGCTCGCAGCCCTCCGTGCCCCGGCCGGCCCCCGGCGCGAGACGGGTCGGGGCGCGCGGCCTTGACACCCCGGGAGTCCGCGCGAAACGATAGCGGGGCCGTCCAGCTCGAGCGACGGCAGGAGATCGCCATGACATCCAGCGCTCCGCACGGCCGCGCGTTCCGCCCGACGGTCATGGGGCGACGGGGAGTCGTCGCCGCCGCGCACCCGCTGGCGGCGATGGCGGGGATCGAGGTGCTGCTGGCGGGCGGCTCGGCGGTCGACGCCGCGGTCGCGACGTCCTTCGCGCTCCACGTCGTCGAGCCGTACATGTCCGGGCCGGGCGGGGTGGCGACCCTCCTCCTGGCGCACCGCGGTCGGCGCGAGGCGCTCGTCTCGGCGGGGCGCATGCCCGCCGCCGCCGACCCGGGCCAGGTCACCACCGAGGATCTCAGGGGCGGGCCGCGATCGGCCGGGGTCCCGGGCCTGGTCGCCGCCACGCTCGGGCTCCATGCCCGTCACGGGACCTTGCCGCGCCCGAAGGTCCTCGCCCCGGCGATCCGCCTCGCCGAGGAGGGGTTCCCGCTCACCTGGAAGAACTGTGACTTCATCGCGAAGGCCCGCCCCCAGCTCCAGCTCGCCCACTCCGCCGAGGCAGCCCGCACGTTCCTCCCCGGCGGCGCGCTCCCGCGGCCGGGGGCCGTGCTGGTCCAGAAGGAGCTCGCCGCCACGCTCCGCCTGCTCGCGGACGGCGGGGCCGAGGCCTTCTACACCGGACCCCTCGCCCGCGCGATCGCCGCCACGCTGGAGGCCCAGGGCGGATGGATCACCGAGCGCGACCTCGCCGCGTACGGGCCCACGTGGGGGGAGCCGCTGGCGATCCGGTACCGGGGCGACGAGGTCTGCGTCCCGCCGCCGCCCACGAACGCGCTCCAGGCCCTCCAGACGCTCCAGATCCTGGAGGGGTTCGACCTCCGGGGCTTCGGCCACAACTCGGTCGACTACCTCCACCACTTCATCGAGGCGGCCAAGCTCGCGTCGGCGGACCGGGTCGGGCTCGACGTGCTGCGGCCCGAAGCGCCTCTGGCGGCCCTGCTGGCGCCGGCCTATGCCGCGGCGCGCCGGCGGCTCATCGATCCCGGGCGCGCCGCGGTGTCGGGCGGCGAGCGCTGGGCCCCCGATCGGCTGCCCGGCGAGGTCCTCCCCGGACACCCGGCCGACTTCGCCCGCGAGCACACGACCCACTTCGCGGTCGCCGACGGCGCGGGGACCGTGGTGACCGTGACGCAGACGCTCGGCAGCCCGTTCGGCTCGGGGGTGATGGTGCCCGGCACCGGGGTCCTGCTGAACAACCTGCTGATGTGGGCGGACCTGGACCCCCGGAGCCCGGCCGCGCTCCGCGCCGGCGCGCCGATGCAGACCCGCATGGCGCCGACCCAGGTGTTCCGGGACGGCGCCTTCCTGCTCTCGATCGGGACGCCCGGCTCGTACGGGATCCTCCAGACGACGCCCCAGATGCTCCTGAACGTCCTCGAGTTCGGCCTGGCGATGCAGGAGGCGATCGAGGCCCCCCGGGTCCGCGTCTACCGGGACCGGCTGGTCGACGTCGAGGGGCGTGTGCCGGCGGAGGTCCGCGACGGGCTCGCCGCCCGCGGCCACCAGGTCAACGTCATCGAGGACTGGTCGTGGGTGGTCGGCGGGGGGCAGGGCATCCGGCGCGATCCCGAGTCGGGCGCGCTCCAGGGCGGAGCCGACCCCCGCCGCGACGGCTACGCGGTCGCGATCTGACGCCGGCGATGCCAGGCGGTCGCGGCCCCCGCGCGCCCGCTCGCCCCGCACGCGCGAGCCGCCCGGGCGGCGTCATCATCCACGAAGGAGGCGGGCCTTGAGCAGCGGCAGCGGCACGGACGCGGTCAGGCGGATCCTCGTGGTCGGGGCGGGCCAGATGGGCGCGCAGATCGCGATGCAGGCGGCGCTGCACGGGTACGCGGTCACGCTCAACGACCTCTCCCTGACCATCCTGGAGAAGGCGATGGCCGGCAACCGCGGCCACCTCGAGCGGCGGGTCGCCAAGGGCCAGCTGACCGCCGAGGCGATGGCGGCGGCGGTCGCGCGCGTGCGGCTCGAGCCGGACCTGGACCGGGCGGCGCGCGACGCCGACTTCGTCATCGAGGCCATCGTCGAGCGCCTCGAGCCGAAGCGGGAGTGCTTCGCGCGCCTGGACCGGGCGGCGCCGCCGCACGCGATCCTCGCCACGAACTCCTCGAGCCTCGGCAACTCGCTCCTGGCCTCCGCGACCGACCGGCCCGACCGGTGCGTGAACATGCACTTCTTCTACCCGCCGCTGGTGATGCGGCTGGTCGAGGTGGTCAAGGGCCAGTGGACGTCCGAGGCGACACTGGAGACGACGGCCGAGCTGACCCGCCGGATCGGGCGGGAGCCCGTCGTGCTCCGGAAGGAGCTGCCGGGGTTCCTCGTCAATCGCATCCTCCGGGCGGTGACCAACGAGGCCTACTTCCTCCTCGAGCAGGGGGTCGCGCCGTTCTGGGAGATCGACCGGGCGGTGGAGCTCGGCCTGAACTTCCCGATGGGCCCCTTCCGCCTGGGTGACCTCTCCGGCCTCGACATCGGCTACAACGCCCGGCTCGAGGTCTACGAGTCGACCCGCGACCCGAAGGCCCGGCCGCCGGCAGAGCTCGAGAAGCGGGTCAAGCGCGGCGATCTCGGGCGGAAGACGGGCCGCGGCTTCTACGACTACTCGACGACGCCGCCCACCCCCATTCCCGACTGACGGCGGCGCCGTCTCGGCGGCGCGCTCTCGGTGGCGCGGTCTCGCCGCCGCGCCTCCACCGAACCCACACCGCCGCCGGCCGCCCGGCGGGCTGCGCGCGGGGTGGTCCCGGCGGGCCTCGGGGGCCCGCCCGGCCTCGCGCCGGACCGGCGGCCGGGGCCGGCCATGCCCGGCCGGCGCGCCGCGCTCCCGGTCCCGCGTCGAGCCGGGCCGGGTGGCCGGCTCCGGCGCAAGGCCGCGCGCGCCCGCGACCGGCCGGCCCGGCGGCCGCTCGCCGAGCGTCCTGCGCCGGCGCGGGCATGGCCGGGGGCCGCGACGAACGCGCGGCCCCCGGCCGGGCGGTCACCGGGCCGGCGCGGCGCCCGGCGTCGGGGCGCCCGCGGTCGGACCGAACCGGAGCCAGACTCGGCTGGCCACCGGCTGGGTCCCGCGCATCTGGTAGCCCACCGTGACCGAGTCTCCCGCGCGGAGATCCTTCGGGGTGAGCGGGCGGCCGAGGCGCTGGATCAGGGTCTGACCATCCAGCACGAACGAGGTGGGCGGAGCGGGCTGACCGTTGACCGGCGGCCCGGGATCGATCACGAGCCGCGTGTCGCCGACCGTCTTCACGACGCCCCGCGCGATGCTGAGCGGCACGCGCGCGGGGGCGGGCGCGACCGCCGCCGCCTGCCCGGGCCGGGGCGGCGCGGTCGTGGCGGGCTGAGCGAGGACGACCGGCGCCGCCAGCAGCACGGCGACGGGAGCGAGGACCAGGTGCAGGGGCGATCGCATCGGGGCACCTCCGTGAGTGGGTTGCGGGGTGAGCGTGCACTGCTGCCCCGCCGCGGTGCGACCCCCGTGCCACCCAGGCCCCGGCCGGCCCCCCCGCCGCGAGCCCGGCCGGCTCCTCTGTCGCCGCGGCCACTTGCCGGCACGGCGTCCGGGCGCGGGACTCGCCCGGGGTGGGCGCGGCCCGGGCCGAGCGTCTGCGCCTCGCGCCAGTCCGTATCGCCACGCGGACGCCGGCCGGCGCGAACCGCCGCCCGGGCGCGAGCGGGACGCCCGGCTCCCGCCCCCGGCGAGCGCGCGCTCGCCTCCGGACCGGACGGCCTGCGATCTCGCGCGGGCGCGATACGCCGGTGGCGCGGATCCGATGCGCGCCGGGCGCGAACCCGCGCCCGGCCGGGCCGCTCGGCCGGCGATCCGGCGCGGGCGCCGGACCTGGCGCGTGGCTTGCTGAACCGCAGCGCATGAACCCCGTCCGCACGAGCACCACGACCCGGGCCCGCGGCCGCCGCCGGACCCGGCGCGCCATAGCCTCGCTCGGGCTCGCGACGGGCGCCGCGCTCGTGCCCGCCACCGCCGCGGCGGAGCCGTGGAGCCGTGCCACGATCGCGGCGCTCCCCGACGAGGCATTCGCGGTGGTGCGCGTCCGTCCGGACGGGACCCGCGCGCGGCACCTGCCGCACCACGACGCCGACGGCCGGCTCGATCTCCAGCACCTCCGGAGCGCTCTCGCCCGGCTCGGTCAGGTGCGCTGGGAGGACACCGCGGACGCGGAGCGGGCCAGGCGGCACCTCGTCGGGCATGCGGCCGCGCTCGGCTGGCCGACGGGCCGGCCGGCGCGCCCAGGCGCCACGGAGCGAGGGGAACGGCCTCCCGGCGCAGGGCGCCCTCGCGTTGACCCGACGTCGAGCCCTCCGTGGCATCCGCCCGTGGACGGCGCGCGGGCGCACCCCGTCAGCCAGCGCGGCCTCGAGGGGCCGCCGACGCTCGCCGACGAGATCCTCTCGCCGTCGACCGCGACGATCGACCGGAGCCGGAAGCTCCGGCTCCACGCGAGGCACGGCATCCAGTCCTGCTGGATCGTCGATCCCCGACGCCGGCGCGGTCGAGGCGTCCACCCTCCTCGAGGGTCCGGTCCGCCCCTTCTCGTCCGGGCGTCGTGGACGGCGTCCACCGCGCTG
>Ga0070741_10011110_pt1 | contig 16727 bp, 9 predicted proteins | sample Coa_R1_4_FD_66440 | JGI IMG/M metagenome (GOLD analysis project Ga0070741, IMG submission 66440) | Surface soil microbial communities from Centralia Pennsylvania, which are recovering from an underground coalmine fire - Coalmine... | ecosystem: Environmental > Terrestrial > Soil > Unclassified ...
GTGCCCCATCAACGTCGCCGAGTTCTTCGCTGGCCTTCCCATCGCCGACCGCCCCTACTGGCGGCGCGTCTTCGCGACGCTCGCGTACTGGGAGATCTCCATCACCGCCGCCTGGCGGGCAGGTGAGTGGCGCTATGACTTTGCGCGGCGTGGCCGCACCTTACCGGTGACGGATACGCTGATCGCCGCCGTGGCGGTAGAGCAGGGCGCCACCATTCTCACGGCCAATGTGGCGGATTATCCGATGGCCGGCGTCTCCCTGCTGTCCCTCCGGGGTTGAGTAGCCTACCCCTTCCCATTCGGGCCTCTGCTGAAACTATCCGCCATTGCTGGGGCGTCGTTCTTCCGCAAACGTCAAGTCTTTGCGGATGCGGAAGGTGCGGGCAGTGGGGTATCCTGATGGTGCCACGAGCGTGAGCGAAAGCGAACCTGTCCCTCTTGCCGTCCCTCGCGTGCCGGCTGCCCCCGGTGCGGAGGCCGGCTCCGGCCACCAGCTTCCGAACGCCCAGCAGCCCCAGACGCCCGAGGCGCTCGGTACCGGATTCGACCCTACCTGGCGGCGCACCTTCTACACGCTTTGCGTGACGCAGATGATGGCCATGCTGGCCTTCGGCATGGCCCTGCCGTTCCTGCCGCTCTTCGTGCAGCGCCTGGGCATTCCCGATCCACGGGCGGCGGCGCGCTGGGCAGGAGCGATGACCTCTGGCGGCGCGCTGGTGATGGCTCTGCTGGCACCGGTGTGGGGCGAGCTGGCCGATCGGTATGGGCGCAAGCCGATGGTGACGCGCGCCCTGCTCGGCGGCGGCGCGATCGTGTCGGCCATGAGCCTGGTGCGCAGCCCCACCCAGCTCTTGGCACTGCGCCTTCTCCAGGGCGCCTTCTCCGGCACCGTCTCGGCTTCGCGCACGCTGCTGGCCAGCGTGGTACCGGCCGCCGAGCTTGGCTTCACGCTGGGCGCGATCCAAACCGCCCAGTTTGTGGGCACCTCGGCCGGCCCTCTGCTGGGCGGCGTGATTGCCGACCATCTAGGCTATCGCGCCACCTTCGCCGCCACCGGGGCGGTGCTGATGGCCGGCGGCGTCGCCGTGCTGCGCCTGGTGCGGGAGCACTTCGTGCCGCCGGCGCCGAGCGGCGACCAGCGGGCCAACGGGGTAGCGGCGTCGATTCGGCTGATCTTCGAGGTGCCGGGGCTGGCCGCGCTGATCGGCACACTCTTCTTCGTGCAGGCCGGCGTGAGCGCCGTCTCACCCGTGCTGGCGCTCTTCGTCCAGAGCCTGCTGCCGGGGCAGGGCGAGAACGTTGCCTCGCTGGCGGGGCTAATCCTGGGCGCCACAGCAGTCACCAGTGCCTTCGCCGCCAGCGCGGCCGGGCGGCTGGGCGACCGCATCGGCCACGAGCGGACGATCGCCATCTGCGCCATCGGCGGCGGCCTGCTCTATCTGCCGCAGGCGATCGTCACCTCGCCCTGGCAGCTCCTCGGGCTCCGCGCGGCCCTCGGCATCTTCGACGGCGGGCTCATGCCCAGCGTGATGGCCACGATCGCTCTGCGCTCGCCCGTTGCCCGCCGCGGGCTGATCTTTGGCCTGACGGCGATGGCCACCTCGCTCGGCAACGCTGCCGGCCCCGCCGCCGGCGCGCTGGCGGCGAGCGCCTTTGGCCTGCGCGCCTCGTTCATCCTCACCGCGCTGGTGCTCACCACCGCCGGCGTGTGGGTTGCCCTCGCCCTCGCACCGCGCCCGGCGGCGCGGCCGGCCGGCCGATCCCCGGCGGCCAAGACGCGCACCGGCGGCTAGCGGGCCGCTACTTCTCTCCCAACGTCTGAACGCTCTGCGCCTCCACACTCAGCGGCAGCACTAGCTGCTCGACGTCGTTCGCCGGCTGGTTGACGGCGGTGGAGACGGGATACCAGGCCATCCGCTCGGCCGGATACGGCGCCAGCAGCGGTAGCAGGCGCTCCGGCTCGGTGATCGAAGGGTCCAGCCAGAGCGCCTCCGCCTCGGGAGTGAGCATGGCCGGCATGCGGTCGTGCAGCTTTGCCACCAGCTCGTTCGGCGCGGTGGTGATGATGGTGCAGGTGCGCACCGGCGGGCCGCCCTCGGGCGGCTGCCACTCGTCCCACAGGCCGGCAAAGGCAAACGGCTCGCCGGTCTGGAGCAGAATGCGCACTGGCTGCCGCCCCTTGCCCTCCGGCGAGGCCGTCCACTCGTAATAGCCGTCGGCCGGAATGAGGCACCGCCGGTGCCTGAGCGCCTCGCGGAACGCCGGCCGCTCGGCCAGCGTCTCCGCCCGCGCGTTGATCAGCCGGCTGCCGATCCTCGGGTCTTTGGCCCAGTGTGGGATGAGGCCCCAGCGCATCGTCTCCAGCCGCCTCGTCCCATCGTCGGTGACGGTGATGACAGACTGGGTGGGCGCGATGTTATAGCGCGGCCGTGAGCCGCCGCCCGGCACCGGCGGCGCGCCGAAGCGGCGGGCGACGACCTCTGGATCGGCCGTGAGCGTAAAGCGGCCACACATTCCTCAAGTCTACGCCATGGCGAGCCCCCGTCCTGACGCCCTGCTGTGCCGCTGGCGGTCGCACTTCCGCCGACATTAGACCTCCAGCCGCACCACTACCCCCAGCTCTTCCTCGAGGTGAATCAGCTCGGTGTGCGCGCGGAAGACGTCGGTCTGCACATTGATCACGTGGCACTCGTCGGCATCGAGCGCGCGGGGCTCGATGTGCCACGTGCCGGTGTGGAAGATCACCGTCTGCGTGCCGTCGGTGATGAACGCGGCGATCATGGTCGGGTCGAACCCCGCCGCCGGCACCTCCGGCGGCGCGACGACGAGCACCGTGCGCGCGCCGGCCAGTGGCACGAAGAGCTGCGTGTGGTCCAGGTGCCGATTGATGCGCTCCAGCGTCGGCGGCACGCGCCGGACGGCCATCAGCCGCGCGGTAAAGTGCCCCTCCTTCATCTCCAGCGGCTCGCGCTCTGGCCCCACCACGCGCCCGTAGGGCGCGAACGCCTCGGCCGTCAACGGCTGAGCCTTGACCGTGATCTCTCTCTGCTGCACTCTGGTGGTCGCCATCACTCCCATCTCCCTTGCTGTCTGCCCTGATCTACTGGGCTCCCTGCCCTTGCCGCTCGTCTCTTTGCCGGCCCTCGTCGAGCCTCATCCGCCGGCCGATCGATAGGCTGATCATACCCCCCAGACGGCCCAGGCCGCCGGTGGATAGAATTCCGGAAGCAGAGGTAGCGGCAGCACGTGATCTCGCCCGTCCTGGCTCGAGAGCTCAAGGTGGCCGGCCTGCCGTGGACGCCGCAGCGGGGCGACCTGGCGATGGACCGGCTGGATATCCCCTACCTCGTCGTGGCCGACGGCGCCGACCAGTCCGGTGGCGTGCTGATCGATACCGGCCACGGGCTGGAGCGCCGGCCCATTCTCTCGCTCACCTGGCTTCCGCATCTGGAGCAGCTGGCCGCCTTCCTGGCGCGCCACGGTAGCTTCACGCTCGGCGCACGCCCCCGCGACGCCGCGCGGGGCATCTGCACCTGGGAGGTCTCGCTCACCACCAATGCGCGCGCCGGCTGCGGCGCGCCGCGTGTCTTCAGTGCCTCCACCGCGGCTGATGCCGTCGGCCAAGCGCTACTGGCGCTGCTGGTCGAGGCCGGCTGGTCGCCCGGCCCGGCGCTGGCCGGCGCGCGCACCTGACCGGGCTGGCCGATGTCTCACTTTCCCTTGCCGGCCGCCCCACCGCCGTGGCAGACGCTCTACGACGATGGCCGGCTGCTGGCCGGCCGGCTGGCGCCGCTCGGGCCGCTCGCGAACAATCTCTATCTCGTCGCCTGGCTGCCATCCGGCACCGCACTGGCAATCGACGCACCGCCGGGCGCGGCGGAGGCGCTGCCGCCGCTGCTGCGCGAGCGACGCCTAGCGCTCGGGCAGATCGTGCTCACCCACGCGCACTGGGACCACACGCTGGATGCGCCGGCGCTGGCGCGCGCCACGCAGGCGCAGATCCTGGCGCACGCCCTTGACACTTCGGCCCTCGAGTCGCCGCAGACGCGGCCGCCGGTGGCCGGCACGCTACCGGTACCGGCACGCGTGGCCCGCGCCCTCAGCGAGGGTGATGAGATAGCAGCCGGCGCGGCGCGACTGATTGTCTGGCACACGCCCGGCCACACGCCTGGCTCGATCTGCCTCTTCCTGCCGCAGGCGAGGCTGCTCTTCAGCGGCGATACGCTCTTTGCCGGCAGCTACGGGCGGACGGACCTGCCCGGCGGCGACGCGGCGCAGATGGTTTCGTCGCTGCGCCGCCTGGCGGCGCTGCCACCGGCAACGCGCGTGCTGCCGGGCCATGGCCCAGCAACCACCATCGGCGAGGAGGCGTGGCTCGCCCACCTGCAGCCCGGCGCGCGGCCGTAATCTGCTTCACCGCCGACGCAGTCCACAGCAGGCGCGGCACGATCAGCCGGAGCCATCAGGGCGTGGCCGTGGCCCTCGGCGTCGTGGTCGGCGCCGGCACCGGTATCACCGTCGCGGTGGGCGCCGGCGTGGCGGTGGCCGTGGGGGACACGGTCGGCACGGGCGTCGGCGTCACCGTTGCCGCGGGTGTGGCGGTCGGGGTCACCGTCGCGGTGGTCATAGTGGTGGCCGACGCCGCCACGGTCGCCGTCGTGGTGGGTGTCGAAGTCGTGGGCGCGGCGGCGGTGGCCGCCGGGGTCGCAGTGGCAGTTGCGGTGGCAGTCGCAGTGGTGGTGGCGGTCGCCCCTGGCGTGCTGGTGGCCATCGGCGTGGCCGCGGCGGTGGGCGTGGTCGTGGCGGTGGCCGCCGGCGTCGGTGTGGCGGACGCAATGGGGGTCGCCGGATACCGGCTCTTCATCGTTGGGCTCGGGCCCGGCGTGCGGCTGGGCAGGCTGCTCTGCGCCGAAAGGCTGGAGCTGCTCGGAGGCTCGATGAAGCCCCACGTCTCCTGCACCGTGAAGGTGCCGCTGGCGGCCAGGCTGGTGTCCCACTCCAGCCCCATCCAGGCGTCATGGCTGCTGGTGTTAATCGTGTCGCTCAGCCTGCCACTGCTTATCGCCGACCACCCGGTGCCGTAGTAGCTTTCCTGGTAGTGGCTGGCGGCCGGCGAGACGGGGCGCAGGAACATCGTGCGCCCCAATATGACCACGCTGTTGACGCCCACCGTGCCGGTGCTGGAGTCGTAGGAGCCAGTGCCGTAGTCGTTGCCATCCACGTAGGTGTCGGCGGCGTGGAAGAAGCGCAGGGTGCTCACTACCGCCGGCGATTGGACGTCCCAGCGCAGGTGGAGCGCGTTATCGGCCGACGACCACTGCGCCGTCTGCGTCACGGTAATCCCGCTCGTGCTGTCGCGGAAGGTGCTTACCATCGTGTCGACGGCGGTGGCGCAGCTGGAGACGAAGGTGAAGATGCGATCGACCGTTGCCCACCCGCTCACGCTCTGCGTGCCGATGCGCGTGCCGTCCGCCTGGAGAACGAAGCCGCTGGCCGGGTCGTCCCCGCCATAGACGTTCGGCGTGGCGTTGCGCCAGAGCTGAATGCCGCCGGTTGGGTAGATGGCGGCCTGGAGGCCGGTGGCACCGCCGATGGAGAGGCCGCCGGGGCGTTCGATGGTGAAGCTGGTCAAGGCGAAGGTCGCGCCGCCCTGCGGCGATGACTGGGCGCCGATGAAGACGGTGCCGCCGCTGTAGACGGGCGCCGCCACGCGCGCCATGGGGTGGCCGTTGATCCACACGCTCACGGCCGGTGCCTGGCACCCGCCAGTGACCGCCACCTTGAGCTCGAACGGCGCACCTGCCGGCAGCACGCTGAACGGTACCGGGCCCGAGGCGAGCGTCTGCACGCTGAAGCCGCCGGAGCTCTGCGGTACCTGCTGCAAGACCTGGAAGAAGCCCGGCGCCGGCTGGACGCGGACCTCCAGGCCGGCATTGCCGGCATTGGGATTTTGCACGCTGAGCGTCACGCCCGGCCCCTGGCCCGGCACCGTGCCGCTCGCTCCGCCCGTCTGCTGCGCCACCAGCGTGAAGACCTGGTCGCTGCCGGCCGGAACCGGGGTGCCCACCGCGAAGCTGAGGCCGAAGCTCGGGGTGGCGATGGCGATCACCGCCTGGCCATTGGTGTAGCTCAGGCTGTAGGCGGGGGTGGCTATGGGCGGCGGGCCGCAAAGGGCGCTAAAGGCGCCCCACGCCGAGCTGGAGCAGGAGAGCGTGACCGGCCCGGGGGAAGGCGTGGGCAGCACCAGCGTTGGCGTGGGCGGCAGGGGTGTGGGCGTGGCCTGCACTGAGACCGGCGTCGCCGTCGGGGGCACGCTGGTGGTGCCCGGCGGCACCACCAGCGCCGGCCAGATCACGCCGCCGGTGCCGGCCAGCACATCGGTCCCCTGGTAGAAGGCCTGCGTCCCCAGCGGGTCGAACGCAAGCAGCGTGCCGGCGCTGCCGGCCGGCGGCACGCGCAGCCGGAACCGCACCGTTGCCAGGACGAATGATCCACTCGGTGCCGGCCCCGCGCCGCCGGAGGTAACCGCCACGCCGGCCGCGAAGCGCACCACGCCGGCGGTGGTGTCGAGCTGATTCTGCAGCACCGTGGGCAGGGCCGTGCCCGGCGTGGCCGGATTGGTGGTGAGCACGATACCGCTTGCATCTACGACATCGAAGAGCGTCGGGTCATACTGCAGCGCGAACTGGGCGCTATCGACCGGCTGGCTGCCCGAGTCCAGGCGCACCACCACCGGGAAGATGCTCCCGAAGCCGGCGCTGGTCGTCGCTGGCTCGGGGAAGAGGACGACCGCACCCGGAGCCTGGCCGGCCAGCATTGGCGTGCTGGGCGCGGCGATGACGAAGGGCGAGAGAACCGGCACGGGCGCGCAGATCTGGGTACCGGTGACCTGCTGGCCGGCCGGCGCGGCCCAGAGCCCCGATGGCTCGCCGTGCAGGAGCAGCAGGTCGGCGGTGGTGATCCCCGCCGGCAGCGAAAGCCCGGTGGTGGGGAGACAGACCTTCGCCGGCCCGCTGAACGCGGCGGTGGTGGAGACCTGGTAGTAGAGGCCCAGCGGCGTGGCCGCCAGCGGCGGAGCCGGCAGCGGCGAGGTGGTGGTGGTCGTGATGGTGGTCATGCCAGCCGACGTGACGGCGCTGAAGGTCAGCGACGCGCCGTTCGGGCCGGTGACTGTCACGTTGGTGCCCGGCGGCGTGTTGCCGGCCGGTGTCGGTGTGGCCGTTATCGTCGGTGAGGGCGTCACAGTGGCCGTGTTTGTGCCCGTCGCCGTGGGCGGCGCCGGTGTCTCGGTCGGTGGCACGGCGGTCGGTGGGATCGGGGTAGCCGTCGGTGGGAGCGGTGTGCTGGTCGGCGGCAGCGGGGTAGCCGTCGGTGGGACTGGTGTGCTGGTCGGCGGCAGCGCGGTAGCCGTCGGCACGGCCACAGTCGGTGTGGGAAGCACGGCCGTCGGCGAGGGGAGCGGCAGCGTTGGGCTTGGGAGGGGCGGCGTCGCCGTCGGTGGTGGGGTTGGCGAGGGGAGCGGCAGCGTTGGGCTCGGTACCACCGTCTCTGTGGGCAAGGGCGTTGGGCTCGGGATTACCGTCGCCGTGGGCAGCGCCGTTGGGCTCGGCGGCAGTGTGGGCGTTGCCGCCACGGTAGGCGATGGCGTGGGCGGCAGGCTCGGGGTCGGCAGCGGGAGCGTGCTGGTGGGGAGCGGCGTGAGCGTCGCCTGGATGATGGCGGTGGCCTGCAGCTGCGCCACCACCGTCTGCACCACCGGCGGCGGCGCGCTCTCGCCTCCACCACCCGCCGGGGCCGGCCCGCCCTGCGCCAGCGCCGTCGCCAGCGCCGGCGGCACGGTGGGCACGGCCGGTGTCGGCGGCGGCGTCGGCCGGGGCGTCTGCCTCGCCTGCTCCGGTGAAAGCTGGCGGAGCAGGCCGACGTTGGGCGTGGGAATGCCGCTCAAGGGCGGGGTAGGCGTGCCGCCCAGCGCCTGGTAGGTGGCCTGCGCCTGCGCCGTGCGCTGCGCGATCAGCGCCTGCACCGTGGCCCCGGCCGTGCCGCTGGGCACCGGCGTCAGCAGCCCCCGGGCCAGGATCAGCACGCCCGGCGGCGGTCCGCCGATGGTCTCCGGCTCAGCAATGCCGCTCACCAGCACATGCCCGTCGGGATCGACGTCGACAGAGAAGCCGGTCTGCTGCTTGGTGCCCTTGCCGATCACGCCCGCGTAGGCCTGCTCGGAGTGCACCTCGCCGTTGCCGATCCCCGCCACCTCGAAGTGATAGGTGCCGCCGTTGCCGAGCGCGGCGAAGACCACCGTATAGTTCTGGAGCGGCTCGGGCAGGACCAGCAGCTGAGGCTCGGCATCGGGTCCGGAATAGTAGGCGCCGGGGATCTGGTTGACCGGCACTCCCTGAGCCAGCCCGCCCACCGGCAGCAGGCCGGTGCAGCGCCCCACGTTGTCGCAGATGTAGAGCGAGGCGGGCGAGGCGAGGGTCAGGCGCAGGCCGCGCGTCGGCGGCGGCGCGGGCCGCGGCGGCTCCGGCGGCTGGCCGGGCTGGATGGTCGTCGCCTGGCCGGCGGCTACCGGCACCGCCACGCCGGCGGCCTGCGCCACCACCTCGCCCTGCGTTGCCGTCACTGCCGTCTCACCGGTGGGCGCCACCTGCACGCCGAACTCGGTGCCCCGCACCACGGCCACCGCGCTCGGCGTCTCGATGTCGAAGTGGCTGCTCGGATCGAGCAGGCGCACTACCTTGGACCAGGTGTTGCCTACCACCAGCTTGCCCGAGATCTCCGTCTTGATTCCCGCCGGATCTTTGTCCAGCTTCTGGATCACGAACTCAGAGTCGGGCTCGATCTCGGTCGTGCTGCCTTCGAAATAGGTGATCAGCGCGTGCGCGTTGGCCAGCGTTTTGACCGTGTCGCCCACCACCAGCGTCTGGCCGTTGACCGCCGGCACGTAGGCGCCAGTGGGGCCCGCGCTCGCCGGCTTGATCTGCACCTGGCCAGAGAGGATGGAGAGCGTGGTCGTCTCCACCAGCGCCAGCGCCACCGGCGCGCCGCCGCCCGGCCCCGCGCGGCGCGTCGTGCGGATGAGCACAATGCTCAGCACCGCCAGCACGAGCAGCACCGGCAGCCCGATCGTCAGCGCTCGTCGCCAGCGCGTCATTCCTTACCTACTCTCCTCCCGCCCAGGACGCTCCCGGCGTACCGAACGGGGCCGTTCAGCCCGATTGAACCTGCGGCGGTCCAGGAGGACGCTCCCCGCGCGCCGGACGGGGCCGCCAGGCAGTGGCCGCCGGCCGCTGGTCGCCGGCGAGGAACCAGGCGCACCGCCCAGGACGACAATTAGCCATACGGCGTGGCCTGCCTGGTTCCACGCCAGCGCTCGCCGAAGGCCGCGTGCCGGCCGCCGGGGGGCGGTGCACCGCGGCGCAATTGTAGGAGAGGCCATGTCGCCGGCTATCTCGATTGCTAGACAGTAGGACCTTTGGGGGATGCCTCGCTCTGGCAAGCGGTTGGAGCGCCCGGCGCGCCGCCCGTATGAGCCGCCCGCTAGAGCGGCAGCCTCCCGGCCATCGCCCGTGTCGCCCTTCTGCTTTGTCTTTATCTTCATCTTCGGCTGGCGTGGCCGGCGTCTCCAGCCTCCATGGCACGTTCGTGCCCGTTTGGTGGAGTTTCGATGCGAGATGCGACCATGGCCAGCGTCTTCAGCCTCCAAGCCTCTGTGGCACGGACGGCCGGCGCGGCTTGCCCAGCGAGCCATCTGTTGTGGCTTCAGTCTGCACCGGTCAGGGTGGGGCTGTCAGTGGTACTTTCACACTATTCGGGCCGCTTTTCCGAGTTGCCGCCCTATCATGATGACGACGGATAGCTCGAGAGCGGACGGCAAAAGACCAGAGACGGGTCGTCCGCATGGTGGCCGGAGCCGTGAACGTCGCCACGTCTTCGGGTCGCAGATGGAGCGCGCTCGCGCTCAGCTTAGCGCTGGCCGTGGCCTTGGGGGCCCTCTCCTTTGCACCGGGCATCGCTGCTAGCCAGGCGCTCCCTTCTCCGAGCGCCACTGCGACGCCGACCCCGACCGCCTCCAGCACGCCCGCCCGGTCCCCCACTCCAACCCCTACGGCAACTCCCACGCCGCTCCAGACCTCCACCTCGCTCCCTCCTGTAACCTCGACGCCGCCTGCCACCAGCACGGCATCCGGCTCCACGCCGACCACCACGGCCAGCCCTACACCGGTAGCCGGCACACCGGCCGCTACGCCCAGCCTGGTCGCGCCTACGGGCAGTGCGACTCCTTCGCCGAGCGCCACTCCAACCGCGACGGCTACACCCACCGGCAGCCCCACGGCGACCGCGACGGCTACACCCACCGGCAGCCCCACGGCGACGGCCACCGCGACCGGGACGGCCACGCCAACTGCCACGGCGACGGCAGTGCGGCTGCACGTCACCAGCGGCGGCGCGACGACCTACGCGGTAACGATCAGCGACTCCAGCCTGTCGCTACCAAGTGTGAGCGGCCTGCCAGCCACAATCCACCCAGGTGATGCCCTGCAGTTCACCAACTCAAGTAGCTCGACCACCTTTACCGTGACCTTCACCGTCGTGCTCGGCGGCGAGATGCCGCTCGGCGACGGAGCAGCGCCGGTGACTCTTCCACCGGGGCAATCGGCCACCATCACCTTCCCCTTCTCCGGCAGCTACCGTGTCTCGGTCGGAGCGCCCTCGTACTTGCTGACCAGCGATAGCCTGCTCACCGTCGGCTGCTGCCCCACTCTTCCGACGGGCGCCGTCTATATTAGCGTGACGGACACCTCCGGGCAGCCGATCGCAAGCGCGCAGGTGACGCTGCGCGAGCAGCTTCCGGATGGATCGCCCGTCCCCGGGGTGGCCTGGGCGATCACGACCACTGATAGCTCTGGCTACGCCACCTTCTCGGGCGTGCTGACGTCCGATCAGCTCAGCGGCGGGGCGCGGTACGTCGGGCTGGCGCAGGCGACCGGCAAGGCCAGCCGCTTCTACTGTGTAGGGGGGTGCCCCGGCTGGACTTATCGCGCCGACTATGCCGCCCCGGTGGCCGTTAGCGCCGGCACGACGGCCTACGTCCCCGTGCAACTCGCGGCAGGTGCCAGCCTCACCGGCACGCTGGCCGTCGCCGGCTCGAGCGGGCCGGTGCCCGCGCCGGACGGGCTGGTGATTCGCGCCGAGGCGATCGATCCCCTCTACGGCACCTGGACCACCGTGCTGCACAACGGCGATGGCAGCTACACCATCGATGGCCTGGTGGCCGGCCAGGCCTACCGCGTGCGCGCCAACGACGCCGAGGACCCGGCCTTTGCCGTCGGCTATTACAGCCCATCTGGCGGCCAGCCCTCGCGCCTCACTGCGGCCGCGGTTACCGTGCCGGCGTCCGGTATCTCCTGGACGCTCGGGGCGGGCAATGCCCTATCAGGGCGGATCACCAAAGCCGAACGCCCGGGCCAGGGTGTATCCGGCGCCATCGTGCGGCTGGTCTACCGCAGCCCGACCGGCGACGCCACCGATACAGTGCGCCAGACGGTGACCGACGCCAGCGGCGCCTATTCGTTCGCCCACGTGCTGCCGGCTGGCCAGAGCTGGACGGTGGTGGCGCTGCTGGACACGTCAAGCGAGCAGCGCGTGCCGCGTGGCTATAACCCAAGCGCGACGGGATTTGACGTGAACCCGTCGCCGGTAACCGTCTCGGTGGATGCAGGCGCCGTCTCCGGCATCGACGTGCCGCTGCAGATCGGCCGCGCCGTCACTGGCCAGTTCAGCATCTTCGGCTTCGCGCCAGCGCAGGCGGCCGCGGAGGGTCGGGTCGAGGCCTGGCGCCTGTCGGATAGCTACTGGACCGGCGGCACCACCACCGACGCCGCCGGCAGCTTCCGGCTGATCGTGCCCCAGAATGTCGACCTGGCCGTGCGCGGCTGGATGCACTCGTTTATCTCGCCGCTGGCAGCCGGCCCCTTCACCATCTGGCTGAGCGACCCGTTCGTGGTGCCCGCCGGGACGGCGGCACCTTCGCTGACCATCAACATAGCCCCCTACAGCCTCTGCGGAGGTATCTCGGGCACAATCTCGAACGCGGACAGCGCGCCGCTGCGAGCGCCGGCGGTGCTGCACGTGAAGCTCGTGCCCGATGGCCAGGAGATCTGGGTGAGCCTTTTCCCTCCCGGCTCGGCCGGCAGCGCGAACGCGTCGCTCCAGTATCTACTCTGCCCCAATGATCCCGGCTACAATCTGCGCCTCGACGAGCCTGGCTACGTCTCCCGCCAGAGCAGCCTCATCTCCAGCGGCGACGTGACCGCCTATCCGGCGGTGACGCTCCAGGCGAGCGTGCTCGCCGGCGGAAGCCCGGCCACCGGCGCGACGGTGAGCATCCTGGCGCCGGGCGGGGCAAGGAAGCTTGGCGACGCCTCGCCCGGCGCCGCTGCCGGAACCTACACGCTCGGCGTGCTGCCGAACGTGACCTATCTCGTTCAGGCCAGCCTGCCCGGCTACGCGCCGGTGGCGAAGCAGATAACCACCGGCACCACCTCGCCGGTGACGGTGACGCTGGATCTCTCGGCGCTCGATTCGGTGGCGGTAAGCGGCACGGTGAGCGGGCTGAGCGCGGGGACGGTCACCCTCGCGCCGGCCGATGCTGGCTACGCGCCGGTGAGCGTGCCCATTACCGGCAGCGGCGGCGCGGGGAGCTTCACCGCGCACGTCACGCCGGGCATCTATGCCGTGCGCGTGGATGACCCCGGCGCGGCCGTCGAGCCCCAGGTGGTCGACCTGCGCGCGGCCGCCGGCAGCACCGTGCCGCTGAGCCTGAGCAACGGCGCTTCGCCGGGAACGATCGCCGGCACCGTCACAGCCGCCTTCAGCCTAGGTGGTGGATGGCCACCCCTACCGGCTGGATGGGCCACCGCGCCGGCCGGCGGCGCGGTGGTGGAGGCGATCGATCGCACCGGCCTGGTGGCCGCGAGCCAGACGACGGCGCCCGACGGCTCGTATCGCCTCTCGGTCGCGCCCGGCACGTACCTCATCAGCGTGCGCTTCACCGGCTACGCCGTGACCGAGATCGAGGACGTGGCCGTGGCCGCCGGCTCGACCGTCGCGCTCGACGTCGACCTGGCGGCGCGCAATCCGTATCTGATCTATGGCAGAATGCCCTGTGATTGGCCGGCTTGCTTGCCGCTCGCGCCCGGTGTGCGCCTGACGCCATTTGGCGCAGGCCAGGTCGCGTTCATGCCCGTTGGCGCGCAAGATGGCGCGCCCTTCACGCTGCGCGTGCCGGCTGGCACCTATCTCGTCGAAGGGTTTGGGGATGGCTGCGTCTCATTTGGCCTCGCGTGGACCGTGAGTGCCACAGCCCCACAGGTGCCAGCCTCTGCCTCCTGCTCAGGGGGTGACGGCGGTAGTGAGGCCATGGTCTCCGGGCAGGTGGTGATCGGCGCTTCCCCGGCGATTGGGGCGCGCGTGACGGCCTACGATAGTACTGGAACACCGCTCTCGTCGTCGCTGACCGAGCCCGACGGCACGTTTCGGGTGATGGTCCCGTGGAGATCTCCCACCGGCGACCTTCAAGAGGTTGTCGTCTCGTACGCCGGCTACGCGCCGGTGGCGGTGCCCGTCACCTTCGATCGCGCGGCCACATCCGTCACGCTGCCACCGATCGACCTGGCGGCGCTCGATCCGGTAACGGTCTCCGGCACCGTGAGCTCGGCCAGCGGTGGGCTGAACGGCGCCGTCATCGGCGCGCTGCCCGCTCGCGGCGATGGCCCGGCCAGCGTGCGCCTGGCGGCGGCGCCCGGCGCAACCTCGGCCACCTACACGCTCCATCTGCCGCCCGGCGAAGCGCTCGTGGCGGTGCACCGGCCGGGATTGTGGGCAGCGCCGGTGGCCACTGCCTGGCTCGCCGCCGGCAGCACTGCCACCGCCAGCTTCACGCTCGCGCCCGGCACGGTGCTCCGCGGCGCGCTGATCCTGGGACGGGAAACCTTCCCGGGCTTCGATTCGGTGCTGGTACGTGCGCTCGACGCCAACGGACGCGTGGTGGCTGCCGCCGTCCGAACGCGCGGGCGCTACGCGCTCACGCTCCCGCCGCCCCCTCCCGGCGCCACGTCGCAGGCCGCTACCCTGGCCGTCGATGCCCCCGGCGATGCCGAGGTCGATGTGCCGGTGAGCGCGAGCGCGACGGCCGCCGACGTGGTGCAGCCGATCGACCTGCCGGCCGCGACGGCAAGCTGGACGTCTCTCTCCTGCCTTGGGGCCAACTCGCCGACCGGCCGCAGGCTGCCCCGCGGCACCTTCCTCCGCGGCACCAGTACCACCGGCGGCCGGCTGCTACTACCGCTGCGCCGCCTGCGTTTGGATTCTCGGTGCGTTCGGGTGCCGCCCGGCACCTGGACACTGCACGTGGTGGCGCCAGGCTACTATGCCCCGCCAGCCACCTTCACAGTGGCTGGCGGAGCTTCGTCGGTGACGTACGTGACGGTCCCCCCATTCCAGCTCTCACCAGCGGCGATGCTGGCAGGGCAGCTGCCACTGCGGCGCGATCCCTCCGCCACCCCGCTCCAGCGCCCCGAGACTGATCTCGAGGTTCGCGTGTTCCCGCACGGCAGCAGCGTGCCCGTGGCGGTGATCGACCGCACGTTCGACCCGCTAGCGCTGCGCACCGGCGAGCACGGCGAATTCGAGCTGCCGCTGCCGCTCCTGCTCGGCCAAACCTACGACGTGGAGATCAAGCCAGCACACGCGCTGGGCGTGCTGATCACCAACCTGACCCTGGCGCAGAACGCGGACGGCAGCGGCGCGGTGATCGACCTGCCACCCCTCCCGGTGCCGAACGAGGGCGACGTCAACGGCGACGATCGCGTGGCGCTGGACGACTTCTCGCTCTTCGTCACTGCCTTTGGCCGCAGCCTGGGCCAGCCTGGCTACGATCCGCGCACCGACTTCAATCAGGATGGCGTGACCGATATCTACGACTTCAGCCTCTTCGTCGCTCAAGGCAACTTCGGCACGCACGGCCCGCTGCCGGTGGGAGGATAGTCGCGGCCGGGAATCCTAGCCCCGCCGCCACGATCGCCTGGCGCAGCTTGGGCTACGCGGTCGTCCGCGCCGACATCGCCCGCAGCGCGTAGAGGATGATCACCGCGCCGATAATGCTCAGGATCAGCGTGCCGATGAACGTGCTCGGCCCGGCGCCGAAGAGGATCGACCAGATCCAGCCGCCAAGCCAGCCGCCGATGATGCCAACGATAATGCCGCCGATCCAGCCGCCCGGCGTGCGGCCCGGCACGATCAGGCTGGCTACCCCTCCCGCAATCGCCCCTACGATGATCCACCCAATCCAGCTCAGGTCCATCGTCTGCGCCTCCTTGCTGCTGCAACTGTCACCTGCCGGATGCTTCGGCTTTTCGCTCCCCCCTGCCGACCATCCGTCGCTATTCTAACCGCGCGGCCGGCACCGGTGGTAGCGCAGCTTCCCAACAAGTTCCGTGCCAGCGGCTCTAGCCCGGCCGCCAGCACGGCACCCGTGCGCCGGCACAGCCAGCTACCGGTGGCAGCGTGGTCGCACCTAGTCGATCACAGCACCCGCGGCACCCGCGCGCCGGCGGAGGCGGCGTCAGAACCGGCCGGTAGGCGCCCTTCGAAGGGCGCCTACCGGCCGGTGATCCGTCACCGCGCATGTCCTGGACCTCATCAGAAACGGCCTGAGCGCTCCTCGAAATGCGTCGGCTTGCCGAGCGTGGGTGCTCCCTGCCGCACCCAGCCGGCCACCCATTCGATCATCTGCTCCAGCGGCACCGACGGATACCCGAAGAGGCGGTGGCAGCGCGCTGCATTGCTCAGCAGCGCCGTCGGCGCCTCGGTGCCGCTGATGCGGGCCTCTGTGCCCAGGAGCTCGGCGAACCGGCCCGCCAGCCAGCGGATCGACACCGTTTCCGGCCCGGCCACGTTGAGCACCACCGGCGGCGACGCCGCCAGCCGCAGCGCGCGCAGCGCGATCGCGTTCGCATCGCCCTGCCAGATGACGTTCACGTGGCCCATCGTCACGTCCACCGGCTCGCCCGCCGCCACCCGCTGCGCCACATCTAGGAGCACCCCATAGCGCAGGTCGATCGCGTAATTGAGCCGCAGCAGTACCACGCGCGTGCCCTGCGTGCGAGCAAAGTGTTCGAAGACCCGCTCGCGCGCCAGCACCGACTGCGCGTATTCGCCCACTGGCTCGGGAGGAGTTGCCTCGGTTGCGCCGCCCGAGACGACCGGCACCAGGGGATAGACATTGCCGGAGGAGAAGACGGCGATACGCGCGCCGCGATACCGCTGTGCCACGAGCGCCGGTACGTAGGCGTTCATCGCCCACGTCAGTGCCTCGTCACCAGTGGAGCCAAACTTCCGGCCGGCCATGAAGATCACGTTCGGCGCCGGCGGCAATGCCTCGACCGCCGCCGGGTCGAGCAGGTCGGCCGCGATCGTCTCTACGCCCGCCGCCTCGAGCGGCTCGCGCACGCGGCGCGACGTAAAGCGCGAGACGGCGATCACGCGCCGTTGGCGCCCGCCATCGGCCGCGTCGAAGCCGCGCCGGGCGAGCATGGCCAGCGAGGGCCCCATCTTGCCGCCAGCGCCGAGGATCACCAGGTCACCCTCGAGCGCAGCCAGGTCACGGGTCAGCTCAGGCGCCGGCCGCGAGAGCCGCTCGTCAAGCTCGGCTTCGTTTCGCACGTGTC
>Ga0070741_10011111_pt1 | contig 16726 bp, 21 predicted proteins | sample Coa_R1_4_FD_66440 | JGI IMG/M metagenome (GOLD analysis project Ga0070741, IMG submission 66440) | Surface soil microbial communities from Centralia Pennsylvania, which are recovering from an underground coalmine fire - Coalmine... | ecosystem: Environmental > Terrestrial > Soil > Unclassified ...
CGGGGTGCCGGTAGCAGTACTCGATCGCCGGGGCGGGCACCCCGGCGTGCTCGTCGTGCATGACGCCATGGTACGGGGTTCGGGCGACTCGAGACGGTTGCCGGGCCGGCGGTCATGGGCCCTAGGTCCGTGGACGGTCGGGCGCCGGGTCATCGGCGTCGACCTTTGGACTATGGCGTCGCCTCGGGGGGTGAGGGTAGACTCGCTGCCGAGGTGATGGCGCCGTAGCCCAGGCCGCCGACAACGAGGCGGCCGCATCCCCCCTCCCGCGGAGGCTGCCGGCGGTGGGGCGATCGCGAGCGGGGGCGGTGCGGAGTCCCGGCAGCCGGGACGCCCGGATCGGGCAAGTCGACCGGTTCGACGTGAGTCGACCTATGGAGGAGAGGGTGGCGGCAAAGGAGACGGCGGCGGTCGCCGGCGCTCGGCTGAGGACGATCGCGCCGGCCGTCCCGAGGGAGTCCGCCCGGGCCCAGTACCGGCGGCTGTACCTGTTCATGGCCCTGACCGACGGGTTTGCGGTGGCCATCTCGGTGGCGGCCGCCTACTGGATCCGGTTCGGGCTGCGCCCGCTGCCGACCGGCGTCGTGCTGATGATGCTCGCGGCTCCGGCCGTGACCATCGCGATCTTCGCCGCGTTCCACCTGTACGACGCGCACCGGGTGACCACGGCCGAGGAGTTTCGGCGTGTGGTCCTGGCCGTGAGCGTCGAGCTCGCCGGACTCGCCACGGTGGCCTTCTGGTCCGAGACGTCCCCCTCCCGCCTGGAGGCGCTGTACGCGTGGGCGCTGGCCCTCGTGCTCGCTCTCGCCAACCGGCGCATCTGGCACGGGTACATCCGGCAGGCGCGAGCGCGCGGGCGGCTCACGTTTCGGACCCTCGTCGTCGGGACCAACGAGGAGGCGATCCAGCTCGCGCACGTGATGGAAAGCGAGCGAGTCGGGTTCGTTCCGATCGGGTTCCTCCGCACGGCGCAAGGCTCCTGGAGCGGTTACGAACCGGCAGCGCTCGGGCACATCCGCGACCTTCGCGAGCTGATCCGGCGCGAGTCCGCGGACTGCGTGTTCGTCGCCTCGAGCGCCGTGTCCGTCGACGAGATGAAGGACGTTGCCAAGGCGGTTCGGCTCGAGGGGGTTGAGGTGCGCGTCACCGCGACGCTTCCGGAGGTCCTGGCCTCCCGCCTCTCCGTCCAGCCGGTGGGCGGGCTCATGTCGCTCTCGCTCCGTCCGGTGCGTCTTTCGGGAGCTCAGGCCGTGGCCAAGCGCGTGTTCGACATCGTGGTCGCGGGGCTCGGCCTGATCCTCGTCTCACCGCTGTTGATCGCGATCGCGATCGCGATCAAGGTGAGCTCCAGGGGGCCGATCCTGTTCCGCCAGTGGAGGGTGGGGCAGCGGGGCCGGCCGTTCGTCATCCTGAAGTTCCGCACGATGGAGGACGGCGCCGACGCCAGGGTGGCGTCTCTCCGGCACCTCAACGAGTCCGACGGACCGCTGTTCAAGGTCCGCCGCGACCCGCGGGTCACCAAGGTCGGGCGCATCTTGCGCCGCTGGAGCCTCGACGAGCTGCCGCAACTTTGGAACGTGATTCGCGGCGAGATGAGCCTGGTCGGCCCGCGCCCCCCGCTTCCGGAGGAGGTCCGCGAGTACGAGGACTGGCAGTTCGACAGGCTGGAGGTCCGGCCGGGCATCACCGGCCTGTGGCAGGTGAGCGGTCGCAGCGACCTGTCCTTCGACGAGTACGTGCGGCGGGACCTGTTCTACATCGAGAACTGGTCGCTCGCCTACGATCTCTACATCGTCGCCAAGACGATCCCGATCGTCCTTTCCCAGCGCGGCGCCTATTGAGCCCGGGCGCGGGGCCACCCATCTCGGCTCCCCCGCCCCGTCTCGGCCCCCCAACACCACGTCAAGGTTCCCCGCTGGCCGCCGAGCGCGATCCGGGGTTCGTCGCGAGCACGAACGTGCTCCTGCTCGAGCCGGAGCCCGGGCCGCCGACCTAGGCCGAAGGGCGAGATCTCGGCCCTCGAGCCTTCCCACTGCTTGCCTTGGTGCCTCCGCATGCCCTACACTCGAGGCTCCTAAGAGGGGGACGACGGGCAGAAGGGGCTTGTGCATGAAGAGGCTTCTGGCAGTACTCGTGGCGGCACTGGCGTTCTGCGCCGTCGTGGCGGCGCCGGCGTTCGCCGGTTCGGAGCTCCCGCCGCCGGGCGGGCCGCAGGTCAAGGGCACGGTGGTGCACGCGGGCGGGACCGCGTTCACCGGGGCGAACATCTCGCTCGGCCTCCTGTTCATGGTGGGCCTCCTGCTCGTCGGCGTGGCGATGCTCGTGATCGGCCGCCGACGGGCGAGCGCGACTCGCTGATCTCGAACCGAACGTCGAGCCTCCGTCCTCCGTGGCGGAGGCTCGTCTGCGTTCGGGGATAGCCCTCAGGTCTGGAGCCACCCCTCCAGCCTGAGCAGCCACTGCTTGCGCCACTCGCTCCCGCCGTACTTGCCGACCCCGCCGCCCGCCGGCACGACCCGATGGCACGGGACCACGATCGGCACGGGGTTGTCGTGCAGCGCGTTTCCGGCGGCTCGCGCCGCGCGGGGGCTGCCGGCCCGCCTGGCCATCTCGCCGTAGGTCGACACCGTGCCGTAGGGGATGCGGGCCGTCTGCTCCAGCACCTTCCTCGAGAAGCCCGAGGGGCCGAGGGACCAGTCGATGCGGGTCTCGAAGCGCCGCCTCCGTCCCTCGAAGTACTCCTCGAGCTGCCGGCGGATGGGATCCATCCCTCGGGGGTCGGCGAGCACCCTCGGTGAGAGGTCGTCGGCCAGCTCCTGGAGCACGGCATCCTCCGGCTCCTCCGGGAAGGCCACCCGCACCACCCCTCGGCGGGTGGCCGCCACGAGGAGGGTCCCGACGGGGGAGTCCACGCGTGCAACCAGGACGTCGTCGAGGCGCTCGCGTCGGGCGCGTTCGACCACGCGCTCCACGACGCGCCGCGAGGCTCGCTCCACATCCACGCGGCGAATCGGGTCGAGCTCTCCGGTCACCTTGCACCTCCCATCACCCGCGGGAGGCCGTCGTGGGAAAGCGCCTCCCTGAGCTTGCGCCGCCCCTCGTACGCGCTCGCCCTCGCGGCCTCCTCCGAGCAGCCGAGCGCCCGAGCGATCTCCGCGTAGGGGAGGTCGAGCACGTACCGCTGCAGGACCGCGGCCCGCTGCCGGGGCGGGAGCGACCGCACCGCGAGCCAGAGCTCCGGATCCCCATCGGGCGACTCGGGCGCGCTCCGTTCCGGCAGACGCGGGATGGGCACCGGCCGCCGAGCTCGTGCGCGCTCGTGGTCGATGACCTTCCTGGTCGCGATCGTGAAGACCCAGGCTCGCAGGTTGGAGTCCCTCACCCGCGGATAGGCCCGCAGGGCTGCCAGGAACGTCTCCTGGAAGCAGTCGTCGGCTTCGTGAGGCCCGACGGCGGCCAGGAGGAACCGGTAGACCGGCGCGCGGTGCTCCTCCATGAAGCGAGCGAACGGCGGCGGAGTCATCGCACCCTGAAACGCCCTGCGGGACCGAATCGTGAGACGCCGCTCATACGGCGGGCCACGGGTAGGGGCGATGTGGGCCCGGGAGCGGGAACCGCGGTGCGGCCAGGAGCCGGTGGAGGCGTCTTTGGACCGCCGATCGCTCGGCGGGGCTGAGCAGGTCGGTCAGGGCCCTCCCGAGCGGTCCCTCGCGCAGCGCGTCCGCCAGAGCCTCGAGGTCCCCGAGGAGCGGCTCCGGCACCCGCTCCCCGGCGAAGTCCCAGATCACCGTGCGGAGCTTCGGCACCTCGTGGAAGCACACGCCGTGGTCGATGACGAACACGCGCCCGTCCTCCGAGAGGAGACAGTGGCCGGCCTTGCGGTCGGCGTTGTTCACCACGACGTCGAAGAGCGCGATCTTGCGGAACTCGTCGGGAAGCCGTCCTTGGAGCGTGAAGGAGTGCTGGGAGGGATCGAACGGGACGAAGAGCTGGACCGACCCCGGCCCCTCCGGCCCGTCGCGCAGCACCGTCGGCGGCACCCACGGCCATCCCAGGGCGCGAGCGACCAGGTAGGCCGCCGCCTCCCGCTTGCAGAGCGTGCCGTCGGGGAAGTCCCAGAGCGGGGCCTCGAACGCTCGCGGCTTGTACACCGCGAGGGTCTCGGAGCCACCGTCGGACACGCGGGCGAGGAACGTGCCGTTCGACGACCTCGGCAGCAGGCCGAGAATCTCCACCTCCCCCGACGCCAGGAGCGCCAGGGCGTCCTCATCAGAGCCGGTCAGGCCGAGGGGCGGCCGTGACCGTTCATCGCCGGGCACGTGTGACCTTCCGGGTCGATCGGGTTGCCGCACAGCTGACACCGCGGACGGCCGCGCGCGGCCACCGCGGCGCCGTGACGCGACAGCGCCAGCATCTGCTCCCTCGTGGCCCACAGGCGGATCCGCTCGGCCTGCACGACCTCCGAGGGCGCTTCGTCGTCCTCCTCGGGAACCAGCTCCTCCAGCTCCAGCATGATCAGATCTCGCTCTTCCTCGTATCCGATCGAGAGGCGTCCGACGTGCCATGCGGGCTCGAGGGGTTCCTCGAGCTCCAGCTCCTCCTCGCTCGGGCCGCCCCCGGTCTCCTTGTCGATCCGGGACAGGATGTCCAGGATCGAGGCCGCGAGGAGCTCCACCTGTTGCTTCTCGACGACCACCGTGACGAGCTCGGTCCCGCTGCGGGCCTGGAGATAGAAGATCCGGTGCCCCGGCTCGCCGACGGCCCCGGCGGTGATGCGGTCCACGCGCTCGAGCTCCATCCGGCTATCCTCCCACCTTCGCTCGTCCCGCCCTCCGCCCGCTTCGACCTCTCCGCAGCGCGGAGAGGTCGCCGGTGTCGTTGACCTTGTAGACCACGCGCGGGCCGTCGCCGAGAGCGACGACCGATACCGAGGCGGGATCGACCACGATGCGCTGGAACAGATCGGGGTGGACCCCCGCGAAATGGGCGAGGAGCAGCCTGATCACGTCCGCGTGCGAGACGATCGCCACCGTGTCCCGGGGGTGGGCCCGCGCGATGCGCTCGATCTCGCGAAGCGCGCGGTCCTGGACCTCCAGATAGCTCTCGCCGTCGGGGAAGCGCACGGTCGAGGGCGCGGTTTGCACCGCCCGCCACAGCTTGGTGCGACGAAGCTGGGCGAGGGTCCGATCGGTCCAGGCTCCAAAGCGGATCTCGCCCAGGTCGTCGCGATCGCGGATGGTCAGGCCGTGCGCCTCGGCCAGGGGGCGTGCCGTCTCCCGGCACCGCTCGAGCGGGCTCGAATAGATGGCCGCGATGGGGACCCCGTCCAGCCGCTCCGCCAGGCGCGCGGCCTGCTCCCGTCCGCGTTCGGATAGGTGGACGCCGGGCAGCCACCCGGTAAGCCGTCTGCCGGCCGCGTCGGTATGGGCATGTCGGACGAGCAGCAGGACCGTCATCGACGCAGGATAGCGCCGGGGGTGATCCGCAGCCTCAGGCCCGGGCGGGCCCGAACACCACGCAGCAGCGGCCCGGCGCCGGCCTCGGCTCGACCCGGAGGTCGTCCGCCCCCAGCCCACAGAGCAGTCCCCGCATGAAGGCAAGGTTCGCGGAGCACACGAGCTCGGGAAACTCCCGCGCGAGGGCGTCGAAGGGGCAGTTTCGGAGCAGGATCGAGCCGTCCGGGGCACGCTCGGGCTCGAATCCCTGATCCTCGAGCGCCGCGAGGACGGCGTGCGCGGGCGCGGCGGGTCCGGCCTCGACGGTCCGCGCCCCGATCTCCGCGCCCACCTCCTCCGAAGCCTCCACGAGGGCGGCCGCGGGCTCGATCCCCGAGCGACCGAGCGCGACCGCGAGGAGTCGGGAGAGGAAGCGATAGCGCCTGGGGGGAACGGAGACGTCGACCTCCAGCTCGGAGCGGTGGTAGAGCTTGGCGGGGCGGCCCGCGCCCGGCCCGCTCCGTCCCGAGAGGCGTCGGAACGAGACATCGAGCATGCCCTCCCGCGCCAGCTTGTCGAGGTGGAACGCGGCCAAGGCACGCGTCACGCCCACCGCCCGAGCCGCTTCGTCGCGTCCGACCGGGCCACCCCTGGCGGCCACGTACGCGTACAGGGCCCGACGGACGGGGTCGTTCAGGAGCGCGACCCCCCTGATCCGGTCCTCGAGCGGCCGATCCTCGCCCATCTTTCGACACTAACAGAAAGAACCGCTTGTGCTAGGAATCCCCCTGGCCCTCTAAAGCGTAGTACCACGTGTGATAGAGCCGCGAGGAGGCGCCTCGCGGTACCAGGGAAGGAGGGGGCCATGAGGAGGATCTCGAGGGGAGCGCTGGCGGCGCTCCTGGTCGCCGGGCTGGCGGTGGGGGCATGGGCGATCGCGCCGCTCGCGTCGCAGGCGTCGAACGGCCACGCCGCCGAGCGGGGGTCAGCGGACCGCACGGGCGCGATCGGCCGTCTGCGATTTCACGAGCAGATGCTCAAGCTGTGGGAAGACCACGTTACGTGGACCCGCCTGTTCATCGTGAGCTTCGCGGCGGGCCTTCCCGACCAGGAGCAGACGGCGGCGCGGCTGCTTCAAAACCAGGTCGACATCGGGGACGCCATCAAGCCCTTCTACGGCGTCGCGGCTGGAGACCAGCTCACATCCCTGCTGCGGCAGCACATCCTGACGGCCGTCGACGTGCTGACGGCGGCGAAAGCCGGAGATCAGAGCGGGCTGCAGACCGCCCTGAAGGCCTGGTACCGGAATGCGAGGGAGATCGCCGATTTCCTGCACGCGGCCAACCCTCGGAACTGGTCCAGAGCCGACATGCGCGCGATGATGAAAGCACATCTGGACCTCACCCTGCGGGAGGCCTCCGACCGGCTGGCCGGCAACTACGACGCCGACGTCGCCGACTACGACGCCGTCGTGAAGGAGATCCTGAGGATGGCGAACATGCTGGCCAACGGCATCATCGCTCAGTTCCCGGGGCGGTTCTCCTCGGTATGACGTGTGTCGGGCGTGGGCAACGGGATCCCTGAGGAAAGGAGGAGCCCATGTGTCTGTCGTGTGGCTGTGGTGAGCCGGACGCCGATCACGGCGACTCACGGCACATCACGATGGCCGTTCTGAGGCAGGCCGCGGAGGCGGCGGAGATCACGCCTCAGGAAGCGGCCGACAACATCAAGGCCACGTTGGCCAAGGCGTAGCGCTGGGCGGCGGGGAGGGGGCCGCGAGCGCGGCCCCCTCCCCGCCGCACGTCTCGAAAGGACACGAACGTGGCCGACACACCGGCGGGCTCTCATCGGTGGACCGTTCGCGACTGGCTCCAGGGCAAGCCGCTCGGGCACCCCACCCACGCGATGTTCATCCACTTCCCCGTGGCCTTCTACGTCGGGGCGCTGGCGCTGGACGTGCTGTCGCGCCTGGGACGCTTCCCGTCGGCGCCGCTCGCGGCTACCTGGCTCCTGATCGGCGCTTTCGCCGGAACCGCGCTCGCTGTGCCGACCGGGCTCCTGGACTGGCTCGGCATGGTGCCGGGCTCGCGAAAGCGGCGGTGGGCGACCCGGCATATGCTCGCTCAGCTCGTCGCGGCGGCCGTGTTCGTGATCGACGCCGCACTCCGCTGGTCGGGGCGGGCGCGGGCGCGGGCGAGCCTCGCGTGGATCGGCCTCGAGGCCGTCGGCGTCGTCGTCCTGCTGGTGGGACAGTGGCTGGGCGGGGTGCTGGTCTATCGGCTCGGGATGCGCGTCTCGACCGGCTCGCGTCCCGGGACGGCCGCCGGCACCGTCGCCGAGCCTCGGCGCGCCTCCTGAGATCCACGGCGCCGCGGCCTCATTCCGATCGGGCGACCGGCAGCCGCACCACGACCGTCGTTCCGCGGCCGAGCTCGCTTCGCACGTGCACGGTCCCGCCGTGGTTCTCCACCACGTGCTTGACGATCGACAGCCCGAGCCCGGTGCCGCCGGTCTCCCGAGACCGAGCCCGGTCCACCCGATAGAAGCGCTCGAAGATGCGGGGGAGGTCCCGGCTCGGGATGCCGATCCCGGTGTCCTGCACCGACAGGACCACGAGCCCGTCGTCCGAGTCGACCGAGACCTCGACACTGCCGCCGGGCTTGGTGTACCGGATGGCGTTGTCGACCAGGTTGCGGATCAGCAACGAGAGGTCGCGCGAGGAGCCCCGCACGGGTCCGACCGACTCCGAGCGGATCGACAAGCGGATGCCCGCATCGGCCGCCGGGCCCTCGAATCGCTCCGCCTCCTCGCGGAGCAACGCGTCGAGGGCCACGTCCTCGTCGAGATCGCTGCCTCCCTCGAGCCGGGAAAGATCGAGGAGGTCCGAGACGATCCGCGACAGCCGGATCGCCTCGCGCTCGAGCTGCTGCGCGAAGCGCGGCACGACCGCGGGGTCATCGAGCGCCGTCGTCGCGAGGGTCTCCGCGGCCGCGCGGATCGAGGCGGCGGGAGTCTTCAGCTCGTGGGAGGCGTTGGCCACGAAGTCGCGCCGGATGCTCTCGGTGCGTCTGGCCTCGGTCACGTCCCGGACCACGAGCAAGACGGAGCCGTCCCCCACCGGGATCGCGGATGCCCGCAGCCATCGGCTCGGTGCGCCCGTCTCGAGCTCGAGCGAGTGGGTCTGATGGTCTGCCGACGCGCCGCGGACGATGGCCTGCAGGCCGAGCGGCGTGAGGCCGGTCAGGGTCGCCGGGCGGGTCCCCAGGTGGCGTTCCGCGGCGGCGTTGATGAGCCGGATCCCGCCGATCGGGCTCACCAGCACCACGCCCTCCTCCATGGACGACAGCACGGTTTCCATGGCGCGACGCTCCTCGTCCTGTTCGGCGAGGCGGCTCGTCAAGTTGACGACCCGGCGCCCCAGGAGCTCCGACGAGCGCCGGGCGTGCTCGGAGGCCCTGAGCTGGGTAAGGCCGAAGGCGATCGCGAGGACCGCGACGACCACCACCACCGCGAGCAGCTTCTCCACGCCTCCAGTATGGAGAAGCGAACCACGCCCCGACCTGCTCCGACGGATGCCGGGCCGACCCTTCGGACCCCGTTCACCTCGCGTTCATCCCGGGGCCAGGGGCCGTCCATCGGCGCCCCCTAGCCTGGCCCTGATGACGGGCACGACCCACAGGTCGACGACGGGAGAACGGCTGGCGCCCCCTCTCCGAGCCGTTCTCCCGTCCGCTCGTTCGGCGAGCAAGGAGGAGGGATGGCTGTGAAGAGCAAGTGGACGGTCGTGGCGGCGATCTCGGCGCTCGCGATCATCGGGGCCGCCTGTTCCGGCAAGGGCGGCGCGTCCACGGACGGGACCGCGTCGAACGGTGGCGGCGCCCCCTTCCGGGGCGCGGCCTTGACCGGGGCCGGGTCGACGTTCGCGGCGCCGATGTACCAGCTCTGGTCGCAATCGTTCCTGGCCGTCGAGCCCGACGCGAAGATCAACTACCAGGCGATCGGATCGGGAGGCGGCATCGAGCAGTTCACCGCGAAGACCGTCGACTTCGGCGCGACCGACGTACCCCTGCAACGCGACGAGATCTCCGCGCTTCCAACGCAGAGCTACATTCAGTTCCCGACCTGCCTGGGCGCCGTGGTGTTTGCGTACAACGTCAAGGGACTGCAGTCCGGCTTGAAGCTCGACGGTCCCACCATCGCCGACATCTTCCTCGGCAAGATCACCACGTGGAACGATCCGGCGATCGCCGCTCAGAACCCCGGCGTGAGCTTGCCGGACGAGTCCATCAAGGTCTTCCACCGGGCGGACGAGTCGGGTACGACGGCGGTCTGGACGCAGTGGCTCTCGGAGGAGAGTCCCGAGTGGGCGAGCAAGGTCGGGGCGGACAAGGCGGTCCAGTGGCCGATAGGCTCGGGCGGCAACGGGAACGACGGTGTTGCGGCCGGCATCAGCCAGACCGAGGGCGGCGTCGGATATCTCTCCTACGACTTCGCCGTGACGGCCGATCTGGGAATCGCCGACATCAAGGCTCCGGACGGCTCCTATGTGACGCCGTCGATCGATTCAATCAGCAAGGCGGGCGGCGGCCTCAGCTTCCCGATTCGGCCCGACACGAACATCCTGAACTCGCAGACGCCGGGCGCCTATCCGGTCGCCAGCACCACGTACGTGCTCATCTACTCCGACCAGACCGACCGGGCGAAGGCCCAGACCCTGGTGGACTTCTGGACCTGGGCGCTGACCGCCGGCCAGCAACAGACCGAGCAGATCAACTACGCGCCCCTGCCATCGTCCTTTGCGACCAGCGCGCTGAGCGAGCTCTCGAAGATCACCGTCGCCGGCGCCCCCATCACGCCGTCGAGCGGGATCGGCGGGTAGTCGCGGTTCCGTGGGGGCGGGTGTGGAGACCGAGCAGACGAGGGAGTACGGCACGGTACCGACGCGTCGGCACCGTGCCGTCGCCGATCGCGCGTTCCGATGGGTCACGCTCGCCGCCGGGCTCGGCCTGGTCGTGATGCTGGGGCTCCTGCTCTGGGTGCTGGGCGAGGGCGGGTGGCGGGCGATCAGGGAGTTCGGGTTGCACTTCCTGATCGGGCGCGACTGGAACCCGGTCGCGGGCCGCGAGAGCTACGGCGCACTCCCGTTCATCTTCGGCACGGCGGTGACCTCGGCCGTCGCGATGATGCTCGCGGTGCCGATCGGTGTGGGCGTTGCGCTCCTGCTGAACGAGATCTCATCGGGGTGGGTCCGCAATCCGCTGGCCGTCCTCGTCGATCTTCTCGCGGCGATTCCGAGCGTCGTGTACGGCCTGTGGGGGCTCTACGTGCTCGTGCCGATCTTCGATCGAGACGTCGAGCCCGCGCTGGAGAGCACGGTGGGAAGGATCCCCGTCGTCGGGGACCTCTTCCGTGGGGCCGGGAACGGAGGAGATCTGCTCACCGCCGGTGTGGTCCTCGCCGTCATGATCCTCCCCATCGTGACTGCCGTGTCCCGTGAGGTCATCGCGATCGTCCCCGGTGACCTGCGTGAGGCCTCGCTCGCGCTCGGCGCCACGAGGTACGAGGCCGTCCGGATGGCCGTGTTGCCCTACGCTCGCCCGGGGATCGTCGGTGCGAGCATGCTCGGCCTCGGCCGGGCGCTGGGGGAGACGATCGCCGTCGCCCTGGTGGTGGGGAACCAGCCCAGGGTCGGGGCGTCGCTGCTGCAGGGTGGCTACACGATCCCGGCCGTCATCGCGAACGAGTTCCGGGAAGCCACGAGCGTCGGCCTCCACCGATCGGCGCTCCTGTTCCTGGCTCTCGTCCTGGTCGCGATGGCCCTGGCGATGGCGACGGTGTCCCGTCTTCTGGTGCGCCACACCGCGCGCCTCGTCGGGGGCGCGGTCGAGGTTCGCGACGAGGCGGCCGTCACGACCATGGGGATGGCCTGATGGCGATCGCCGTCGGGAGCCGGCCCCTCCAAGCGGTCTCGCGAGCTCGGCGGCTGAAGGACCGCGGCTTCACGGCGCTGCTGTGGCTCTGCGCCGGAGTGGCGCTCGTGCCGCTGGTGCTCATCGTCTCCTACGTCGTTCGCAGAGGGATCGCCGCACTCGATGCGGCGTTCTTCACGAACACCGCCCTGCCGGCCGGGCTCCCCGGCGGAGGGATGCTTCAGGCCTTCGTCGGCTCGGGGCTCATCATGGGATTCGCCATCCTGTTCTCGGTTCCGCTCGGCGTCCTCACGGGCCTGTACCTCTCGGAGTTCGCCAGGGGACGCGTGGCCTCCCTCGTCCGGTTCGTCGCCGAGATCCTGCTGTCGACGCCGTCGATCGTTGCGGGCGCCTTCGTCTGGGCGTTGGTGGTCGTGGCGCTCGGGAGCTTCTCGGCGCTCGCCGGAGGGATCGCCCTGACCGTGCTCATGTGGCCGATCATCGCTCGAGCGACGGAGGAGGTGCTTCGCCTGGTTCCGGACGAGCTCCGGGAGGGCGCGCTCGCGCTCGGGGTTCCGCGGTGGAAGGTGGTGCTGCGGATCGTGCTTCCGACCGCCGGAGCCGGAGTGTTCACGGCGATCATGCTCGCGGTGGCACGCGGACTGGGAGAGACGGCGCCGATCCTGCTCACCTCGCTGGGGAACGACTTCGTGAACACGAATCCCCTCGCGCCCACGGATGCCGTACCCCTGCGCGTGTACTTCTACGCGCAAACGCCCTTCGAGACCTGGAAGACGCTTGCCTGGGGTGGAGCCCTTATGCTGTTGCTCGCCGTGCTCATCCTGTCGATCACGGCGAGGGTGCTCGCGAACCGACAGCTGAAGAGGACCGCGTGAGGCGAGTGGAGGTTTCGGATCTGTCCGCGTGGTTCGGGGCCAAGAGGGTCCTCCACGGGGTGAACATGGTTGCCGAGCCGCAGAAGGTGACGGCCATCATCGGGCCCTCCGGATGCGGCAAGTCGACGCTCATCCGCTGCCTGAATCGCATGCACGAGGAGGTGCGGGGGGCCCGGGTCGAGGGCAAGGTCCTGTTCGACGGTATCGACATCTACTCACCGGACGTCGATCCCGTCGAGATCAGACGGCGGATCGGGATGGTCTTCCAGCGTGCCAACCCGTTCCCGACGATGAGCATCCTCGAGAACGCGGTGGCCGGTCTCAAGCTCGTCGGCAGGAAGTCCCGAGCCGAGCTGCTCGAGCGCGCCGAGCGGGCCCTGACGGCGGCCGGGCTCTGGGATGAGGTCAAGGATCGGCTGCACGAGCCGGGTGCTCGCCTGTCCGGAGGTCAGCAGCAGCGTCTGTGCATCGCCCGCGCGCTCGCGGTCGAGCCAGAGGTGCTGCTCATGGACGAGCCGGCCTCGGCGCTCGATCCGGCCTCGACGCTGCGCATCGAGGAGCTCATCCAGGAGCTGAAGGACCAGTACACGGTCGTGATCGTGACCCACAACATGCAGCAGGCGGCTCGTGTGTCGGATTGGACGCTCTTCTTGCTGTACGGCGAGGTCGTGGAGTTCGGGCCGACCTCGAAGCTGTTCACCCGGCCGGACGACCAGCGCACGGAGGACTACGTGACGGGACGGTTCGGCTGATGACCACGATCAGGAGCCATTTCCACGAGGAGCTCGACGCCCTGGAGCTCGACATCCTCGGGATGGGAGAGCTCGCCGAGCGCGCGGTCGGTCGGGCCGTCGAGGCGCTGGCCCGGAACGATCGCGGGGAAGTCGAGGCCGTCATCGGCGGGGACGACGAGATCGACGCCAGGTACCTATCGGTGGAGCAGCGCATCGTCGAGCTCCTCGCGCTGCAGACGCCGGTCGCGACCGACCTGCGGCTCATCACGTCGATGCTCCACGTCAACCTGCACCTGGAACGGATCGGCGACATGGCTGTCAACATCGCCAAGACCACCCGCTCGATCCTGGACCTCCCGAGCTCGGGCACCATCCTCGCGCACATCGAGGAGATGTCGGACGTCGTCCGCCCGATGATCCGCATCGCGATGGAGGCCTTTCGCACCCGGGATCTGGAGCTCTGCCTCCGGCTGCCGGCCATGGACGACCCCGTGGACCGGCTGAACGTGGGCATGTACACGGAGGTCGCCGCGCTGGCCGGCGACCCCGGCAGGCTCAACTGGGGTCTTCGGATGATCCTGATCGCGCGACAGCTCGAACGGGTGGGTGATCACGCGGTCGACATCGGGGAGCAGATCGGGTTCCTCCTCACGGGCGAGTTCAGGGAGTTCACGGATGCCTCACACCCGGTCCACCTCACTCCCGACGTCGGCTGAGGTCGCGCGCATCCTGGTCGTCGAGGATGAGGAGTCGCTGGCGGACACCCTCCGCTACAACCTCGAGCGCGAGGGCTACGCGGTTACCGTCGCGGTCGACGGGCGTCGGGCGATCGAGCGCTTTCGGGCCGAATCGCCGTCGCTGATCATCCTGGACCTGATGCTGCCCGAGATGTCCGGGCTCGACGTGTGCCGGACGATCCGCGCCGAGTCGGCCGTGCCGATCATCATGGTCACGGCCAAGGACTCCGAGGCCGACAAGGTCGCCGGCCTCGAGCTCGGGGCCGACGACTACGTGACCAAGCCGTTTTCCGTCCGCGAGCTCGTCTCGAGGGTTCGGGCCAACCTTCGACGAGCCGGGTCGCAGATGCTCCTGCCGGTTCCCGAGGACCGGCTCGAGGCCGGTCCGGTGAGGATGGACGTCACCCGGCACGAGGTCGCCGTTCGCGGCAAGCTTGTCGCGTTGCCCCCCAAGGAGTTCGAGCTGCTCGAGGCGTTCCTCCGCCGCCCCGGTCGCCTGCTCACCCGCGACTTCCTGATCGAGGCGGTATGGGGGGCCGATTACTACGGCGACACCAAGACCCTCGACGTGCACGTGAAGCGCCTTCGCCAGAAGATCGAGGCCGACCCGCACCATCCGGAGCATCTACTCACCGTCCGCGGGCTCGGCTACAAATTCGTCGGCTGAGGGGCGTTCGTCGGCTGAGCCACGGTCCGGCGCGTTCGCCCCGCGACGACCGCAGCCGACGAGGGGGCTGCGGGCGGGATCGGCCGTGGCTCCGCCCCCGGAGTGGACAAGCGCCCCTCGCGCCGCTAGGTTGCGTGCGGCCCACGGGCCGGACCTCGAACCACGAGAGGGGGCAGCGCAGTGCCGTTCCGGGTCATCCCGCGCGAGCAGGCCTTCTACGACCTTCTCGAGCAAGCCGCCGACGGCGTGGCCGCCGGCGCCCACGAGCTGCTGGCGCTGGTCGACGACTTCGAGCACGCGGGGGGGCACGGCCGGCGTATCCAGGAGCTCGAGCGGCAGGGCGACGACCTGACACACCGCATCATGGGGCTGCTGAACACGACGTTCGTCACCCCCGTCGACCGGCACGACGTCCACCATCTCGCGTCGTCGCTGGACGATGTGCTCGACGGGCAGGAGGCCGTGTCGGATCTCCTAATCCTCCACCACGTGGAGAAGCCGATCCCCCAGCTACGACAGCAGGCCGAGATCCTCCTCGGCGCGGCCGGGGCCGTCGCGCGCGCGGTTCGCGGGCTTCGGTGGCCGCACGCCACCGGCCGTCCGTGGGTCGAGATCCTGCGGTACGAGCGGGACGGCGACCACGTCTTTCGTCGCGCGGTCGCAGCCCTGTACTCAGGCGACTACAAGGCTATGGACGTCCTCAAATGGAAGGACATCCTCGAGCAGATGGAGTCGGCGATCGACCGCTGCGAGGACATCGCCAACACCGTGGAGTCCATTGTTGTCAAGCTTGCGTGAGCGCGGATGAGCATCGCCGTCGCCCTGATCATCGCGGTGGCGCTCGCGTTCGACTTCTTCAACGGGTTCCACGACGCGGCCAACTCGATCGCGACCGTCGTCTCGACGCGCGTGCTGGCACCCCGGCTCGCCGTGGTGTGGGCGGCGTTCTTCAACTTCGCGGCGTTCGTGATCTTCGGCACCGCGGTCGCGAGCACCATCGCCAAGGACGTGGTGCTCCAGAGCGTGCTGTCGAACGGCGTGATCTTCGCCGGCCTCGTGGGCGCGATCGCGTGGGACATCATCACCTGGTGGTTGGGCCTGCCGACCAGCTCCTCCCACGCCCTGGTCGGGGGCATCGCCGGCGCGGCGGTGGCGCGCGCCGGGTGGAAAGCGCTGATCGGCGTCGGGCTGCAGAAGATCGCGGTCTTCATCGTGCTGTCGCCGATCGTCGGTCTGCTACTCGGGTTCACGATCATGGTGATCGTGTTCTGGCTGTTCCACCGCTACCGGAAGGTGGACCGGCTCAATCGAGCGTTTCGACGCACCCAGCTGCTCTCGGCCGCGGCGTTCAGCCTCGGTCACGGCGCCAACGACGCCCAGAAGACGATGGGCGTGATCCTTGCGCTCCTGATCGCGAACCACGTGGTTCCGGCCACGTCGAGCGTGCCGTTGTGGGTGGTGCTGTCCGCGCACACGGCGATCGGGCTCGGGACCCTGTTCGGGGGCTGGCGGATCGTTCACACGATGGGCTCGAGGATCACGAAGCTGAACCCCGTCGGCGGGATGAGCGCCGAGCTCGCGGCGGCCTCGACCCTGTTCTTCACCGCGCATGCCGGGATCCCCGTCTCGACCACCCACACGATCACCGGAGCCATCGTCGGCGTGGGAACGACCCAGCGGCTTGCCGCCGTCCGGTGGGGCATCGCCGGACGCGTGGTCTGGGCGTGGCTCCTCACGATCCCCGGAGCGTTCGTGGTTGCCTGGCTGACCTACCTGCCCCTGAAGGCGCTCACGTGAGGATCGGTCGCCGTCCGCTGTTCTTCCTCGGTGTGGCCGTCCTGTGCCTGCTGCTCAGTCCGGTGACACCCGCCGAGTTTCGCTGGCTCGACTACGCGATGGCGGGGTTGGCCGCGTTCTGGGCGCTCGCTCTGGGACTCGAGGAGCTCGCGACCGCCCGCGACGCCGAGCGCCGTCGGATGGACCGGTGAGGCGCACGCGACAGCGCTCGACGAGACGGCGGACCGATCGCGCTAGGCGTGCTTGAGCACGATCGACTCGATCACGTTCGCGACGTTCTCCAGGCCGTCGAGCGCTTCCTCGAGGTTCTCGATGACCTCCTTCCAGCGGAGCACGTCCATCGCCCGGTATTCGCCGGAGAACAGGTCCGCCACCGCGTGCCGGTAGAGCTGGTCGCCCTCGTTCTCGAGCGTGTTGATCTCGATCCAGTACGGCTCGAGGTGGTCGCGGTTCATCTTCGGAAGGAGCTTGAGCGCCTCCTCGGTCTGCTGGGCGGCACGAAGGAGCACATCGATCTGCTGCTTCATCTGGGGGAGCGGTTGCTCGATCTG
>Ga0070741_10011112_pt1 | contig 16724 bp, 14 predicted proteins | sample Coa_R1_4_FD_66440 | JGI IMG/M metagenome (GOLD analysis project Ga0070741, IMG submission 66440) | Surface soil microbial communities from Centralia Pennsylvania, which are recovering from an underground coalmine fire - Coalmine... | ecosystem: Environmental > Terrestrial > Soil > Unclassified ...
AGCACGTATTATTTTCGTTTTCGCAGAGCGGAACATACTTTTCTCTGCTATCAGAGAGCGATTGACGGGGAATTCCTGGAATGACGATTGAGCTTGTGACCGCGTATTCCGCGATGGCGGGTACCGGCTTTGCCAACCATTCGCGCCATCGCGAGCTTGCGGGGTCTTGAGAGCATGGCGATCGGGGACATTGTCAATCTGAAGCGCTTCAGGAAGCGCAGCCAGCGCGAGCAGGCGGCAAAAGACGCCGAGGCCAATCGCGCGCGGTTCGGCCGCAGCAAATCCGAACGCGCCGCCGACACGACGCGCGCCAGGCGCGCCGACGAGCTTCTCGACCAACATCGCGTCGACGGCGAGGGCGCGTCATGAAATCTCCCGTCGTCAAACGATCGATCGTGGTCGCCGGCCACAAGACCAGCGTCAGCCTCGAAGAAGCGTTCTGGAACGGCATGAAGGAGATCTCCGGTCTCCGCAACATGACGCTCTCGGAGCTCGTGGGCGAGATCGACAGCAATCGTCAGCAGGGCAATTTGTCGTCCGCGATCCGGTTGTTCGTGCTCGATTACTTCAAAAGCCGCGCCGGCGGCGCCGCGCACGACGCCAAGCAGCAAGCCTGACGCGCGACTTGCTCGTCCCGGCGCGCGCGCCTCTCCCCTCGATCAGTACACCAGCGCCGTGCCCGGCGGCTGCTCCAGCGCCGCCGCCAGCGTGCGATATTCCTCGCAATCGGTGCCGCAGATCGCGGCGATCCGGCTGAGGTGATATTGCGCCTGGTCGCGGTTGCCCTGCTCGATCTGCCACAGCCCGTAATAGTTCCAGGTCAGCACGTGGTTCGGATCGGATTTCAACGCACGCTCGTACCAGACCTGCGAAGCCCGGTAGTCGCCGAGCTTGCGGTAGGAATAGCCGATCAGGTTGGCGACGTTGGCGAAATCATCGTGGCCGAGCGCTCTCAGCTGTTCGATCGCGTCTGCATAGTCATGGCGCTCGTAGATCGTGGCATAGGCGTCGCGATAGCCCTTCGCGAAGGCCGGATCGTCGAACAGCGACTGCTTGTCTCCGGCCTTCTTGCCGCGATGGCTCGATCGCGCATCCCGCGGCGGCTTCGAGGGCGGCGGCGATGATGGCCGCATGATGTCTTCGCCCGGCGGACCGCCGCCGCCCCCACCGCCTCCTGCGGCCCGTGCCGGCGGCACAGCGGGGTTCATCAACAGCGCAAGCAGGAAAATTGCGGAGAAAACTGCCGAGATCGGTTTGATCATGCGCGCCTCCGGCGAGAACCAACGCTCCACCAGCCACAAGGTGCTAACCCCGCTGGGATCGCCGCATTCCCGAGCGACGAAAGGAGCCGACCGGCGCGCGCGGAAGGAAGAAATCGCAAGCCCGATCGCGGCACAGCCCGCGAATAGCGACGCGGAACGCTTATAATCGTTCTAAGGTCCCGAACATCGCAGCGTCCGCGCTTGACCTTGCGGCTCTCGATTGAAATTTAGAGGCCATGAGTGAAAGCAACGACAGACCGCAATTGCCGCTCGGGCTTGCCCGCCGCGGTTTCACCGGCGTGATCCAGCATCTCGCCGCAGGCCGGGCCGGCTCCGCGCTGTCCGACACCGAGCTCGAAAGCCGCCTGATCGAACTCGGCTTTGTCGAAGGCGCGAAGGTCGAGGTGCTGCACGAAGGCATTGTCGGCCGCGATCCCATCGCGGTCCGCGTCGAGAACGTCACTATCGCGGTGCGCCGACGTGAAGCGATGGCCATCATCGTCGCCTGAGGCGACCGGATCGAAGGCGCCATGGAAGCTCCTCTGATGCATCTCGCCCTGGTGGGCACGCCGAACAGCGGCAAGACCGCGCTGTTCAACGCGCTGACCGGCAGCCGGCAGAAGGTCGCGAACTATCCGGGCGTCACGGTCGAGCGCAAGGAAGGCGCCTTCGTCACGCCCACGGGCCGGCAGGTGTCGCTGATCGATCTGCCCGGCACCTACTCGCTGCGCGGCCGCAGCCCGGACGAGGAGATCACGCGCGACATCGTGCTCGGGCGCACATCCGGTGAGGCGCTGCCCGATCTCGTGCTGTGCGTCGCCGATTCCACCAACCTGCGCCTGACCATCCGCCTGCTGCTCGAGCTGAAGAGCACCGGACGGCCGCTGGTCCTGGTGCTCAACATGTTCGACATCGCGACCCGCCGCGGCGTCACTGTCGACGTGCCAAAAATGTCGGAGGCGCTCGGCGTGCCCGTGGTGACGTCGATCGCCGTGCGCAAGGGCGGCACCGCCGATCTGTTGCGGCTGACCGACGATTTGCTGGCGCAGGCGCCGGACAAGCCGCGCGAAAATCTCTGGCAGCCGCTCAGCGTATCGGAATTGCGTGCGACGCAGCGCGAGGCCGATCGCATCATCGCCGCGAGCGTCAGCCTGCCGGCGCGGCCGGACACCTGGACGGCGCGGATCGACAGCGTGGTGCTGCATCCCGTCGGTGGCCTCGCGATCCTGCTGCTGATCCTGTTCGTGATGTTCCAGGCGGTATTCGCCTGGGCGCAGCCGCTGATGCAATTGTTGTCGTCAGGCTTCGATGCGGCAGGTCAATTCGTGCACGAGGCGATCCCCGCGGGGCTTGCGCAGAGTTTTCTGCAGAATGGCGTGATCTCCGGCGTCGGCAGCGTGATCGTGTTCCTGCCGCAGATCATCATCATCTTCCTGTTCATCCTGCTGCTCGAAGATTTCGGCTACATGGCGCGCGCCGCGTTCCTGATGGACCGCATCATGGGCGGCGCCGGGCTGCACGGCCGCGCCTTCATCCCGCTGTTATCGAGCTTCGCCTGCGCGATCCCCGGCATCATGGCGACACGGGTGATCGACAACCGCCGCGACCGCCTGACCACGATCCTGATCGCGCCGCTGATGACCTGCTCGGCGCGGATTCCCGTCTACACGCTGATCATCTCGGCGTTCATTCCGCCGAAGCTGATCTGGGGCTGGATCAATTTGCAGGGGCTGGTGATGTTCGGCCTCTACGCCGCCGGCATCGCCAGCGCGCTGGGCGTGTCCTTCCTGATCAAGTTTCTGATGTGGCACGACTCCCAGCCGGCGCCGTTCATGCTGGAATTGCCCGACTACAAGATGCCGCGCCTGCGCAGCGTCGCGATCGGCGTCTACACGCGGGCGCTGATGTTCCTGCAGCGCGCCGGCACCACCATCTTCGCGATGATGGTGCTGATCTGGTTCCTGGCCTCGTTCCCGCAGCCGCCCGCGGGCGCGACCGATCCCGCGATCGACTACAGCCTGGCGGCGATGATCGGAAAGGCGATCGAGCCGCTGCTGCTGCCGGTCGGTTTCAACTGGCAGATCGCGGTCGCGCTGATCCCGGGCATGGCGGCGCGCGAAGTCGCGGTCGCAGCGCTCGGCACCGTCTATGCGATCGAGGGCGGCAAGGAGGCCGCCGCCCAGATCGGCGAAGCGCTGGCCAGCAAGTGGACGCTCGCAACCGCGCTGTCGCTGCTCGCCTGGTACATTTTCGCGCCGCAATGCGCCTCGACGCTGGCGGTGATCCGGCGCGAGACCGGAAGCTGGAAGTGGATGGCGGTGACTTTCGTCTACATGCTGACGCTGGCCTATCTCGCCAGCCTCGCCACCTACAACATCGCGGTGGCGGCTGGTCTCGGCTGACGCGTTCTCACCGGAAATAATGCTGCACGACGTGCAGGTCGGCCGTATCAGCCATGCCGCCGTTCAGGCTGGCGTCGATGACCCGGCGGCAAGCCTCCACTGTCGCATCGTCGCCGAGGTCGTTGGCCGCTTCGAGGACGAGCCAGGCCATGTCGACCGGAGATCGATCCATCGCTTCGCTTCTGTCGTTGCGCAGCAGGGAAGAGTCCATCATCGCATCTCCAGACTGTTGCAAAGGTCGGCAGTCTCAATTGACCGCCAGCTGGGCTTCGCGGCCGACGCCGGATTCGCCGTTCTTGCGGGAGCGGTAGAACGACAGCACGCTTCGCGACGTCGCGACGTTGAGACGGCCGAACTCGCGTTCCAGATCGCTCAACTCACGCGCGGTGATGCGGTGATCCTTGGCGCCGAGAAACAGCAGCGCCATCGTGGTGCTCCAGTTGAAGTCGAGCGCCTTGGCCAGCATCAGCAGCATCTCGCGATTGCGGTCGACCAGCGCACGCTCGATCACGTCGATCGGCAGCGCGCACAACAGCGACATGCCGATCGTGACCTCCTCGAGCCGGTGCGCCAGCGCGTAGCCCGCGATACTGTCCTCGTTCAGATTGCCTTCGCGGAATTGCGCCGTCACCAGGCGCTTGGCCACGAAATGGCTGCGCGAGACCGGGCCGAACATGGATTGCAGCGAGCCGGTCACGTCGACCACGGAAGACCCGATCTGCTCGCACATTTCCGGCCGCTCGTGCTCGAGTCGCTTGCGCACGTCGTCGGACGCCTTGGCGATGAGTTGCTGGAACAGATGGCGCGGGACATCCTTGCGCAGGCCGAGCTGCTCGGCGAGGATCGAATCGCCTTCGGCGCGCTTGACCATGTGCAGCAGCGACGTCCCCGAAAAGCGCGCGCCGGCGTTGCCGGCAACCGAGTTCACCACCGCCTGATCGCCGCGCGTCACCAGCACCTCGGTGACGGACTCGGCCACCGACTTGCGTCTGGAAATCGCCAGCAAATGCGCCTGGCTCCCGGTGCTGGCTTTGGCGATCAGGGTCTCGTCGTCGAGCCGGTTGGACGATTCCAGCACCGGCCGCGCCACCTCGATCGCATCGTCGAATGCCAGCTTGCGGATCACATTGACCGGCGCGCCGTCGAAATGCGCAAGGCGATCCGAGAGCTGCGCGCGGACCTCGACCTCGATCTCGTCCGCCAACCGCCCGATCACCTTGCCGAAGGTCAGGATCTCCTCGTCGCTGTAGCGCCCCTTGATCAGAAGATCGGTCGCATGCCACAGCGCGCGCGTCCGGCTTTCCTCCGTGCCGCGCAAAATTGCATCGTCGAGATCCTCGAGATACGACTTCGACAAACTCATCTCGTCAAACCCTGCCCTGCTCCGGTCGCGCATGAGCGCGCACGCGGCAGGCACCATAGTCGGTGAGTGCGAGGGTTCCGTAAAACCAGCTGCTAAGGATTGCCGATAAAAAAGCGTCTGCGCGGCTGCGATCTGTTAACCATGCCGCATTGGCTTCACGGATTTCGCGCCGGCGGCGTCAGCACCATTGGCGGCCTGGGCTTCGGCTTTGCGGGCGCAGGACCGGGCGCCGGCCTTACCTCGATCGGCGGCGGCAGCGGCGCGGCCTGCTGGCTCACGGAAGCCGGCGGCTTCGGACTCTGTGCAGGCGGTCGTGGCGGCGCGATCGCGGCCTTCGGCGGCAGACGGCGAGGATCGCGGCCGGGCAACGGCACATCGACCCGCGGCGGGCTCGGCGGCACAATTTCGGGCGCGGCAGGCAAAGGCAATGCCGCCGTCGCCGGCGGCGGCAACGGCGGTTCGACCGGCGGCGGTTCGCCCCGCTCGATCGCATCGAGCCTGCGCGTTTCGCGATCGATCTTGCGCACCGCAAGCCACGACGACAGCGCGGTTACGTCGACCGTCCGGTTCATCGTGTCCGGCGGCCCCGCGGCGAACAGCTGAATCTCGGGTCGGCTGGCCGCCGAGCCGATCGCGGTCGATGCAAGGCTTGCGCGAATATCGGCCTGATCGGCGGGGATGTCGTAGCCACCGGATACGATGGCGCGCGCGCCTTGCGTCTCCAGCGTCGTGGCGTCGACGCGAAGCCGACCGTCGCGAATGATGAAGGGAAATTCCGCCGATGCGACCGGGAAGCCCGCCGCGGACAGCGTGGAATCGACGACCTGCCGGAGCCTGGTCTCGTCAGGCAGCTGGTTCAGATCGCTGGCGCGGATCGCGACATCGAGCGCACGCGGGTCGAGCCCCGCTATGACGGCAGATTCAAGTTTCACGGTGCCGTTGCCCGACAGCGCGCCGGTCAGCGCCTCCAGGCTGCGGCCCTGGCTCATCAGCGTCATCTGGGCCGAAGTGCGTCCCATCGGCATCTTCAATCCGCGATAGTGCAATGCCGCGCCGTCGACACCGGCGAGTTCGATGCGGGCACTGAGCGCAATGCCGTTGGCGCTCGACCGCGCGTCGAGACTTCCACTCACGTCGCCGCCGCCGACCTTGCCCTTGAGCGCCTCCAGCTGCAGCGACTGGCCATCGCTCTTCACGGTGCCGCCGAGCGGCCGCAACTCGATGCCGCCGGGAAGTGTCGCGCTCAACGCCTCGAAGCCGATGCGCCCCCGCCACTCCTTGAATAGTCCGGCACCGAGCGGCTCGGCGGGCTCATGCCCGGCGGCGCCTATCACAAGCGCTATGGCCGGCGCGAGCACGAGCGCGTCGACGCCGAGCTCGCCGTCGATTTCGCGCGGCTCGTCCAGCATCACGGCAAGATGGCCGCGCAGCCGCGAACCCGCCGCGACGCTGTCGAGATCGTCGACACTGAGCTTGTTCCCGGCGAACGAGAGGTTGGCGAACAGCCGCACGTTCTGCGCCGCGCCGTCTGATGGCTTCAGCGCGAACAGCGGCGCCAGATTGACGCTGCGGACTTTCAGGTTGATGTTCGCTTTTTGCGACCAAGGTTCGGCGGTGCCTTGCGCCTCGGCATCGATATCGGCGCCCCACATTTTCGCCGCTAGGCGCAACGGCTGGCGAAACACGCCGCTCGCCGATCCCTCGAATTGCAGGCTGCCGTCGGCGGCGACCGCATGATCGAGCCCGAGCAGCGCGAGCAAGGCATCGCCGCGCTCCGCCGAGAATTTCGAGCGGAGGTTCACTTCGCCGCGGCCGAGCGCCTCGAGATCGATCGCGCGGATCGACGAGGCCAGTGGCGACATGGTTGCCGAGACATGACCCTTGAGCTGCGGCGCATCGAGATCGAGCTCCGCTGACGCAGCGATATGATCGCTCGTGGCCTTGCCGGTCCCAAGCTCAAGCGCCAGGTTGGCGTGCACCGGCCCCGGCGCCGTGCTCGCCGCGATGAGCCGCGCGGCAATCTGCGGCGCAATCGGTGTGATCATCCCGGCAAGCTGCACCATCGAGGCCGAGGTCGCGCCGAGCATGAGCTTGCCGGTCGCGTGCACCCGGTCGAAATTGCCGCCGCCCTCTAGCATCACATTGTCGGGCGAGCCGATCCTGACGCGGTCGAGGACGATGTCCTTTGGCGTATAGGCGAGATGCGCGGTCAACGGCTTCAATTCCTGGCCGGCCGAGAGCGCGCGGCCGATGTCGAGCGAGACGGAGGCCTCCTCCGGCCATTCGGCCTGCAGCGAGCGGACGAATCCGCTCGCCGCATCGAGATCGAGATTGTCCGCCTTCAGCGCCGCCTCGAGCCGCGAGCCGCCGCCATGCGCCAGCGTCGCCAGCGCAAGGCGGCCCTCGACCGTGCCGCCATTGATCTCCGCCTTCAACGCCTCAACGGCGATGCGGCCGGCGGCGACGCTGACGTCGCCATGCAGCCGCAGCGGCTTCTGGTTGCGATAGGCCACCTCGCCGCGGCCCTGCAGCCAGGCCACCAGCACGTCCGGATCGGAGGAGTCGATGTCGAGCACGCCGGAGAAATTGCCGGACGCGCCGACCGGCGCACGCCCGGCATTGAAGGCGACCCGGGTCGAGCCGGGCGCGCGCAAATCGAGCCGGTCGATCGCCCACAGCGCGGCGTCACCATGCAGGCCGCCGGACAGGTTCTGCAAGGGACGGCCGCCCAGCATGATCTGCTCGGCGCCGAAATCGATCTGCGAGGCGATCGGCAAGCGCGGCAGCGCGGCCAGTGCGGCGCGCAGGCCCGGCAAAACGCGCGCCGGAGCCGCGGCGTCCTTGTCGTCATTGTCGCGCGCCATGAACTTGTCGACATCGAGCTGGCGCGCCGACATCGCCGCATGCAGCAGCGGCGCGGCGCCGAAGCGGGCGTCACCGGTGCCGACGAGTTTCAGCGCGCGATCCTCATTGCCATAGCTGAACTCGATCTGGTCGAGCTGGGCGGCCAAGTCGTTGGCCTTGACCTTGGCCGTGATCTTCCACGGCGTCGTCGAAGCGTCGCTGCCCCTCTTCGCAGGCGGAGAGGCCAGCGTCGCCATGCCCTCGAAGCGCGGCACCCGCGACTGGAACGAGAGCACGCCTTCGAGATCGGCCGCCAGCGGACGGTCGCCGGGATCGATGGCGAGATGCACGCGATTGCCGCTGCCGTCGCCGCCCTGTCCCGATGATACGCGGAACGGATAGCGCGTGCCGGCAAGCGTGAATTCGCCGCCGCCGCGCACGGCGCCCGCCAGCGAGCGTACGTCGCCGGAGAAGGCGATGTCGCTCAGCTCTAGTGTGGCGCGGCTTGCCGCATCATGCAGGGCGATGCGCCCGGTGAGATTGAGCCGGTCGATCGAGAGCGAGGCGAAATCAAAGGTCCCGTTCGACGCGGGCCAGTCGATCCGTCCCTCGCGATCGAGGCCGAGATCGAGCGCCACGCCGTTGATGGTGAGCTCGTTGGCGCGCCATTCGCCGCGCATGAGATCGCCGAGCGAAAACTCGACGTCGAGCTTGTCGGCGCGCACCTTGCCGAGATCGTTGGGGCCGCCGACCACCACCGAGCGCAACCGCAAGGACGGCGTCGGCAACAGCCGCGCGTCGAGCCCGCCGCCGACCCGCACCGGCGCGCCGATGATCTTGGAGGCCTCGGCCTCGAACTGCGGCCGGAACTTGTTCCAGTCGATAAAGAACGGCCCGATCAGCGCGGCAATCAGCGCAACGATGAAGGCAATCGCCAATCCGAGCAGTGTCGTCTGCACGGGGTCTCCCCTGAATCCCGCTCCCGGCGCGCGCGGTCCACCCGCCGCCTCGCCGTCGGGACGGCACCATATATAGAGACAACTATGGCGATGTCACAGCAAGGAGGCGTGACAGCCTTTTTGGCCGAATGCCTACCAGCTCGCCGGCAGGCGCTTCAGGCCGCGCAGCACGAAGGTCGGCCGCCACTCCGGGTTCTCCGCGTCATCCAGCCGCAACTCCGGCAGCCGCCGCAGCAGTGTCGAGATCGCGACCTCGGCCTCGATCCGCGCAAGCTGGGCGCCGAGGCAGAAGTGGATGCCGCCGCCGAACGACAGCGGTTTCACGTTCGGCCGGGTGATGTCCAGCCGCTCCGGATGGTCGGGATAGACGGCGGGATCGTGGTTGGCCGAGCCGAGCAGGCAGAGCACGCTCTCGCCTTTCGGGATCCGCTTGCCGCCGAGGTCCTCGATGTCCTCCAGCGCCACGCGGCCGGTCATCTGCACCGAGGAGTCGTAACGCAGGAATTCCTCGATGGCATTGCCGATCAACTCCGGCCTCGACTTGAGCAGCGCGAGCTGGTCGGGATTGCGGTGAAGCGCGAGCAGGCCATTGCCGATCAGGTTGACCGTGGTCTCGTGGCCGGCGCCGAACAGCAGGATGATATTGGCGGTCAATTCCTCGTTGGTCAGCTTGTCGCCGGCCTCTTCGGCCTGCACCAGCTGGGTGATCAGATCATCGGCGGGATTCTTCCGGCGCAACTCGAACAGATTCTCGAAGTACATCCTCGACATCGCGCTGGTGACGTTGGCCTGCTGGATTTCCTCCGCCGACAGGGGCACCGGATCGAGGATGCGGCCGCCGTCGCGCGAGCCTTTGTAGAACATCTCGCGGTGCTCCTCGGGAATCCCGAGCATGTCGCAGATGATGGTCACCGGCAGGCGGAACGCATAGTCCTCGATCAGGTCCATCTTCCCCTGCGGGATGATCTGATCCAGCGTCTGGTCGACGATCTCCTGAATACGCGGCCGCATGTCCTCGACCCGGCGCGCGGTGAAGGCCTTCACCACCAGGCCGCGCAGGCGGGTGTGGTCCGGCGGATCCTGCTGCAGCATCCAGTGGCTCATGCCGCGGAACACCGGCTCGTCCATGATCTTCGGGCCGTAGCGGCGAATGGTGCGCTCGACATAGTCCTTGCCGAAGCGCTTGTCGCGCAACACCAGCGTCACGTCGGCATGACGGCTGGCGACGAACGCGCCGTGCGCATTGACGTGCATCGGATCGTGCTCGCGCAGGCGCACGTAATGCGGATAGGGATTCTTGATGTAATCCGGCGACAGTGGATTGAACAACGGCTCGGACGTCGCAGTCTGCACCTGCTCGTTCATGGTGACCCTCGCTTGTTCCGCCCCTGAAGCCTAGCTGCAACTCGATACACTCTTGTATCGAGTTGCATTCTGCCCTAAATTGCGCCGATGTCAAGGACAAGAACCAGGCCGACCCGGGACGAGACCCGCGACAAACTGTTCGAGGCGGCCGCCCGCGTCTTCGAGGACCAGGGCATCGGCGGCGCCAGCATCGAGGCGATCGCGGCGGCCGCCGGCTTCACCCGCGGCGCGTTCTACTCGAATTTCGCCAGCAAGGACGAACTGATCATCGCCATGATCGAGGATCACGTCGAGCAATCGATTCGACGCATGCACGAACTGCTCGCCAGGCACAAAAACCTCGCTGATTTCATCGACGCGCTGAAGAGCATGGACCGCAGCCAGCAGGATCCGCTTGGGCGCTCTCCCCTGCTCCACATGGAGATGATCCTGTTCGTGTCGCGGGCCGAAAAGCGCCGGCCTGAACTCGCCAAGCGCCTGCGGGCCCGACGCAAGCTGATCGTCGATATCGTCGAGGCCACGGCGAAGAACAGTGGCCGGAACGGAATTCTGAGTCCGGCATGGGCCGGCGCGGTCGTTCTGGCGATGGAGGACGGCTTCCGCCTGCACCGCCTGATCGATCCGGAGACGACGCCGGCCGACAGCTTCCTGCGCGCCATCGGCGATCTGCAAAGGGCGATCGGCATTTCATCGAGCTAGTGGTCCGATTCCAACATTCGCACGCCCTCGCGACAGGTACGATTGCGAATGTTGGAATCAAAGGACCACTAGCAAAATATGGATTCCAGTGGAGCTTTGGATTTGACGTTCGCTTCATGAATATTCGGCTGACGGCTTGGCGAACGTCAAATCCGCTCCACTGACTTCCCCGCAACGGCGCGAATCTTTCCCGGCGAGGCGCGCCAGATCGCGAACCCCGACAGGAAGCTCACGGCGATCCCGATCGCAAACGCGATCGTATAGGTGCCTGTCGCATCGTGCAGCGCGCCGGTGACCCACGGCCCGGCCGCGCCGCCGGCGAGCGCCGCCAGCATGATGCAGCCGAAGATACTGCCGTAATGGGGGCCCTGAAAAATCTCCAGCACCACCGCGCCCATGATCGAGGTCAGGCCGTAACCGAGCGCGCCCTGCGTGAATACCATCAGATAGACCAGCCACAGGCTCGGCTCGAATTTCAAGGCGATCAGCGCGGCGAAGCAGATCGCAAAGCCGAGCGATGCGATCGCCCAGATCGCCTCGCGGCCGACGCGATCGGAGGCGTGACCCAGCACGATCTGGCCGGGAATGCCGAGCAGGCTGACGATGCCGAGCGCCCAGACGCCGACATTGGGAGAGAAGCCGATGTCGAGCAGGAATTTGGTCTGGTGCACCTGCACCGCGTACCAGATGTAAAGCCCGCAGAAATAGCCGAGACAGATCCACCAGAACCGCGCCGTCCGCAACGCGCGCGGCAAGGTCCAGTCGGTCGCGGCCCAGACGGGATCGACGATGTTGGAGACGGGCTTGGCGGCGGAGGGATGCGGCGCGGCGTCGCCGTCGGGCAGCAAGCTCATATCCTCGGGCCGCTTGCGCAACAGCAAATTGATCGGCGCCAGCACGATCAGCACCATCAGCCCCATCGCGGTGCAGGCGGTACGCCAGCCGCTCTGCTCGATGGCATATTGCACCCAGGGCAACAGCGTCACCGAACCGATGCCGACGCCGGCAAAGGCGATGCCCATCGCCAACCCGCGGCGGCGGATGAACCAGTTCGGCAGGAACAGCGACTGGCCAGAATAGCCGAGACAGACGCTGCCGGCGCCGACCATCACGCCGATGGTGAGATAGAGGTGCCAGGGCTCGCGCGTCAGCGGCGCGAGCAACAGCCCGCCGCCCATCAGCGCGACGCCGACCTCCATCACCGCGCGCGGACCGGCCCTGTCCATCAGCCGGCCGATCAGCGGGCTGACGATCGCGGATGCGACGAAGCCAAAGGAGAACGCGCCCGCGGTGACGCCGCGCTCCCAGCCAAACTCTTGAAGGATCGGCGGGAAGAACAGCGAGAACGCGGTGCGCGCATTGACGCCGATCGCCATGGTCACGAAGACGACGGCGACGATCAGCCAGCCGTAGAAGAACGGGAGCGATTTACCCTTCATGGCCGGCGCGTCCAATGCTCGGTGTTGACGGCGCCGGTGGGCGCCTCGCCCTTGATGATAGCGGCGACCTGCCGCACCGTCTCCAGCGCCTGGTGCTCGATCGCCTGCGGGGTCAGCCCACCGATATGCGGCGTTGCGATGACATTGGGCAGCTGCGCCAGATCAGCGCTCGGCATCTGGTCCGGCGCCCGGCCGACATCCATCGCCGCGCCCGCGATGCGGTTCTTGCGCAGGCTTGCCGCCAGTGCCGCCTCGTCGACGAGATTGCCGCGGGAGAGATTGATGAAGACAGCGTGCTTCTGCATCTTCTCCAGCGCGGCGGCGTTGATCAGGTTCTCGGTCTGCTCATTGGCGATGGCGAGGCAGACGACATAATCGGCTTGCGCCATCAGCTCGTCGAGCGAAACGTGTTGGATCGCAGGATCGTTCGGGATCGCGAAGGGATCGGCGACCAGCACTTCCATTCCGAGCGCCCTGGCGAGCGGCGCGAGATAGCGGCCGATGCTGCCATAGCCGATGATGCCGATGCGGCTGCCGGAGAGCTGCCGCCCCATAACCACATCGGGCTTGCGGCCGGCGTGATAGTCCGCGGTCGCACGAGATACCCCGCGGGAGAGATCGACCATGAAGCCGAGCGCGAGTTCGGCGACCGCCGGCACGAAGCCGGGCGAGGCCCGCGTCACCAGCACGCCGACCGCGGACGCGGCTGACACATCGATGTTGCGGATGTCGACGGCGCAGCGGACCATCGCGCGCAACTTCGGCAGCTGCGGAAAAATCTCGCCCCTGCCCTCGGTGACGCGATCAGCCACGATGATGTCGACGTCCCGTGCGGCGGCGACGAGTCCGGCGGCATCGAGCGCCGCATCGCCCGCATGCAGCTTGACCTCGGCAATGGCTTGCAGGCCCTTGAGGGCGCGCTCGCCGTAATATTGCCGCCGGAAATCGGGCGTGGGCGTCAGCAGAACTCTCATGTCGGCTCAATATCCCAAGGCGCGCGGCAAGTATGTGCTGATACCGGGCACGAAGGCCACCACCAGCAGGCACAGGAACAGCAGCCCAAGATAGCCGAGGATCGGCTTTACCGTCTGCTCGATCGGCACATTGCCGATCAGGCAGGCGCCGTAAAGCCCAAGACCCAGCGGCGGCGCGAACAAGCCTATGCCCATCGCGATGACCAGCACCACGCCGAAATGCAGCGGATCGATGCCGAGTTTGACAGCAACTGGCAGCAGCAGCGGGCCGAAGATGATCAGCGCCGCCGCACCCTCCAGCACCGAGCCCATCACGATCAGGACCGCGATCGACAGCAGCATGAACAGCCAGACGCCGTTTGTCTTCGACAGCGCCAGCATCATGTCGCCGACCATATGCGGCACCTGCTGCAGGGTGAGGATGAAGGCGAGCGACTGCGCGGCGGCGACGATGAACAGCACCAGCCCCGAGCGGGTCGCGGCATGGACGAAGCTTTGCACGGCGGATTTCCACCCCAACTCGCGGAACACCACCGCCCCGATCACGATGGCGTAGAGCGCGGCGAAGGCGGAGATTTCGGTCGCGGTGGCAAAGCCGCTCTTGAAGCCGGCGAAGATCATGAAGATCAGCCCAAAGGACGCGATGGCGCCGGTCCACAGGCCCGAGATATCAGCGCGCGGCTCGTTCGCATCCGCGACCGCCTTGCGGCCGAAGATCACGGAGACCGCGATCAGCGCCAGCGCCATCAACCCGGCCGGCAGCACGCCGGCGACGAACAATCCGCCGATCGAGAGATTGGCGACGAAACCGAGGATGATCAGGTTGATGCAGGGTGGGATGGTCTCGGCCATCACGGCGGAGGCCGCGAGCAGCGCCACCGCGCTCCCCGGGTTCTGCCTTGTGCGGCGCGCGGCCGGGATCAGCACCGAGCCGACGGCGGCGACATCGGCCATCTTCGAGCCGGAGATGCCCGAGAACAGCACCATCGAGGTAACCATGACGACGTTCAGCCCGCCGCGCATGTGGCCGACCCCGCGCTGCAACAGCTCGATCAGCCGCACCGACATGCCGTTGGCTTCCATGAGATAGCCGACCAGGATGAAGAAGGGGATCGCCAGCAGCACGAAGTTGTCGATGCCGCGCGCCATCTGCTGCGCGAAGATCACGCCGGGTAGCGTGCCCTCGACCCAGATGAAGGTCAGCGCGGCCAGCGCCAGCGCGAAACCGATCGGCAAGCCGCAGAACAGCGTGACGAAGAAGCCGAGCAGCATCAGCGTGCCCGATGAAGGCACCGAATTGGGCGCGAGAGCGTCCCATGCGAGATAGAGGCCGACGATGACCGCGGTGGCGATGACACCCGAGATCATGTCGCGCAACGGTCTCCCGCGGAACAGGTCCAGCGCGAAGATGGTCATGAACAGCGCGCCGACGCCCATCGGATAGAAGGTCAGTTCCAGCGGCAGGCCGGAGCCGGTGGTCTGGCCCGCGGTCAGGCTGCCCAGCTTCAGCGCGTTGAAGGCGACGTAGCCCGCAATCACGCTCATCAGCACCGCGGCGACGGAATCGAGCACCGCGCGGACTTGCGCGGGCAGCCGGTCGATGAAGAACGCGACGCCCGGATTGTCGCCGCGCGCGAGTGCGCTGGCCGCGCCAAAGAAGCTCGAGCCGACCATCAGGCCGCGCGCGACGTCGTCGGACCATTCCACCGGCGCGTTGAACACGAACCGCAGCGTCACCGAGCCGCAGACCACCAGCAGATCGGCCGCGAGCAGAACCGCGGCGACGGCATCGCTGATCGCGAGCAGCGCGGCAATGATCCAGTGTCTTCTCTCCGTCGTCATGCCCGGCCCTAGCAGTCAAGCTTGCGCAGACTGCGTAAACTTGTCTGCGCTGCCGGGCATCCACGTCTTTCGCGCCACGGGTGATCAAAGACGTGGATGGCCGGGACAAGCCCGGCCATGACGAGTTCATTTGCAGGACGAGACGTTGTGAATCGCATTACGAGTGAAACTCTTACGCCTGGGTCGCCCGGATCGCGTCCACGACCGGCTTGGCCTCGGGATGCGCCTTGATGAAATTGTCGGTCTGCGGCAGCACCCGCTTGCGGAACGCTTCGCGGTCGACCTCGACTACGGTGACGCCCTTCTCGACGATCGCAGCCAGCGCCTCCTTCTCCACGGCGAGCCCGTGCGCGCGGGTGTCGGCCGCGGCTTTCTTCGCGGCGTCGAGGAAACCCTCGCGCAGCTTCGGATCCATGCGCTGGAAGGTGGCGTCGCTGAAATAGATCGAAAGCGGCGAGAAGATGTGCTGGGTCAGCGCGTAGTTCTTCGCGGTCTCGTAGAACTTGCTGGCGAGAATGGTCGGGGGATCGTGCTCGAGCCCGTCGAGCACGCCGGCCTGCAGCGCGGTGTAGATCTCGCCGAACGCCAGCGGGGTCGCGGCCGCGCCCATCAGCCGCAAACATTCGGTGATGATCGGGTTCGGCAGCGTCCTGATCTTCAGGCCGGCGAGGTCTTCCGGCGTCTTCACCGGCTTTTTCGCCAGCACGCTGCGCGCGCCGAAATTATAGGCCCAGGCGATGATGCGGATGTTGGCGCCCTTGAGCAGCGCATCCTCGATCGGCCTGGCGGCGCCGGCGTCGAATGCCTTGGTCTGCTGCGGAAAGCTGGCGAAGAGATAGCCGAGGTCGAAGGTGCCGACCAGGGGAACGAGATTCGCCGAGATCGACGAGCCCGACACCATCAGGTCGATGACGCCGAGCTTGACCGAGTTGATGACGTCGATCTCCTGGCCGAGCTGGTTGTCGGGAAAGAAGGTGACGTCGATCTGCTCAGCCAGGCCGTTGCCTTTGATCTGCTTGACGAGATTGTCGTAGTAGACGCGGCCGTTGGCGAATTTGGGATCGTTGGGCAGCGAGGAGGAGCATTTCAACTTCAAGGTCGCGGCCTCGGCGCGGCCGATGATCGCGGGCGACGCAACGAGCAGGCTCGCTGCTGATGTCGCTGACTGGATGAAGCGGCGGCGGCTGAGCGGCGCTGTCGTCATGGACTTCCTCCCCGGATTGTTGCCGGCGCGATCGACGCCGCCTTGTGACGCGGACTGTAGGGCGAAAGCGACAGCATCGGCAAGGTGCGCGGCCATGGCGATCCATTCCCGATATTGGATCGATCGATGCCGATCCCGCATCGATTTGCCGAGAACATGACTCCGCGTTCCCGCGGCGCGCTGACGTCCGGGCTTTGTCAAATCGTTGTCCCTCTGGAAGGCAGAGGGCGCAGGGAATGCCGGGCGCTGGCCGCACCCGCAAGCCTTGTGTGCTGAAAAGGGTAGAAGCGCACACAAGATAGTCAGGCAGGCCGAAACGATCCGGCACTCCCTGCGCAATGGCTTTACGGCTTACTCCGCGCTCTCCCTGG
>Ga0070741_10011113_pt1 | contig 16724 bp, 19 predicted proteins | sample Coa_R1_4_FD_66440 | JGI IMG/M metagenome (GOLD analysis project Ga0070741, IMG submission 66440) | Surface soil microbial communities from Centralia Pennsylvania, which are recovering from an underground coalmine fire - Coalmine... | ecosystem: Environmental > Terrestrial > Soil > Unclassified ...
GCGCGCGCCGGGGCTCACGTGGTTTCGACTGCCGCTTTTCGTGTGGGCGCACTACGCGACGGCCGCCATCCTGCTCCTGGCAACTCCGGTGCTCGCCATGACGCTGCTGCTGGTCGCGATCGAGCGCCTGTTCGGGATCGGCATCTTCGATCCGTCGCTCGGAGGCGATCCTCTTTTCTTCCAGCACCTTTTCTGGTTCTACTCGCACCCGGCGGTGTACATCATGGTTTTGCCCGCGATGGGGGTGACGAGCGAGCTCATCGCCTGCTTCGCGCGCAACCCGGTGTACGGCTATCGCACCATGGCCTATGCGATCCTGGCCATCGCCGTGATCGGGTTCCTGGTGTGGGGACACCACATGTTCGTGTCGGGCCAGTCGCTGTATGCGGGGATCGTGTTCTCGATGCTGAGCTTCCTGGTGGCGATCCCTTCGGCGGTCAAGGTGTTCAACTGGACGGCGACCCTGTGGCGCGGCCGCATCACCTACGAGGCACCGATGCTGTACGCGCTCGGGTTCGTGGGCCTGTTCACGATCGGCGGCATGACGGGACTCTTTCTCGCCTCGCTCGCCCTCGACGTTCATCTCACCGACACGTACTTCGTGGTCGCCCATTTCCATTACATCATGGTGGGCGGCACCGTGTCGGCCTATCTCGGCGGCATTCATTTCTGGTGGCCCAAGATCACCGGCAGGATGTATTCCGACCGCTGGGCGCGCTTCGCCGCGATCCTGCTTTTCTTCGGGTTCAATTTCACGTTCTTTCCGCAGTATCTGCTCGGCATCGCCGGCATGCCGCGCCGTTATCACTCGTACCCGCCGGAATTCCAGACCCTGAACGTGCTGTCCTCGGCGGGTGCGGTGATCCTCGCGCTGGGCTATCTCCTGCCCCTGCTCTATCTCGGGTGGTCGCTGTTCCGCGGCGCCCGCGCCCCGTCCAATCCGTGGGGCGCGAAGGGGCTCGAATGGCAGACGTCTTCGCCGCCGCCCAAGCACAACTTCGACACGACCCCGACCGTCGACGGGCCTCCGTACGCGTACCGTCCGCGGGCAGTGCCTCGCGCCATCGCCGATGCCCGGGAGGGAACGCAATGATGGCAATGGCGGCTAGATCATGAGCAGCGACACGGCCGTCGCACCGGGCGCCGATGCGCCGAGCCTCGTCGTCGGCGAGCAATTCGACGACGCGCCTCAGCAGCAGGCCGCGGCAAGCCTCGGCATGTGGCTATTTCTCGCGACCGAGATCATGTTCTTCGGTGCGCTGTTCATGGCCTACGCGATTGCGCGGGTGCGGTTTCCCGACGCATTCGCCGCGGCGAGCCGGCACACCGAGCTCGTGCTCGGCACGGCCAACACGGCGATTCTCCTCACGAGCAGCGCCTTCATGGCGCTCGCGGTCGAAGCCGCGCGCGTCAACGCACGCAAGCTCACGATGGTTTTGCTGCTGGTCACCGCGGTTCTGGGCGCGGTGTTTGGCGGCATCAAGCTCACGGAGTACGTGATCGACTATCGCGATCATCTGGTCCCGTGGCTCGATTTCGCCTTCGACCCGCGGCACGCAACCGGCGCCAGCATCTTCTTCAGCCTCTACTTCACCATGACCGGGCTGCACCTCGTGCACCTGGTGGTGGGGATCGCTCTGGTGCTCGCGGTCGCCTGGGGTGTGGGGCGGCAGCGCCGCAACGTGGTCGGCGATCACGTCGAGATCGTCGGCCTCTATTGGCATTTCGTCGATATCGTCTGGATCTTCCTCTACCCGTGTCTCTACCTCATCTCGCGCGCCTGAACACCCAGGTCATCCGCGTCAACGCACTCACATGGGTGGCGCTGCTCGTGCTGCTGGCGCTCACCTGCGGCAGCGCCTTCCTGCGCCTCGGCCCGTGGAACGTGGTGATCAACTTCGGCATCGCGGTCATCAAGGCCGCGCTCGTGGTGCTCGTTTTCATGAAGCTCACCAAGGGAGCGATGACCATCCAGATCGTGGCGGGGCTCGCGGTGGTGACGCTCGCCATCCTCGCGCTCCTGAGCGGAACCGATTTCTGGTTCCGCTATTGAGAACACCGGATCGGATTCGAGGATTTCGCGCCCAAAGATGCCGAGCACGCGACCGCCATCCATCCATACATTCCAACCTGCCATGCCGTGAGCGACGTGCCGCCGCGATAGGACAGCAACACACTATTTCCGCGCCTGCTGCTACGATGACCCATGGCTGGACCACGCAGGCGTCCCATGCTCTCGGTCATTATCCCGGTGTATGACGAAGCGCAAGCGCTGCCGGACACGTTGCGCGCGCTGCTGCAACAGCCGGGCGATTACGAAGTGATCGTGGTCGACGGCGGCAGCACCGACGACACCATCGCGATCGCGGCCGCGTTCCCGCAGGTGCGCGTCGAGCGCGCTGCCAAGGGACGCGCCGTGCAGATGAACGCCGGTGCGCGCCTCGCGCGCGGCGACTGGCTGCTCTTCCTGCACGCCGACACGCGTCTGCCGGAGCGCGCGTTCGAGTGCATCGCCCGGGCCGCCGAAGGCACGGGTTGCGACGCCGGCGCCTTCCGGCATCGATTCACGCCAGGCCACTGGCTGTTGCGATGCGTGTCGGCCGGCAACAACCTGCGCTGCCGGATCACCCGCATCTTCTACGGCGACCAGGCGATGTTCGTGCGCGCCGTCGTGTTTCGCGAGGTCGGCGGCTTTCCAGAAGTGCCGATCCTCGAAGACGTGCTGCTGTCGGAACGCCTGCGCCAGCGCGGACGCACGGTGCTGCTGCCGCAGGCGATCACCACGGATGCGCGCCGGTTCATGCATTTCGGCATCCTGCGCAGCACGCTACGGGCGCTGCACATCCTGCTCTGTCACAAGCTCGGCCTGCCGATCCGCGGCCGCGGCTTCGGCGAGGAGATCCGCTGATTCCGGCGCGACGAACGGCATCGCAAGCGTGCGCCCGAGCGTCACTTGAGCGGAGCGCCGGTATTCCGGCAGGCCGATCGCCGGCACCTCCTGTGCGAGCGCGACGTTCCCGGTGCCGTGCAGCAGGTCCCACACGCTGAGGCCGCTCGAGAAGTTCGAATCGCGCTGGTCGCGCATGACCGAATGATGGATGCCGTGCATGCGCGGGGTCACGACCCAACGGCTCAGGGTGCGCTCGAACGCGAGCGGAAGGCGCACATTGGAGTGATGAAACATGACCTCGGCTGCCGTGAGCGCGGTCCATGTCGCGAGCGCGCGCCGGGTGACACCGATGCACGCGATCTGCGCCACGCGCCAGGGGATCGACAGCACGAATTCGGCCGCGTGAAAGCGCAGGGCGGTGGAAGTGTCGAGGTCGAGATCGGCGTGATGCGCGCGATGGCACCGCCACAACAGCGGCACGCGATGCAGCAGGACGTGCCACCAGTAGAGGGTGTAATCCATCAGCACGATGGAAACCGGTAGCGCGATCGCAGGCGGCAGCCGCAGTCGCGGCATGAGGCCCCATCGTCGGCGCTCGACGGCCCGGGCGACGATGCCGGTCATCGGGGATTCCAGGGCCGCGACCGCGGCCGCGGTGATGGCACCGACGGTCACATTGCGCGCGACGCGCCGCGCGCCCGGCTCGCGCCACCGGCGCAGCGGCCGCTCGCGCTCGGCGCAGAGCAGCGACAGCAGCACCGCGCCCAGCAGCGCGGGCGCTATCCAGTGCGTTCGGTTGCGCCGTTGCATCGCGAATCGAGATCGGGAATGAGCCCGCTGCGCAGGAGGCGCTCGAAGTCCGCCGGCCGATCGACATCCCAGCATGGCGCGAGCTCGCGGCAGGCGACACCGTGCCGGCGGATGCGCTCGCGCGTCTCGGCCATGACACGATCGGTGCCCCACGGGATTGCTTCGAACAGTGCGGGAATGGAGCCGCGTAATCCGATCAGCACGTAACCGCCATCTTCGGCGGGCTTCACGACGACTTCGTCGCGCGCGAGCGCCGCCGCCGCCGTGCGCAGATCGCCCGCCGTGAGCGCAGGGCTGTCGGTGCCGAGCAGGAGCGCCGGAGCGCGAGGACACAAGACGCTGAACGCGTGACTCATGCGCGCCCCGAGATCGCCGGCGCATTGCTCGTGCAGCGTCGCGCCGTAACGGTCGCGCGCCTGAGCGAAGGCCGGATGCGCCGTCGTCGGCGTGCACCAGAGCGATACGGGCGCGAGCGCAGCATCGACTGCGGTACGCAGGGCGTGTTCGATCAGGAGCTCCTGCAACCGGGCGGCGCCTTCGATACCCATGCGCGCGGCCAAGCGCGTCTTGGCCTCGCCCGGAATGGGCGCACGCGCGAACAGCGCCACCTGCACGGCATGACGCCGATCGGGAGCATCGAGCGTCGGCGCGATCACATCTGGCTCCCTAATGCCCCACCGCAGCTGCTGCCCTGGCCGGCGGTGCAGCCGTAGCAGTGATCGGCCACGCGCACCGGCGCGCCCGGCAGTGCAGCGACGTCCAGCTCCGAAATGTGCAGCCGGGATCGTCCGCGCTGTCGTAGCGGAAGATTGAGCATCTGGTTGAAGTCGCAGTCGTACAGCAAGCCTTGCCAGTCGACGCTCACGAGGTTGCGGCACATCACGCGATCGACGTTGTCCGGCCGGTGTGCGCTGCGCAGCAGGTTCATGTAATCGTGGAACTGACCCTTGGATACGAGCATGCTGCCGAAGCGCTGGATCGGCATGTTCGCGAGCGTGTACAGGCGATTGAACACGACCCCATGCTTGGCGCCGAGCTCGCGCCGGTAATCTGCTTCGAGGGCGTGCTGCGGCGGCGGCAGCGCGGCACCCTGCGGGTTGTAGACGAGATTGAGCACGAGCCCCGTTCCTTCGCGTCCGTAGCCGAGCGCGTTCAGCACCTGCAGGGCATCGATGCTGCGCTCGAACACGCCCTCGCCACGCTGGCGGTCGACGTTCTGCTCGAGATAGCACGGCAGCGACGCGATGATCTCCACCGCATGCTCCGCGAGGAACCGCGGCAGGTCGTGCTGATCGGGCTCGAGCAGCACGGTCAGGTTGCAGCGGTCGATGACGTGCGTACCGTAACCGCGTGCGCGCGACACGATCTCGCGAAACTGCGGATGCAGCTCGGGCGCGCCGCCGGTGATATCGAGGGTCGGAATGCGATGTCGCGCGAGGAACCGGAGCACCGCTTCGACGTTGTCCGCCCTCATCTGCTCGGTGCGGTTCGGACCGGCGGCGACATGGCAATGCACGCACGACTGGTTGCAGCGGTAGCCGACGTTGACCTGCAATACCTCCAGCCGGTCGCGGCGGACCGCGGGAAAGTCCGTGCGCGCGAGCAGGCTCAACGTCTCTCGCATGTCGCCTCAGCAGGTTGCTGCATGCACCGCGCGCTGCACATGCCGCCGCGCATCGTCGCAGGCACGCCGAAAGACCGTCTGGTCGTGCGCGTAATGGTCGAAGAGCTCCATCCCGGCCTCGACAATCGCAGCCGACAGCGCGCCGTAGCGGTCGAGGGCTTCCACCGCTGCCCTCGCGCACCGTGCATCGCTGCGCAAAGCGCTCGCGAGGACCTTCATCCCGTGCGCATGGTGCAGCTCCTCCTGCTTGAGCATCGCCGCACGCAACGGCACGACGCACGACGCGGCGCGCGCGAGCGGCGTGCACGGCGGCGAGAGCGCGACCATCCCGAGCCCTTCGAGCATGCCCTGCAACCCGATCAGCGAGCCTGCGAGGTTGCGCGCGCGCAGGTCGCGCTGCAGAGCGAAGGCATACGCTTGCAGCGCTCCGCCCAGCGGCGAAGCCGTGCGCGTGCCAAAGGACAGCGCCGTCGCTGCGGCCCCGAACACCTGGGCATGTCGCGCCTCGTGCCGGGCTTGCAGCGAGAGGCCACGCTGCACGCGCGCATCGCACACCAGCGCCGCCTGTGCCGTCGCCGTGAGGCACGAGATCTGCTCGGCCTGCTCCAGGCTGCCGAAGAACAATGCAAGGCGTGCGGTGATGGCGAGCGACACGCCGGCTCACGTGTTCCCGCGACCCCGCCTCGTGGCTTGTGCAAGCTCGGGCAAGGTCAGGACGAAGGTCGCGAAATGCGGCCCGCCATAGCTGCAGGCCTCTTGCGACGAGTTCACCTTGCGGGTGTCGAACCCGTGCCCGCGCTGCAGATACTCGCGCAGGGCTTGCGGGTCATCGCCCATCCAGCGGGTGATGTTCGGCACTCGACCGCTCCTTCCGCCCGGTTGCGGGGCGCGTCCCCACACGATCCGCGCGCTGATGGCGCTTCGACTGGTGCGATGGCGAGAGATTCCCGCGTCGCGCGCCTGTCACCTCTGCCAGCCGTGATACCGGTGCAACCAGCGCTGCGTGCGATCGGACAGGTGCGCCTGCTTCCATTGCGCGGCGACAAGCCGGACCGCCTCGGCATAGGTCGGGTAGGCATGAATGGTGTCGAGGATCTTGCCGAGCCCGAGGCCATGTTGCATCGCCAACGTCAGCTCCGCGATGATCTCGCCCGCGTGCTGGCCAACGATCGTGGCGCCCACCATGCGGTCCTTGCCGGGCTCGGTGAGCACCTTGATGAAGCCGCCGCCCGCGTGATCGGTGATCGCGCGATCGAGCTCGTCGAAGCCATGTCGCGTGACGTCGAACGCGATGTTCTGCACGCGTGCCTCCGACTCGTTCAAGCCGACCCGCGCCACCTCCGGCTCGGTGAAGGTCACCTGCGGCAGCACGGCGCGATCGGCGCGCCATCGGCGAAAGCGGCCGAACAAGGCATTGAGCGTCGCCTGCGTGGCCTGGTGCGATGCGGCGTGGGTGAGCTGGTAGGGACCGGCGATGTCGCCGCAGGCATACACGCTGTCGCACGTCGTGCGCATGAACGCATCGGTTTCGATGGCGCCCGAAGCGTTGATGCGCAAGCCGAGCTCCTCGAGCCCGTAGCCTGTGGCATTCGGAACCCGTCCCGTCGCGCACAGCAGTGCATCGAACGCAAGCGTCGTCTCCCGTTCCGCGGCGGCGACGACCAGTGCCTTCGTGTTATCGTTCACGATGAATCGCGCCGCCTCGCATCCAGCGTGCACGACGATACCCTCGGCGGCGAAGCGCTCGCCCAGCAGGCGAGACACGTCCTCGTCCTCGCGCGGCAGCAGGCGCGGCAGCTTCTCGACCATTTCGACGTGCGAGCCGAAGCGCGCGAAGCATTGCGCCAGCTCGCAAGCCACCGGCCCGCCACCCAGCACGAGCAGGCGTCGCGGCAGCTCGCGCAAGGCCCACACCGTGTCGGAGGTGAGGTAGCCGGTGCGTTCGATGCCGGGTATCGAAGGCACCGCCGGGCGCGACCCCGTGGCCAGAACGATCGCGCGGGCGGTGATCGTTTGCACCGTCGCATCCGTCTGCACCTCGACCGAGTGAGGCGAGATCAGCCGGGCCGTGCCGCGCAGGCACTCCACGCCGAGCCGCGCGAAGCGCTCGACCGAGTCGTGCGGAGCAATCGCACGCACGACCTCCGCGACGTGCTCCATCACCCGCGCGAAATCGACTTCGACCTGCGCGCGCAGGCCGAGCTCGCCCGCGCGTCGGATCTGTGCGGCCTGCCGCGCGGCATGGATCAGCGCCTTGGATGGAATGCAGCCGGTGTTGAGGCACTCGCCGCCCATGCGATCGCGCTCGACCAGGGTGACCCGGGCCTGCAGGATCGCTGCGAGATAGGCGGCGACGAGTCCGGCGGACCCGGCGCCAATCACGATCAGGTTGCGGTCGAAGGACACCCGCCGATCATGTCACATTCGCGAGCATGCATCGCGCGCGAGCCTGGCGGCGCGCGGTATGCGACGCGGTGCTCATCCTGCCGGCAACAGCTCGTGGCACGCGGCGCCGCGCGCGATCACGGAGAGACTGCCATCGGGCTCGAGCACGACCGCCTCGACATCGGCGAGGCAGGCAACGCCGCGGCTGCGAAGCGCGGTGTCGACGTCGACGCGCATGATGCGGTGCTTGCGCATTGCGGCTGCGACGAACTGGCCGCGATAGAAAAGCATGACCGGCGTCGCATCGAGCATGGACGCGAGGCGTTTCCAGCGCAGGCGCACCCACGACAGCGCGTAATGCATGCCGACGAGCAAGGCGTATGCGACGCAGGCCTCGACCAACGGCACTTCCTGCGCCGTCAGGATGCGACCGAACACCGAACCGATGCTCACCAGGATGATGAAGTCGAACATGTTGGTCTTGGCAAGGGTGCGCGGTCCGACGGTGCGCAGGGCGAGGAGCAGGAAGAGGTAACCGAGAACGCCGACCACGATCACCCGCACGATCGGCAGCCAGCCACCGAAAAAGAGCACCGACTCGTTGTTCACGAGCACCTCCCTGTCCACCTCGAACACGTACGCGTGCTAGTGCGGCGTCGTGTTGTCGCGCGCGGTCAACCTGTCGTCGAGCTCGGCGATCTGCGCCGCGATCCCGTTGAAGCCGTCCTCGATCAGGCGCCGAAGATCGTCGCCGGCGCCCCCGGTGGCGGAAGGATCGACACGTTGCGCCGCGAGCAGCTCGTCGAGCTTCGACTGCACGAGCGTGCGCAGCTCGGCAATGCGCGACTGCTCGGCATTGGCCGCAAGCTCGCGCTCGCGTTCGAGCGTGCGCGTCAGGCGCCGGCTCTCGACGACGAAGCGGCTCTGCTGATAAAGGGCATAGCCGAGGAACAGCACCGACGCAAAGCCGAAGATGATGAGCATCACGATGCCGAGAGGGGCCTCGATCGCGCCCAGCACGAGCGAAAGCCTGGTCGGCGCGGTAAATGCGGTCCAGTTGACCGCGACGAATACCGCCAGCAGCGCCGCGACGATCAGCAGCAACAGCGAACGTATGGGCATAGGCTCCTTTGACGCCGAATTGCCATCGCTGCCGCGCTAACCGGCGGCATGGCGCGCGTTCCACGCGTGACCCTCGCCGTCGCCGAAACGCTGCACGATGAAATCGATGAAGACGCGCACCTTGGAGGGAACGTGCTTGTTGGCGGGATAGACCGCAGTGAGCACGCCACCGGGCGGGCGATATTCCCGCAGGACCGGCAGCAGCGTGCCCGCCGCAAGGTCGTCAGCTGCCACGTGATGCGGCAATAGGGCGATACCGAGACCGCCGAGCGCTGCGGCTCGAATAGCCGTGAAGTTGTTGCTGCAGAGTCGCCCGTCGACTGCGGCGGTGACTTCCCCCGACGGTCCCACCAGCCGCCACCTGCGCGGCGACGGCCGGCCCGTGAACAGAATGCACTCGTGCTGCTTGAGGTCTGCCGGAGATTCGGGCTCGCCTCGTTGCGCCAGGTATTCGGGGCTCGCGCACAAGTGTCGCCGAAGCGTGGTGATTGGGCGCGCCACGACGCCGGGGCTCGGCTGCTGCTCGATGAGGAGCGACATGTCGAAGCCTTCCTCCACCAGGTTCACGACACGGTTGGTGAGGGTCAGGTCGACATGTAACTGTGGATGGATCTTGAGGAACTGCGTCAGCGCCGGCGCAACGTGATGCGAGCCGAACGAGACGGGAGCTGCGAGCTTCAGAATCCCGCACGGCTGCGCTTGCAGGTGCATGGCCTGCCGCTCGGCCTCCTCGGCAGCGGACACGATCTCGGAGCAGCGCCGATAGAACTGCTCGCCCACCTCGGTCAGGCTCAACGAGCGAGTGGTGCGGTTGAGCAGCCGGGCGCCAAGCCGCTGCTCGAGCTGCGTCACGTGCTTGCTGACCACCGACTTGGACAGGCCGAGCCGGCGGGCGGCCGCGGAGAAGCTCCGGGCTTCGGCGACGCGAGCAAAGATTTCCATGCCCGGCAGATCCATGCGATTGAGACAGTATTTCGAACAATCGGGTTCATTTGTGCACATGCGAGCAGGTCTGGATACGGCACCACGCCGTGCTCGCCTTCCCGCAAGAGTGTTCGCCCCAGGGCCGGCGGTGGATAGGGGAACCCCTACGGATCGCGCTGAGGCGGCAGCGCGTACCGCGATCGCTTACGCGTCTCCCCGAATTTCGGTGCAACGCGTGGCTGCGTAACCTCTGAGGAGCGGCCGGTCGTGCAGGCCGTCCTTTGCACGTGAGGGCAACCATGCTCAAGGTACTCGTTCCTTTCGCCGACGTCGACAGCGGCGAACGTGTCATACGCGAGCTTCTGAAGGAGGGCCCATCGCCGGAGCTCGAGGTGGAATTGCTCGCGGTGGTCGAGCTGGTTCATTTCGACAACGGCCGGGCGCTGTCGCGCGACCTCGCCGAGCAGGCGTCGCGCGCCACGGCGACGTGCTGGCTCGCGCGGCTCGGGCCCATGCTCGACGCGGCGCACATCCCGCATCGTTCGTGCATCGCGGTCGGCCAGCCTGCCGCGGAAATCGAAGCTGCCGTGCGTCGCACCGACGTCGACCGCGTCGTCTTGACCGCAGCGGCTCCGCGTTGGCCGGCGGTGCAGCGTCCCATCACGCTCGTCGAGTGAGTCCAGGATGCAGCGGTTTGCATTGGCCGGGCTATGCATCGCCGCGGCGTCCGTCTCGCAGGTCGCGCTCGGCGCACCGCTGTCCCCGCTGCCGGGCGCATCGCTATCGCCGATCTGGATGGTCCCTTTCATCGGGATCCTGCTGTCCATCGCACTCGTTCCACTGACCGCGCCGCGGTTTTGGCACCAGCACTTCGGCAAGACATCGGCCTTTTGGGCACTGGCCTTTCTCGTCCCGTTCGCGGGCGTGTTCGGGGTTCAGCTCGCGTTCCACGAGGTGATGGCGACACTGCTGCACGAGTACATTCCGTTCATGGTGCTGCTGCTCGCGCTTTACACCGTCGCCGGCGGCATTCACGTCAAGGGCAACCTGCATGGCTCGCCGTTGCTGAACACCGGCTTGCTTGCGCTCGGCACGGTGCTCGCGAGCCTCATGGGCACGACCGGAGCTGCGATGCTCCTGATCCGACCGCTCATTCGGGCCAACGACAACCGCCGCCACAACGCGCATGTCGTGATCTTCTTCATTTTCCTGGTGGCGAATATCGGGGGCGCGCTCACGCCGTTGGGCGACCCGCCTCTGTTCCTGGGCTTTCTGCAAGGCGTGGATTTCTTCTGGACCACGCAGGCGATGCTGGCGCCGACCCTGACGGCTTCGGCCGTGCTGCTCGCGGTGTTCTTCATCATCGACACCTGGTTCTTCCGCCGCTCGAACGAACGGCGCCCGGCGTCCCGCGATCCGACACCCGACTCGCGCCTGGCGATTCAGGGCAAGCGGAATCTGGTGCTCCTGCTCGCCATCCTTGGCAGTGTCGTGCTTTCCGGAACGTGGCAGCCCAACCTGGAGATTCACGTCTTCAACGTACCGCTCGAGCTCCAGAACGTCATGCGCGACATGACGCTGCTCGCGATCGCCTGGCTGTCGTGGCGAATTACGCCGCGGCACGTTCGGCAGGCGCATCATTTCGAATGGGGCCCGATCATCGAAGTCGCCAAGCTGTTCGCGGCGATCTTCCTCACGATCATTCCCGCCATCGCGATGCTCCGCGCAGGCGATTCCGGTGTGCTGCGTCCCCTGGTCGACTTCGTCACAACGCCCGACGGCGTACCCGACAACGTGCGCTACTTCTGGCTCACCGGTGCGCTCTCGAGCTTTCTGGATAACGCGCCCACTTATCTCGTGTTCTTCAACATGGCAGGCAGCGATGCCGCCATGCTCATGGGGCCGCTCGCCACCACCCTGGTTGCGATCTCCGGTGGTGCGGTATTCATGGGCGCGATGACCTACATCGGCAATGCACCTAACTTCATGGTGAAATCCATCGCCGAACGGCGGGGGATCAGGATGCCGAGCTTTCTCGGCTACACCGCCTGGTCGTGTGGCATCCTGCTACCGGTGTTCGCGCTCATCACCGCGCTCTTCTTTGCAGGATAGCGATCCGTGCGCCCGGTCACGTCACACTGACAATCCCCGAGCTCATCGCAAGCGTGCACTCCGGCGCGCCGCTTGGTGAGGTCATCCTTCTTGCGACTGCGCCCCCCGGGTGCCCTGGTCACCCGGGATGGGGGTCTGCTGCTGGGGTCGACGCCTGTCTGCCATGCGTTGGCTGCGTTCAATGGTGCACGTTCTTGCTCGCACGATCGAAATACTGATCGAACCGCTTGAGCACGTTGTCGACATGACGAGGCGCATCGGAGCGATCGAGCTCCAGCTCCGACGCGCCGTTCTCGCTGCACCACAGGCGCGTGCCGGTGGTCACGCCTTTCCTGGTGCGGCGCCCGGCCTGCCGATCCTCCAGGTAGACGTAGCAGCGCACGTAAGGCTCCGGCTTGTCCCAGCTTTCGATGGTGGCCTTCGGATCCTTCCGGAATCCGCGCTTCTCGAGCGAGGCAACGACGTCCAGGAAGCGGTGAAACGCACGATCGTCGTATTTCGGGTCGTTACGCCAGAACTGAGTGCTCACGAGCACCTTGTCGCCGCGATCATTCATGAGGTAGATGTACGCAGGAATGCTCCGGTCCGGCGCGTTCGCATCGTCGGACGGCTGCGCAGCGGCCGTCGACGCGATCGCAGCGATCGCGATGGCGAGAATGCAAACGTGGTTGGACATGCACGATGGGACGCCTGCACGCGCGCGGAGGTTCGAGCCCGCCGGCGTCCAGGTACGGAAACGCTGTGTTTCCGATCGGTCGGGCAAGGACATCCTGTCGCTTTCGCGTTCCAACCGATCACGCGACAACGCGCGATGCCGTCCTCACGGAATGCAAAAGAGCGCTGCCTCGAACACACAATTCCCGCAGCGGCATCAGCGTGCCCGAACGAACGCTTCGGCGGCACCCTCCAAGGCAACGGGACCGGGAGCCGCGCGCATTGCCCGGGGATTCGCACGAAACAAGGAGAAGGTTCCATGAAAGACGCATGCAGAAGAACCGCATTGGCTGCCGCGCTGGTTGCGCTGGGCATTCCGCTCGCAGCGCAGGCCCAGAACGCATCCTCCGGCACGAGCGCAGCTACGGCCGCCACGCCGGGAGCCATGCACGGCCAGCAAAACGAGGCGAAGGTAAACGAGGCGAAGATATCTGCCGCGGATCGGCAGTTCGTGCACGACGCCGCGATCGCGGGGCTCGGTGAAGTCGCCAAAGGCAAGCTTGCGGAGCAGAAGGCGCAGGATCCGCAGGTCAGGCAGTTCGGCGAACGCATGGTGCACGACCATTCGCAGGCCAACGATCGCCTGAAGCAGATCGCGAAGGCGAAGGGCATCGAGCTCCCGAGGAGCCCGGGCAACACGGCGCAACAGGACATGAACAAGCTCGAGAAGCTTTCGGGCGACGACTTCGATCGCATGTATATCGAGCAGCAGTTGTCGGCGCACAAGAAGGCGATCGACGAGTTCCGGAACGAGGCGAATGCGGGCAAGGATGCCGATCTGCGCACCTTCGCGCGCGATACGCTGCCCACGCTCGAAAAGCATTACGATCTCGCGCAGTCGGCGATGCAGGACGTGCTCGGCAAGTCCGCTTCGACTGCGCCGCCATCGAATCCGGCGTCGAACGCGTCCGTGGCGTCGACAGGATCGAAGTCCGGCGCATCGACCTCGACCTCGAACGCCGGCCTCGAGGCCGCGAAAAAGGCGACCGGTGCTTCGGCCGCGCACGCGGCGGAGCAGGCAGGCATGCCGGTTCCCAAGACCGGAATGTAAGCGGGCGCGACAGTTCTCGTTTCTCGTCCGAAGCTGCACGACCTGCGCTTTGCGCCGGCCGCGCGGGGCATCGCCGTGCAGCCCACGCACGTCGCAGGCGAGGTGACGATTGCTTGCCATGACGAGCCAAACGCCAGGAGTGCATGATGGAGATCGGAAAACGACGCTGGGCGATCGCGGAAGGCTACATTCCGCCGTCGAGCACGGGAACGAGCCGCGCCCTCACCAGTCACGAGGCGGCATGCATCCTCAACGCCGGCGATGTCGCCGCGCACGTCGAGATCACGATCTATTTCAGCGATCGCGAGCCGGCGGGTCCGTATCGCGTGGTCGTGCCCGCACGGCGCACGCTCCATTTGCGCTTCAACGATCTCACTGACCCCGAGCGCATTCCGGCGGGCACCGATTATGCCAGCGTGTTCGAGTCCGACGTGCCGATCGTCGTGCAGCACACGCGACTCGATTCGCGCCAGGCGGAGCTTGCGCTGCTGTCCACGATGGCCTACGCCGCCGACTGAAGCGCACGACGCTCGCCCCCTGACGGCGTGCTCGTTCGCTCGCCCCTGATCGCGTGCTCGTTCGTGGTCGGGACCGCCGCGGCCGCTATTTCGACGAGGCGACGCTCGCGTTCGCTTCTTTCGCGAGCTTCAGATGCTCCTCGAGCACCGGAAGCGTTTCGGACGCGAACCGTCGCAGATCGGGATCCTTGGCGTGTTTCGCTTCGTTGCCGAACTCCTTGACCGCTTTCTGGTGGTCGGAGACCTGGTGCTTCATGTAGGCCTTGTCGAACGAGGACCCGGAGAGCTTGTCCAGCTGGCCGAGCTCCTTCTGGTCCGCCTGGTCGAGCCGCGCCGGCGGCATGACGCCTTTGTTCTCGGCGATGCCGCGCAGCTTGTCGTTCGCTGCGGTGTGGTCATGGACCATGCGGGCGGCGAACTGCTTTACCTGGTCGTTCGCGGCCTTGTGCTCGGCGAGCTTGGCGGTCTCGATTTCACCCATGCCCGCTTCGGTGGCTTTGTCGATGAATTGCCGGTCGGATGCGGCAAGCGGCGCGCCCGACGCGGGTCCGGTGACAAGGCACAAGAGGACGGTGGCCGCTGCACCGGCGGCAAGACGACAACCACTGAGCATGTGTGTCCTTTGGTCGTATGTCTTTTGTGAACGCGCATCGCGTGCACGGTTCCGCAGCGCGAGGTCACTTGCAGCACAACTGTGTTCGTGCGCGATATCCGAACTTCGGGAGGTACTCTGGATTCCGATATCCGTCGGGGGCGCCGGATCATCCGCACTGTAGAAGGCACCCGTAGGTCGTCCGTGGCGTGGCGTTCCCGATTTGCCTCGAAGGGAGGAACGTGAAGCCGTCCCGCCGCAATCTGCTCAAGGCCGCAGCTGCAGCTCCCGCCGCAGCGATGCTCGCGCCGACCATCATCGTTTCACCGCTGCGGTTCATGGACGCAGCCACCCCGCGCGCGCAGGCCTACGCGCCGCAGTACGCCGAGCCGGGCAGCACCTATCTCACGGCAGCGGAGCGCGCGTTCGTCGAGGCCGCCGTCGACCGGATCATTCCTGCGGACGATCTCGGACCGGGCGCCAAGGAAGCCGGGGTCGCGGTCTTCATCGATCGCCAGCTCGCCGGTCCGTTCGGCCGCGCCGAAACGTGGTACATGGCCGGCCCCTGGCGCCAAGGCATCGACGAGCAGGGCTACCAGCTCAGGATGACCCCGGCGGAGCTTTATCGCGCCGCGATACGCGAGCTCGATGCGCAGGTGAAGCAGCAGCACGGAAAGGTGTTTGCCGAGCTCGACGCAGCCGGCCAGGACGGCGTACTGGACGCGCTCGACAAGGACGAGCTCAAGCTCGGGAATGTGCCCGGCCGTACGTTCTTCGAGCTGCTGGTGCAGAACACGGTCGAGGGGTTTTTCGCCGATCCCATGTACGGCGGCAACCGCGACTTCATCGGCTGGAAGCTGATCGGCTTCCCGGGACCTCGCTACGACTACGGGGATGAGATCTCCCAGCACGGCAAGAAGTACGACATGCCCTTCGTGAGCATCGCAGGGCGCGACACGGGAGTACGTGGGTGATGGCGAAGCGACTGCAAAACGTGGACGTGGTGCTGGTCGGATTCGGCTGGACCGCGAGCATCCTCGCGAAGGAGCTCACCGACGAGGGCCTGCAGGTGGTCGCGCTCGAGCGCGGCGGTTTCCGCGACACCATCCCCGATTTCTCGCCCTCGTTCGTGCAGGACGAGCTGCGCTACGCCGTGCGCAACGGCCTGTTCGAGGAACCCGTGCGCGAGACGCTCACGTTCCGCAACACGATGCAGCAGACGGCCCTGCCCATGCGCAAGCTCGGCTCGTTCCGGCCGGCCGCCGGTGCCGGGGGCGCCGGCGTGCACTGGAACGGCCAGATGTGGCGCTTCCTCCCGACCGATTTCCGCTGCCGCAGTCACATCGTCGAACGCTATGGCGCGCGGTTCATTCCCGCCGACATGACGATCCAGGACTGGGGCGTCACCTACGAAGAGCTCGAGCCGCACTACGATCAGTTCGAGTACCTGTGCGGCGTGTCCGGCAAGGCGGGCAATCTTGCAGGCAAGATCCAGCCCGGCGGCAATCCGTTCGAAGCGCCGCGCAGGCGCGAGTTTCCGCTGCCGCCGCTCAAGCGCAGCTATGCCACGGTGCTGTTCGACAAGGCCGCGAAAGAAGCAGGCCTCAAGCCCTTCCCTGCTCCCGCCGCCAATACCTCGCAACCGTACAAGAACCTCTATGGCGTGCAAATGGGCCAATGCACGTACTGCGGTTATTGCGAATGGTTCGGCTGCGGCAATTACTCCAAGTCGTCGCCGCAGAGCTGCGTGTTTCCGGTGATCATCGGGCGCGACAATTTCGAATATCGCGTGATGTGCAACGTGACGCGCGTCAATCTCGACGCAAGCGGCAAGCGCGCGACGGGCGTCACCTACGTCGATCAGGCCGGCCAGGAGTACGAGCAGCCCGCCGATCTCGTCATCCTCTGCGCCTACGCAACCCACAACGTGCACCTGCTGCTCGTGTCCGGGATCGGCAAGCCGTACGACCCGGTCAGCAACC
>Ga0070741_10011114_pt1 | contig 16722 bp, 31 predicted proteins | sample Coa_R1_4_FD_66440 | JGI IMG/M metagenome (GOLD analysis project Ga0070741, IMG submission 66440) | Surface soil microbial communities from Centralia Pennsylvania, which are recovering from an underground coalmine fire - Coalmine... | ecosystem: Environmental > Terrestrial > Soil > Unclassified ...
CTATTCTGCTGAATTACTGAGACCTACAGATAGCCCCCATCCATGGGCTTCTCCGAGTCCTGGAACTTCACCTGAGACATGGTCTCGAACGGGTCTTCACCGATACCCAGGAGGCGCCGGAGAGACTGTGCCGACTCGTCGTCCGAAGCCTCAGAACGCTCCTGAGACGGCGCCGGAACGGCGTCCCTGAATCCCATGTCCACGAGAACCTGCGCGAGGCTCTGAGGGACCACTGACGCCCCCTGCGCCATCAGCTTGGCGCGCGCCACCTGACCGAGCGTACCGTCAGCCACGGACAGAACTTCAGCGTCCACCATGTCCAGCGCGTGAGCCGGGCAGCAAGCCGTAACCTCGTTCACGCCCTCACCCTTGTCCAGCACAACCGCGAAACCACGGATACAGTCCGCCTCATGCAGCGCGTGAAGAGTGCGTTCCACGATCGCCATTCCGGCGCGAATGGCTTCGTTGTTGTCCTCGTACTGCGTGCCGTTGTCGTTCATGATCGGTCCCTTTCAGTTTGGGGTGGACCGGTACTCTTCCAGAATCCTGGCGAACCTGGGGTATGTCAAGAGGAGACGCACCCGAATCGGGCAGTCCAGACGATGATTTACCTTTGTCCGGCCACGCCAAATGATGGTCTTCCCGTCGCATTCGGGGCAACGGTAATCCGACATACTCTCACGTGTCGGAGTGGTGACTTCCCGATTCTTAGTGTTCTGCATTTTCTTTCCCTTGCCCTTATCAGTACGGCGGTTCATCCGGACCGTCTCCCTTTTTGCGGGGAAACCGAATGTTCGGCGGTTGCTCTGGAATTCTGAAGAAGAACTGTCTGCGATAATGGTCTTTGATGATTTGGAATATCGTCGGATTGATAGAATACATTACCGACATCGAATGACCACGACTGCGGTAATGCGCTCTCTTCAAATCCTCGGCCGCCATTTCTGATTGCCCGGCCCAACGAGTGTATTTACAGTCTCTGCATTTCGCCCGCCATTCACGAGTCTCAAACGCATAAACCATAACCTCGCACTTGCAGCGTTCGCAGGGAATCCATTCCGGGGGAACGCTTAGCGGATATTGAACCTTATAGGATTCTATGTGTCCGCATTCCAGCATTACGCGAATTCGGTATGACTTGTATGCCATAAGAAAAGCGGGGCCCCGCATATACGGGGCCCCGCTCCCTCCCTACGTTCAGTAGGTGAGAGTACCGTCGCCCAGACCGGTACGGATCTGCGCCTTGTCGCCCGGAGTGAGCTTGGCCCACTCGACCCGGAACTGTGCCAGGTTCGTGTAGCCGAAGAACTCTGCCACCTGCTTGAGTGTCGCGTCAGCCATGGGAATCAGTCCTCGTCCTTGTCGTCATCCTTTTCGGGTCGGTCGGTGACCACGAACACGACTTCCACCATGTTCCCGTCCTTCTTCACCTGACCGAACCGCACCTTCAGGTCGTAGAACTGACCAGCCTTACGGATACCGGCCTGAAGCGTCTCGAACTGAGACTCCCCGATGCGGAGCTTCACGCCCGGCATCTTCGGCCACTCGGACGGCTGTCCAGCTGCCTTCCACGCCTCCCACGCCTGTTCCACCATGGCGTCAAGACGCTTCTGTTCCGGCGAACGTTCGCCACGCGTGCGACGCGCCTTTGCCATTTCCTTCGGGTCGGTCACGGTGGCGACTTCAAGTCCGCCCAGGTCCAGTTCAAGAGGCTTACGCTCCGCTCCGGGCTTCGGTCCCCGCTTGCTGGTCCCATTGGATGCAGCAGCCGGAGGAGTCGCCGGAGGGGTGGAGGGGGCAGCCGTCTTGGCCGGAGCCTGTTCCTTGTTTCCGCCGAGGAGAGCCATGATCATCTTCCTTGCCGTTGATCTTCTGACGCGCGGTTGCGCGCTACGCCCAGTCTAGTGCCCTGACCTGTGGATTCCTATAGGGCGTCAAGATCATCTATGGTCAAATCCTGGTAAAATCTTGAGGGTGTTTGTATTTGTAGTAAGTTGTGGGAGGCGATCTCATAACTCACCATTCACTATGTCTGACCTGCGAAAACTCTTTTGATCTTACTGTTGGATGCGTGGTACCGGGAAGGGGGTGCAGGCCGTTAGAGAGCCGTACAGAGCTTCTTTGTACCACCCTCGTGTCAGGCTGACGTTATAGTCCCTCAGCGCTGATCATGTGACGGATTAGATCTCTGAGTGTCTCGTCTTCAGGCTCAAGCCAGGGAAGTCTGTGTGCTTGTGATTCGTATTCTGTGGCGAATACAAGCGTGAGATTATGGAGACAATCTGTCCATTCCGTATATCCATTCTTGCAAGCTCGACACCACCTTGCAGAATGCTGACGGGTCCCAGCAATTGAGATATCAATATCAACGGGAGTGGGTTGCCAGGAAAGCCATTCTTTTCTGCGCCCATGTAGCGCTGCACCATATCCGACGAAATTATCTTTCTCGATATGGATTTTCCCCCCATTTCGGAGGGCCGAATAACCTTGTTCCCATCCCATTTTACGCGTGGGAATTCCCCGCATTTTCGGCGGTTCCCACTCTCCGTCAACATTCCGGAGCCAATAAATCCCATTCTGGAAATACATGAGGCCGCTATATTCTTCGACTTTCCAGGCTCCGAGTGCATCGCTAATTCCATTCCGGAGTGGACTGAATGGGGTAGTGGAAATGATTCCGTCAGTGTCGATACTGACCAAACCATTCTTCTGACCGATTGGCATTGCAGCTTCGTAAATCATCGAACGACACCAGGAAGTCACCCAACCTGCCCATTCGATTTGATGCCACCGTGGAGCGCTTTTCGTTCGCCGCCATCCCGCTCTTTGCGCGACTCGACCATAAAGGCTGGCCATTGTCATTTTCAGCGCTTTCTCTGCGGGATTTCCCTGTGCTTTCATATCAAGCCGTTCGTCGTACATTTCGCCGACCCATTCGAACGGCTTAAATCCGTCGTGGTGATAAATCCAGGCTTCTACGAATTCAGCGTCAGGGTCGTTTACTACCCATTGTGCTTCGGGGTTCCAATACCATCCATCCATTTTAATTGGATGAGTTACCGATCCTTTGGAATCACGTTGAAACAGTGGCAATGGAATTCCGAGGATCGAGGTACTGAAGTATCTTGACATAGCCGCTTGGCTAGATACATACCGAATGCGAAAGACACCGAATCCAGTAGACTGGGCGAGCCTTCTGTCAGGAAATTCAATATGCTCCCAATAACCTGACGAGAGGTCCGGGAGCTGGGTGAATGCGTATGCGTAGGCAGAATTGATATCGGCCGTATAGACTGGTCCGTCATGCATTCCTGCTTTGAATCTTTCGAACCATCCGCCTGAATACGCTTTTCTCGCGGGCTCCAGAATTTCATCCGGGGTCACCTTCTTATATTTGAATGAATTGTGTTGTTTCAGGGCATAAGCAGCCAATGCGCCTGGTCCGTGCCATTGACCGATATAGAAACCGGCATCGTTGAAGTCTGTTCTTAGTTGGTCCATTAGCTGAACCATGAGTTTCAATTCTAGTTCCCAATACGCTTTGATGGTGTCTATTTCGTCCCATGAGAATGTGGAACGGCTTTCTTTTCCGGCTGTGATTTGCTCTTGTTGTTCAGGAGTACCGACACCGTATTTGATGAGGACTTTATCGTATCGAGCGCGGAAGTAACTGAATACGTCATCGATACGTACCGTACGAATAGCGCGTTTATTATCCTCGCCAAATTTCCGGACTTTGAAGATTTTGCTAGGTACGTGATGAATCTCATAACATTTCCATTTCACGAAACCCTGTTTCTTCAGAATCGCCAGATGAACAAAGCTGAGATCCCGAAGAATGTTATTGACGTCGTAATCAAAGACGAAACCGATATGGAAAGCGTCAGGATACTGGTTACCAGTCTCAATGATGAGTTCGAGCATTTCCTCGGTATCGAGTGGCTTTCTATCGGCGTACAGATACAGCCCAGCAGAATTGCCAAATAGGCAATACATGTCATCGATGGATTCCCCGTCCCAGGAAATGAACGGCTTGATAGCATTCTTCTGCTGTCTATGCTGTCCAGGTTGCTTGATAATCTGGGGTCGAATTCCCGACAGATCAATCGCCTTCTTATAGCTCATCCGGTCCCTCCATACCAATCCCGGAAAGCCTCCCAAAACACGGTGCTATTTTCGTCCAAGCCCATGTAATCGAAGAAGTCGCGCAAGTCTTGGTTATTCTCGTACCAATTGCTTCCGGACCCTGGTCCCAGCAAGTCAAGCCCAGGTTGAAGCAAGTCGGCAGCTTCCATTTTTTCCGCATCGGTCATGAATTCGGAGCCTGGTATAGCTTCTACGAAATCCCATGCGTCGCCTCTAGCGGACATCTCCACCCCAAACTGATACGAGGGCGCCCCGGAGACTGTATGACGTGGGGGGAATGCGTCACAGTCTCCGGGGCGCGTTTATGGGGTGCTCAGCGAATAACTCGCTTCGGCAGGGGGCGCAGGGTCAGAAGTTCGCCGTTGGCCGTTTCCTTGCTCTGAATCTTGCACTCAAGAGGGAGCTTTTCCTCATTGCGCGCCTTCCACAGAAGGGCGACAACGTTGGGGGCTCCGGTGAAGAACTGGAATGACTCACCGTTGTCCAGCCGCGCGCCGGACACGCGCACGTAGACGCCAAGAGAACCTTCCTTGTTGTACTTGCTGTCAGACGTCCGGACCAGGAAGTCATTGACGATGATTTCGACGTCTACGAAATCCTTGCCATTCTGGAGACCAGCATCCTGTGCAGCAAAAGCCTCGTCCAGCGACTCAGCTTCCAGAATGCGGCCGATAACATCTGCGGCGATATTCTGCCCCTCGTCGATTTGGTCTGCCATTTCAGCTTCCAGCCGAATGGCGTTGACGAATTTCTCGAACGGCGTTTGCCGCTGAATTTGCCCGCTCTGAGCAGCCTTAGCCGGAGTCGACTTGCTTTCAGCCATGGTAGGATTCTCCTAGAAGTTGATCTTGGTTGGGGCGCCGTTCGCCCTCACCCCGATCATAGCCCTGAGCAGGCATGATCGGCTGAGATGGGAAGGTAAAGTGATGGCAAAAGCCGGCGTTTACCTTCCCATTACTCTTTTCTAGTCCAAGGGGAATTATCAGTGAATCAGGCAGTACATCCCCAGGGTCTACGGGGAGATATCAAGGTAGAAGAACTCTCCGACACTGAGCATGACGAGACGCTTTTGCGTCTCCTTTTTCATATCCGTCAGCAGAGTATCAGGCAGAACAGGCAACTGTTCGACCACTCTCGTCCGTCCGACGTATATATCAGTGTGCCGGACCCACAACCGGCCGGAGATTTCGAATTCATGCCGGATTACTCCAGCACGGTGCGAATCGAGAGCATTACAGCGTCTCTCCCCGTGGGGATGACTTCCGCAGTGCTTCAGATAGGCAGAGAGCGTCTTATCCCGCTCTACGTGGGAGCTGCCACAACACAACAGACTCTCGTGAACCTTCAGGGTCTGGGAATCATGGCTACGGATAACGACCGACGCGTATTGACTCTTCAAGGCAATATGACGTCGGGGTTTTTCTGTGTCCTCACCGGATTCGTATTCGAGTGGGCAGGCAACGCATGAGCATATTCCTTGAATTCATGGCGTTTTATCTCTTCTGGCTTTTCGCGGTACTGGTGGTGATTCACCGGAGCTTTAAGAAGGTCAAACGAGAAATCCTCATAGACGTCAATAAGAAGCTGTATCAAGACAGGCAGATAAGGAGGGGAAATGTCGGAACAGTCTCCCGAATCGATAGCGGCAGGGACAGCAGCGCAAGCGGCAGTTGAAGAGATTCAATCCCGCGAGGAACAAGCTGAACAGGTTGCCTCTGTAGCGTCTCTGGCGAGTGAGTCGATAGTCCGAGCTGAAGACGCAGAGACAACGGCTCAGATAGCCGCTGAAACGGCTTCTGAGGCTATCGGAGCAACCGGCGCAGTAGCGGAGCAAGCGGCAGTAGCACAGGAGTCCGCGCAAGCGGCTACGGAAACGGCGTCCGTGGCTGTAGCTGAAGCGCAACAGGCTAGGCAGGATGTTCAAACGGTTGACGAGAAGCTAGACGTAATTCTGGCTCATCTTCAGAGGCAAGCGCAGCCACAGCAGGAAGCTACTCCGGAAGTTACTGAGGTACCCGTTCATGACGACAAGCCGGAAGAACAGCAGTCCGAAGATGACGGAGTTCAATCCCGACCCGCTAGGCGCCAACTCGGCAGACTCGCCCGTAGGCGAAACTCCGGACAGTGAAGCTGGAGAATACGACTACGGGGAATTTGAAGCCGTGCCTGTAACGAGCATGGCTGAAGAAAAGGTTCCCGAACCGATCGTAGAAAAGCCTGACCGGAAGTCGAAACCACAGGCTAAGAGCGGTCCCCCGACTCTGGAAGAGTGGCAAGACTTTATCGGTCGTTTCGTTCTCCGTGGAATTACGGAAGCGTATCTGAATGTAGCTCTTTCCGATTTCTACGAGGACCTTACTCCCCGTGAGCGGGAAACAATCAGGCTCACAAAGGACGACCTTAAGGAAATGTCTGCTCCTCTTGCGTCTATGGCGCATAAGAGTAATTTCCTGCGTAAGCGTGGTCGGGGAATTATCGCGTCCGCGGATTCAGGTGAAGCGATTGTGGCTCTCCTGATTTGGATGCGTCGAGTTAACCGGCTCGCAAAGAAGTATCGTAAGGCGCGCACTCCGCAGCCTCAGACGGTAACCGGCTATGTAATGGAGAATGGCAATGGGACTGATGGACCGAATGTGGGACAAGGGCCGGAATTCGGAACCCCCGGCTTTGGAGTCTGGAACCCCGGAACTGGATGAGGCTCCGGTATTTGACCGACTGGACAAGCTGATTAAGTACATCAGTAACAACATTCCAGCCGGAACCAAGGTCGGTCCTATCATGCGCCGAGTCGCAGAGGACATGACCGAAGAGATTCGCGTATTCCCTCCGGAAATCGTGGAAGTGTATCTCAAGTATTTCGCTTCCATGCTTTTTTGGGTTGCTGAAGGACGCGCGCCGGAGGACTTCCCACTTCCCGAGGATTTCGAACAGAAGGCTTTGGAAAAGTGACGAAATTTGAGCCTGAAGGGCTAATTGTCTCCCAGGGTGCTCCGGCTGCAAGCACGATTCTCGACGGACACAGTCTGGTCAGCGGAACGGCGCTCATTACCATTCCAGCCGGTAAGACATGGACTGGATCGGTGACGTTGGCAGCATCACTGAATGCAGCTACAGGTGCCACTACAGCCTTTCCTACGGTGTCCGTGGAGAGCGCTGGAGGTAGTTCTCCGGCTCCGGCTACACGTGTTGCTGCACTGGCTCTCAGCTGTCCTGCGGAAGCTACTCCGGGAAGTTCCGTCGCATCGTCTACGACGAAAGACAATGTCGTAGTTATAGCCGGAGCTAACGCAGTAACTCTCCAGTTGAATACGGATACTGCCACGGTAGCGGCAGGTTCCGCAGTCGGATATTTGGTGTGATATGGAATTCACAGACCTTGTCCAGGGACCGGGCGAACGCCACATTGTTTATGGTGGCACTCGTACCGGTAAGTCGTCATTCATGGACTGGTCTATTCGGCATATCCAAGAGACTAGGCCGGACTCGTGGATTCTTATTGCAGACACAAAACCCAGATTTCGCGCTGAAATGCAGGCAGTAGGACCCAATAACCGCTACCGGCGCAGCGCTAAGAAGCTGTATGAGGGTTGGGCGAAAGGGCCGATGCTTCCCAACAGTGTCGCCCTGAATCTGGATTCACCGCATCCTTTCCGGGGTCTATGGAACGACAAGCACCCCGGCGAGGCTGCGATTATGCAATCAGACGACCCGACTCGTTGGCGCCAAATGGTCAATCTCATGCAGGCTTTTACTGCTAAGAAAACGGCGAAAGAAAGGCTTTTGGTCATTGACGAGGGAATGGATTTCTACCAACGAAATTCACTGGGGATTGACCCGAGGAACGATGTCATTCTTAGAGCGGCTAGGGCCGGAGGCGAACGAAACATTGGCCTCATGTTCGGCGCACACCGTCCTCATGGAATTCCTCCCCTGCTCAATACCTTGTCTTCCCGTGTCACCCTGTTTTATCTCAGATACGCCAAAGACATGAGGTATCTCTGGGAGATGGGTGTTCCCGAGGACGAAAACCCTCCGGGCGGAGATTACGTCTTTAAGCAGTACTCTATTAAGCCTGGTGGAGTAGTAAGCGAGCCTGTAAAGGTTCGTCTAGCATTGCCAGACTCATATCTGGATCAATTGTCCGCAACGTGAGGTGAGGAAATGGCTTCGGACGCCTGGGATCACCCGCTGATTTTCGCATTCTCAATTACGTTCGTCGTACTGGGAATGACAGCGGTACTCGGCTGGCTTTTCGCTAGTCTGAATTGGACCGGCCCTCTTGGGCTTGTTAAGGGAGGTGTGGCGTGAAGGTTAGTCACTACGTAATTACGCTACTGCTCATCATCGGACTTCTGTACGTGTACCACAATTTCATTCAGAAGCCTGGTGGTGTCAAGGCAGGTCTTCAGGGCCTCGGAATTCAGCGGTAAAGGAGAATTAGATAATGGCTGGAAATCAGGCTAGTGCAGGGTCTCAGGCTGTACCGGTTGGCGCGTTTTTCGGACTTCCGGGATTCACGCAGCCGTTTGAGCAGTATGAGAATCTGCAAAACGTTCAGAACACTCTCGCGCTTGCGTCTCAGACTCCTTGGAACCCTCCGGGGTCTTTCCAGAAGACTGACATCGTGAAGTGGTGGGAACTGGAGATTGACGTTAACTGGACTACCACAGTTACCGGTTCCACGCTTTCTGCTGAGGCTCCTTACAACTTCCTTCAGGCTCTCAAGCTCAAGCTCCAGGGACAGTATTCACCTCTGGAAGTTGAGTCCGGTTTTGACGCAATGTTCATGATGATGTATCGGCCGATGCGTGGTCAGGGGCAGCTTGCTTCTAACCCTATTGGTGGCACGAACGCGTCTAGCACTTACGCGAATGCCGCGATTCCGAGCACGAACCTTGTTACGTCGGGTATTGCCGCTAACCCTGCATCTACAACGCACTGGCGTTGGGTGCTGGAAATCCCGGGCGGCATTTACTTTGACGATTACTGGGACCTGGCTATTGACGGAACTCTTCTGCCCAACGCAAACGGGCAGGTTGCTCCGATGGGTGCTTTCGTTTCGCCTCAGTACATGGGCGGTGGCGAACGCGTAGTTGTGCCTCAGTTCAGCTATGCGCCTATTACGGCTCCTGACGCTGACTCTGGGCCTCTTACCGGTTCTACGGCCGGAGCTGCCACGGTTACGGTGAACGCGCGCCGTATCGGCTACTACGGCTCTGCGAATCCTGCGGAACTTCCGCCGGTATTCAACTGGCAGTATCGCCGGGCAAGTAAGCGTTACCCGCTTGGAGCTGTCGCTAAGGCGGACATTCCGATTACGGAATACGGTCAGCTTCTTTCCACTTACGTCCGCATTTTCGACCCTGCGAACGGTGGTTTCCAGGACCTTGCAGCCGGAGCTAGGGCAGTCACTAAGGCTCAGCTTCTGTATGGTTCTAACCTTCCTCGTTTCGATGACGACTACGAGACCATGCAACAGCGATTCCTTTACCAGCATGGTTTCCTTCCGCCTCTGTCCGTTGTTGTTTGGGACATGGCTGCGAATACGTCTGGCGGTAAGGGTCTGTCGAACGACTTCCGAGTGCTCAATACCCTCACAAACGCCAATACGCACTTCCACCTTGAATTCGCCGCAACTCTGGGTGCTACTGCGTACGCCGTTGTCGGTACTGAACTCCTCGTGCCTGTTGCGACTCAGTAAGGAGTTTAGGAATGGCTATCGGATACGAAACTCAGGTAGTCAACGGCCAGATGGTAAACGTCGCTCCGGCGCAAGGCTATTCGCCTCTGACGTTCGGTTCTGCGTATACCGGTCCTGGCTTTTGGCCGCGTAACGGGGTCTACAACGTCCCTCCGGTGACTCCGTCTCCGGGTACATGGGAAGGGAGTATGACGGACGCTATGGGAAGCGCAGCGGGCGGACAGCCTCACCCTACGTCAGGGTCCGTTAGTGCGAATGGTGGAGTGAACTTTTTCCACCCCACTAAGTCCCCTCTGCCCATGGCTTTGGCCATGCTGGCACTCGGCCTCTGGCTCCTTCACTCGGTCCATTACAAGTGAATCCCTGGGGCCTGATGTTCGTTGCGCTGGGATTCCTTTTGATCGTAGTTGGTTTCAAGGGATCTCAGCACAACGTCATGAAAGCCTTTAAGGGAATTAAGGCCACAGGATGAACGGTAAGCAGCAAGCCGTTATGTGGATGGGACTTACTCTCATCATTCTCCGACTGTTTACTACAAGCCAGTGGAAAGACATTTGGGGAACGATCCTTAAGGGCAGTGGAGGGAAATCCTCCAGCGGAGGCGGAGGTTTTGACCCGCTTAACCCGATACCGGGCGGCGGGATTCCTGGCCTCATTTTCGGAATCAATGACCCGAATAGTAAGCCTGCGACTAAGGGGGTGGCTAACGCGTAATGGCCGGTAAGAAGAGTACGAAAAAGAGGGCGAACGACTCAGAAGCGCTTGTGCAACTCGCACTTGAATTGCTGGCCGTTGCGCTTTTCACCCTCATAGCCGGGGCGAGTGATGAGGTAGGAAAGCTAGTCGTCATTTTCATGACTGGCTTGTGGATGATTTATCTCATAGAGAACAGCAAATTGATAGCGGGTCTCGAAAAGGCAATGGAGGCAGCGTAATCATGTCCAAGGAAATCCTGAATCTCGTAGCCCTGTTTTTCATGGGCTCGCTTGTCGTGCTGGCAGTGACGCACGCAAAGGGATTCTCTACCGCAGCCGGTACGGTTTTTACCGGCGTGAACAACCTGGGTACCACTCTCACCGGTCAGCGGATTAAGGCAGGCGAATAATGCAGCCGCTTGCACCATTTACAGGGAGGGCGCCGAACCCTCACGTTCTGTACGGTCAAGCGGACATGCAGAATCAGCCAACGACATTCAACCGTATTGGGACACGGTGGGGTGACGTTCAGCTTAGCAACGGATGGCAGAACACGAATTACGGCGGACGGATGATGCATCCGTCAGCCGGTTATCTGATTGCGACTCTGCCTGTTGTCCCTGGCCAAACCAGACTTTCAGGTTCGAATCCGTCCGATTTTCCCGCCAAGGGTCCAGCACCCTCACAGTGGGATTATCACGTCATGTCATCGGCCGGAGCACAGCCTAATTATCCGGGCGGACCCGGTTACATCATGGGTCAAGCCACGCATGTAGGTTCGTCGGGAGGCTGACTAAATGGCGGAGGAACAGGCTCCCCCTCCGGGTGGAGAAAAGAAGAAAGGGAAGTTGGGCGGAAAGAATCAGAAGTATTACATCCTTGGAGGGATAGTTCTCCTCGGAGTTATCTTCGTAGCGATTCGTTCCGCCAACAAGAATGCGAACGCCAGTAGTGGAAGCTCAGGAAGTCAGAGCGGACTCACTCCCTCGGACATGATGGGTATTAACCCATCTACCGGCTATCTGTACGGCACTCCAGCCGACAACGCAGCCGCTAATGGGGACGTCGGTCCGGCTGGTCCTGCGGGTCCTGCGGGTCCGGCTGGTCCTGCGGGTCCTGCTGGTCCGGCTGGAAGTTCCCCTAAGCCTGGCCCTAAGCCTCCTCCGGTGAAGCACCCTAAGCCGTCCTCAGACTGGTATGTAATCAAGCCAGGGGACACGTTGAGCGCTATTGCCGCACACCTGCATTACAAGGGCGGATGGCAGGCGCTCTACGCTAAGAATAAGACAGTTATCGGGAAGAATCCGAACATGATTCACCCCGGTCAGAGGATAAGGATTCACTAATGCATTTCAGTTGGACTGACGTCATTTCCAGTGCTCTGCCCACCGTCGTTCTTGTTGGTGGCGCATGGCTTCGTACCCACGGAAAGGTGAAGGAAGTTCTCACCCTGGTCCGTAAGATGCTGGACAACGTGGATGATTCCACGAACACGATTGGAAAGTAATGCATAACATCGTACGGAGGATTAGCCCTAACGGGCCGATGATTCAAAACCGTATGGTGGAAATCGTGGCAGGTTCTATCCTCGCCCTTATCGGATTGTGTCTCCTGTGGGATGCATTCGACGGGCGAGGAAAGAAACTGCCCTGGCCTGCTAGTGGATTGGCGCCGTGGTGACTCCTGAACAGAGATTCTTTATCCTCCTGTCAATCATTTCTCTGCTGATGGGTGGAATGGTTTTTCTGTTCAGGTTGCTATGGAAAGTCAGTACTCAGTGGACCCGAACCGGTGACCAACTCCAGCATCTAGCCGACGAAATCCGTAGCCTCGTTCAGCAAAAGGAACGAGAACACAATCGGCTAGAAAAGGAGGATGAGCGCCTGGGAAAACGGATAGAGCGACTGGAGAACTGGACACGTAGGAGAGCGTAAATGGCGTGGTCGATATTCAAGCAAGGCGGAGGAAAGGGGGCAGCTGTGACATGGGCGAACGATTTGCTTGACGCGATTGGCGCCCCTAAATCCGCTGGAAACGTCCAGGTCATTTACGACTGGGAGGTTTCCGAGGGAGGCGGAGGTAAATATAATCCGCTGAATCAGGGGCCTGTTCCTGGTCATCCCGAACTCACCACAACGGGAAGTCAGTACGGCGGCGGGGCGGCCGATTACGCATCCTGGCAAGCCGGTTTGCAAGGTGCCTCTGACTATCTGAGTATGTCGAATTTCAGGGCTATCAAAAATGCGCTGGTTTCTGGAAATTCTTCTGCCGCGCGAAACGCTATTATCAATAGTCCGTGGGCAGCTTCCCACTACGGGCATGGTAGTGCGTTCAGTAATGCGGCAGTACCGGGCGAGTCTAGCGCGCTCCCTGGCATGGGTAGCGGGACCGCTGACGCGACACAAGCCGGTCTAGGTAGTTCTATCGGCGGAAGTCTCCTGAGCGGCCTCATGGACAAGCTAGGGATTCCGGATCTTAAGGACATGGCAGAACGAGCGGGATTGATTCTCCTCGGTACCGTGCTCCTGATAGCCGGAGTTATTCAGATGTCCGGGGCTAAGCAGAAAATAGTCAAGGTTGCCGAGAACACTTTGCCAGAGGGTAAAGCTGTTCAAGCTGCCGCAGAAACGGAGGAGTGAAATGCTTTCTCCGACACAAGCGATTCAGAATGCACTAAAGACAACTCGAAACGCTGTCGGACGGTGCGATGAATGGGTGGCTAAATACTATGGGTTCTCATCGTCGGGTTACGCCACAGCAATCACGCATTGGAACTCGATTCCCCCGACACAAAAGCACCCTGGGGACACAAATGCACCTGCGGGGAGTTTGGTGTTTTGGTCTGGTGGAAGTACAGGTGCGGGGCACGTTGCCCTCTCATTGGGTGGAGGGCGAATAATCTCGACCGACTACCCACGTTCAGGGATTACCTCAACTACTACGATCGACGCTATTTCAAACGGTTGGGGAGAGCATTACATGGGTTGGTCGCAACCCGTTTTTCAAGGGCAAGTGAGTGATGCTTCTTTCCCCTCGTCGGGTGCCGGATTCTCAATCCCTAACCCTCTCGGCGGACTTGTCGGAGGGACGGTGCTCGACTTCCTGACTAAAGGATTCGGGACAGATATCAAGGACATTCTTCAACGTTTGGGCTTGATACTTCTGGGCGGAATCCTGGTCACTATAGGGATACTCAACATTCAGCAGACGTCGCTTAAAGCTCTAGTAGCGGGACCCACGAATGCGCGCAAGACTGCCAAGGAAACAACAAACAAAGAAGTGGAGGAGAGTGAAAGTGCCATTGACCAGAAGGGGGAGGAAACTGAAAAGGAAGCTGGAAGCGGAGTACGGCCAGAAGAAGGGTGAGCAAGTCTTTTACGCAATGGAGAATAAGCAGAAGAAAAAGGGGTTGAGGAGACTTGCCCGGTAGACTGCGTGACCCGTACGTAAACAGTGGAACGGTAGACGTAAACGGATACTGCTCTGTCCCTATCGTGCATAATTTCGGTGAACGGGTACTGGAGATTCAGCAGATTACGGTGAATTACTCCACCCAGGGCGACTCACCGACTGTTCAGATAGTCGTCAACGGTGAAGTGTATTCAGGTGGCGCAGTCATGCTGCCTAGTGCCGGTAAAGGGCAAGCAGGCGGATTGGCTCAGACGTTCGGCGGATTGCCTTACCTGTATATGGAGAACTCAGACAAGGTAGAAATTCAGGTCAGTAACGGTAGCCAGGGAAGTATGGTCACCATCCATGTTCAATTCAGGGGACTAACTTACAACGATGATGCATTGGAGGGGTATTTCTAATGCAGCCGAGTATGTTCCCACTGCCATTCGACGCACAAGGAAATCTCATCCTTTCCGGCATTCACGCGCCGGACGGCTCATGGGCTATAGACGCTGGTGGTGACGCGTCCTTTAATACCCTGAACGTCTTGCAAGATACCGGCCTGGTGGTGGCAGGCGTAGACGTCCTCAGTACCCTCCTTAACCGGCCTAGCGGCTTGGAGGCATACGACATTATCGCCAGTGGTACTGATACGGCGGAAATCGGTACTACGGAAACTGTGGCTTTTCGTTGCTCGACTTCTAACGTCTACAATGTCCGTATTTATAAGTTCACGCTGAGGACTCACATTGTTCCGTCGGCTGCACTCGGTATGGACGTGATTATTCGATACACGACTGACGGCAGTACTCCGACAACGTCGTCGACTGAATTCACACGGTGGCGTAAACGTTTCGATAGCACTAACGGTGAAGACGTCTTTATACAGAAGTTCTACTCTCCGGGCGCAGATTATTCACAGATCCGATTCGCTATCTGCCTCGTAGTTTCTTCTGGCGGTACCGTTCATATCGCGCAGACTAATAGTCTCCGGCCGATGGAATTCGGATGGGAAGACGTTGGTCTTGACCTCGTTGTGGGTAACGGTAAATTTGCTCAGATATCGAAATCCAGCGGTTCGCCAGACCCGGACCCCGGAACACAAATTGTCAAGACTTACAATTGTCTGGACTCGAATTCATACCGTAGTGATGGATCTGTTAACAGCGTCGCTAACGGTCACATGTTCCAGGGACAGTATTCCAGCACGAACGGAAATCAGTTCTCCCTATTCACGCTGCCTTATACGACTATCCAGTCTGACCTATCAGGTTCCACGATTAACAAAGTGGAGGTCTATCTCAACAATCTGCACTGGTATAACAACTCCGGAGGCACGGCCGTTATCGGCACTCATACCTATGGAACTGTGACAGGCGCAGCGGATTACGCGAATGTCAACCCTGATATCTCAGAGTCTCATTACGACCTGGGGCAAGCGAAATGGGTGACAGTTTCCAATTCCATAGGTAGCGCGCTTAGGGACAATACAGCCAAGGGAATAGCCCTAGGCAAAGGCCCCTCAACTTCAAAGACTTACTACGGGTATTTTTCAGGGTTCGGGCAGAGTGGCGCTCCAAAGGTCCGAATCACTTACACGAAATGAGAATGTAATGACGCAGGTACGAGGTGTCGACGTGGCCGGATATCAGCCTAAGACGTTCAGCACTAAGGGTTTGGGTTTCGTATTCGTCAAGGCTTCTGAGGGCGTGAGTTACACGAATCCTCTTTACGCTGACCAGGTGAGCACTAGTCGTAAGGGCCAGAGCGTTACCGGTCACTACCACTTCCTTCACCCTGGGAATGTCGAAGGGCAGGTTAGCTATTTCGCTAGTCGCGCTGATATCCGACCCGGTGAATTGATTGTATGTGACTGGGAGGGACTAAACGGCACGTGGCCTAGCAACGCTGACAAGGATGCTTTTCTGAAGGCGCTCAAGGCTAAGTATCCGCAGAATCGCGTGGGTCTCTATACGAATATCGACGGATGGAAGAACCATGACCACACATCCTATTGCGCCGACTTCCTTTGGATCGCTGACCCGGATCAGAAGGCTCCGCGTATTCAGCACAACTGGACGTTTTGGCAAATTGGCAGCACTACAATCGATGGTCACGACTTTGACCTTGACGTAGCCAATTTCGAAACTCTCGGCGCCCTGAAGGCGTGGGCTGGATTCCCTGTAGAGGCGACACCTTCACCGACAAATCAGTCTCCCGAGTACCGCGCTGTATTCCTGAACGACGTCTTCCCGGTGCCTGCTGGACACGATGGCGGAGGAAATAACTTCTGGACTCTCCAGACTGTTTTCGCAGAAATGTTCAGCATGGTGGAAGAGAATAACAAGATGCTGAAGCAAGTCATTGCCGCAATCGAAGCTGAAGGAAAGGAGGACACCACACCATGAAAAGCGAAGATGCCCACTTGCTCGATCAGATAACCACAGCATTGAATAATCTGCGCTCCCAGGGAACTCCTCTTGGCGTAGATATTCGGCAATGCGTAATGCAGATCCATGGGACAACAGTGCGTTACGCATTCAATGACGAGAATAACGACTGGGACATAACCGCCGAATAGCCGAAAGATTTGCCAGGATTTTACCTTGACAGGTCTGGCGTCGGGAATGCCGTAGGAGGATGATCGAAGAGTAAGGCAAGCGACGTGAGGGGAAACGATCATGAGCGACACAACGACTCAGGAAATTACCGTAAGGGCAGACGGAAAGATTCTCGCGGAACAGTGGTTGTTCGGTCCGTGCCCCTGGTCCAAGTGCGAGGAATACG